>Ga0082335_1001560_pt1 | contig 47459 bp, 47 predicted proteins | sample Subgrocontami58m_FD_72375 | JGI IMG/M metagenome (GOLD analysis project Ga0082335, IMG submission 72375) | Subsurface groundwater microbial communities from S. Glens Falls, New York, USA - GMW37 contaminated, 5.8 m (SPADES assembly) (version 2) ... | reverse complement strand
TGAACGGGAAGGTCGGGGGGATGGACCGCGTGGGCCTCGACATCGCGGCAATTTCGGTCGGGCCGCCGATTTATTTTTATGGACTTTCTCCGGATGCCGGGCTCGCAGCCGCGAAGCTCAGCAACGACGGCATCGCGCAGATGGTCGCGCAGCGGCCCGCGCGGCTGCGCGGCATGGCGACCCTTCCCATGCAGGATCCGGACGCGGCGATCACCGAGCTCGAGCGCGTGGTGAAGGAGCACAAATTCAAGGCGGTCGAAATCGCCACGTCGATCGAAGGTGTTGCGCTTGCCGACCCGAGGTTTCGCAAGCTGCTGAAGACGATCGAGCAGCTCGGCTGCTTCATCTTCGCGCACCCCTACCAGTGCCTCGCGCACGGCGGCATGGACGCATATTACCTGGACAACTTCGTCGGTTTTCCGCTCGATACCACGCTCATGGTCGCGCATCTCATGTTCAGCGGCGCGCTCGACGAGCTGAAGACGCTGCGCATCCTGTGCGCGCATGGCGGCGGCTACGTGCCGTACCAGATAGGTCGCTTCGTGCACGGGCACAAGGTGCGGCCCGAACCGAAGGTCAACTCCCAGACCTCACCCGCCGATCTGCTGCGCCGGTTCTATTTCGACGCGCTGACGCACGACCCGATGGCCGCGCGCCACCTGATCAGCCGCGTGGGCGCCGACCGGGTCGTCATCGGCACCGATCATCCGTTCGACATGGGGCCCGCGGAGCCGATGGCCGCAATCGACGCGATCCCGGGGCTTACGCCGAGCGAGCGCGAATGGGTTTGCACGAAGACCGCGCAGTCGCTGCTCGGCGAAAACTGATTTCGCCGGCGCGAGCCGTCGTCACACCGCCAGGTAGCGCCGGAGTATCTGCTCGTTCGCCCACAGCTCTTCGAGCTGACCGGAATGGCAGATATTCCCCTCCTCCATGATGTAGCCGCGGCCGGCGACGACGCGGGCGAATTTGACGTTCTGGTCGGCGATGAGGAGCGTGACGCCTTCCCGTTGGATCTGCCGGATGGCCTCGATCAGCGTTTTGACCATCAGCGGGCTCAGACCTTCCGACGGCTCGTCCAGAATCAGGAGAGTCGGATTCCCCATGAGAGCCCGGCCGATGGCCAGCATCTTCTGTTCTCCGCCCGAGAGGCCGGAGCCGTGGTTGGCCCGCAAATCCGTCAGAACCGGGAAGAGGCGATAGACGCGCTCCATCGTCCACTGGCCGTCCCGGCGGATCACCCGCCGCACGATCTCGAGGTTCTCCTCAACCGTCAGGTCCGGGAAAATCCGCCGGTCGTCGGGGACGTAGCCGATTCCGAGCCGGGCGGCCTCGAATGGCTGGCGTCCGGTGATGTCCTCTCCTTTGAATTCGATCCGCCCGCTGCGCGGGGAAGTGAGCCCCATGACACTGCGCAGCGTAGTAGTCTTGCCGGCGCCATTGCGGCCGAGCAGGCAGACGACTTCTCCCGCTTCGACCTCGAACGAGACGCCGTGTATCACCGCGCCCAGACCGTACGCGGTCACCAGGTCGTGGACCTCGAGAATCACGCAGTCAACTCCTCGCCGAGATAGATTTCCCGCACCGCGCGGTTTTCCCGGATCTCGGCAGGGGGCCCTTCGGCCAGCACCTGGCCCCGGTTCATCACGACGATCCAGTCCGCAAGCGAGAACACCACGTCCATGTCGTGTTCGACGATCACGAAAGTCGTGTGCCGCGCGGCGGACAGCTTGCGGATCAGGCCCAGCACCCTCGCGCGCTCGACGGGAGTCAATCCCGAGGAGGGCTCGTCGAGGAAACAAAGTTCCGGCGCGGGGGCGATCGCGATTCCCAATTCCAGCAGCCGCTGGTCTCCGTGCGAGAGCTCGCCGGCCGCGTCGTTCTGTTCATCGAGCAGACCGATTTCGCCGAGGATACGCCGGGCTTCGGTCACGGCTTCCTGTTCCCTCTCCATTTTGGAGAAAGGCATACCCGCGCGCCCGCGCCGCGAGAGTACCGGCACGAGGATGTTCTGGAGCACCGACAGCCGCGCGAAGATGTTCATGATCTGAAACGACCGGGACAACCCTTTGTGGATCCGGCGGTGAATGGCCAGACGCGTGATCGCTTCGCCTTTGAAGTGGATCGTCCCGGAGTCGGGGAACAGCGCTCCGGTGGCCAGATTAATGAGCGTTGTCTTGCCGGCGCCGTTGGGGCCGATGATGGCGGTAAGCCGGTCCGCGGGGAGCGTCAGGGACACGCCGTTGATGGCTGCGAAGTCGCCGAAGCGCTTCGCGATGCCCTCAATCTTCAGAAATTCTGTCATGACGTTGGGTAGCGGCAGGTTTGTCTGACTGTGTCGTTGAGGGCCGGGCGGGACGCCACGGCAGGCGCCGCTTCGCGAAAATGCTCATGATGCCACCCGGAAATCCTATCACCAGGGCCACCACGATGACGCCGAACCAGATCAGCCAGTATTCGGTGTAGCGGACGATGACATCCTTGATCATGAAGAAGAAGAAGGCGCCTACGATCGGGCCGGCAAACGAGTGGACTCCGCCTAGGAGCGTCGCCATCACCGGTTCGGCCGAGGTGCTCCAATGCGCAACGGGGGGCGTCACCGTATTCTCGAGCGGCGTAAGCAACGCGCCCGCCAGTCCCGCATACAGCCCGGCGATGATGAACGCAATCAGGCGGTACTTGCGCACCGGCACGCCGGCGAATTCAGCGCGGGTTTCGCTGTCCCGGATGGCCTGCAGCGTCAGCCCGAGCGGCGAGTGCACCAGCCGGTACATGGCCGCAATCGCCAGCAGCGACAGCACCAGAACGACGTAGTAATAATGCCCCATGGCGGACACGTCGATGCTCAGGAGGCCGGGGATCTCCAGCGGCGCCCGCGGAATTCCCACCAGCCCGTCGTCGCCGCCGGTGAAATCCCGCCACTTCCAGGCGATGGAAAAAATCATCATGCCGAATGCCAGCGTCAGCATGGAGAAGTAGATGCGGGTGTGACGGACGGACAGAATGCCGAGCACCACGGCCGCGATCCCGGCAGCCGCAACACCCCCTGCGAGTCCGAGCAAAAGGTTGGGCACCGCGAGAAGAATCTTGGCGCAGCCGTAGGCGCCGATCGCAAAAAATCCGGCCTGGCCGAACGAGAGCAGGCCCGAGTAGCCGAACAGCAGATTGAAGCCGACCGAAAAAACCGCCAGGATCAGGACCTGGATTGCGAGGTAGATCGGATAGCGTCCCGCTACCCAGGGCAGCAGAAACAGCGCGAGCACCAGGGCGGCGAGCAGCAGCATCGCGAGACGGGAAGGCGGGTGGCCGGTCACGGGGAGGGCTCAGCGCGCGAACAGCCCTTGCGGGCGGATGAGAAGGACCACGGCCATGATCACGAAAATGAAGAAGAGCTCGAACACGGGGAAAAAGAGCGTCCCATAGGCGCTCAGGACGCCGACGATGAGAGAACTGACAAACGCGCCTTTGAGATTTCCAAGGCCGCCGATGACCGTGATGATAAAGGCCTGGATGATCATCGCCGCTCCGATCCCGGGCGCGACGACGCGCACCGGTATTCCGATGGCGCCTCCCAGGGCGGCCAGCATGGCGCCGAAAGCGAACACCCCGGAGAAGACCCACGGGACATTGATGCCGATGGCATTGGCCATCTCGCGGTCCGACGCGGTGGCGCGCACGGTCCTGCCCCACCACGTCTTTTCGAAGAGCGCCCACAGGCCCACGGCGACGGCAAGTCCTACGGCGATGACGAAGGCGTTATAGATCGGAAAGGATCTGCCGAACACCGGCCACGACCCGTCGAGAAAGGCTGGAATCGGCGGGATCTTGAACACCCCGCCCCAAATGATTTTGACCGCATCGTCGAGGATCAGAATGAAACCGAAGGTAAGCAGGAGCTGGTAGGCCTCATCGATACCGTAAATGCGGCGCAGAAATACGCGCTCCATCACCAAGCCGAGCAGCCCCGTCCCGAGCAGACTCAGGATGATAGCCAGCCAGAACGGCAGTCCCATCTGGCCATAAAATGCATAGGCGAGGTAAGCCCCCACCATGAAGAGGCTGCCATGGGCAAAGTTCACGATCCGGAGCACGCCGAAGATGATCGTGAGCCCGGCCGAAATCAGCCACAGGTACATGGCCATCGACAGGCCGATAAGGCCCTGGAAAGCGAAATTATCCATAACGTGAGAGAGGACCCCGGCGCGGGGCCCTCTCCTGCGAAGAATCTACTTGGTCACCGCGACGGGGGTGAACGGCGGATGCCGGTAGTAGTCCTTGGCGGCGAATACCTTCAAATCACCGAGTATCGGAATCGGGTACTTCGCGTCAATGACGGGTCGCCCGGCCGGAACGTTGTAGATGAACTGTTGGTCCTCGGCCCTGAACGTGCGAACACCGCCCGGGTTCCTGATCTGCATTCCTTTCATCGCATCGATGACTTTAGCCGTTTCCAGGCTGCGGGCTTTTTCGACCGCTGCCTTCATGATGAAGAAGGCGGAATAAGTGGTCTCGGCGGAGTAGTTGGGGAGCCTGACCCAGCGCTTCTTGAAGCGCTCGTTGAAGGCCTTGTTCTCCGGGGTATCGGGCCAGTTGTGGATGTAGCGGGCCGTGGCCCAGAGATTGCCCTTGAACCGGTCCTTCTGAACTTCCGCGGAGATTCCTTCCAGCACGTCGACGGAGCCTCCCATCGCCTGCCACCAGGCCTTGGTGTCGTTGAATACGCCCTGGATCAGGGCCTGCCGCAGCAGCATGACCGCCTCGCCCGCCCACGGCGTGGCGAAGATCGCGTCAGGTTTTTGCGCCATCACGGCCGAGATGTGAGGCGAAAAATCCAGCGTCAGGAACGGCGCCCAGGCCGATGCCACGAATTCCACGTCGGGGCGGTACTTCTTCAATGTCTCCTTGAAGAGGTTCCATGACGTGTAGCCGTACTCGTAGTCCGCCCCGATGTTGGCCCAGCGCTTGATGTCCATCCGGTCCTTGAAGATCAGGGCCGCGATGATGGCGTCCTGGTAGACCGGGACGCTCACCCGGACAATCTCCTTGATCCCCTTTCCCGCCACCAGATCCTCGGTCAGACGGTGGGTCGCCGCATGGGTGAAGAAGTGGATGCGTTTCAACTCCGCGAGCACTGGCCCCAAGGCCATGGCGACCCCGCTCGAGTCGGTCCCGACCATGAAGTGGGCGCCCCAGTCCGTCACCAGGTAGCGGGCGTTTTTCACGCCGGTGGCCGCCTTGTTTTCGTCGTCCATGAACTTGATTTCGACCTTGCAACCCGCGATGCCGCCGGCCGCGTTGATCTCCTCGATGGCCATGGTGGCCCCCATTTCGATCTGGCGTCCGTAGTCCGAGTGGGGGCCCGAGGCCGCCCCCTGCACGCCGACCTTGATGGCGGGCACACCGAGCTGGCACTGCGCCTGTGCTGGACTGGCGGGGAGCGAGACTACGGAAAGGAAAAAGACGACGCTCAGAGCCGCAAAATGTTTCTTCATTGTGGGCCTCCCTTGAGTTAGGCAGCGTTGGTGCAACGACTTTAGGAAGAATCGATGCTCCTGTCAACAGGCAGCAGCAAGCTCAGGCCACACGACTCATGCCGCGGTCTTGCGCGAGCAGTCCCGCCGCAATCAAGGCGGCTTTGACCATCCCGATCTCGGCATCCGGCAGTTTCATGAGCGGTGGGCGGACCACGGCGCGCGGCAGTTTTCCGAGCAGCACCAAGGCTTCTTTCATCCGGTTATGCATATCGACTTTGGGGTTGGCATAGAAGATGTCCGCTGTCGGCTGTATCCGGTCATGAATTTTTCGCGCTGCCTGCAGATCCTGGTTGCGCACCGCCTCGAAGAGCCGCGCCTGCAGTTCTGCGATCACGCTGCCGCTGCCCGAGAGCAGGCCGTTGCATCCCGAAAGCAGCGAAGTGAACAGCCATGCGCTGTGGGTCGTCAACACATTGATGGGCCTCGCCAGCGATTGCAGCTCGCGTATCTGACGCTCGTGCAACTCGGGACTGGCACAGCCGTCCTTGATCGCCATCAACGACGGCACGGCATCGGCAATACTGATTATCGTTTCAAGCGGATAACATTGCCCGCCGGTGGTGACCGAGTACTGGAACAGGATCAACGGCAAATCGGTCACCTCCGCGATTCTGCGGAAGTGCTCGAGCGCCATTGTCGGGCGTTGCCCGTAGCGATAGATATTGGGCGGGAAAACCAGCAAACACGACGCGCCGGCGGCATGCGCCATACGCGCGAGCCGCGCCGCCTCCAGACTGCCGTCCGCGTAGATGCCGCTGATGAGCGGCGTGCGGTCGCCCACGGCGTCCTGCGCGACTTCGAGCACGCGCCGCTGCTCGTCGAAATTGCACGACGCCACCTCGGTCGAATGGGCGTTTACCGTGATTGCCGTGACGCCTCGCACGCGGGCGAGTTCGGCCAGATGCGATTTGAACGACACCTCGTCAATCGAGAAATCGCCCTGGAAGGGCAGCAGGGCAGCGGGTATCACTCCCTGCGGTACGAATTTTGCGAATCGCGCCATGCGTATTCTCCTGGTCAAGAGGTTGTTTATTTAATCACAGTTCCCCGGCTTGCGCCGGTGGCGGACGATTCCAGCCAGGCGCCACCCGCGGTAGAATGACGCAGTCGCTGCAACCATCGCAACGCGTCCTAACTGAGGCGAGGAAATCATGGATTACCGGTTCGTGCAGTTGCTACGATCATCGTTGTGCGTTGCGTTTTTGATCGGCGCCGCGCACGCGCAGCAGTATCCGGCGCGGCCGGTGCGCATGATAGTGCCTTTTGCGCCCGGCGGCCCGACCGACGTGATCGCGCGCCTCGTCGCACAGAAGCTTGCGGAATCGTTCAAAGAGCAGGTGGTCGTCGACAATCGCGCTGGCGCCGGTGGCAATATTGGCATGGGCATCGCGTCCAACGCGACGCCGGACGGACATACGATAATCATCGTGAGTTCGAGCTTCGTGGTGAATCCGGGACTGTATTCGAAAATCCCCTACGATCCGTACCGGAGCTTCGCACCGGTTTCGAACATGGCAGCTTCGCCGAACGTCTTCGTGGCCCATCCTTCGGTGGCGGCGAAATCGATACCGGAATTGATCAAGCTCGTGCAGAGTAATCCGAAAAAATACAACTTTGCCACTCCCGGCATAGGCACGACGCCGGATCTCTCGGCGGTATTGCTGAAACTAACGGCCAAGCTCGATGTCGCCACCATTCCCTACCAGGGAGCCGGGCCGGCGGTGGCCTCGGTGGTGGGCAACCAGGTTGCGTTGGGTTGCATGGCGATGCCGCCCACGGTCCCGCATATCCAGGGTGGGCGCCTGCGCGCGCTTGCGGTCACCAGCGCCAAGCGCTCACCGGCGTTGCCGGATGTGCCGACCATGGCGGAGTCGGGACTCGCCGGCCAGGAGGCCGATACGCTGCAGGGGATGCTGGTGCCCGCGGGCACGCCCAAAGCGATCGTGCAACGCCTCTACAGCGAAGTTGCGAAAATCCTGGCGCAGCCCGACATGAAGGAACGCGTCGTCGGACTTGGCTTTGATATCGTCGCGAGCAATCCCGAGCAGTTTGCCGCGCAGATCAAGGTCGAAGTCGAAAAGTGGGGCAAGGTGGTCAAGGGCGCGGGGATCAAGGTCGAATGATAAACGTCGCATGAAGATCACAGCCATCCGGGAAACCGCGATCCCGATCAACTCCACGCTTCGTAACGCGGTGTTCGACTTCAGCGAGATGACGACTTCGGTGGTCGCGGTGATCACCGACGTAATTCGCGACGGCAAGCCGGTCGCGGGTTTTGCTTTCAACTCGACCGGCCGCTATGCGTGCGGCGCGCAGATGCGCGATCGCTTTATTCCGCGCGTCCTGAAAGCCCCGCCGGAATCGTTGCTTGACGCGACAGACGATAATCTCGATCCGGAGAAGATACTCGCCTGCATGATGCAGCGCGAAAAGCCCGGCGGCCATACCGAGCGCTCGGTCGCGATCGGCACTATCGAAGTTGCGGTATGGGATGCCGTCGCCAAGATCGCCGGCAAGCCGCTGCATGCGGTGCTTGCCGAAAAGTACAACGGCGGCAAGATGTCAGATGAGGTGCAATGCTACGTTGGCGGTGGCTGGTACGCGCCGGGCAAAGGGCTCAAAGAGCTGCAGGACGAAATCCGCGCCAGGCTTGACCAAGGCTATACCACGATGAAAATCAAGGTCGGTGGCGCGTCTGTTCCCGAGGACGTGAAACGCGTCGAAGCGGGACTGGCGGTCGTTGGTTCGAGCGACCGGCTTGCGGTCGACGCCAATGCGGGTTTCAACCGCGCGCGTGCACTATCGTATGCACAGGCGCTGCAGCCGTACCGGCTGCGCTGGTTCGAGGAACCGACAGACCCGCTCGATTACGCGCTGCTCGCCGATGTGGCGTCGATTTACGAGGCGCCGATCGGCACCGGCGAGAATCTGTTCTCGACGCAGGATGTCGAGAATCTGGTGCGTTTCGGCGGCATGCGCAAAGATCGCGACATCATCCAGATCGACGTGCCGCAGTCGTACGGCATCGTGCAGTTTTCGCGCACGCTGGAAATGCTCGAGCGCCACGGCTGGTCCCGCAGTTCCGTATTTCCGCATGGCGGGAATCAGATGACGCTCGCGATCGTCGGTGGCTTCGGCCTCGGCGGCTGCGAAGCGTATCCCGGCGTGTTCGGCATTTTCGCCGGCTTCGCCGATGACGCGAAAGTCGAGAACGGCTATCTCAAGCTCCCCGACCGGCCCGGCATCGGGTTCGAAGCGCAGAACGCGCTGTATGCGGTGATGCGGGATATCGCCACTGCTGCGTGACGTGTGCGCCTGCGAGTCGCTCGACGAGGCGTTCGCAGCAATTTAAACCAGCTCGTTGCCGCGCGAACGCTGGTAGATGCGCCGCGGCGAAATCTGGTGGCTAGCTTTGCACCATCTGCCTGGAGATCTGCGGACTCAGGTAAACCTCGCCGCGCATCACCACGGTGATGGCCGTCTCGAGTTCGAGAACCACCGCATCCTTGAGCAGGTATCCTGCGGCGCCGACTTTGAGCGCCTGCCGCACGTAGTTTTCCGCTGTGTGCATGGACACAATGAGCACGCGCACTTGGGGAAACTCGCGCTTGATCTGCGCGGTCGCTTCCAATCCGTTCAGTGTTTTCATCGTGATGTCCATCAGCACGAGGTCCGGGTGGTGCGCCTTGACCATTTCGAGCGCTTGGTTGCCGTCGGCCGCCTCAGCGACCACCGTGACGCCGTCAAGCGACTCGCACAGCGTGCGGATGCTGGCGCGCACCAGCGCGTGATCGTCTGCCAGCACGATGCGGATCGGTTTCATGCCATAATTCCCGTCTATGCGTGTGCCTGCGCATACGCGTCTTTGACAGTTTTATAGCATTCGCAGGCTGCCGCTACGAGGCCTTCATGGTCGAGGATGGTGATGGCGCCGCGGTGGTAGCCGATGAGTTTGCGTTCCTGCAGCCTGTGCTTTGCCACGCTGACGCTGACCCGCCGCACGCCGAGCATGAGCGCAAGAAATTCCTGCGTAATGCGAAACTCGTTGGAGTTCACGCGGTCGCAGGTCATCAACAGCCAGCGGGCCATGCGCTGTTCCGCCACATGGAAGCGGTTGCACAACGCGGTCTGCGCGATCTGGACCATCAGCAAGTGGGTAAAGAGGAGCGACTCTCGCCGCAACGCAGCACTCGCGCTGAAATTGCGGCGGAAGTCCGCTGTCTTCATCCGCATTGCCGTGCCGCCGCCTTGTACCACGGCACGAAAAGGCGACACAACGATACCCAGCGCCACGCAAATCCCGATCATGCCCTCAGAGCCGATGAGTTCGAACTCCCCGAGCCGGCCGCTATCCACGGTAGTCAGCATTGAGACGAGGCAGTCGCTGGGAAAGTACACGTGCCGAATCCGGGTGTGGGGTTCATAGAGAATCTCCCCAAAGGCCAGCGTAACCGGTTCGAGGACGGGCAGCAGTTTCTGGTAATCCTTGCGCGGCAAGGCGGCAAGAAGGCGATTCCGGATCGGGTTTCTTTTTGCGAGCAGAATGGAACTCCCGGTGTGCAGTCTTTGCAACTCCTGCGTTCGGAGCTGCTCTTCGAACTTCGGAAGCTCGATCCTGGACTGGATCGAATCGAAAACTTCGAAAATATGTTGAAAGTCTAGTTTACTATCGGAAGAATAAGCAATTATGTATGCGACCATACATAAGCCATCCACTACGTTGCGCTGGCAACATGGTGTGCCCCCCTTTCGCAATGACCGGAGATTGCGCCGCGGCTACAGATGTTCCTCGGTGCGTAGCGACAGCTCCACCATGCGCTCGAGAAGTTGATCCGCGGGCAAGCCGACGAAGTTGCGCAGCACGAGCTCTTTGGCGTAGAGCCGCACGAGGTAGCGCAGCTTGAGCCCCTTGCTGCGCCCCGCATAGACGAAGTCGCGGTGGCCATTGTTGATGACGATGAGGTTACGCGCGACATCGAACTTCGAGCGCCACGACTCGCCGGCGGCGCGCTCGAACGTGTAGCCGGGGAGACCTTGCGCCTCGACCGCCGTGTTGCCGAGTTGGGGCAGCAATTCGTGAGTTACGGTGATGAGCGCCTCGGCTTCGCAGACGACGTCTCCCTGCCGGACGGTGACGCACGCACGCGTGAGGCCGGGCTCGGCTGCCGCGACGAAACGCACCGCTATGAGCCCCGAGCGCGTGCCCGGGGTGAGGTTGACGAACGGCGCATCGACGTGGCCCTGGAGATAGCGCGTCGTCCACGGTGTGCGTGCAAAATCGTCAAGCAGCGCAATATCTTCGAGCACGCGCGTGCCGTTCCTGGACAGCGCGACGCGATTTTCTTCCGCGGGCACGTTCAGATACAGCTTGACGTAGGTGTGGCCGCGCGGCGATCGCACCGCGGGCAACTGGTGCAGGAGCCGTCCTTCGTACTGGCGCGGCTCGACGGCGTACTGCTTGCGCGCCAGCTTGTCGATGACGCTGATGCGAACGCCCGATTGGCGAATGCGGTCCCGCAACTCCGCGGCGAGATACCACTGAATTTTTTCTCCCGAGAGCGAGCGGATGCCGTCCAGCAGCGGGCCGATCTTCACTTCCGTGCCGCGCTCGGCAAAGAGTGCTCGCCTGGGCGCGACGGTATATCCCGGATCCCCTTTTTTCATCGGCGCCATTCTACCTGAGCCCGGAAGTTTGCGGACGGCATGTGACCGAGTCGTCATTATGGCTTCGTGTGCTGCGTCGAGCGTGCGAAATCGCACGGCACCGTATGCGTGCGCAAACAAGAAATCAGAACCGTTCATCGTTGATGAGCCGCCGTTCGTCGGTAGTTGTTGACAAGGCGTACAAGTCGGATTATTTTTCATGGCAACGTTAAAGGGCTATTCATTATTCGAAAACTGTAAAGGGCAAACCCGGCCGAAAGGCGGGGGCGCAAAGTTACCGGTCTAAGGGGCGCGAGTCCTATGACGGCGGGATCGCCAGTTCGAGTTGCACCCGGTGGGCTATATCGGCCATCGGACTGATCCTTCCCGCCGTTCTACGCCTTTCCCGGTTTCGGCAGCCGCCGGCAATCATTGCGCCTCGCGGGCAATGCCGGTGCAACGCAGGGAAAGGCATTCATGAGTCACGACACAAAGCATCATAATCACGCCGCAATGCGCGTTGGCTCGCAAGCGGGCTTTACGGCGATCGAACTCGTGATCGCAATGGCGATCGCCGCAATACTCGTTGCGGTAGCCGGCCCGTCGTTGGCGGATTTGCTCGCTGCGCAGCGCGTGAAAACCACCACTTTTGATTTTTACGCGGCCCTCGCGCTGGCGCGCAGCGAAGCAATCAAGCGCAACACAGTCGTCGACATCGCGCCGCGCAACGGCAACTTTGTCAACGGCTGGGACATCCGGGCCGGCGGCGCGGTATTGAGCAGCCGGCTTGGACTCAGTCCGGTTGCGATCAGTGTGCCTGCGGGAGTGACGCTCGCCTACGACCAGGACGGACGCCTGACGTCCTCAGGGCGTTACGACGTGCGGCTCACGACCCCGGGAAACGCGAACGTGGCGACTCGCTGCGTGACCGTTGACCCGGCCGGGCGCCCAAGCATCCGGATCGATGCCAATCGCGACGGGAATTGTTTCAATGGGTGAGATCCGCTGCAGGCGCCATGCCAGCACCGGGTTTACGATGATCGAGGTGCTGGTGACGCTCGTCATCATCGCGATCGGTCTGCTCGGTCTCGCCGCACTCCAGAGTCGTGTCCATCAGGCCGAGTTCGAGGCCTACAACCGCGCGCAGGCCCTGGTTCTCCTGGACACGATCGTCAATCGCATCAACGCCAATCGCGCGACAGCACCCTGCTATGCGATCACGACCAACGGCGCCACGCCCTATCTCGGCGTGCCGGATGCGGGCCATGCCAGTGCGATCTCCTGCAGCGGGTATGGTGATGCAAGTACGCAGCAACTCGCGGTAAATGACCTCAACGAATTGGACCGCGCAGTGCAGGGCACGACCGAACTGGTGGGCGCCACTGCGGTCGGTGCGGCGCTGGGCGCCCGCGGCTGCATCAGCTTCGATCCGGCCACCGCGACCTACACCGTGGCCGTTGCCTGGCAGGGAATCGCCGAAACATCCGCGCCCTCGGTGTCCTGCGGCAACAATCTCTACGGAGCCGAGACCCGGAGACGAGTGGTCTGGGCCACGTTGAAGATTGCGACTCTATTATGAACCGCCTGCGTTGCCGCTCAGGTGCCGGATCGCGGGCCGCGTGGCGCGGCTTCACCCTGGTCGAGCTGATGATCGCGCTCACAATCGGATTGCTGCTGCTCGGTGGGTTGGTCAATGTATTTGTCGGGTCGAGCCGCGCTCACGCCGAACTGAAAAAGGCGTCGGAGCACACCGAAAATGGCAGCATGGCGATGTGGATCCTGAGCAAGAACGCGTACGCTGCCGGATATTTCGGGGAATTCTATATGTTGCCGGAGTCCGGCGGTGCGCTGCCCGATGCGTGCGCGACGACCGTGCCCGAGCTCTATGCGGCGCTCGCATTTCCGGTGCAGGGCTATGACGCGCCCGCAGCCTCGCCGCTCGCCTGCCTGAGCGACAACGATTTCGTCCCCGGCACCGACATACTCGTGATTCGCCGCGCCGACGCAACCGCGCTCGCTCCCGCTGACGTGCCTATCACCAACGAGGTGTACCTGCAGGGCATGGCGACCACAGCGGAGATCCAGCTTGGCTCCGGCAGCTCGGCCGTAGGCACGACCCTGAAAGCCGATGGCACACCCGCCGACATCTACAAGAAAAACGGGAGCACCGCGGCCGACAGCCGCAAGTTTCACGTGCACATCTATTTTGTCGCGCCGTGCAGCGTGCCGGGCAACGGCGGAAATTCCTGCACCGGCGCAGGCGACGACGGCGGCAATCCGGTTCCCACCCTCAAGCGCCTGGAACTCACGGCGGTAGGCGGTGCGACCGCGTGGCGCATGGTGCCCCTGGTTGAGGGCGTGCAGAACCTGCAAGTCGATTACGGGATCGACAATCTGCCTGCAGCCCAGAATCCGGCAACCGGCCAGTTCGGCGACGGTGCTCCCGACGTCTACGTGGCGTCGCCGGCAACGGCTGACTGGCCCAACGTGGTCAGCGTCAAGGTGCATTTGCTTGCACGCGCGACTCAGCGGACGCCGGGCCACACCGATGTAAAAACCTATGACATGGGGCTCGCCGGCCCGGCCGGAGCGTTTAACGATGCCTACAAGCGACACCAATTCTCGGGCGTCATGCGGCTCGTCAATGTCAGCGGACGCCGGGAGATCCCGCAATGAGCAGCCGTCATCATCAACGCGGAGCGGTGCTGATCATGAGCCTGGTCATGCTGGTACTGCTGACGCTGTTTGTGGTGTCCTCCATCAATCTGAGCAGCGCCGATCTGCGGATCGTCGGTAACCTGCAAAGCAAGAGGACCATGAGCAACAGCGCGCAGCAGGCGATCGAGCAGGTCATCAGCAGCAGCGCCGATTTCGATGCGCCGGCGCCGTTAACGGTTGCAGTCAACGGCATCCCCGTGGCGCTTTCCGCCGCGGCATGCCTGGGAACCAGTCCAGCCACCGGATACTCCGCAGTTTCGAACATCACCCTGCATGACACCAACTGGTCGTTGACGGCCACCGCGACCGACCCGACCACCGGCGCTACCGCAACCGTGACGCAGGGCGTTCGCATCAGGCTGCCGACGAATTATTGCCCGTAACGCCACTCCCCGAAGAAAACCGACATGAAAACCACTCGCCGAGTGCTGGTGTATCTGCTGTGTATCGTGCTCGCCCTGCCCGCGCCGGTGCTGGCCGACGACACCGAAATATTCTCCGCCAGCCCGGCGGCGAGCGCGGTGGCGCCGAATGTCCTGATCGTTCTCGACAACTCGTCAAACTGGAGGGCGTCGTTCGGCAGCGACACCAAGTTCAGCGCCGAAATCGCTTCCTTGACCAGCGCCATCGGCAGCCTCAACACCAGCATCAACGTTGGATTGATGATGTTCGGTGAGAACGGCTCGGACGACGACGCTCGGGGTACCGCCTATATGAGGTTTGCGGTGCGCAACATGACCGCCACGAACAAGGGCGCGTTGCAGAACCTGATCAATAGCCTGAACATCAACAACGACAAGGGCAGCAACGCGCCGTACGGCTTCGCGATGTTCGAGGCGTTCAAGTATTTCGGTGGCGGCGGCAGCACGTTGACGCCCCAGGATGCGCAGCATTTCGGTGCCACCGCGTATGGCGGATACGGGCAGGCCAAGCGCGATTTTGCGGGGAACAGCGTCGCCAACACCGCCGGCGCCCTGGCGGGTAACGCGTTGGTGTCATCATCCAGCCGCGCCTATGTGAGCCCGGTCACCGATGCCTGCCAGAAGACTTATGTGGTTTTCATCAGCAATGGTCTGCCGGAGTCCGGCGCCGACCGCGGCAACCCGAGCGCCAGTACCTTGCTGAGCAACGTTGGCGGCAGTAATGCGATCACCACGATTCCGCTGCCCAGGTCCACGGCGCAAGGCAATATCGGCGACGAATACGCGCGGTTTCTCTACCAGACCGACGTGAGCTCCCTGCCCGGCAAGCAGAACGTCGTTACCTATACCGTCAATGTGTACGACCCGGCACATGTCACCGGCAATGACAGCGCGAACATCGTGCTGATGCAGAGCATGGCGAACCAGGGGCACGGCCGCTACTTCGCCGCCACCAGCTCCGAGACACTGACCGACGTGCTCCAGACCATTTTCAACGAAGTGCAGTCCGTCAATACGGTGTTCGCCTCGGTGACGCTGCCGGTGTCGGTGAACGTGCGCGGCACCAACCTGAACCAGGTGTATCTGGGCGTTTTCCGCGCCGACGCCGACAGTCTCCCGCGCTGGCAGGGCAACCTCAAGCAGTACCAGTTTGCGGCTGATGCGGGCACCGGCTCGGTATTTCTGGCCGACTTGAATGGCCGGCCGGCCGAAAGCGCGGTGACCGGCTTCATCGTCGATAACGCAGTGAGCTTCTGGACCTCGCCTTCGAGCTTCTGGTCGTTTTTGCCGTCCGGAATTCCGCCATCGGCGTCCGATTCACCGGATGGACCGGTCGTGGAGAAGGGCGGCGTTGCACAGCGCATACGCAACGTCTACCCGAATCCGGACTCCACGTCGGCGCAGACCCGCAAGATCTTCACCTGCCCCGATGGCTGCCTGACAACGCCCAACGTGTTGCTTGCGACATATCCGTTCAACAGCACGACGATCGATCCGTCAGCAGTGGCTAACATCGCCGCTTTTGGCGCAAGCGGCTCGACGGAGGTCACGAACATCATCAACTGGGTACGCGGGCGGGACAACGCGACGGATGAGAACCTGAACGGCAGCTACTCCGACGTGCGCGCTTCGATACACGGCGATGTGCTGCATTCCCGCCCCGCGGTGGTGAACTATAACCGTAACGGCGACGATAACGACGTGGTGATCTATTACGGTTCGAACGACGGCCTGTTCCGCGCGGTGAAGGGCGGCCAGAACGCGAGCGACGGCGTCGAGAAATGGGCGTTCGTGCCGAAGGAGTTCTACGGCAGGTTCAAACGCCTGCGTGACAATCTGCCCGCGATCACCGCCGTCAGCCCCAAGCCCTATTTCGCTGACGGACCGGTCGGAATCTACCAGCAGGATTTGAACAACGACGGCAGGCTGATCGCCGCCGACGGCGACAAGGTGTACGTCTTCATGGCGATGCGGCGCGGCGGCAGGATGATCTACGCGCTTGATGTGAGCGACCCCGACAGTCCGAAGTTCCTGTGGCAACGTAACAATAACAGTCCCGGCTACGGCGAACTTGGCCAGAGCTGGTCGGAGCCCAAGGCGCGCAAGATCCGGGCATCTGCCAATCCCGTGCTGATTTTCGGCGCCGGATACGATCCGGCCGCGGAGGATCTGGATCCGGTGCCATCGGGCTTGACCAATACCATGGGACGCGGCATCTTCGTGGTTGACGCGGTCACCGGCGACGTGTTGTGGCAGGCCGGGCCGGCCGCGCCGGCGACGTTGTCGCCAGGGCAGGTGTTCAAGCCGGTGCCTGCGATGACCTACGCGATTCCGGGTGACGTTGCCGTTCTCGACCGCAACAGCGACGGCTATGCCGACCGTCTCTACGTCGGGGACACCGGCGGCAACATATGGCGCGTTGATTTGAACGATCCGTCTCCGGCCAACTGGACGGTGAACAAGCTGGCAGCGGTGGGTTACGCGCAATTCGGAACAATCGGCGCCCGGCGCAAGTTTCTCTATGCGCCCGACGTGGTGTTTGGCCGCGACGCCAACGGTCCGTTCGATGCCGTGCTGATCGGGTCGGGCGACCGCGAGCACCCGTTCAATGGCTACGGCGATACCGCGCATCCGCTTGCCAATGCCGTCGTCAACCGCTTCTACATGTTCAAGGACCGGAGTACCGGTATGACCTTCGGCGGCTCGACTCTCACCGAGGCAGACCTGTTCGACTCCACGAATGACCTGCTGCAGACCGCGGCACCCGGCTGGTTCATCACGCTGGGCACCGGCGAGAAAGTGGTGAGCGGCGTGGTGACCCTGGGGGGCGCGACGTTCTTCAATACCAATCAGCCGTCGCCGCCTGCGCCCGGCGTGTGCGGCAACAACCTGGGTATCGCGCGGGAGTACGCGGTCAACTTCCAGTCCGGGGGTGCGATCGTTCCGTACAATGCGACGGCGGGTTTGACGGTCGCGAGCCGTTATATCACGCACGCGGGCGGCGGCTATCCCCCGTCCCCCGTAGCGGTGATTGTGAAGATCGGCGGCAAGATTTACCAGATTGTGATTTCCGGTACCTCGGTGTTACGGCCACCCGCGGCGCCGCTCCAGGCGCGCGTCCGGACATTCTGGTACGATCGCTAAGTCATGCGGCGCCTGCGCGGTTTTACGTTGATTGAACTCATGATCGCGCTCGTGGTTGCCGCGATCCTGCTGGCGGTTGCGTTTCCGTCATACCAGAACTACGTGCGGCGGGGCACCCGTTCATCCGGGCAGCAGTTTCTGATGGATATCGCGCAACGCCAGGAACCTTATTTCCTCGACCAGCGCCAATATGCGAGCACGCTCGGCAGCGGTGCCGGCGGGCTCAATGTTACGATGCCGACGGATGTGGCCGCCAAGTATCAAGCCCCCGTTTTCGCTGTCGACAATGTGGCGACGCCACCGACATTCACGATTTCGCTCGCGCCGATCGCGGGGGGCGTGATGGGCGGAGACGGGACGCTGGTCATCAATAATCTGCAGCAGCGCTGGCGCGAAAGCGATGGCAACAGTACCTACGGTGCGAATGATTGCCGCTGGGAAGATACTGGTTGCACGCCATCCTGACCGGCATTTCCCAAGCTGGTGCTCGTAGCTCAGTCACCGATAGGCAGATCGACGCCGATGCCGCGCTCGCGTGCGAGCGCAAGGATGCTCGCGCCGACGTAAAGGTCCTGGATGGCCATCCCGTGCGATTCATAGAGCGTGATCCCGTCGCGCGTCGTGCGCCCCGGCACGCGCCCGATGATTAGTTCGCCGAGTTCAGGCAACGTGTCCCAGTCGAGTAATCCGTTTTCCACCAGCGGCAGCAGATCGCCGCACTCGTTGCGCGCAGTGGCGCGCGAGTCGACCACGATCCGCGTGCAGCGCTGTACCGCCGCCGCATCGAGTTCGCGGCGGGTAAGCGAGTTGGAGCCGGCGGCGTTCACGTGCTGGCCGGGTTCGAGCCAGCGGCCTTCGAGCACCGGGGCGGCGGCCTTGGTGATGACGTTGACGATATCGGCGCCGCGCACCGCCTCGGCAGCGCTGGATACCGGGTGCATGGCCACGCCGAGCTTGCCGCTCAGCGCCGCGCAGAACCCGCCGGCGCGTTCCGCGCTGCGGCTGTAGACCCTGACTTCGCGTATTTTTCGTACTTCGCACACCGCCTCGAGCTGGCCTATCGCCTGCTTGCCGGCGCCGATCGTGGCGACGACCGCGGCATCGTCGCGAGCGAGATAGCGGGTCGCAACGCCGCTTGCAGCACCGGTGCGCACCATGCCGAGGTAGCTCGCTTCGATGATGGCTGCAAGCTTGCCGTTTTCAGAGTCGAACAGGTGCACGAAATAGCGCGTGCCTTTGCCCTTCGCGGAGTAATAAGCCTTGTAGCCGGTCAGCTTCAGCGCGGGCGCTGCGGCCTGCATTATGTGCAAAGTCCCCGCCGGGGTGCGGGTGCGCACGCGCGGCACGTCGACGGCCCCGCCTTCGGCGCGCGCCCTGAGCGCCGCCTCGACCGCGCTCACCGCGAGCGGCATCGTCAGTATCTGTTCGACTTCGTCTTCGTTGATATAGCGGATCATGGTTTCTTGTTCTTCAGCGCTTCGGCGCGGATGGCTGACAACGTCGTGCGCGGCGAGATCGCGTCCGGGTCAATCCTGAGTTCGAGCAGCGACGCAGTCGGCGCGTTCCATGCACGCTCGAACGCCGGCCCGAAATCGGCAGTCTTCTCGACGATCTCGCCATACAGGCCGTAGGCGCGTGCCAGCGCCGCAAAATCGGGATTGCGGATCGAGGTGCCGCTGACGCGGCCCGGAAAGTGCCTTTCCTGATGCATGCGGATGGTACCGTAGATGCCGTTGTTGACGACGATGAAGATCACCTTGGCGTCGTACTGCATCGCGGTCGCGAGTTCCTGGCCGCTCATCTGGAAGTCGCCGTCGCCCGCGAACGAGATCACCGGCCGCTCGGGGTGCACGAGCTTGGCGGCAACCCCTGACGGCACGCCGTAGCCCATCGCGCCACTGGTCGGCCCGAGCTGGGTGCGAAAGCCCGTGTATTGATAAAAGCGATGCACCCACAGCGAGAAATTGCCGGCGCCATTAGTTATTATCGTGTCGGGCGGCAGGCGCTCGCGCAGGAACGCGATGACCTCACTCATGTTGAGCGCGCCGGGCGTCGCAACGGGTTTCTGCCACATTTCGTATTCGGCGCGTGCCGCAAGGGTGGCCTCCGCCCACGGCGCCCTGACCGGCGCCAGCGCGCGCGCCGCCGCGGCAAACTCCGGCATCCCCGAATTGATCAGCATATCGGCCTGGTAGACGCGCCCCAGTTCTTCGGCGCCCGTGTGCACGTGGATGAATTTCTGTTGCGGCCGCGGGATGTCGATCAGCGTGTAATTGACCGTGGTCCACTCGCCCAGGCGTGGCCCGACCGCGAGCAGCAGGTCGGCGTCCCGAATGCGCCGCTCGAGCGCGGGGTTCAGCCCCACCGCAATGTCGCCGACGTAATTCGGATGACGGTTGTCGAACAGGTCCTGGCAGCGGTAGGTGCAACCCACCGGCAGCGCGTTGGCTTCTGCGAACGCCTGGAAGTCCGCGCAGGCTTCCCGGTTCCAGCCCCCGCCGCCGAGCATCACGAACGGACGTTGTGCCTGCGCCAGCATCGCGCGCAGCTTGTTCATATCCGCCGCTCCCGGATTCGCCGCCACCCGCTGGTAGCGTGCCGTGTCCGCCACCGTCGCAGTGGCCGACTGCATGTCCTCGGGCAGCGCCAGCACCACCGGCCCGGGACGGCCCGACACCGCGAGGTGAAAGGCGTGGCTCACCATCTCCGGCACGCGCTCGGGACGGTCGATCTGCGCCACCCACTTCGCCATCTGCCCATACATGCGCCGGTAGTCGATCTCCTGGAACGCTTCGCGCTCGGCGACTTCGGTGCTCACCTGCCCGATGAAAAGTATCAGCGGAGTCGAATCCTGGAACGCGGTGTGGATGCCGATGCTCGCATTGGTCGCCCCCGGTCCGCGCGTGACGAACGCGATGCCCGGACGCCCGGTCAGCTTGCCGTAGGCTTCCGCCATGTTGGCGACCCCGCCTTCCTGGCGGCAGATCACGAACTTGATCGCATCCTGCGCATCGTAGAACGCGTCGAGCGCGTCCAGGTAGCTCTCGCCCGGAACCCCGAACACCATATCGACCCCGTGCACCTTGAGCGCGCTAATCAGCAATTGCGCGCCGGTGCGTGTGAGAGCAGAATCTAAAGGTTTCATGCGGTTTCCTTTGGGATGTCGGCCCTGTTTCTGCTTATTGTAACGCGTGCCGGACTTCGTCTTTCTTATCGTCATCCTTTGGTTTCTTCCGCCGTATGCGTTTGCTTCGAGCGCGTGGCTGACTTATGCTGCCCGATTGGCAACAGTGGGAGGACGCAATGATCACCAGCATGCTATCGAAAACGTTCGCGTTGGCGCTCGGCGTATTTAGCCTGTGTCCGGCCATCGCGCTGGCTCAGACCTGGCCGGGCAAGCCGATACGGCTGATCGTTCCGTTCCCGCCCGGCGGCGCGACGGACTTCGTGGGGCGGATCGTCGGGCAGAGTCTGACCGAGCGCCTCGGGCAACCAGTCGCGATCGACAACCGCGCCGGCGCAGATGGCATCGTCGGCCTTGATCTTCTCAAGAAATCGCCGCCGGACGGTTATACCATCGCGACCGTTTCCGCCGGGCCGCTCGCGGTCAATCCGCATCTTTACACCAAGCTGCCGTACGATACGCTGCGGGACTTCACCGCCATCGCCAACATGGTGAGCGTCCCGCTGCTGCTGGTGTCGCACCCCTCGCTGCCGGTCAGGAACGTGAAGGAATTGATCGCACTGTCCAGAGCGCGGCCCGGCGCGATCGTCTACTCCTCGCCCGGGGTCGGCAACTCGTCGCACCTCGCGTCGGAACTTTTCAACTCGATGGCGAAGGTGAAGATGGTCCACGTGCCTTACAAGGGCATGGCGCCTGCCGTCATATCCTTGTTGTCCGGCGAAGGCCAGCTGCTCTTCAGCAGCATCCCGCCGATACTTCCTCACGTGCGCAGCGGCAAGGCCGTTGCCCTGGGGATCGGCAGCGCGCAGCGGGTCGCATCGCTGCCCGAGGTTCCGACGATAGCCGAAGCCGGCCTGCCCGGATATGAAGCCTATTCGTGGACCGGCATGGTCGGACCCGCGAACATGCCCAGGGACGTGGTGCAGCGGCTCAACCGGGAAATCGTCGAGACCCTCAAGCTGAAAAACATCAGCGATCAGCTGTCGTCTGCGGGTACCGTGCCTACGCCTTCCAGCCCGGAGGAATTTGCTGCCTACCTGAAATCGGAAATCAAGAAATGGGGCGAGGTCGTGAAAATGGCCGGCATCAAGCCCGAATGACGCCTGGGAGACGGATCATGGCGGGAAGTTTGGACGCGCGGCAAATCGAGCACTACCGGCGCGACGGCCACGTTTCGCCGCTGCAAGCGTTTTCGCCGGAACAGGCGCTGGCCTATCGCCGGCGGCTGGAGGAGAGTGAAGCGCGGTTCGGGCCGTTGCAAGTCGGCAAGCTCGGATCCAAATCGCACCTGGTGTTTACCTGGGTGGACGAAATCGCGCGCCATCCGGCCGTCCTGGATGCGGTGGAATCGCTGATCGGGCCGGACATCCTGATTTATACGCTGACGATGTGGCTCAAGAATGCGCGCGACGACGCGTATGTCGGCTGGCACCAGGACGCTTCCTATTTCGGTCTCGAGCCATTGGAGCAAGTCACGGCCTGGGTGGCGCTTTCGGAAAGCTCGCCGGAGAGCGGTTGCGTGCAGGTAATACCCGGCAGCCATCTTCACGGTCTGAAACATCATTCGGCGCCGCAGACCGGACGCAAAAGCATGCTGCCGCGCAGCCAGTCGATTACTAACGCTAACGCGGTTGACGAAAGCAAGGCGGTCGACCAGCCGCTCAAGCCCGGCGAATTCTCGCTGCACCATACGCTGCTGATTCACGGCTCGTGTCCCAACCGTTCCAGTGACCGCCGTCTAGGCATCGGCATCAGCTATATCCCGGCGCGGGCGCGCTTCACCGGTTCGACGCGGCTGACTGCGATGCTGGTGCGCGGCATTGACCACGGGAATTTCGATGCCGAGCCGCGGCCACAGGCGGATTGCGATGTTGCGGCGCTCGCGTTTCACGAGGCGACGCTGCGCAATTACTTCGAGTCGAAGCAGGAGTTGGCGGCGGCCTATGCGCAGCAGGAAGGCCGCGCGTGATGCTGCGCGATCGCGCGCTGAGGTTCCTTTGCAGGATGGGTGCGTTCCCGCTCGACCCCATCTGCGGATGACCACTTAGCGGAAAATCCGGCGTTTTTTCCCGCGCTCGACGCGCGCAACCAGCGTGGCCAACGCCGTGTCGTGCAATAGCCTTATCGCTTTTTCGGTGGCGAACGCGCGCGCATTGGCGGTGAAGTCTCCGGCTGCGACGTAAATACACTCCTGCGCCTCGCGCGCCTGCTTCGCTGCGTGCAGTTCACGCAGCGGGCCGATGCCGGTGTGCGCGACTTTCCAGCGTTTGCAGCACACCACCGACACGCGGCCATTCCGGTGCAATTCGAGATCCCCCGCGCTGCCCGGAATTTCGGTGACGGTATAGCCGTCGCGCCGGAACGCCTCCGCGATGACCAGCGAGAAATCCTCCCACGACATGGCGCGCAGTTTGCCGAGTATTTCCGCAGCGTTGGTGACGCTGGGTGCGCGCAGCTGGCGCCACAGCGCATAGCCGGCAATTGCGAGGAACGGCAGCGCCGCGAAAAACGCCGCGATGTCGGGCAGAAACAGCCGTACCAGCGCGAACATCACCGCGGCGATCAGCAAGCTCAGCCACCACGGCGAGCGCGACAGGATAGAGAACAGGGATTCTTTCTGCATATTAGAATAGGCGCCTTGCGGCAGTGACTGCAAATTGCGACGGAAGAGCGATTATATGGGCGAGCCCAAATCACCGCCATTGAAAGGCATCAAGGTCATCGAGCTGGGAACGCTGGTCGCGGGACCCTCGTGCAGCCGCATCCTGGCCGAATTCGGCGCCGAGGTGATCAAGATCGAGGCGCCGGACGGTGGCGACCAACTGCGCGACTGGCGCAAGATGTATGAGGGCACTTCCCTGTGGTGGTACCTGCAGGCGCGCAACAAGAAATCGGTGACCGTCAATCTGCGTGCACCGGAAGGGCAGGAGATCGTGCGCAAGCTTGCCGCCGACGCTGATCTCGTGATCGAGAATTTCCGCCCCGGCGCGCTCGAGAAGTGGAATCTCGGCTGGGAACAGCTCTCGCAGATCAACCCGCGTCTCATCATGGTGCGATTGTCGGGATACGGCCAGAGCGGACCCTACCGCGACCGTCCCGGTTTCGGCGTGGTCGCCGAGGCGATGGGCGGCATGCGTTACGTCACCGGCTATCCCGATCGTCCGCCGGTGCGCCTCGGCATCTCGATCGGCGATTCGATCGCGGCGCTCTACGGCGTGATCGGCGCCATGATGGCGCTGCATCACCGCGACGTGAACGGCGGACGCGGCCAGTTCGTCGACGTCGCGCTCTACGAGGCGGTGTTCAGCATGATGGAAAGCCTGGTGCCGGAATTCGACGTGCTCGGTTTCGTGCGCGAGCGCGCGGGCAATGCGCTGCCCGGGATCGTGCCGTCGAACACCTATCCGACGCGCGACGGCAAATACGTGATCATCGGCGCCAACAACGACTCGATCTTCAAGCGCCTGATGACGGCGATCGGCCGCATGGATCTCGCCAATGATCCGCAGCTCGCGAACAACGCCGGACGCGTGCCGCGTACCGCGGAGATCGATCGCGCAACCGCCGACTGGACGCAGCAACACGACCTCGAGCAAGTACTCGCGGTGCTCGGGGAGGCCGAAGTGCCGTCGGGCAAGGTCTACGACGCGGCCGATATCGTCAAGGACGCGCATTATGCTGCGCGCGGCATGATCGAGCAGCATCACCTTCCGGACGGCAAACCGGTCAAGCTTCCCGGCATCGTGCCCAGGCTTTCGGAGACGCCCGGGGCAACCGAGTGGGTCGGTCCGGCACTCGGTGCACACAATGCCGAAATACTGGGAGCGCTCGGCTACAGCGAAATGCAGCAGCGGGAGCTCAAACAGCGTGGCGTGATCTAGAGGCGAGAGCGGCGGGAGAACAAGTGTCCAAGTCTGCGGGGACCAGCCTCGCGCCGGATGTCCGTCCGCTCGAGGTCTGGGCATGGGCGATGTACGACTTCGCCAATTCCGGCTACACGACGGTCGTCATCACCGCAATATTCAATGCCTACTTCGTCAGCGTCGTCGCACGCAATGAGACGTGGGCGACTTTCGCATGGACCGCGGCGCTCGCGGTGTCGTACCTGCTGATCATGCTGACTGCGCCGCTCATCGGCGCCTGGGCGGACGCGCACGCCGCCAAGAAACGGCTGCTGCTGATCACCACCATCGGCTGCGTTACATTCACCGCGGCGCTCGCGCTGGTCGGCAGCGGCGACCTGTGGCTGGCGGTCATTTTGATCGTCGCTTCGAATTATTTTTACGGCAGCGGCGAAAACCTGTGCGCCGCATTCCTGCCCGAACTCGCCCGCGGCGAGGCGCTCGGGCGCGTCTCGGGGTGGGGCTGGTCGCTCGGCTACACGGGCGGGCTGCTTACGCTCGGCGTCTGCCTCGCCTACGTTACCTGGGCGCAGGTGGGCGGCGCACCTGCGTCGCAGTTCGTGCCGGTCACGATGCTGATCACCGCGACGCTGTTCGCGTTGGCGAGCGCGCCGACCTTTCTCATTCTGCGCGAGCGCGCGCTGCCACAACCGGGCCGGCACGACCTGATCGCGGAATCGTTTGGCCGCGTGCTCGCCACCTGGCGCGACGCCCGCCGCCACCGCGACCTCGCCCGCTTTCTGCTCTGCATCGTGTTCTACCAGGCCGGGATCCAGGCGGTAATCGCGCTTGCCGCGATCTATGCCGAGCAGGCGATGGGGTTCACCACCCGCGATACCCTGGTGCTGATATTGCTGGTCAACGTGGCAGCGGCCGCTGGCGCGTTCGCGTTCGGCCACGTGCAGGACCGCATCGGCCACGTGCCTACACTGGCGATTACGCTCATCGGATGGATCATCACCATCGTGCTGGCGTGGGCGGCGCGGGAGCCAGGACTGTTCTGGGTCGCGGCCAACCTGGTGGGCTTGTGCCTCGGCTCGAGTCAGTCCGCGGGCCGCGCGTTGATCGGCTACCTGAGCCCGCGGGCGAAGCGCGCCGAATGCTACGGGTTGTGGGGACTCGCGGTGAAATTGTCAGCGATCCTCGGTCCCGTCACCTACGGGTTTGCGAGCTGGATTTCGCGTGGCGATCACCGTTTCGCGATCCTCACGACCGCGGTCTACTTCGTACTCGGGTTGGCGTTACTTGCCGGTGTCGACGCGGAGCGCGGCCATCGTGCGGCGCTGGCCGCGGGCGAAGATGCGTAAAATAGCGCCTGTCGGCGGTGAGTTGACGCTATCATATTGACCGGTTGGCTGTGATATCAGGGGCCGCGCAGCGGCCCGGCGGAGAGTGGTTATATGGCATTGAACTTATTCGGGGGGGGCAAGCCCGATAATCCCATGGCGGACATCGGGCACGTGAAAGAGGTCATTGCCGGGCTGCCCGCCAACGATTTCGTCAAGGCCTTGACCGACGTTGCAGTCTGGCTCGAGATGGTTAACCGCATCGACGGGATCGGACTGAGCCGTCGCTTCGAAATCATCGATCTGCTCGATGGGGCCGCGCGGCAACCCTACCGCAGGCTGAACGCCGAGTACCAGGCAGCGCAGCGGCTGCAGAAATTCCAGGAGAACACGCTGTGGACGGCGGCAGCCGAATTCGCAAAGCAACTCGGCGCCGCGTACGGTCGCTGCATCGAGGAACTCTGGTCCGACGCGGCTGCGGCAAACACGGTCAGAAATGAGCTCCCGGTGATTGTCGCGCGCGCGTTGCGCGCATTGATGCGGCAGATCAAATGGACGCAGCTGCGCTATAGCCCGATTGATGCCAACATATGGGGTGTGATCGGGAGGCACTATTTTTTTGCTGAAACCAAGGGTATCTCCACGCAGGCAATCCGGATCTATCCGGACGAGCTTGCTGATGGCTCCGTGCAGGGAGAATTCCTCAAGGCCATGATGCTCGGCGTTTCATCCAACAATGGACTGGATCCGGCGCAGCAGGAGATCGCGGGGCGTGCGATAACGCATTTTGGGGCGGCGTACGTGCTGCAGCAGGAACCCGCTCCGGGCTGCAACTTCTGCTTTGACCTGGCGCAGCACGAGCCGCCGGCGCGCGTGACGAAAGACTATATTCCCGCAACGACGATGCGCTGTTTCGGCGCCGGCAGAGCGCTCGCCACGCTGGCGGCGTGGGCGCGTGACATCCAGCAGCAGGACGATGTGCCGGCCGAGGTTGGCAGGGTCGGCGCCGGTTTCGACTCCGATCTCGTGCTGTCAGCGTTGCAGCACCTGGCGATTCAGTGGGCGGATGAGCCTCCGGCGCGTCAGTCGGCGCGCCGCCGCATCGCAACACGGCTTACCGTGTTGCACGGATTTGCGGCACTGGTGAGCGCCACCGAATCCATCATGGATGCCGCCTCGCTCGATTTCGAACACGCGGCGGGAATAGAGAGCTGGATCGTGGAGAACGTCAGCGAGCGCGGCTTCGGCGCGATCATCCCGCCGGTTCAGGGCGACTGGATCAAGGTTGGTGCGCTGCTCGGCGTGCAGACGGAGGGCTCGACGGCGTGGGGCGCCGCCATTCTGCGCCGCATCGTGCGCGATGAATCCCGGCAGCGGCGCGTTGGCATCCAGTTGCTGGCCCAGGCGGTGATCGCGGTGAAACTGCTGCGCATCGGCGCCGTTGCGGCGGGCGACGCGGCGCAGGCAGGCGAATCGGCACTGCTGCTCTCAACCAAGCCCGACAAGAATGGCGAGGTTGCGCTGCTGGTGCGGGCGCATAGCGGCGTGCGCGATCATCCGCTCGAGATGAACGTTCGCGGCAAGCGCTACCACCTGACGCCGCGCACCCTGATCGAAGGCCGGGAGGATTTTGACTGGGTCCGGTTCAAGGTATCGGCGCTGGCTGGGTAACCGTTGACTTGCGGCTCGACTATGGTGGTGACGCGGAGCGGGCGACGCCTGGCTGCCAAGCCCCGGTCAACCGTCACGCGATTACAGGGGAGGAAATATGGCATTGTTCGGCAGCGGCGCACCCGATCACCCGATGGCCAGCATCAGGCAGGCGAAACAACTCATTGCCGAGTTGCCTGCGAATGATCCGGTCAAGGCGCTGGACGAAGTCAACTTCTGGCTTGATTCGATCCGCCGCACGGAAGGGTTCAAAGTCGATCATCGCTTCGAGCTGATCGACCTGCTCGATCAGGCTGCCAGGGTCCACCAGCGCAAGCTGGCCCAGGATTACCTCGCCACCGACCGGCAGGAAAAATTCCGCGAGAACAAGCGGTGGACCTCGGTGTTCAGCTTCTGGAAGCAGCTCGGCGATGGCTATGGCCAGTGCGTCGCGCAATTCCAGTCGGGCGCGCGCGGCGCGGGCGCCATCCGCAAGAAGCTGCCGGCGATCGTTGCGCGCGCGCTGCGCGCGGTCACGCTGCAACTCAAGTGGGACTTGCTGCATTACGGGCCGGTCGAAGATCGCTTGTGGGGTGAACTCGGGCAACTTTATCTGTTCGCCGAAGCGCAGCGAATTACCTCCGTGGCGATCGAGATTTATCCGGACGCGCAGGGTGAGGGCACCGTACAGCAGGAGTTTCTGAAAGCGATGCTGCTGGGGGTGTCGTCGACCGGCGGGCTGACGCCGCTCAAGCAGGAGATCGCCGAGCGCACGGTCGTGCATTTCGGCAGCCTGTTCACGCTGCAGGCCAGGCCGACCGCGGGCTGCAACGATTTCTTCGACCTGTCGATGCGCACGCCCCCGGCGCGCGTGATGAAAGGCCTCGACCCCAATGAGATGACGCGCTTCTTCGGCGCCGGCAAGGCGCTGCCCGCGCTTGGGCATTTGATCGAGGAAATCAAGACCAACGATGCCGTGCCGTCGCGCGTCAATCTCGGCGGCATGTACGACAGCAGTCTCGTGCTGTCGGTGATGCAGCATCTGGCGCTGTACTGGTCGGACAAACCGCCGGCGCGCGGCTCGGGGCGCCGCAAGCTCGCAACCCGGATCACGGTGGTGCACGGGTTCGCCGACGTGCTACGGGCCATCGGGCCGGCGGCTGGCGGGGGGCTCGATTTCGAGCAGGCGGCGGGCACCGAAAGCTGGATCGTCGAAAACGTCAGCCAGGGCGGCTTCGGCGCGGTCATCCCGCAGGTCAAAGGCGACTGGATCAAGATCGGCACCATCCTTGCCGTGCAGACCAAAGCCACGCCGTTGTGGGCCGCCGCCATCATCCTGCGCATCGCGCGCGATGAATACCAGTTGCGGCACGTCGGCATCCAGCTGTTGGCGCAGGCCGTGATCCCGGTCAGACTGGCGCCGGCCGGCAGCGCGTCGTCGGCGAACCTGCAGCGCGACGGCGAACCTGGGGTGCTGCTGTCCACCTCGCCCGACAAGCACGGCGAAGTTGCCCTGTTGCTGCGGGGAGGCAGCTACGCGCCGGGGCACGCGCTCGAGATGAACGTGCGCGGCAAGCAGTACCAACTGACGCCGCGCAAGCTGGTCCAGGGCGGCGAAGATTTCGACTGGGCGAAGTTCAAGGTGACGCAGCGCGCGCAGGGTGCAGCGTTGCGCGCAGCCATGCGCTGATCGCCTGTAACTCCTCCGGACATACCGAGTGCTGCATCGGGTACTCGTGCCATTGCACCGGGTAGCCGAGCGCAACGAGCCGGTCGCGTGACGCGGTCGCCCTCGCGAGCGGTATCATGGGATCGTAAGTGCCGTGCGCGTAGAAGATCGGCACGTCCTGGTTTTGCGCCGCGGCCTCAGCCGGCAGCGTGTCGGCCAGCGGCAGATAGGCGGAAAGCGCCATCACGCCGGCGAGCCGCTCGGGATAACGTAAGCCGGTTTGCAGCGCAATCGCGCCGCCCTGCGAAAATCCCGCGATGACGATGTCGCGCGCCGCAATGCCGCGCTGGTTTTCGCGTGCGATCAGTTTCCCGATCGCCGCCTGCGAGGCGCGCACGCCGCTTTCATCCGCCTGGCGCTGCCGGCCTTCGAGATCGCCCGGGGTGACGTCGTACCACGCCCGCATCACGTAACCGTTATTGATGGTCACCGGCATCATCGGCGCATGCGGAAAGATGAAACGTATTCCGGGCAATCCGCCCAGCCCGAGCTCGGGCACGATCGGCGCGAAGTCGTTGCCGTCGGCGCCGAGGCCGTGCAACCAGATTACCGAAGCGCGTGGATTTGGTGCGGTTTCGATTTCTATGGTTTCGAGCAGTTGGGTCATTTACTTCGATCTTATCGCCGACTTTGGTCGGAATACCTTGATTACGTTTTCGTGGGTTTCGATGTAAGGCCCGCCGATCAGGTCGATACAGTAAGGCACCGCGGCGAAAATGCCGTCGAGCGTCTCTTTGATTGCCTTCGGCTGTCCGGGCAGATTCAGGATCAATGCCTGCTTGCGGATCGCGCCGAGTTGGCGCGACAGGATCGCGGTCGGCACGTACTTGAGGCTGACCTGCCGCATCTGTTCGCCGAATCCGGGCATCACCTTGTCCGCCACCGCGAGCGTTGCTTCGGGCGTCACGTCGCGGGGCGCGGGCCCCGTGCCGCCGGTGGTGAGCACCAGCTGGCATTTTTCGTTGTCGACGAGATCGGTCAGCGTCCGCTCGATGAGCGGCTGTTCGTCGGGGATCAGCCGCGTCACCATTTTCCATGGGGTCGCGAGCGCCGCACCGAACCATTCCTGCAGCGCCGGTATGCCCTGGTCCTCGTAGACGCCGCTCGAGGCGCGGTCGCTGATCGAAACCAGGCCGATGAGGAGTAGATCGTCGTTCATGCGCGAATTATAGCTCGCCCATGATGCCGCGCACCGCGCGGAACAGCTCGCGGTAATTTTTCAGCGGCTTGCCCGCGGCCTGGTCGCGCTTGATGCTGGCGACGAGCGAGCGCAGACGCTGCAGATCGCTGCCGGGATATTCATTGGCGAACAAGGCGAGTGCATCAGCTTCGGCGAGCAGGCGCTCGCGCCAGCGCTCGGCGAGGTGCTGCGAGGCGGTGTGTGCGCGCGCCACGCCGTGCCATTGCCCGAGCTTGGCGCGGATCGGCGCGGCGTCGACTTCGCGCATCAGCTTGCCGATGTACTGCAGCTGGCGGCGGCGGCCCTCGAAATCCCGGATGCGCTGTGCTGCAAGAATCGCCTCGAGCAGGAACTCCGGCAGTTCGATCTGCGCGAGTTGCCCGGCGTTGAGTTCTACCAGTTGCGCGCCGGTTTTCTGCAGCGCCTGCATGTCGCGTTTGCGCTGCGATTTGCTCGGCTGTTCAGATTCGTCCATGCGTTAACCGTCCGTCGCAAGCTGGTATGATAACGGCTTTTCCCCTTATCCATCCTTGATGGCAACCGAACTCCAGACCCGGCCGGCAGCGGGGAACCAGTTTTCGAACGATCAGGCGACGCTGCGACAGATCGCCGCGGATGTGCTGGCGTACGCGCGCGAGCACGGTGCGAGCGCCTGCGAGACCGAAGTGTCCGAGGCCTTCGGGCAGACCGTCACGGTCAGGTGCGGCGAAGTTGAAACCATCGAATACAACCGTGACAAGTCGATCGGCGTCACGGTCTATCTGGGCAAACGCCGCGGCCACGCCAGCACGTCCGATTTTTCGGTGCAGGCCATCCGCGCTACCACCAGTGCGGCGCTGTCGATTGCGAAATTCACGGCCAGCGACGATTACGCGGGACTCGCCGATGCTGACCTGCTGGCGCGAGAAATCCCGGACCTCGACCTCTACCATCCGTGGGATCTGCCCGTCGAGCGCGCAATCGAGTTGGCGCAGGCGTGCGAGGGCGCCGCGTTTGCGGTCGACAAGCGCATCGCCAATTCCGAGGGCGCGACGGTGTCGCAGCAGCAATCGCAGTTTGCCTACGGCAACTCGCTCGGTTTCCTAGGCGGCTATCCGAGTTCGCGGCACTGGATCAGCTGCGCGGTGATTGCCGGCAAGGGCGATGCGATGCAGCGCGACGACTGGTATGCGGCGGCGCGCGACTGCTCCGAACTCGAGCGGCCGGAGGCGATCGGCAGGACCGCCGGCGAGCGCGCGCTCAACCGCCTCGGCGCGAGGAAAATCGCGACCATGCAGGTGCCGGTGGTGTTCGAGGCGCCCGCGGCGGCGACGTTGCTCGGCCATTTCGTGTCGGCGGTGAGCGGCGGCAGCCTCTATCGCAAGTCGTCGTTTCTGCTCGACAGCCTCGGCCAGAGGGTGTTTTCGCCGCGGGTCGAGATCAGCGACGATCCGCACATCCCGAAGGGCCCTGCCAGCAGTCCGTTTGACGCGGAGGGAGTGGCGACCCACCGTCGCCATGTGGTCGAGCACGGCGTGGTGCAGGGCTATTTCCTGAGCACTTATTCGGCGCGCAAGCTCGGCATGAAATCGACCGGCAACGCCGGCGGCAACCACAACCTGCTGTGGCGTGATACGGGCGTCGACCTGCCGCAACTGCTGCAGCGGATGGGGCGCGGGCTGCTGGTCACCGAACTGATGGGACAGGGCATCAACATGGTGACCGGCGACTATTCGCGCGGCGCCGCGGGATTCTGGATCGAAGACGGCGTGATTGCCTACCCTGTGCAGGAGATCACCATCGCCGGCAATCTGAAGGAAATGTTTCGCGGCATCGCGGCCGTGGGCAACGACATCGACCGGCGCGGCTCCCGGCAATGCGGATCGGTGCTGATCGAACGCATGACGGTGGCGGGGGATTGAGGCAGGCGCGATGAGCAAGCCGCTGCTGCAGACCACGATAGTCGGAAGCCTGCCCAAGCCCGCGTGGCTCGCGCAGCCCAACCAGTTGTGGGCGCCGTGGCTGCTGAAGGGCGAAAGTCTTGCCGAAGCCCAACGCGATGCGACGCGGCTCGCGATCCGCGACCAGGAGCGCGCGGGTATCAATATCCTGACCGACGGCGAGCAGTCGCGGCGCCATTTCGTGACCGGTTATCTCGAGCATTTGCAGGGCATCGATTTCGAGCACCTTGTGACGCTGCGCATCCGCCAGCGCTACGATGCCAAAGTGCCGCAGGTGGTGGGGCCGATCGCACGTCCGCGTCCGGTGCACTCGGACGACGCGCGCCTGCTGCGCGCGGAGACGGACCGCCCGGTCAAATACACGCTGCCCGGTCCGATGACCATCGTCGATACCCTGCACGATGCGTACTACAAGGATCGCGCGCGCCTGGCAATGGCGTTTGCGCGGATCCTCAACCGCGAAGCGCGCGAAATCGAGGCGCTCGGTGTGAACGTCATCCAGTTCGACGAGCCGGCGTTCAACGTGGACGCCTACCGGGATGACGTCAAGAGCTGGGGCATCGAAGCGCTCGAGCGCGCCGCAGACGGACTGCGCTGCAAAACCGCGGTGCACATCTGCTACGGCTACGGCATCAAGGCCAATATCGACTGGAAAAAAACCCTGGGTTCGCAGTGGCGCCAGTACGAGCAGACTTTCCCGGTGATCGCGCGTTCGAAGCTCGATCAGGTATCTCTCGAGTGCCACAACTCGAAAGTTCCTCTCGAATTGATCGGGTTGCTCAAGGGCAAGGACGTGATGGTCGGCGCGATAGACGTCGCGACCGAGCAGGTGGAAACGCCGGATGAGGTGGCGCGGACGATACGCGCGGCGCTCAAGTTCGTTGCGGCTGACAAGCTCTTCCCGTGCACCAATTGCGGCATGGTGCCGTTGCCGCGCGCGGTGGCGTTGGCCAAGCTGCGGGCGCTGGCGGCGGGCGCCGGGATCGTGCGCGCGGAAATTGCAAAGACACCAGACAGGCGCAAGTCCAGGCGTTGAGCGCCGTTGCAGCTGTTCATTGACAGGGCAAAACCAAGCTCCTAAGATCACTTTTCTACCCGCAGAAAACACCACCACAAGGAGATACCCGATGCGTACAGCCTTGAGAAATGCGATCAGGTTCGCGGCGCTCGCCGTCGCGATGGGCTGCGCGGTTCCCGCCAGCGCGCAACAGCCGGCGCCAGGTCCGAGAACCCTCAAGATGCAGTCCACCTGGCCGGCGAGTTCCACTTTGCAGGAGAACTTCAAGTTCTTTGCCGAACGGGTGGACAAACTCACCAACGGGCAGTTGAAGGTCGAAGCGCTGGCGGCCGGCCAGATCGTACCGCCGTTCGAGGTGCTTGATGCTACACACAAGAAGGTGCTCGACGGCGCGCATGCCGTCAGCTATTACTGGATCGGCAAGCACAAGGCCACGACCTTGTTCGCGTCCACGCCGGCGGGTCCTTTCGGCATGGATCACTGGGACTTTCTCGGCTGGATGTACGAGGGCGGAGGGCTGCAGATGTACTGGGATATGTACCAGAAGGAGATGAAAATGAACGTCGTCGCCTTCCCGATCATGCCCTCGAGCCCGCAGGCGTTCGGCTGGTTCAAGCGTCCCATCAAGAACCTCGCCGATTTCAAGGGCATGAAATGCCGGCAGACCGGCATCGTCGCGGAGATCTTCCAGAAAATGGGCATGCAGACGGTGAACATGCCCGGCGGCGAGATCATTCCTTCCGCGCAGCGCGGCGTGATCGACTGCGCCGAGTGGGTCGGCGGCATCGAGGACCTCAGGCTCGGCCTGCCCCAGGTATTCAAATACCACTACGTTCCCGGCATGCACGAGCCGAGCGTGTTCGGTGAGGTGCTGATCAACAACGATGTCTGGACGAGCCTTTCGGCGCAGCAGCGGGAGGCGATCCGGTCGGCCACGATCGAGACGATCGTGCGCTGGTGGGTCAGGTGGCAGAAGCAGAACGCCGAAGCGATGGCTGAGATGCGCACCAAGTACGGCACCCAGATCCTGCGCACCCCGCCCGACATCCTGGTTGCGTTCCTGAAGGCCTGGGACGAGATCGCGAAGGAGGAGTCGGCGAAGAACCCGTTCTTCAAGAAGGTCCTCGATTCGCAGCGCGAGTATGCATCGTTGGTCGTGCCCGCCAAACGCTTCCTGTTCCCGCCGTATTCGTTCGCGGCCAACTATTACTGGCCCGAGGCGAAACCCGCGGCGAAAGGCGAAAGCAAGAAAAAGTAGTGCGCGTGTCGAATGGGAAAAAGGCGGTTCGACCGCCTTTTTCTTTGGTCACGCGTACGGCGCATGCTGGTTTTTGTTGAGTAAGTAATGGCCCAAACGCCGCTTCATATCCGCATCGTTCGCGCGATCGACAGGTTTACCGATTTCACCGGGACGCTCGTCGCATGGCTCAACGTCCTGCTGGTGCTGGTTGTCGGCTACGAGGTGATCGCGCGCTATGCATTTGGCGCGCCGACCGTCTGGTCGTTCGACCTGACCTACATGCTCTACAGCACCATCTTCATGCTCGGCTCGGCCTATGCCCTGCACAAGGGCGCGCACGTGCGCACCGACTTCTTCTTCGAGAAGTGGTCGATCAGGACCCGGAACATGATCGATTCGGTCGCTTACATCGTGCTGTTTTTTCCGGCGCTGTTTGTGTTCCTGATCGTCAGCGGCCACGAAGCCTGGACCGCGTTTGATATCGGCGAGACCTCCGAGCAGACGCCGTGGCGGCCGATCCTGTGGCCGTTCAAGGCGGTGGTGCCGCTCACCTGCCTGTTGCTGCTGATCCAGGGCCTCTCCGAGACCATCAAGAGCGTCTACGCCGCCCGCACTGGTATTGAGCTTGAACACAAGGAGAAAGTGGAAGTATGAGTGCCGAGCAGGGGCCCCTGATTCTGGGGATGCGACGGACACGATTACTTCCGGGCCGCCGACAGTCCGCGCGGAGACTAAACGATAGCCGTTCTGAGGCGGCAGTATGACCGGTTTAGAACTCCTGGGCCTGATCATGCTGATCGTGATGATCGGGGTGATCTTCATCGGGTTTCCGATCAGTTTCACGCTGCTGTTCCTCGCGCTGGGCTTCGGCTACTTCGGTCTTGGCGAGGTGGTCTTCAGTCTCGCCTACTTCCAGACCATCGGTATGATGAAAGAGGAGGTGCTGGCGGCGGTGCCGCTCTTCATCTTCATGGGCTTCATCACCGAGCAGGCGGGGTTGATGAAGCGATTGTTCATCGCTTTGCGGATGATCTTCGCACCGGTGCGGGGTGCGTTGTTTGCGGTCGTGATCCTGACCGCGACGGTGTTCGCGATGGCGACCGGCATCGTCGGCGCCGCAGTGACGGTGCTCGGCATCATGGCCGGCCCGATCATGATCAAGACGGGCTACGACGCGAAGCTCTCGGCCGGCGCGATTGCCGCGGGCGGCACGCTCGGCATCCTGATTCCGCCGTCGGTAATGCTGATCGTGATGGGCCCGGTGCTCGGCGTCTCGGTGGCCGATCTTTATGCCGCCGCCTTCGGCCCGGGCTTCCTGCTCGCGTTCCTGTATCTGGTGTATCTGCTGGCGCGCGCGCACTTCAATCCGAAGCTCGGCCCCCCGGTGCCCATGGAGGAGCGGGTGCACTCGCTCGGTGCGATGGTGGTCGAGGTGTTGATCGGGGTGGTGCCGTTGCTCGCGCTGATTTCGGCGACGCTCGGCTCGATACTCGCCGGCGCGGCGACACCGACCGAAGCCTCGGCGATCGGCGCGCTAGGCGCGATGCTGCTCGCCATCGCCTACCGGAAGGTGACCTACGCGGGCCTCAAACAGGCCGTGCTCAGCACGACCGCGACTTCGAGCATGGTGCTGTTGCTGGCGGTGACCTCGAACATCTTCGGCGCGGTATTCGCCCGGCTCGGCTCGGCGGACTGGGTCACCAATCAACTGCTGGCGCTGCCGCTGCCACCGATCGCGATGCTGATCATCGTGATCGTGTTGATCTTCCTGCTCGGCTGGCCGTTCGAGTGGCCGGCGATCGTGCTGGTGTTTCTGCCGATCTTCTACCCGGTGATCGCGGCGCTCAAGTTCGACATGATCTGGTTCGGCGCGCTGGTCGCGGTGACTCTGCAGACTGCGTTCCTGTCGCCGCCGGTGGCGATGTCTGCGTACTACCTGAAGCAGGTCGTGAAGGAATGGTCGCTGACGACGATCTACAAGGGTATGTACCAGTTCATGGTCCTGCAGTGCATAGCCATCGCGCTGATCATCATCTTCCCGCAGATTGCGACTTACCTGCCGAACCAGCTGCGCTCCGACATGGCGGCGGAGCAGCAGAAGACCGAGCAGGTGGACGACAGCGGCAACCGGCTGGAGGAGGATCCGCTTAAGGCGGTGCCGGAAACACCGGTCGATCCTGACGAGGAGAAGAGCGGTGCGGGGAAGCCCAGCCGGTAGAATCAAGCGTGTTAACATCAATCATTTAGATACGGGCTGCACGCATGTATTCAAAACACGACACGATCGAGAGTTTCGATCCCGAGTTATGGGCGGCGCTCGAGCATGAGACGCGCCGCCAGGAAGATCACGTCGAGCTGATCGCGTCCGAGAATTACGCGAGTCCGCGCGTGCTCGCGGCGCAGGGCTCGGTGCTCACCAACAAATATGCCGAAGGCTATCCCGGCAAGCGCTATTACGGCGGTTGCCAGTATGTCGACATCGCCGAGCAGCTCGCGATCGGCCGCGCCAGGCAGTTGTTCAATGCCGGCTACGCCAACGTGCAGCCGCATTCCGGATCGCAGGCCAATTTCGCGGTGTATACCGCGGTATTGCGACCCGGCGACACCATCCTCGGCATGGCGCTCTCCGCGGGCGGCCATCTGACGCACGGCGCGTCGGTCAACCTGAGCGGCAAAATTTATCATGCCATCACCTACGGGCTCGATCCGGTCACCGAAGCGATCGACTACGATCAGGTCGAGCATCTCGCGCGCGAGCATAGGCCGAAGATGATAGTCGCCGGTGCATCGGCCTATTCGCTGGTGATCGACTGGCGGCGCTTGCGCGCGATCGCCGATGGCGTCGGCGCATGGTTGATGGCCGACATTGCGCATTACGCCGGACTGGTCGCGGTGGGGCTGTACCCGACGCCGGTCGGCATTGCCGACTTTGTTACCACGACGACGCACAAAACGCTGCGCGGCCCGCGCGGCGGCCTGATACTCGCGGCGGCCGAACACGAAAAGATTCTCAATTCGTCGATTTTTCCGGGCAGTCAAGGCGGGCCGCTGATGCACGTGATCGCCGCCAAGGCGGTGGCGTTCAAAGAAGCGCTGAGCCCCGATTTCAAGGGCTACCAGCAGCGGATTCTGTCCAATGCGAAGGCGCTGGCGCGGGTGCTGCAGCAACGGGGGCTGCGCATCGTTTCCGGCCGCACCGACTGTCACATGTTCCTGGTCGATCTGACCGGCAAGCAGATCACCGGCAAGGACGCCGAGATCGTGCTCGACCGCGCCCACATGACGGTCAACAAGAACGCCATCCCCAACGATCCGCAGAAGCCCACGGTCACGAGCGGCATCCGGATCGGCTCACCGGCGATCACCACCCGCGGCTTCGGTGAAGCCGAGGCCGGGCAGCTCGCCAACCTGATTGCCGACGTGCTCGAAGCGCCGCGCGACGACCGGGTGATCGAGCGCGTGGTGGCGGAAGTCACCGAGCTGTGCGCAAAATACCCCGTCTATGGCAATTAGCGCTGAGTAATTGCACCAGTGACCAGTCACGAATCACGAATCACGAATCACTCGCGTAGCGATGCATTGCCCATTCTGCAAAGCTGAAGACACGCAGGTCCTCGACTCGCGCGTCAGCGACAATGGCGACAGCATCCGCCGCCGCCGCCGCTGCCTTGCCTGCCAGAAGCGGTTTACGACCTATGAAACGGTCGAATTGCGCATGCCGCAGGTGGTGAAACAGGATGGCAGCCGCACCGAGTTCGATCTCGACAAGCTGCGCACGGGGTTCATGCGCGCGCTGCACAAGCGTCCAGTGCCTACTCCGCTGGTGGACGATGCGGTCGCGACCATCGCGCAACAGGTGCTGGGGCTGGGCGAGCGCGAAATCCCGTCGCGCCGCATCGGCGAGATGGTGATGAAAGAACTCTACAAGCTCGACAAGGTCGCCTATATCCGCTTCGCGTCGGTATACAAGAGCTTTCAGGACGTCGACGACTTCCGGGATGCGATCAAGGAAGTGCAGAAGCCGTCGCGCAGGAAGTGAACCTTTGCAACCACAGATGCACACAGATAAACACAGATAAGGCATTTAACTCGCTTTCGATCCGTGTTCATCTGTGCTTATCTGTGGTTCCCGAATTGGTTTTATGTCGTTCTCCGCTGAAGATCACAGTTACATGGCGCACGCGTTGCAGCTCGCGCAGCGCGGGCTGTATACGGCGACGCCCAATCCGCGCGTCGGGTGCGTCATCGTCCGCGACGGCGCGGTGGTCGGCGAGGGCTGGCACGAGCGCGCCGGTGCGCCGCACGCCGAAATCCATGCGCTGGCGGCAGCCGGTGACCGCGCGCGCGGCGCTACTGCCTATGTGTCGCTCGAGCCGTGCCATCACCATGGCCGCACACCGCCGTGCGACGAGGCATTGATCGCAGCGGGTGTCGCGCGCGTGGTAGTCGCCATGCACGATCCCGATCCGCGCACCGCGGGGCTGGGCCTGGAACGCATCAAACAGGCCGGCGTTGCCACCGCAACCGGCGTGCTCGAACACGAGGCGCGCGAACTCAATATCGGTTTCGTCTCGCGCCTGACACGCGGCCGGCCGTGGGTGCGCATGAAGATTGCAGCGAGCGTCGACGGCAAGACTGCGTTGTTGAACGGCAAAAGCCGCTGGATCACCGGCGCAGCGGCGCGCAGCGACGGGCATCAGTGGCGTGCACGCGCCTGCGCCGTGCTCACAGGCATCGGCACCGTGCGCGACGACGACCCGCAGCTGACAGTGCGTGCGGTCGAAACACCGCGCCAGCCGCGGCGTGTGGTGGTGGACAGCCGGCTTGAGACGCCGCTTGCCGCGCGCGTGCTTGCCGGTGGCGGCACGCTGATCGTTTGCGCAGTGGAGGACAAAACGAAGATCGGGCGATTGCAGGATCTGGGCGCGGAGGTGATCGTGATCCCGAATGCGGCCGGCAAGGTCGAGCTGCCGGCGCTCATGCAGGAACTCGGCCGGCGCGGGATCAACGAGCTGCACGTCGAGGCCGGTTGCAAGCTCAACGGCTCATTGATCAACGAGGGCTGCGTTGATGAGTTGCTGTTGTATTTCGCGCCGTGCCTGATCGGCGACCGGGCGCGCGGCATGGCCGATTTGCCCGAGCTTGCCGACCTCGGCGGCCGGCGCGCGCTCACGATTGGAGAACCGTGCATGGTGGGTAGCGATTTGCGTATCCTCGCGCGGCTGGAGCCGCGCTAGCATGTTTACCGGCATCATTGCGGCGGTCGGCACGGTACGCGAGGTCCAACCCGCGGCCGGCGGCGTGCGCATTGCCATCGACACGGCGATGCTCGATCTCGCCGGCGTCAGTCCTGGCGACAGCATCGCGGTCGATGGCGTGTGCCTGACCGCGGTCGAGTTGCAATCTTCCGGGTTCGAGGCCGACGTGTCGCAGGAAACGTTGCATTGCACGAGCGGTTTCACCGCCGGCGCCCGCGTGAACCTGGAGAAATCGCTGCGGCTCGCCGATCCGCTCGGCGGCCATCTGGTCAGTGGTCACGTCGACGGCGTCGGGATCGTCACGCGTTTCGAGGCGAGCGGCGAAAACCGGCTGCTGGCAATCGCGGCGCCGCGCGAACTGGCAAAATATATCGCGCGCAAGGGCTCGGTCGCAGTCAACGGAGTCAGCCTCACCGTGAACGCGGTCGATGGCAGCGTATTTGAGATCAACCTGATACCGCACACCCTGCAGGCGACCAACCTCAATCGGCTGACGCTCGGCTCGCGGGTAAATCTCGAGGTCGATTTGCTCGCGCGTTACGCGGAACGGTTAACCGGGGCGTCCAAATAATGACGTCTGCAGATCAGATGTTCATTTCGAGGACGTATAACCCGCCGCTGAATCGATCCACCGCGAACACGATGCCGCGGTCGTCCACGAACACGTCGTTCATCTGAATCGCGCCTTTCGGCGACAAGGGCGGCGCGCCGGGCACGAAGTAGGCGATTTCGCGGGGCTGGTACTGGTTCGAGATATCGTAGACACGCACCCCGCCATTGAAGAAGGTGCCCACGATGATCTGATCCGAGCGCCACGCGCACGCCGCCGGATAGTTCTCATAGATGTTATGGGCGCCGAAGCGTCCGCCGCGTTTGGCGAATGCTTCCACCGGCGGCAGCGGCAGAGTCGCGATCGGCACCAGATTCGTTTCCACCCGTGCGTCCACGATCCACATCAATTTCGGCCAGTCCGCGGCGTTGTCCTTGTTGGATTCGTCGGTCAGGATCAGCAGGTTGCGCTTGAGCAACGGCATCGCCGTATGCGACATGCCGTTGTTCGGCGGCGACATGCGCAGGCGCGAAACCTCCTTGGGATGGGCCTTGTCGCTGATGTCGAGTATCACCACCCCGCCGTCGATGTAGCCCATGTACGCGCGGTCAGGCCGCTCCGGGTAGACGCTGACGTTGTGCGGGCGATAGCCGCCGTCGAAGCGGGGATGGCGCGGGACCGGCGGCTCGGTGTCGCCTTCGCGGGTGCCTGGATACCACCACCTGCCGGCCTCCACCGGTTTGGACGGATTGCGCACGTCGATGATGCGGTAGATCTGATGGTCCTTGGGGTTGCGCGGCTGGTGGTCAGGCGCACCCATGCTGGCGTGGATATACTCGCCGTCCACGAACCATAGACAGTGCGTGCCAAGAGAATGCGGCCCCGACGCATCGAAATGCGAGATCAGTTTGGGGTCTTCGGGAGTGCTGATGTCGAACAAATCGATACCGGCCGGTTTCAGCCCCGCATTCTCCCGTATGTTGGCGGGGTCGTTCGGGTTGCCGCCGCCGGCGCGTACCTGATAGGCCACAGCCATCATGTCGCCGACGACGTCGAGCGAATTGGAGCGCATCTTGTTGTGGGGCAAGTCCCGCTGCACGACGAGCCTGGGATTGCGCGGGTCGGTCACGTCCACGCCGGTAAAATTCTTGGGCGCCGATTCATGCGCGAGCCACAGGATGCGGCGGCCGTCTTGCGTCGCCTGCATGTTGGCGCCCTCGCCGATGCCGCCGAAGCCGTTGAGTTCGTGGTGCGCGAGCAGCTTCATGTTGAGGGCCAGCGTTTTCGACGCCAGTCCTCCCGGATTCAAAGCTCCGCTCATTGCCATCTTGATCCCCTTGTGATGTTTACCGGAGTGGCGTGTCTGGCGTCCGCCGCCCCTCTAACGCTGCAGTGACGCCGGAACGGTGCCCGGTGCGCCCGATCGGGGCCGCCCGCGCGTGTCCCACCGTCCGTTCAGGGTGCCAAAAATAAATCCATATTGCAAGCATGGGATCGTTTGAGAATTGGTTGTAAATCGATGCGGCCTGGCGTAGCCTGATACTCGCCCGTGACATTCGTACGGTGCGATTCGACCAGGAGAAAGTCGATGAAAACAGTGGCGCAGATGTTGAAGCTGAAACCGGCCGGAGTCATCTCCGTCAGGCCCGATGTGTCGGTGCTTGACGCCCTCAAACTGCTTGCGGACAAGGACGTGGGCGCGGTACTGGTCACGGATGGTCCCCGTTTGGTGGGGATAGTCTCGGAGCGGGACTACGCGAGGAAAGTCGCGCTGAAAGGCAAGTCCTCAGGCGATACCCTGGTGAGCGAAATCATGACCCGAGACGTCGTTTCCGTTACCCCGACCCAGACCAACGAAGAGTGCATGGGGCTCATGACGGCGAAGCGCATTCGGCACCTTCCCGTGGTCGACAACGGCCGGGTAGTAGGCGTCTTATCCATCGGCGATCTGGTCAAAGACGTCATCTCCGAACAGCAATTCGTTATCGACCAGCTCGAACAATATATTCACCGCTGATCAAGGCCCGGTCATCGCGCCTGTCTGCAGTCCAGTCTTGCCACTGCTACAATTGCTGACATTCAAGAGGTGGATGTCGGGGAACGCTGCGCGTACCTCGACCTACGCACAGGTATTTGCAACCCAATGGACCGAAATGACCGTCAGCACGATACCTGAAATCATCGCCGACATGCGGGTCGGCAAGATGGTGATCCTCGTCGACGAGGAGGACCGCGAGAACGAAGGCGATCTTGTGCTCGCGGCGGACTTCGTCACTGCGGAGGCGATCAACTTCATGGCGCGCTACGGCCGCGGACTGATCTGCCTCACGCTGACCGAGGAAAAATGCCGCCGGCTCAACTTGCCGCTGATGGTCGACAACAACAGCTCGGCGCTCGGCACCGCCTTCACTGTTTCGATCGAGGCCGCCGAAGGCGTTACCACCGGTATTTCGGCTGCCGACCGCGCGCGCACCGTGCAGGCGGCGGTGCGCGCCGATGCCAGCCCCGCGGATATCGTGCAGCCCGGACACATTTTCCCGCTGATGGCGCAGAAGGGCGGCGTGCTGGTGCGCGCCGGACATACCGAGGCCGGCTGCGACCTCGCGCAATTGGCGGGCACGCTGCCGGCCGCGGTGATCTGCGAGATCCTGAAAGACAACGGCGAGATGGCGCGGCTGCCCGACCTGCTCGAGTTCGCCAGACAACACCAGCTCAAGATCGGCACCATCACTGACCTGATTCACTATCGGAACCGTACTGAATCGCTGGTGCAGCGCGTATCCGAACGCGATATCGAAACCGTGCACGGCAAGTTCCGGCTCGTCGTCTACAGCGACAGAATCGGACAGGAGACACATCTCGCGCTGGTCAGGGGCAAAATCGGGCCCAACAGCGAAGCGCTGGTGCGCGTGCACGAACCGCTGTCGGTGATCGATCTGCTCGACGTGCGCAGCGCGAGCCACTCGTGGAACTTCAATCAGGCGCTGGCGGCGTTGAGCCGTGCCGAGTGCGGCGTGATCGTGCTGCTGCACCGGCCGGAGTCGGCGGCCGACCTGCTCGAGCGCGCGCAGCCGGGCGCGATCGCGGCGCCGCAAAAGAATGCGCTGCGCAATTACGGCATCGGCGCGCAGATATTGCGCGATCTGAAGGTCACGAAGATGCGGCTGATGGCGATGCCGCGTAGAATGCCCAGCATGGCGGGATTCGATTTGCAGGTCACCGGCTATCTTCAGCCCGGCGAAGGCGATGACTAAATACGATTCCATCGAAGAAATCGAAGCGGGCGCGGGCGGCGCCGGATTGCGCGTTGGCATCGTCGTGGCGCGCTTCAACCGCGCGATCGGCGATGGTTTGCTGGCGAGCTGCACGGCCGCGCTCGCCAGGCTCGGCGTGCGCGATTCCGATATCAGGATCGTCACGGTGCCGGGCGCGCTCGAAGTGCCGCTGGCGCTGCAGAAGCTGGCCAACACCGGGAATTTCGATGCGCTCGTCGCGCTCGGTGCGGTGATCCGCGGTGACACCTATCATTTCGAAATCGTCGCCAACCAGTCGGCCAGCGGCATCCTGTCGGTGCAGCTCGATACCGGCATCCCGGTTGCCAACGGTATCCTGACCACGGAGAACGACGAGCAGGCCGAATTACGCATGATGCAGAAGGGCGCCGATTGCGCCGCAGCCGCGGTCGAGATGGCTAACCTGCTCGGCAAGCTCGATGGGAAATGACTTGGCCGAGACCCTCGCCGGCGCGCAACGCATGACTCTGCCGCGGACATCCCCGGCGCGCCGCAGTAGCCGCCGCCGCTCGCGGGAGTTCGCGCTGCAGGGGCTGTATCAATGGCAGCTCGCGGGCACCGACGCGGCGACCATCGAGCAGCAGATGTCCGAGGCCATCGGCTTCGACAAGATCGACCGCAATTATTTTTCCTCGCTGCTCGCCGGCGCGATCCGCGAGGCGCAGCGGCTCGAGCAGTCGCTGCAGCCCTATCTTGACCGCAAATGCGCGGAGTTAAGCCCGATCGAACGCGCGATCCTGCTGCTCGCTGCCTATGAGCTCGAAAATCAGCTCGATGTTCCGTACCGGGTCGTGATCAACGAGGCCGTCGAGCTGGCCAAGAGTTACGGCGGCACCGACGGCTTCAAGTATGTGAACGGCGTGCTCGACAAGCTCGCGGCGGACAAGCGTCCGCACGAGTTCGGGAAGAAGTGACGGGTGAACTACGAGGTAGGCTATGGACGAAAAGCTGAAAAGACGCATCATCATGTTTTACGTCGGCGGCATCGTCAACGCGCTGCTCGGGCTGTATGTGCTGATCGAGGGGGCGTCGTTTTTGCCGCCCGATACCGCGCGCATACTCGTGGGCGTATTCCTGGCGTTCGCGGTGGTCGATTTTTACTTCCCGTATGCGCTGAAGCGCAAATGGCTGGCTGAAAACGCCGGCAGACAGACGCAGGGCAACGATCCGGTTCAGCGGTCATAGACTCCCGGTGTTGTCCGAGTTCGAGCTGATCCGGCGCTATTTCACGCACCGCGCGCGGCACACCGTGCTCGGCGTGGGCGACGACGCCGCGCTCGTCAAGGTGCGCCGCGGATGCGAACTCGTGGTGTCAGCCGACATGCTGGTCGCAGGCCGCCATTTCCGGCGCGACGCCGACCCGTGTCAGCTCGGCCACAAGGCGCTGGCGGTCAATCTTTCCGATCTGGCGGCGATGGGCGCAACGCCCCGCTGGGCGACGCTGGCATTGGCATTGCCTGCGGCAGACCCGCGCTGGCTCGCGGATTTTGCGCGCGGTTTCATGGCGCTCGCGCGGCGCTTCGGGGTCGATCTGATCGGCGGCGACACGACGCGCGGCCCGCTCAACATTTGCGTCCAGATCATGGGGGAAGCGCCGCGCGGAGCGGCCTTGCGGCGCGACGGCGCGCAGCCGGGCGATGACATCTGGGTGTCGGGAGTAATCGGCGACGCTGCGCTCGCGCTGGCGGCACTCGCGCGACGCATCCCGCTCGGGCCGGCTGAGTTCGCGTCTTGCGCGGCGCGGCTGAACCGGCCCCAACCGCGCGTCGCGCTGGGGCTCGCGCTACGCGGGGTCGCCCACAGCGCGATCGACATTTCGGACGGATTATGCGCCGACCTCGGGCATATCCTCGAGCGCTCCGGCGTTGCCGCCGAAATCGAGTTCTCCGCATTGCCGGCCTCGACGGTGCTGCGCCGCTATCTCGGCCGCCGCGCCGCGCGTGCCGCGCTGCTCGCCGGGGGCGACGACTACGAACTGTGCTTCACCGCGCCGCCCGGGAAGCGCGAGCGCGTCAAGCGCAGCGGCCGGCGCGCCGGCGTTGCGGTGACGCGCATCGGCTGCATACTGCGGCAAGTGCGTGGCGCTCCACGGCTGATAGTCCGTGGTGCCGATGGCGTTGCGCTGCGGCTCGAGCGCGGGGGGTTTGATCATTTCGGCTGAGGCGCGAGCCGTCCCGACGGCTGCGTTCATGTTGCGCCATCCGGCGCACCTGATCGCACTCGGCGCCGGCGCCGGACTGGTACCGCGCGCGCCAGGAACCGCCGGCACGCTGCTCGCATTTCCGCTGTATTGGGCGCTGGCAGCGGTTTGCACGGCCCCGACGCTGCTGGGATTGATCGTGCTGGGTTTCGCGCTCGGCGTGTGGGCGTGCGCTCGCACCGGCCGCGCGCTTGGCGCTTCCGACCACGGCGCGATGGTGTGGGACGAGATCGTCGCGTTTATGCTGGTGTTGTTGTTTACGCCCGCGGGGCTTTTGTGGCAGGCATTCGCCTTCGTGCTGTTCCGCCTGTTCGATATCCTGAAGCCGCCGCCGATCCGCTACTACGACCGGAAACTCAAGAGCGGCTTCGGTGTGATGTTCGACGACTTGCTGGCGGCGGGCTATGCGCTGCTGGTGCTGGCGGGCGCGAGGATGCTGATTGCGGGGTGACTTTTCCACTATGTTAGGCACTCTTATGGATAAACGCTTGTATCAACTGGCGGAGCAGGTCGGCGTGGCTCTCAAGTCGCGCGCGCTGATGCTGGCCACCGCCGAATCGTGTACCGGCGGCTGGATCGGCGCAGCGATCACCGCCGTGCCGGGCAGTTCGGACTGGTACGAGCGCGGCTTCATTACCTACGCTTACGTTGCGAAGCGCGAGATGCTCGGCGTGAAATCGAAAACGCTGCAAAAATTCGGCGCGGTATCGGAGCAAACGATCAGCGAAATGGTGGCGGGAGCGCTCGCCGCGAGCTACGCCCATGTTGCGGTGGCGGTGAGCGGTACCGCCGGCCCGGCGGGCGGCACCCCCGAAAAGCCGGTCGGCACGGTATGTCTCGCATGGGCGATCAGGGGTGGCGAGCCGATTGTCGAGACGCGGCATTTTGAGGGCGACCGCGATGCGGTACGCCGTCAGTCGGTCGAGCGCGCGCTCGTAGGCGTGCTTGAGCTGTTGGGTGCAGGCTAGTACCAAAGTCATAGCCGTCATCCGCACGGCAACCTAGGCGTTATCCGCGTTAGGAGTGTGAGATAATCCGGGTCGATTTTATAGGGCATATCATGGATGAGAACAAGACCAAAGCGCTGGCAGCGGCGCTGTCACAAATCGAAAAGCAATTCGGCAAAGGCTCCATCATGCGGCTGGGCGAGGCCGAGGTGGCGAAAGACATCGAGGCGGTATCGACCGGCTCGCTCGGGCTAGATCTCGCGCTTGGCATCGGCGGCCTGCCGCGCGGCCGCGTGATCGAAATCTACGGTCCGGAATCGTCGGGAAAAACGACGCTGACGCTGTCGGTGATTGCGCAGATGCAGAAGCTCGGCGGCACCGCGGCGTTCATCGACGCCGAACACGCGCTCGATCCGCAGTATGCGCAGAAACTCGGCGTCAACGTTCAGGAGCTCCTGATTTCGCAGCCCGACAACGGCGAACAGGCGCTCGAAATCGCCGACATGCTGGTGCGCTCGGCCTCGGTCGACGTGGTGGTGATCGACTCGGTCGCGGCGTTGACGCCGAAAGCCGAGATCGAGGGCGAGATGGGCGAGCCGCAGATGGGCCTGCAGGGGCGGT
>Ga0082335_1001558_pt1 | contig 47511 bp, 43 predicted proteins | sample Subgrocontami58m_FD_72375 | JGI IMG/M metagenome (GOLD analysis project Ga0082335, IMG submission 72375) | Subsurface groundwater microbial communities from S. Glens Falls, New York, USA - GMW37 contaminated, 5.8 m (SPADES assembly) (version 2) ... | reverse complement strand
TCTTCTACTTAATTCAATAAAGGAAGATTCATGAGCGGAAACAATAAACATCATATTAGTTACGGAACATACATTTTAGTTTGGGCTGCGCTTATTGCATTCACATCAATTACTGTAACAATTGCCGGAGTTAATTTAGGTAGTTACACACTTTTCATTGCTCTTTCTATAGCTGCAATTAAATCCGCTCTGGTTATAAATATTTTTATGCATATAAAATTTGATGAGCCGATATTCAAAGTTTTTCTTGGAATAAGCGGCGCTACTTTATTAATAATTTTTCTCTTAACATTTTTTGATTATATCTATCGTTGAGGAATTAAATGGGTATTGCTCCTACTACACATACTGAGTCTGTTGATTTTGTGATGTTATATATTGTGGCTATTTCCGTAGTTCTTCTTCTGGGAATTACGGCAACGATGGTCTATTTTGTTTTCAAATACAACAGAAAGAAAGGACACGCCCCGGTTGATATTCATGGTAACATTCTTCTTGAAGTAGTATGGATTGTTATTCCAACATTACTTGTTCTTTCAATGTTTTATTTCGGTTATACAAGTTTTAGAGAGATAAGAGATATTCCGGTAAATCCATATACAGTTAAAGTAACAGCACGGATGTGGCAGTTTTCTTTTGAATATAAGAACGGGAAAAAAGCAGACACACTCTATGTTCCGGTAAACACCTCGATAGATTTAGAAATGCAGTCAATGGATGTTAATCATGCTTTTTACATTCCGGCATTTAGAATTAAAGAAGATATTCTTTTTGGTCAAACAACACATTTATATTTTTCATCCAAGCAAGTCGGTGATTATGATGTTGCATGTGCTGAGTATTGCGGATTGAACCATTCGGCAATGTACACTAAAGTAAAAGTTTTATATGAGAATGAATTTAACAAATGGCTTGAACGGCCAAGTGTTCCTTTAACAAAAATTCAAACGAATAATTGAGCAGCAATTGTTTAAGCAATTAAAAAAACATATTGGAATAATTTTAGAACTTGGCAAAGTTAAAATAACTTCCTTTGTTGCAGTTTCTACATCGGTCGGATACATATTGAATTCCGGAAAGTTTGAATGGACTCTGCTGTTTGTTGTTATCGGTGTATTCTTATTAGCTTGCGGTTCATCTGCATTGAATCATTATCAAGAAAGAATACTTGATGCGCAAATGGAACGGACGAAGGGGAGACCGATACCCTCAGGAAGGATTACATCTTTGTATGCACTTGTTGTTTCGGCTTCACTAGTAATTGTTGGTTTGGCGGTAATTTATTTTTCTTCAAACATTACATCATTACTACTTGGTTTACTTGCGTTGATCTGGTACAATATAATTTATACACCGTTGAAAAAAAGATTTGCTCTTGCCGTAGTGCCCGGTTCAGTGATTGGTGCACTTCCTCCGATGATCGGTTGGACAGCTTCCGGTGGAAATGTATTTGATATGAAAATATTATCTCTTGCATTATTCTTTTTTATCTGGCAGATACCTCATTTCTGGTTATTGCTTTTACTACACAGTAAAGATTATGAGAAAGCCGGATTTCCTACACTTACAAGAATATTTAGTCAACTTCAACTTGGAAGAATAACTTTTATTTGGATTGCTGCGCTCGTTACAAGTTGTTTGTTGATTCCTTTCTTTAACGTTTCATCAAGTTTCTATGTTCTCGTTATATTATTTCTGCTGGGTGTTTGGCTGATGTGGAAAACGAAAGGAATATTATCAGATTACCTTGAAAGGATAATTTTCAGAAAAGCTTTTTTGAGCATTAACTTATATGTCTTAGCTGTAGTTTTAATTATATCTATTGATAAATTATTCCTTAAAGTATTATAACCGGTTGAATCATGGAATTTTTAGATAAAGCAATATTACCTCAATCAGCTCATCATATGGTCTTGATTAAGTATTTGATCGTGGTTGCATTTGTACTTCTGATCCCTTATTTGAGTTTACTGCTTGGTAATCTTGCTTACTCGCTTTATTTCAGAAAGAGAGCTGTTAGAGAGAACAATGAAAATTTCTATAAACTCTCCGAAGATATGATTGAGATGATCACGTTTAACAAAAGTATGGCTTTTGCTTTAGGAATTGTTCCGATGTTAAGCGCAATGTTTGGATTTGCTCAATTGCTAAATCAAACCAGTGCGAGTGTGCACGGGTATATATTTATTTCTCTTTTATTTTTGATCAATGCTTTACTATTAATTTATTCTTATAAAAACGGATTCCTGTTCAAGATAAAAATTAGCGATGATAGTTCTAATCTTTCAGATATTGAAAAAAACAGAATAGCAAAACAAGAAAGAGCGGCAAAGATTTTTGGTAAGTCGGGTAAGTATGGCATTTCTTTACTTTTGATTTCGATTTATATTTTCTGCGGTGCAATACAATTATCATTTGATACCGAAAGATGGCAGAGTGTAGGCAACATTGGTGAAATGGTATTTTCTTTTAATGCTTTAATTAGTTTTGCGCAATTTATTATTTCTGCTTTCTTAATTACATCAGCAATGATCTTATACAGATACTTCAGAACTAATACTGAAGCAACTAATTTCAAAGATGAGTTTAAGAATTACATAAGAGATTTTGTTTTGATAAGAGGTCTGCTTGCAACCATACTTCTTTTGTCCTTTGTAGTCCTATCGGTAATGATGAGAACAAAATCGTCTCTCTCATTTGGTGTATTCGGTTATACTGTAGTTGCACTTTGCTTAATCTTAATTATATCCAGTTTGTTTTATTTAATGCTGAAAGAATCGAGCACAAAATATAATTCTGCAGTAATCTTTTTAGTTATTCTAACAGTGTTTGTTCTTATCGTACGTGATCAATATTCGTTTGATGTAAGCACTAAAAAACAATTTGCAATCTTAGCAGCTAATTACGATGCATACCAAGCTAAGGTAAATGAACAACTTGGAATTGGTGGTGCAACAATAAGCGGCGCTGATATTTATAACGGTAGATGTATTGCTTGCCATACTTTCGATAAAAAAATTGTTGGGCCTCCGTACAATTCTACCATGCCCAAATATGAAGGGAAGAAAGATCTTCTTGTAAAATTTATTATGAATCCGGTTAAAGTTAATCCCGATTATCCCGCCATGCCAAGCCAAGGTTTAAAACCCAAAGAAGCAGAAGCAGTTGCTGAATATCTTCTAACGACTTACAAAAAATAGTTTTTTAGTCATGTTGAGCGCAGCGAAACATCTCATTACTGTCATTGCGAATCACTACGAAGCAGTAGTGTAGCAATCTCAATATTAAGAGATTGCATCACCTCTTCCGATAAGTCGGAATCAGTTCGCAATGACAATAACCTTTTTTAAGACAACCACTTAATAAAATAATCATAAATTATAACGACTAATCAATGATCAACTATATGCTACTTAAGAATAATTTCTTATCTTATAAACACTTCTCGATGAGTGCTGTGTTATTAATAATCTTTTAACACAAGAGGAGGTTTAAGAATGAGTTTTATTAGCTTTCTAATATTACTTGTAATAAGTGCTGTAGTTTCCGCTATTCTTCATTTCGGATTTAAGTATTACGTCCGGCCCGGTCTTAATTCATTTATTTCAAAGGTAATTTTCGGATGGATCGGTGCATGGCTTGGTACGCCTGTATTTGGTTCCTGGTTTGAGGGATTTAATTATGAAGGAGTCTATTATGCCCCGGCTATTCTCGGCTCCTTTGCATTATTAATTATGATGGTTGATTATGTAAAATCTACGAAAACTAGTTAGCATAACGATCATCAGTAAATGCTTTTGTCTTTTTTATTAACACAGCACTCTTATCTATTTGTATAGACGCTCGGCGAGCGTCTCAAAATATCGTTTGTCATTGCGAATCGCTACGGAGTAGTGATGAAGCAATCTCAATGTTAGGGGATTGCTTCACTTCTCCCGATAAATCGGGATCAGTTCGCAATGACAATTGCATTTTTGTAGAGACGCAGCATGCTGCGTCTCTACGGAAAATTTTTGTTTGAATAGTTTCTATTTTCTCCTAATTTGCATTTGTAACCATAAGGATAGTTTTGTGGGGAATGAAATAACAAATATCTCTTTCTTACAAACCGGAAACACAAACTGCGCCGAACACTGCACAAGCATACTACTTTATGTTAAGACAAATTCTATCATGATAATTATAATTATGTTTACAAAAAGAATAGGATTGTTGTTATGAATGATAATAGAAACAAAGATTCGAACGATACCTTAGAAATACATAGTCTCTCTGAGATTGATAACTTTCCTTTTAAAACACATTCAGAATTTGTATCATCAATAAAAATAGGCTCTTCTACTGTTGAATTAGAATATACAGCGGCACGGGAATTAATAAATATTAATAAATCTAAGTTATGTGCTACAACTTTTAAATGTATTATTTGGCTGCCAAATATATTAATCCTTCTGTCGGTTGTTCTGGTCATATATAAAAGTAATTGGTTTTTTCTGATAGGAATAATTTCAGCATTTTCAGGCGAATTTTTAGCTAATCCTTATAATCCGCTTAAAAAATTTTTTATTTTTATTACATTCTTAGCTTATGTCTATTTGTTTTATAACCAAAGTATATTTAACCCTATCAGTTGGTTATGCTTTTCTTTCGCTATAAGTTTTTCAACAATATGGATCGTTAATAGAATAGCCTGGCATTTGGCTTATAATGACATGTTGAACTCCGAAGTTCTAACTGCACATTTATTCCTAAGTGGAAATCTCCATATAAAATTAAAAGATGGTCAATATTTTAGTAATAAAAAATAATGTAACATATTCCGTAACTCTGTTAACAATATGAGGGAAGTATGGAATTTAATTTAACAAGTGTTTTTCTGGACTATTAGGAACAATTGTTGCTTTTTTCTGAAATCAACAAATAATTATTCACGCTATAAATTTGAAAGTGATGACAAATATTTATTTAACAATTAAGAAAATATTAGATTGGCTACTAGAAGCATTTATTGTGTTATATGATATTTTCTTATACTCTTTAATCTTACCTCTAACTCTCGGCGCTATTTTAATCTTTATTGTACCGATAGCCAATTGGCTTTCAGATTTATTTTGGATGATTAAATTCCCCATATTTATTGCTGTAGGAATATCGTTAAAATATTTAAGAAACAACTATTTACAAAAGAAACGCAAACAGTTATAACACAACCATAAGCGGAAACATTGCTCATCAATTGGAATCATCTATAGAGACTAAAAACTGCATATAGCGGCAACATCGTTATGTGCTTAATAAAAATTATTGTATAGAATATGATCGAGCTACCAGTAATATCACTTGCCAAATCTTCAATTCCAATAATATGGTTAGATACATCTATTATTTTAAATATGACTCTCTGGAAACTTGGGAAATCAATTGATGAAGTACAAAAAGAAAGAGCTAATTATTTATATAATACCATCTATGATCTTACTCGGAAGAAAAAACTTATTTGCCCATTCGCTGATCAGAGAGAAGAAATGTGGAATGGGAGTGCAGATTGTCATCAAGTTATGTTAGAATTATCGTTAGGGATACACACAATTCATAGTGAGTCTGTAAAAGATTATCAAACAAGACAGTTTATGGATGCATTTATAAATAAGAAAGAACAAGTGGAAATCAATTATCTAGAATTTTTCCATAGCGATCCATATAAACAATTATCCGACAATTCAAGATTTATTATTTCGGTTGATCTTGGGCTTCTTGAAAAATCAGATGAAATAAAAAAGAGAAAGCACAATCAAACCAATAAACTAGAAAAACTACGCCAATCAATTATACAACATGGTATTTCATATGAAGAACAATTAGAGAAAGAGTATAAATCTGAATTAGAGTCTATTGCTTATCTATTACATAAATCTTTGAAAGGAGAGCTGTCTGTATCAAACTTCTTTGGTGTGGTCAATCTTTTAAGTGAATATTTAGAATATTGGACTCAACTTAGTGGAAAGCCAGATGACTTCATTAACTTTTTTGCTTCATCATATTATCGTAAAATTCCATTTCATAACATTAATTGCCAGATGAGTTCTAAAATATTAACTGGTAATGATATAATAAAATCTGGTCATATGATGGATATTTATCATGCTTCATCTGCTATTCCATATGTTAATCTTTTTATCACTGATAGGTATATGAAAAAGATTTTATGTGATTTAGAACTTGAAAAAACTTATGAGACTATGATTCTAAATATTAGTGAATTAGATAAGGTTGAAAAATATTTTAATGGTCTCTAATATTATTAAACTAATTTAACAGCTTAAAAAAGGATTTGGTTAATTTATAGACTTTAATGGACCACTCCATAGCATAAAATTAATTTTACAAAGTTTGTTCGAACATATTACGGTTATAAATCCATTAGTTTTATTTATTTTTCAGTAACAGCTTTCAGCTATCGGCAGTCAGCTATCTAATAAACTCAATTATGGATATTAATTTTGACTGTTTTAGAATCATTACAACTTTCTACTGACTTTCTCGAAAAGAAAGGAATAGAATCACCGCGATTAAATGCCGAATTACTTCTCTCTGAAATCTTAAAATGTAAACGATTGGATCTTTATCTAAAATTCGATCAACCGTTAAAGGAAAACGAAGTTGGTATTTACCGGGAATGGATTGCACGCAGAGGAAAATTTGAACCGCTTCAATATATTATCGGTAATGTTGAGTTTTATGGTTTACTTTTTAAGGTTACACCTGATGTTTTAATTCCTCGACCGGAAACTGAAATATTGGTTGAAACTGTGCTTAACAAACTTAAAAACAATACATCTGTCATTCCGAACGAAGAGAGGAATCTAAAAGATTTCTCTCCGGCTCTGCCGAATCGAAATGACAAAATAAAAATTCTAGATATCGGTTCGGGCAGCGGCAACATTTCAATTTCTTTGTCGAAAAATTTAATTAATGCAGAAATAACTGCAATTGATATTTCTGAAAGTGCATTATCTATAGCCAAAGAAAATGCTGTTGCAAATGGAGTTGAAGAAAATATTCATTTCATAACTGCTGATGTTAAAAATTATATGAGTAGTTATCAATTTGATATAATAGTTTCTAATCCGCCATATGTCAGCCAAGAAGAATATCCGATTCTCCAAAATGAAATTAAAAATTACGAACCAATGGTTGCAGTTACGGATTCTAGTGATGGATTAGATCTATATAGAAAGATTGCGGAAAAAGCAAAAATATTATTGAAGAGTAATGGTAAGATCTTTTTAGAAGTCGGTAAAGACCAGTCTAAGTATGTAGTAGATATTTTAGAGAAGAATAATTTCATAAATATTTATTTTGTAAAAGATTATCAGCAAATTGATAGAGTAGTTGTCGGAGAATTGAAATGAGAGCATTGGTCCAAAGAGTAACAGAAGGATCAGTTCTTATTGTTGAACAGAAATTTTATTCAGAAATAAAAAAAGGGATGGTAATCCTTCTCGGAGTTAAAGAAGGGGATACGGAAGAAGATTTGAATTTCGTTGCCGACAAATGTTCAAACTTGCGGATTTTCGAAGACGAAAATGAAAAGATGAATCTTTCACTTAAAGATATTAACGGAGAAGTATTAGTCATTTCTCAATTCACTTTATACGGAGATGCTAGGAAAGGAAATCGTCCGAGTTTTACAGATGCTGCCCGTTCTGATGCTGCAGAAGCAATGTATGAAAAATTTATTATGCGCATGAAAAGCAATCTTGGAAATGATAAAGTTAAATCCGGCGTGTTTGGAGCTATGATGATGGTAAAAATATTTAATGACGGTCCGGTTACAATTTTAGTAGAATCAAAACAATGACCTCCCCAAAAAAAGAGGTTGTCTCAAAAATGTAATTGTCATCACGAGCGAAGCGAAGTGATCTCGCTTAAGTTTTTTAATTTAAGATTACTTCGCTCGTTGACACTCGCTCGCAATGACAATAGCTATTACTTTTAAAGATCACATTACTTTAGTGATTGAAAAAGAAAGGATCAAGAATTGCACTCAACTATAATGATATTTATGGATGGAGTTGGTATCGGAAAGAAAGATTACGAATTCAATCCTTTCTTCAAATATGGCTTCAAAACATTTTCAGAAATCTTCGGAGACATCCCTCATCTTGATAAACAAGAACTAAAAGGTAATAACACTTTTCTTTTTCCGGTTGATGCTTCTATGGGGATTCCGGAAATACCTTTAAGTGGAACCGGACAGACATCAATCTTCTGCGGCATTAATGCACCAAAACTGATCGGGAAACATTTCGGACCTTATCCTTACTCAACTCTTGTTCCGATCATAAAAGAAAAAAATATCTTTCGTTCATTCATGCAAAGAAGAAAGAAAGTTTATTTCGTAAATGCATATCCAAAACAATTTTTTGATTATGTAAATTCCGGAAGAAGAAGATTAAGCGTAACCACTTTAAGCTGTATTATGAATGGGATGAGGTTGAATAATATAAGTGACATTCATAAAGGAAAAGCTTTGGCAGCCGATATTAACAATTGCCTCTTTGTAGAAAAGATGAATTATAAATTGAAGGTAATAAAAGCAGAAACTGCGGCGGATCGTTTAATACGGATCGGTTCGAAAAATCATTTTACCTTATTTGAAATATTTCACACTGATCATCTAGGACACGGAAGAAACAGCGAATGGCTAGAATACACAACTGGAATTCTGGATCGTTTTCTTTTTCATATGATTACAAATCTAAAAAAAGATATGACGCTTGTAGTCTGTTCCGATCACGGTAACTTTGAAGATCTTTCAATAAAGATGCACACATTGAATCCGGCAATTGGAATTACAGCAGGAAAGAATGCAGAATTATTATCGAAGAAGATCAAAAAGCTTTACGATATCAAACCGGCAATTATGGAGATGTATGATTGAGTAATTATCCTCTCATAAAATTTGTTATACTTTTTATGATTGGAATAATCATCCAGTCCATTTTATCCATTCCATTAATTACACTTTCTATTTTATTCTCATCTGCTTTATTCATCTCGGTTATATTTCATTTTCAAAAGTCTATACATTTTGAACAGTTAAAGATTATTCCAATTATAATATCTATAATCTTATGCGGATCACTTTATTCTTCAGTTGTATCACCAGCCAAAGTTCACTATCCGTTTCGTTTAGAAAAATATACTAAAGCAACAATCAGAGGAAAGATTGAAGACATAGAACTAAAAAAAGAAGGCAGAATAATTTTATATTTATCTGCCGATACGGTCACTACAAAGGAACAGAAATATCAAGGTTCATATAAAATACTTTGTTCTGTTTATGATGAAGATAGGAGAACATCAAAACTTTATGATCAATTAGAAATTGGGAACAGAATACAAATCTTTGGAAATATTATAAAACCAAGGAATGAAAGAAATCCGGGCGAGTATGATTATGAAGCTTATCTAAATGGAAAGGTAATTGTTGCAATCGCAAATATTTATAAAACCGATGATGTAAAATTTATCTCGAAGCAAGTTTCGGTTTACAAAAACACAATTCATCAAATCAGAAAAAAGTTAGACGAACAAATCACATCACTCCACAACAAGACTACTGCCGGTTTGCTTCGTGGATTACTACTCGCTGACCGCGGCTCGATAGATTATGTTATCAAGAATGAATTTGTTAATTCCGGGGTTGTGCATGTTTTGTCAGTATCCGGCTTACATGTTGGTTACATTGTTCTGATCTTCTTAGTTGTGTTCAACAGGTTCAATATTTTTACACGTTACACATTGACCTTGATTGGTTTGTTGTTCTATCTAATTATTACGGGTGCAGATGCGCCTGTGTTCAGATCAACAGTAATGGCGGTTGCTTTGCTGGCTGCACCGGCAATGGGCAGAGAATACAACAGTCTAAATGCTTTGTCTCTTTCAGCATTTGTCATTCTTTTAATAAGTCCGAATGAACTATTCAATCCAAGCTATCAACTATCCTTTACTGCGATTTTATCTCTGATCTTACTTTACCCGCCGATGAAGCGAGCAGTTGACAACATGCACATAAAAATAAAATGGCTCAATTGGTTTTTAATTTTTTGCGTTACTTCTTTATCGGCGCAGATAGGAACGCTTCCGTTTACTTTAACTTATTTCCATCGTCTTTCTGTTTCTGCTTTACTAGCTAACTTAGTTGTTATTCCGGTTTCCGGTGCAATAGTAGCTTTAGGAATTTTTACTTTGTTTGTCGGTTCTATCTTCAGTTTGTTCGGTTCTATATTTGCTTCTGCAAATGAGCTGCTTACTTATGTTATGTATTCCTTTGTTCGTTTATTGGGCGGAGATAAATACTCATACATTTTAATTAATCAGTTCAGTGTTTACGATGCAATAATATTTTATCTCATCTTAGCTCTAATATTTTTCATCTTCAAAAAATTTACAAACAAAAACGCAAAGATTGTTGGAGTAACTTTCTCTTTGGTCTTGTGGATTTTGTTCATGCGAATAGATAATCATGAATTAATGCCGAAGAATTTACTTTCAGTAGTACAGATAGATATCGGACAGGGGGATGCCGCTCTGATAAAATTCCCGAATGGTAAAACCGCATTGATTGATGCGGGAGAAGCAACTGAATATTTTGATAACGGCGAACGCGTAATCTTACCTTTGATGGATAAGTTAGGCATTGATACGATTGACTACGGATTTATTTCTCATGTAGATTCCGATCATTATAAAGGATTCTTATCCGTCATTAGCAAAAATCGAGTTAAACAGATTTACAAACCCAAGCTTGATCGGAATTCTCAAAAAGATATTGATTTGGAAAATTACTTAACAGCGAATAATGTCCCTTTCAAATATTATTCTAAAGAAATCATAACCATTGGCAACAGCCGTATTTATGTTTTGAATGATACCACAAACCATTATTTTGAATCTATGAGTTCAAACGATCAAAGCGGAATGCTTAAATTAGTTTATGGAAATAATTCATTTTTGTTTACCGGTGATGCGAGTACGAAAGTTGAAAGCGAATATGTGAATAATTATAAGACATTTTTACATTCGGATGTTTTGAAAGCCGGACATCATGGAAGCAGATCGAGTTCAAGCGAAGAATTTCTGGAATATGTTAAACCAAGTTTCGCAGTTATCAGTGCCGGAGTTATGAATAAGTTCAAGCATCCTCATAAAGATATTATCGAGCGGTTCAATCAAAATAAAATTAGTGTTGTAAGAACTGATAAGTCCGGTGGTATAATGTTTAGATCGAATGGAAATAAAATAGAAGAAATTAATTGGAAGAAAATGGAATCAACGTTTAATCTATAATTATAGCTATGTTAAAAATTGAAGAGAACAAATCGTTAAAAACATTCAACACATTTGGTGTTAATGTAAAAGCAAATTATTTCACTTCGGTCGCATCCGAAAAAGAGATTTTAGAAATATTACAATCTAAACGTTTCGGCAGTATGGATAAACTAATTCTTGGTGGAGGAAGTAATATTCTGTTCACTAAAAATTATGATGGTTTAATAATCCATTACGTTGAGAAAGGAATCCGCTTAGTTGAAGAAAATGAAAAGTATGTAATCATAGAATCATCAGCCGGCGAAATTTGGAATGACTTGGTTTCTTACTGTGTTGAGAATAAATATTACGGAATCGAAAATCTTTCGCTCATTCCCGGAACTGTTGGAGCGGCACCGATTCAAAACATTGGCGCTTATGGTATAGAAATAAAGGATGTATTTGAATCCCTTGATGGAATTGATTTAGAAACCGGTGAAAAAAGATCATTCAAAAAAAATGAATGCAAGTTCGATTACCGCGACAGTATATTCAAGAGAGGATTGAAGGGAAAGTTAATCATAACGAAAGTTATTTTGAAATTACAGAAAGAAAAGAAATTCAATCTTAATTACCGTGATTTGAATACTTATTTAGGAAAAGCAAACAAAGAAAAATTAACTATCAAGAAAGTGCGTGATACGGTTGATAAAATAAGAACGAACAAACTTGCTGATCCAAAAAGATTTGGCAATGCCGGTAGTTTCTTTAAGAATCCCGAAGTAAGTGAAACAACTTTTTTAGATTTGAAAAGAGATTATGAAGAAATGGTATTTTTCAAATTAGACCGGAACAAATACAAAATTCCCGCCGGATTCTTAATTGAGAAATGCGGCTACAAAGGTAAGAGAGTTGGTGATGTTGCAACATATAACAAACAAGCTTTAGTAATTATTAATATGGGTAAAGCGACTGGAGAGCAGATCAAAACATTCTCACAGGAAATTCAAAAAGCTGTCTTTGATAAATTCGGAATTGAAATAATTCCAGAAGTAAATATTCTTTAACCCAAACCTAATAGGTGAATTATGGATTTACTGGTTTCTGTAATCGGTCTGACATTAATAACTTACTTTGTTATTCTGCTTGGAGCGACACGTCTTGCAATTAAGAAAGGATTTAATGCTATTGTAATGTTTTTGTGTGCTCTTTTTGTTCCTCCCGTTGCTGTTGTACTTGTACTTTTTATTTATGGTAGAAAAGAAGTTGAACGTAATGAAAAAGATACTTTTACCAATATCATTTGGGAAGTTACACAGCCGTTTATTGATCTTGCACATACTTCTCGTGCGTTATTAGGTTTGAACATCTCCTACATTCTTGAAGGACTAACCTACTTTGGTGTTGTAGGACTTCTTGCAATTTATTTTAATGATTATATAAAACTCGATGATATCCGCGCGGGAAATATGGTTGGTGTTCTTACTGCCGGAATTACGTTGAGTATGTTATTTCTCGGCGCTACTGTTGATATTGTCGGTGTCCGAAAAGCTTTATTGTACGCACTCTCTTTCATGTTTTTTGGAAGAATACTTTTATCAACGGCTCCGCATCTTGGCGCTCCGGGACTATGGGGTTCCGGTCACGTCTTTGCTATGCTAGGAATACTTGGGATTGTAATTGGTTATGGAATGTACCAACCGGCGGCTTATGCGGCTGTTAAAAAATTTACAAATGAAAATACCGCCGCAATGGGTTACGCGATGCTGTATGCGTTGATGAACCTTGGCGGATTTTTACCGGGGTTAATTTCTCCTCCGGTAAGAAGAGCTACAAGCATTCTTGGTGTGTTCTGGGTTTATGTCGGACTTACGGTTGCCGGAATTGCAGTTGTCTATTTTATTATGACAAAGAAAACAGTAGCTAAGGCAATCGAAATAGCTTCCAAAGAAAAAAATATTGATCAGAAGGAAGATGAAGATGAACTTGCTAAAATGACCGCAAAGGAAAAACTAAAATTCTACTTGAAGAACTTTCCGTTAAAAGATAAACGCTTTTTGTATTTCATTTTTGCTTTGATACCTGTTCAGACTTTGTTCGCACACAATTGGCTGACAATACCGCAATATACAAGCAGAGCATTTGGGGGATTTGTAAAAGACAATTTTGAATTCTTTGTTAATCTTAATCCGATTTTGATTTTTATTTTAACTCCAATGATCGCAGCACTTACATCTAAAAAGAATGCATACACAATGATGATCATCGGAACTTTTGTTATGGCCTCGCCGACTTTTATTCTTGCATTGGGTCCGAACATCAACACACTTATCGCTTACATAATTATTATGACAATCGGTGAAGCAATGTGGCAGCCGAGATTTCTGCAATGGGTTGCAGAGATTGCACCGAAGAATATGACCGGCATCTACATGGGCATCGGACAATTTCCGTGGTTCCTTACAAAAGTTGTTACAAGTATATACTCCGGCTGGTTTTTAATGCATTACTGTCCTTCGCCAGATCAAACACCATCTGTACCAATGAACACGGAATTTATGTGGCTTATTTACGGATTCATTGCGATCATGTCGCCGATATTGTTGATCTTAGCACGTAAATGGATGATGAAGGGATTTAAGGAGAAGCACAGTTGACAGTAAGCAGTATGTAGTTTGCAGTATGTAGTAGGTAGTAAGTTGTCATTGCGATCCCGTGCTGAGCTTGTCGAAGCGCGGGGAAACAATCTCGAAATAAATATTTAATAGAAGATTACTTTGTCACTCCGGACTTGATCCGGAGTCTATAAAATACAAAGTGCTTTTAGTAATTTATCTTTGCACAAAAGAAAATTTAATTTATGTTGTATTGGGTTTTGTGCACTACTTACTCGATTGTCCCCAAAGATGAATGAACATTAATTTACGTTGGAGATTTTATGGATACATTACAAGTCCTAGAGAAAGTGAATTCATTTTACACAAACTCGTTTTCACAACTTATTACAATTACAATTGCTATACTTGCTTTTAGTGGAATTATTTTGCCAATTGTAATTTAGTTCATTCAATCGAGGAGTTTCAAAATTGAGCAAAAATCACTCCAGTCTTCAATAACTGCAGAAATCTTAACTATCAAGAATGATCTAAAAAAAGAAATTGAACAAATTTTTAGTAAAGAAAAAGAATCTTTGCAAAAACATTTAACTGATGAGATACAAAAATTTTCAATTAGGATGGATCAAGATATTTCTGCTGCGAATGGTGGTATGTTTTTAATCCAAGGGAATTTTCATTGTTCTACAAATAAGATTCAGAATGCGGCGAAGGATTTTGCATATGCTATTGAACTATTAATTAAAGGTCAAGATGAACAAAATGCCCAGAGGGCATTAAATAATCTCTTAGAAGAGTGTTTTCCAAAATTAATAAATATATCAATTGAAGATTTTACAGACTTAAATGAAAGTATTCAAGTAGCTTTAAAAGCTCTTGAGACTGTAAATGTGAATGGACGTTATTCAGATTATATTAATAAAATTAAGAGGGGTCTGGAACAAATTAAAAATAAAAAAATAAAAGAAGAAATAAGTGCTCTATAAACCCGTATCTAACTAAATCTGTAATAAATCAAGAAGAGAGGACTAAGGAGTTGAAATCCTCTCTTCTTTTTCAATGTGTGGGATTATTTAATAAGCATCATTTTTCTAATAAGATTTACTCCGTTGCCGAATAACTGATAGAAATAAATTCCGGAAGATAAATTATTCCCATCAAAAGTAACTTTGTAATTTCCTACAGAAAATTCTTTTTCAGCAAGAACTTTTACTGTTTGTCCAATCGCGTTAAAGACCTTCACAACATAGTAACCGTTAATAGGAATTCTAAAATCAATTACTGTTGTAGGATTAAACGGATTCGGATAATTCTGAATGAGCTCGAACTTTGAAGGAATTCCATGTCCGTAATCACCTGCAATATCAGTTACACCAGTATTGATTGAAGTTCCGGCAACTTCTTTCCCGTCGTTAATTTTGTAGCTCGTCTTGATTGAACCGCCGTTAACTAAAGTACCGTTCTTAGTTCTTAACGTAATACTTCCAACAGTAAAATCATCTTTCATTAATTTGTTGGAAGCAAAAACAAACTTAGCTTGTCCGGGTGAAACTAGACTTGCTTTTGTTATTGTATTGGAAGAATTGATTCCGACACTGAAAGATTCGTAACTAAATTTTGTAGGGTCATATTCTACCGTAACTTCCACACTTCTAACATTATCAGCATTTTTAATATTTAACGGAAGTACAACACTTTTGTTATTAATATCCGGGTTATCAATTGATAAATATGCATTTGTTAAAGGAAATAGTATTGAAAGGGAATAGCTCCAATCACCGAATGTGCAGTAAAGTATTACACCGACAGCATCTGCAAGTGTTATATTTCCATTGTGGTCAACATCAGCATTTAATAATGCTTGTCCATGCAATGGAAAGATGTTAAATACATGATTGATTATTGCAACTGCGTCACTGAAATCCACATTAAAGTTTTCATCAACATCACCAAATGCAACCGACGTGCTTTGTGATGTTATATCTATTGTTCCCGGATTAACAGCAGAAAATAATGCCGGAGTGTTTGAGTTATTACTCAGCCAATAAGATGGTAAACTTGTAACCTGGGTAGATCCGTTGGAATTGGAAATAATATCAAAAGTTAGATTAAATAAAATTCCATCTGTTGATATTAAATTATAACCGGTTGCAGTAAAATCAAATTGTCCCACGGTAGTTGAATATCCTGTAAATGTCCAGCCCATTGATGAAAATAATGCACCAATAGAATTAGTTCTGTATGCAAGTTTAGTAGGATCAAAAATAATTTTACCTTGAAGAATATATTGAGGAATATTTGCATCAGTTCCGAAATGAACACTAACCGGAATTGTTATTCTATCTCCAGCATTTGCTGAAGCGGATGCAATTATAATATAAGTGCTGTTATCAACAGCAAAGTTTGCTGTGATATTTTTATTCCCATCCATTGTAACAGTTAATGGATTTGTAGAACCGGTTGCATCACCGCTCCAACCTGAAAAAGTATATCCGGCAGAAGGTGTTGCTGTTAACTGAACTATTGATCCATGAGAATAATTGGCTTGATCTGGATTTTTAGTTACAGTTCCGTTTACTGAAGTAATAGTTAGTGTGTATGTATTGATTGCAAAATTTGCTGATATAGAGTGATCGGCAATTACGTTATTGAAAGTATAACTTGACACAGCACCAACAGAAATTCCATCAACAAGAACATCAGCAATATGATAATCTGCATCAGGTGCAATTGTAAATGTCTGGTCGCTTCCTGAATTAACATTTACAGAACCGGTTGGTGTTATAGCTCCACCTGTACCTGCTGATGCACTGATTGTGTAAGAATTTAGTGGAGGTGTTCCGGCTTCCCAATCGTCAAAGATTGCACCACCTTGATAGAACTCAAATCCCGGATTACCTGAAGTTAGGGAAGTGGTGTTCGGTACACTGTGAACAATAGTACCGTTTATCTTGGCATAAATAATTCCGCCATCAAGAACTGCTTCAATAATATCTCCATCATGAATCGTAGAAGCTACATGTGCCAGTTCTCCTTGATGAGAACCATTCAAATACCAATAGATGTATAATGTGCCAGTATTCCACGCTACGTTTAATGCTTGATTATTTCCGCCAAGAAGCATTAACCCAACTTGTCCATTCGCATTAACAACTCTTGCTCTAGCAAATTGTCTTGTGTTATCAAAAGAACCGCCACCTTGCCAATAGTATAGAGCTTCACCAGAAATACCAGCTACTTGATTGTTGCTTAAATTTACATATTCGCTGCCAAAAGCTTTAACCCAATTTCCTCCAACGGTGAAAGGTGATTCATCCGCCCGATTGAAATCATCAAACGCAATAACATTTAGTGGTAGAAAATTTGCTTTGATATTTTTATTTCCATCCATTGTTACTGTTAATGGATTTGCGGAACCAGTCGCATCACCACTCCATCCCAAGAAATGATAACCGATATCTGCAGTCGCAGTTAATGTTACATCAGTTCCGTAATTATATGAAGCTTGATCTGGATTTTTTGTAACTGCTCCATTTAAAGATGTAATAGTCACTGTATAAGTGTTAAGGGTAAAGTTTGCTGTGATGTTTTTATTCCCATCCATTGTAACAGTTAAAGGATTTGTAGAACCAGAAGCATCACCACTCCAACTTGAAAATGAGTAACCAACTGCCGGTGTCGCAGTAAGTTGAACAGTTGATCCATGATTATAATTAACTTGATCAGGATTTTTTGTTACAGTCCCGTTTGCAGATGTAATTGTTAGAGTATATGTGTTGATTGCAAAGCTTGCAGCTATTGTATGATTTATAATTACATTTGTAAATGTATAACTTGTTAACGCACCAACTGAAGAACCGTCAACCAATACATCAGCAATATGATAACCAGCATTTGGTGAAACAGTAAAGGTTTGGTTTTCACCATAATTTACTATAACGCTTCCTTGTGGTGAAATAGAGCCGTCACTTCCTGAAGTTGCAGTAATTGTTAAATCCAAAGACTGTTCAACATCAATTACAGATGTAGGTGCCGGGTCTGCGTACTTTCGTACTCTAACGAGATCAAAAAATTCTCTTGTTGGCCAAAATATTCCAAGAAAAACTCTATCAGTGTTTGTTGCGGCACAAGTGACCGGATAAGTAGTTCCGTTAATTTGTACCTTGCTATTGGCTCCGTCTCTAATGATTGTAACTTTATTCCATGTATTCCAATTTCCATCCTGTAAATGATTAAGTGAGCCATTATACCATCTAAACCGTGGTGCACCGCTTTGTTGATAGAAGTATAAAGAACCATCAGCCGGTGCTGCAGATAGTACTATTCTTCCTTGTGGTTGAAGATTAGCATCATTGATTCCGTAAGCAGTTGTAATATTCCAAAATATATCTACCGCTACTTTACCAAATGGCTGAGTATGTAGAGCGTATTGTTCAACGTTTACGTCATTTTCAACAACTAATCCGTAATTACCTTCATACTTTGCATTTTGATCTCTCCTAACTTTTAGTGGATTTGAAAATGCCCATTTTGAATTTCCCGTATCTAACATTGGATCATAAACTTCATTGTATGGTACTCCAAACGGAGCGCCATATACATCTCGCCCACCAACGACGTAGAGTTTATTGTCAATCACACCACATTCTACACCGTCTCTTGGATGTGTAGCTGCAGCTTTTTGAGTCCATGTGTCGGTAGCAGGATCATAAACATAATTATCAACATGGAAGCCGCCATTAAGTCCATGAGTAATATAAATTTTTCCATTAATAACCGGATTCTCTCTTGTCACGCCATATTTACTGATAGGCATAGGTGCTTTAGTTGTCCATGTATCTGTTGACGGATCGTAAACTTCGTTTACATTCGTTGCACCACTTGGGGTTGCGTATGAATATCCGCCGATCAAATAAATTTTATCGTTAACAACTGCACATGTTCCCCATGTTCTTTGTGTAGGAACATCTGCTTTCTGAACGTAAATGTCTGTTGCCGGATCGTATTCATAATGATATGATCTGTAAAACAAATGAATTTTGTTTCCATACTTAACTGCCATTAATCCTTGATTCGCAAGACCGGCAGGAACATCCGATGGACCTCCAGCAAACTTTACTGGTGGATCTGTAGCGGAAAGATCAGCAATACCAATTCCGATTCCGCCGCCTGAATTATATGCACTGTAGTAAACTCTAATTTTATTATCTGTAATTACAATATTGCCGTTACTTGTAACAACCGGGGAAGAGCGGTAAATGTGAGTATCATCCCATTGGCCTGATGATCCTCTCTGTAAAACATTACCATTATTAGTCCAATTAATCATATCAGGTGATGTCAAGAGAGATAATTCATAGTTGCCTGATCCTATTAATTCACGAACTATATACATATAGTATAATCCGTTCAAGGAATTATACGAGAGATCTAAGTGTCCGCCTCCGGATTTAAAAATTGCATCTTGTGGTAAGTTAATAGTCGGATTTCCAGAATAGCGTGTTAAATTTTGTACGCTGTTAGATAAATTATTCCATGTGAATGTTGCAAAGCCGGCAGCACCACGATTGTTCCCGCTGGCTTCTTCCGCATAGTATAAATAAAAAATTCCGCTTGAATAGAAAAGTGTTGGTGTACACGTTTTTGAAATACCTCCTGATCTTTCCCATGCTTGGCCGTTTGGATCATCACCCGCAAGGATAACAGGATTCGTATTTCCATTAACAGAGGTACCATTATACTCTGTCCAAGTTTTTCCATCAGAAGAATATGCAAGGGCTATCTTTCTACTATTTGTAGCTGCATCTCCGCCATCCCAAATCATGAACCATTTATCAAGGTCTGCTACATAAATAAAATCCGGGTCAGGATTTTCTAAATCATTCCAACTCCCAGAACTACCGGGCTGTATAACGGGATTTGTTATTCCTGCATCCGTCCAATTAACGCCATCATTACTTCTAACAACAGAGGGATTTTCATTTGACTGAGGAGGATAGGGAGTATAAGTCATCCAATATTTATAACCGTCTTTCCCACCTGGGAAATAAATAACATCGGGATGTACAACTCCTGTTGCGCCGCCGTACTTAGGAATGTTCAAAGGATTACCAAGAACATTACTTTGCCAAGAATCAGTTGCTGGATCATAAATTTCATGCTTGCTTATACTTGTTGCCGCAGAATTAATTCCTCCGGCGAAGACATGAATTTTTCCGTTGAATTCTACAGCTATTGGTCCCCACCGTTTAGTTGGCATATTAGCTAATCTTGTCCATGTATTACTCAACGGATTGTATTTGTAGGTATCGTTCAGGTTGTCATTCACATCAACTCCGTATCCGCCAAATACATATAGTTCGCCGTTGTATGCAGCCGCTGTACCATCTGCCTTATTTGGACTTAGCATTTGTGTTTTTTCAGACCATGGCGATTCATAAGCGGATTCAAAATTGTCGAAGAACTCAAAGACATTATTTCCATCTTGGATATTGGTTGCTAAGGAATTCCCGTAATACATAAAAATTTGAGTCCCAGTAGTTGGTAAGCTTGAGACTTTCACCCATATAGTTGCTGAGGTTCCTGTAGGATTCCATTCTTCAATCCAATATGGAATTAGTGTTTGAGAATCATCGTTTGTAAAACGGATATCGCTTCCATCCGTTTTACAGCGATTGAAATCGAATGAATTATTGAGAGTAACTTTAACCTGGAAATCTGTTAATAAATTTCCAGTCGAGTTGCTTACTGCAATCGCTCTTCGATATCCCCAATCATTACTATTCCAACCTGATTGAGCATTTGTTGTCGTACCAAATAAAAAAATGGTAATTGTGAGGAAGAGTTCAAAATAATTAACTCTCCTCAGAATTTTTGTACTCATCGGTATTCCTCTATATAATTTCTAATTTATGCAATAGGGAAGGGTCAATAAGAATGCCGATGAAAGATTTATAATTTGGATGGAAACCGCTTTTGAGGACAGGCTATCACTGTTTTAAAATGAAGATCAGTTCCAATATAAAACATCAAAAAAAGTATATTATTATTCGTAGTTCAAAACTAGTCCTATAAAGATTAAGTTTATCACTGCTTTATAATTCAAGCACAATTCTAATAAGCTCTGAAATTAATCGGTAAAATTCCTTACATTTATCACGTAAATTTTTAAGTACTTAAACAATACATCTACATAAAAAAATAATTAACCAAAAGAGTTCCTACAATTAATAAAGACTAACATTGGATCTGGCCAAACAATATATAATACAATGCATTGTAGCCGCAGCCAATAACCTTCGTTTAAGCTCGGAGAAAATTGAAACTGTAGCAATTCTCCGTGAAAGATTAAACAACTGCGAATCTCTCTCGGAAGAAATCAAAAATTTCAAGAAAATTACCGAGTTGTCAAAGCTTGGGATCAAACTTGGTGATCTTCAAAATTTTATTGATAACGGAAAGATTGAATTTGTAAAGCTTTCGGATAAATTTAAGGAACATAGTTACAGTTTGGTCAAGGAGCTTAACGGAGTTCTTGATGTTTTCACTCCTCATTTAGCCAGATTATCATTCCAGAAATTTGATCTTGACGGATTAAATGTTGATCTGACCAACCAGAAAGTAAATTCATTTGATACTATTGCTCAATCACCACCTGAAATTGAATTACCGAGAAGATCACGTACTGATGAACTAAGAGAAGCAATAATCTTTGAAGAGCTTAATAAAGACAACGACTTTAATTTTGAAAACTTTGAAGAAAAAGTTTTAAGACCAGTAAAAGAACTTGATCCATTCCTTAACCGTGTTTTAAAATATGAATACACCGAAAATGAAATTAACAGTCACATCAAAATAATGTTTGAAAATGCAGAACTTTCTAAAAAAGTGGGATTTGAAATATTATCAAATATGCACAGCATCTTTGCGAAAGGTTTGGAATTAATAAATCAGAAAAAAATTGCTCCAAGTTCTAATGTGGTCGAATCGTTACGCGCATGTTTAATTGTTATTGTTGCGGTAGTCCGTGGCAAAGAAGTAGATATAACAAATTATTTAACACGTGCAGAAAATTTTGGAAAAACCATTTTCCCAAAACAAAAGGAACGTTAGATGGAATTATTTGCTGTTATTATGGCTGGTGGAGTAGGTTCACGTTTCTGGCCAAGAAGTAAAGAAAAAAAACCGAAACAGTTGATTCGTATTGTTGGTGAGAATACAATGATCCAGGATACTGTTAAACGGTTGGAAGGAATGGTCGCGAATGATCATATCTATATTGTTACGAATAAAGTACAGAAGATGAGAGTAAAGGAACAGCTACCGCAAATTCCCGAAGAAAATATTATTGATGAACCATTTGGGAAAAATACAGCGGCATGTATAGGACTAGCATCCATCGTCATTAAAAGTAAAAATCCGGATGCTATTACAATTACTTTACCCGCAGACCACCTAATAAAAGATGAAGATCAATTTAGAAAATGTCTTTCTACAGCAGCTGATTTTGCATATAAAACAAAAGGTTTAGTAACGATCGGCATAACTCCAAATCGTCCTGAAACCGGTTATGGATATATTCAATTTGATGAAAAGGGAATTGATAACAACATTTATAAAGTTCTTACATTTGCTGAAAAACCAAATTTGGAAACTGCAAGAAGGTTTATTGAATCGGGAGACTTCTTGTGGAACTCGGGAATATTTATTTGGCATGTAGAAACAATCCTGAGTGAAATCAAAAAACATTTGCCTGATCTTTCAGACGGACTAGATAAAATTGAAGAATGCATTGGTACAAATGATTTTGAAAAACAAGTAGTTTTAGTTTACGGCCAGCTTAAAAGTATTTCTATTGATTATGGTGTAATGGAGAAATCGGATAAAGTTTATCTTACTAAAGCTGATTTTTACTGGAACGATGTCGGAAATTGGGAAGCAGTGTATGAAATCTCCGAAAAGAATGAAGATGGAAACGCAATAGTAGGTGATGTTTACACAGAAAAAACATTTAGTTCATACATCTTCTCACCAAGAAAATTCACAGCAGTTATTGGAGTAGAGAATTTGGTAATAATAAATACAAGTCAGGCGTTGCTGGTTTGTGATAGGAATAATGCTCAGGATGTTAGAGAAGTTGTAGACTATCTAAAAATGAATAAGAGAAATGAACTAGTATAAAAAAATCTAGATTGATTACGTGATGAAAAAATTAATTACAGAAGATGATGTAAAGAAAGTTTTAAGCAACGGAAGTAAGGAAATCGTAATTGAAAAGGGATCTGTATTAACTCCCCTCGCAAAAGATAGAATTCTTCATTTTGGTTTAAGGATAGTAGAAAGTGAATCCGGTTCATCATTATCATGTTCAAATTCCCAAGTTAAGATTGCTGTCGGGTCAGATCATACCGGTGTTAAGATTAAAAAAATAGTTTTTGAATTCTTGAAGCAGAAAGGTTACGATATAATTGATGTTGGTACTTTTACAGAAGATTCAGTTGATTATCCGGATGTTGCATTAAACGTAGCTAACAGAGTTGCTATTGGTGAAGTGAAATACGGAATACTTATTGACGCAACAGGAATCCCATCAGCGATTACTGCAAATAAAATTCCAGGAATACGTGCTGCAACTTGTTACAATGAATTTTCTGCTAAAAGTTCACGGGAACATAATGATGCAAATGTGCTGGCAGTCGGAGCCAGATCATTAGGAGAAGAAACCATAAAATCAATTGCGGAAGTATGGCTTTCAACAAAATTTTTAGGGGATAGGCATCAAAAACGATTGGATAAGATTAAAGCAATTGAGGAAAAGTACTCTAAAAGATCATAGAATTAGAAAATCTTTCATTACCATTAATTATTCATAAATAAATTTAATTTATTCAAGAAAGAGAAAATTCTTGTACGTAGAAAAATCTAAAGTAGAATCAGTTCAAAAGATATCCGAAAATATCTTCCTAATAAAAGTTTTAGCTCCATCAATAGCTTCACTTGTAAAACCGGGACAGTTTTGTAACATCAAAGTTTCCGAAAATTCTTTTCCACTTTTACGGAGACCATTCAGTATCTGCGATGTAGAAGGGGATTATCTTTTCTTTCTTTTTGATATTCATGGTGAAGGGACAAAATTAATATCTAAAAAGAAACCCGGTGAATTTCTTGAGCTTCTTGGCCCATTAGGTAACGGATTTAATTATAAGGAAGGTTTTGATACTGCTGTTATTGTTGCCGGCGGACTTGGTGTTGCACCGTTTCCATTTTTATTGAAAAATCTTACAGCTAATAAAAAAGTAATTTGTCTTTTAGGTGGAAGATCAAAGAAAAGTATTGTTACTTATGGATTAAAAAATGTTTTAGCTGCAACTGACGACGGTTCAGAAGGATTTCATGGAACAGTTGTTGAATTATTGAAAAGAGAGAATAAAAACATTTCAAAAGATAAATTTAGAATTTTTGCTTGCGGACCTACTCCAATGTTGAAAGCTTTACAAAGTTATTGTGTTGAAAATAATTTTGATTGCCAAATCTCTGTAGAATGTGCAATGGCGTGTGGATTCGGAATCTGCCAGGGCTGTCCCATTGAGCCGACTAACGATGGATCGTACTTGCTTGTATGCAAAGATGGTCCGGTGTTCGAAGCAAAATCAGTTAAATTATAAATATGGTTGATCTATCAGTAAATATCGCCGGACTTAGATTAAAGAACCCGGTACTTTTAGCATCTGGCACTGTTGGCTACGGAAATGAGATTGCTGAATTTACAGACTTAAACAAACTTGGCGGCATTGTAACAAAATCGTTATCGCTAAAACCACGCAAAGGTAATCCTCCTCCAAGAATAACAGAAACTTCTTCGGGAATGTTGAATGCTATTGGTCTTGCTAATGTTGGTGTTGAATCATTTATTAAAGATAAAATTCCTTTCTTGAAGAAGTTAGACACTACTTTAATCTGTAATATTGCCGCTAGCACTATCGAAGAGTATGTAGAATGTACAAGAATATTAACTCAGGAAGAATCAATTCATGCATTCGAGATTAATGTTTCTTGCCCCAATGTTAGAGAAGGCGGACTTGAATTTGGAAATGATTTGAATGCAGTCGGGAGAATTACGGAAAAAGTAAAAGCAGTAACAAAGAAACCAATATTTATAAAACTATCGCCGAATGTTTCCCGCATTTCTGATTTTGCAAAAGTTGTAAAAGAGAATGGTGGTGATGGCGTATCTGCGATAAATACGTTAGTCGGGACTGCTTTTGATATTTACACCAGAAAACCAAAAATAAAAAATGTTACCGGTGGATTATCAGGTCCCGCGATTAAACCGGTAGCACTTGCGAAAATTCTTGAAATAAAACGCAACGTTGATATTCCAATAATCGGTATAGGTGGAATAATGGATTGGAGAGACGCTGTTGAAATGATGATAGTTGGTGCTTCGGCATTTCAAATTGGAACTGTGAATTTTATAAATCCAAATGCCGGAGTTGAGATTGTTGATGGATTAAAAACTTATTGTGAACAAAACTCTATACAAAATATTTCTGAGTTAACAGGCTCATATCAAATCTAAGTATGGATATAAAATCCTCGTTAGAAAAACTTTTCTCATTACACCAATTCGGAATTAAACTTGGGCTGAATAGCACACTTCATTTGTTGGAGAGAATTGGTAATCCGCATAAAGATTTAAAAATATTTCATATTGCAGGATCAAACGGTAAAGGAAGTACTGCTTCATTCATTGCAAGTTTACTAATGGAAGCCGGATACAAAGTTGGTCTTTATACCTCTCCTCATTTTGTAAAATTTAATGAACGAATAAGAATTAACGGTGTAATGATTGAAGATGGATACATCGCAAAATTTGTAACTGACCTTGATGATTATATCGAAAAATATAAACCAACTTTTTTTGAAATTACTACGGCACTGGCATTCAAATATTTTTATGAGCAGAAAGTTGATTACGCTGTCATAGAAACCGGACTTGGCGGAAGATTGGATGCTACAAACGTAATTAATTCGATCGCTTCAGTAATAACATCAATAAGCTTAGAACATACTCAACACTTAGGTGATACTCTAGAAAAGATTGCTTTTGAGAAAGCCGGAATTATAAAACAAAATTCCAAAGTCTTTGTAGGTAAAATGTTAGATGAACCGGAAAAGGTAATTCGTAATAAAGCAAAAGAACATAATTGTGATTATAACTTGATTAATGATTTCACGGAAATCGAAAGCGATAGATTCATTGTAAAGCTTCAAAATAAATCCTTCTCGATCTATTCTACTCCACTAATTGGTACTCATCAACTTTACAATGCAGCTTTAGCTATAAAAACAATACATAAAAGCTTAAACATTGAAGATGGACTTATTATTTCGAGAGGTATTAGACATGTAATTAAGAATACCGGTATTCAAGGTCGTTACGAGATAATTAGTAAAAAGCCAAAAGTCATTTTTGATTCAGCACATAATCCAGAAGGAGTTAAAATATTTATAGAAGAATTTTCCAGAGAAAGTAGTAACTATTCCGAAAGGTATCTACTCTTTGGGGCTATGAAAGATAAATCTATCGTTGAGATGCTAAAAATTCTTGATCCTTATTTTAACCGGATTTTTATTACCAAAATTGATATTGACCGCTCTGCGAATGAGGAGGACTTAGAATCAGCGGCTAAATCAGCCGGAATAAAGATCAATATAGTTCAGAATGGGTCTAAATTAGTTCGGGATTTCTTCAACGAGAGAAAGGATAAGTGCCTGGTAGTGCTTGGAAGCATGTATTTACTGGGTGAAATAAAAAGTAAAATGTTAGAGAAAAGTGCTTGACAAAGTGGTATAGGGAGATTAATTTTCACCCGTGCCTCAACAGTCTTCAGTTTTATAATTAATTCACAATAAACAATTATCAATTATCGAAATCCCCAGTTGTTAATCAATAATGAATATTACCAAGAATTTCTCACAAGCAATAGGAATCACTCATGCCAATGGACATCTCAGAGCTGCAATCAAAAAAGATTGTAGATCTCTACAAAATCGCTAAAGATTTTTCAATTGCAGGTTACAGCGATCTCCGCAAACAAGAACTCATCTTCAAAATATTAGAAGCTCAATCACAAAAAGACGGTCTTACATTTTCAAAGGGAGTGTTGGAAGTTTTAGCCGATGGATATGGCTTCTTGCGTTCTGCGGATTATAATTATCTGCCGTCGCCTGACGATATTTATGTTTCACCCTCTCAAATCAAAAGGTTCAGCTTAAGAACCGGAGATTTTGTAAGCGGGCAAGTTCGTCCGCCTAAAGAAGGTGAAAGATTTTTTGCTCTGTTACGTGTTGAAGCGGTTAATGGAAAAGATCCGGAGGCAATCCGTGAAAGAACTTTGTTTGACAACTTAACACCGCTCTATCCAACGAAGAGATTGAAATTGGAATCAGCTCCAGGCGAGTATTCAATGCGTATCATTGATATGCTTTCCCCGGTTGGTAAAGGGCAGAGAGGATTAATAGTATCACCACCTAAAGCTGGAAAGACAGTTCTACTACAAAAGATTGCCAACTCTTTATCCAGAAATCACCCTGAAGTAAAAATAATAATGTTGTTAATAGATGAACGTCCTGAAGAAGTAACTGATATGCAGCGTTCTGTTCAAGCTGAGGTAATTAGTTCAACTTTTGATGAACCCGCAGAACGGCACGTTCAAGTTGCAAATATGGTTATTGAAAAAGCAAAACGTATGGTTGAAGCTGGAGATGATGTTGTAATTTTACTTGATTCGATTACACGTCTTGCACGCGCACATAATACAGTTATTCCGCATAGTGGAAGAATATTATCCGGTGGTGTGGATGCAAATGCACTTCATAAACCGAAAAGATTTTTTGGTGCTGCAAGAAATACTGAAGACGGGGGAAGCTTAACTATTATAGCAACAGCATTAATTGATACGGGCAGCAGAATGGATGAAGTAATTTTTGAAGAATTCAAAGGTACTGGTAATATGGAATTAGTTCTTGATAGAAGTCTTTCTGATAAGAGAATATTCCCGGCTATTGATGTAAATAAATCCGGTACAAGAAAAGAAGAATTACTACAGAAAGAAGATGAGTTAAGTAAGGTTTGGATACTCAGAAAAATTATTAGTGAATTCGATCCTTCGGAAGCAATGGAATTCCTTTTAGATAAGATGAGAGGAACAAAAAATAATAAAGAATTCATGCTTAGTATGAATAGTTAATCAATTAATGGGAAGCATGGTTCGATTGAAAATTATTAAAATAATTTCGCTTTTATTGCTTTCTCTTATAGTAACTATTTCCGCACAACAGAGAGAACGGCATCTTCAGTTTTCAAGAATACCTATCTTTTTAGAAAAGAATATTTTATTTTCAGATAGTTCTTCAACCTGTTATTTCTCTTATAGACTTCCCTTTAAGGAATTATTCTTTACAAAAGATGATAATAAGTATACTGCCGGATTTGTTATTGATCTTGAAATCAAAAACGCAGATAAAATTGTTGACCGAAAATCTTTAAGAAAATCAGTTGTTGTAAATTCCTATGAAGAAACAAAAGTTAATGATAGTTATGCTCAGAGTGTAATTAGTATTGAAAACACAAATAAAGATTATGTCATCTATCCATATTTAAGTATCATTAACAGCGATCAAAGCATTCCTCTCGACTCAATATTAATCCAAAATAATTTAATTCTTAAAGAAAAGGTCGGAAGACCAATTGTAGTTCAAAATAATGAATCACAATGTGATGTTAAGAATGGTTTTGAGCTTGTTAATTTTATGAATACAATACCGTATTCTCTCAATGATTATTCTATTCTAATCCCGGTTTTAGATCCGACTATAAAAGAATTGAACATTAAGATAGAACAAGATGGAAAGGAAAGAGTAAACCAAAAAATTACTGATTACTTCCATAATGATTTCGAACTAAAAGAGTGTGAGAATAAAATTGTTCTTGATTCCGTTAAAAAGCTTTTGGATACAAAGTATTTTGTTATGAAAAATTTTAGTCATTTACTGGAAGAAGGGAATTCTCGTTTAATTGTCTCAAAAGACAACTCAAAGCCGGTAGAGTTTGAATTTATTGTTCTGTGGAATGATAAACCAAGATCTCTTATGAATCCTGAGTTTGCAATACAAGCTCTCGAAACCATTGAAAACGAACAAACAATAGATTCATTATTAAATGCTGATAAAAATGATTATGCTAAAGTGCTAAAGAAATATTGGGATGAGAGGACCGGTAACAAGAAATATGCATTCAATGAGCTTGAAAACGAATATTACAAAAGAGCTGATTATTCGATTGATAATTTCAGTACAGTTAGTTATCCTAATGGTGTAAAATCTGACCGCGGGAAAATGTACATAAAATATGGTAAGCCCGATGAAATAAAACGGGAATATTCTAATTCGAATGTTGTGGTTGAAATTTGGAAATACTTAAAACTAAAAAAAGAATTTACCTTTACAGATAGATCAGGATTAGGAAATTATACGTTAGACAAATAAATGAAAACACTTGCTTTCACATGCGGTGACATAAATGGAATTGGCCCTGAAATCTGTATCAAAGCCATAGATCAGATCTATAGCCCGTCCGAAAGAAAAATTATATTATTTTGTCCATCTAATGTTATTGAAAGCGAATTACTTGGTACTACTCATTCATTTAGCTATCAAATAATAAAAGATAAGTTTCCGCAAAAAATTGATTCCTCATATGTTACAATCATAAGTACAGGCAACTTTAAACAACAGATTGGCAAACCTACAAACTTTTCAGGTAAAGCAGCGTTCGCATCATTAAAGAGAGCGTACGAAGCAGCATCATTAAAAATTGTAGATGCAATTATAACAGCTCCAGTTTCGAAAACTGCGTTCAAACTTGCCGGAATAAAATATCCTGGACAAACTGAAATACTTGCAAAATTTTCTAAATCAAAAAATTATTTGATGGTTTTTCTATCGAATAAATTTATTTGCGGATTAGCAACTATACACGACCCAATAAAGAACGTTAGTAAACTAATTACAAAACAGAGAATAGTTTCATCAATAAAAACTCTCAATGAAACCTTAGTAAAAGATTTAGGAAAAATTTCACCTAAGATAGCTGTGCTTGCGCTAAATCCTCACGCAGGAGAGAACGGGAATATCGGGAAGGAAGAATTGTCAGCAATAAGCCCTGCTGTAAGATCGTTTAAGAATATTTCTGTTGAAGGTCCTTTTGTGCCGGACGCTTTTTTTGGTAACCAAAAACACGAAGATTATGATGCCGTTTTAGGAATGTATCATGATCAAGTCTTAATTCCTTTTAAGATGTTAAACTTTAATAGCGGTGTAAATTATACTGCTGGACTTCCAATCATACGAACCTCACCAGATCACGGGACCGGATTTGATATTGCCGGCCGCGGAATTGCCAATCCACAAAGCATGCTAGAAGCTGTTAAATGGGCAGAAAAAATAATTACGAACCGGAGACAAAAAAAATAGTTACCGTAAGCAATTATTCCGCTGTTGCAGAGATTTATCCTCACATAATGCGTTCCATAGATTATAAAAAATGGGCTGATTATATTTTTCAAATCAGTAAAGAAGTAAAGAAAAAAAATATTTCAGTCTTAGAACTTGCAAGTGGAACGGGACATACTTCATCTAATCTTAAAACTAGAATAAAAAAAATTATTATATCAGATCTATCCTACCCGATGCTGTCAAATCAAAAAGATTCCCAATTGTTAAAAGTTTGCTGCGATATGAAATCACTTCCATTTAAAAAGAAATTTGATTTTATATTTTCAACATTTGATAGTGTAAACTATATTAATAAGAAAGAAAATATTAATAAATTATTAGATGATGTTAGTAGATGTCTAACTGATAATGGACTTTTTGCGTTTGATGTTAGTCTTGAGAAAAATAGTTTGAAATATGAAAAATATCTGAACCGTCGGGGAAAAGTAAATGGCGTAGTATTTCAGCAGAGAAGTTTCTTTGATAAACGAACACGAATTCATTATAATCATTTTGAATTAACACTTGCCAATGGCAAAAAGGTTGAGGAAATTCACAAACAGAAAATTTACTTATTCGAAGATTATTTTGATTTTATAGAAAAATCTGATTTTTATGTTTATAAATGTTATAAAGCATTTACTTTTGACAATGCAGATGAAAATACAGAACGGGCACAATTTATCTTAAAGAAAAAATCTTATGCTTAGCTTTAATCATGTTGATTTTCAATATTCCAATCAACCGGTCTTTAATGACTTGAATCTTCAAGTAAGTCAAGGCGAGTTTGTTTTTCTGATAGGGAAAAGCGGTGTAGGGAAAACTACTTTACTCAAAATGATCTACATGGATTTATTTCCAGATTCGGGAGATGTGCAAGTGGGTGATTATTCTTCAGAATCAATACGGAATAAAGATCTTCCATTCTTAAGAAGAAATATCGGAGTTGTATTCCAAGATTTTCAATTGCTTCAAGACCGAAATGTGTATGATAATTTAGCGTTTGTTCTTCAAGTAACCGGAATTCCTAAAAAACAAATTAAAAGAAAAATACTTAATGCACTTTCTGATGTTGGATTAGCACATAAACAAAATAATATGCCGCATCAGCTTTCCGGCGGCGAAAAACAGCGTGTAGCAATTGCACGGGCGATAATTAATGATCCGTTCTTAGTTCTTGCTGATGAACCAACCGGAAATTTAGATCCGGAAACAACCGAAGAAATTTTAACAATTCTTAGAAAAATAAATTCTCGCGGGACTTCGATGATCTTTGCAACACACAACTATGAAATAGTTAGAAGGATAGATGCAAAGATAATTCGATTGGAGGGAGGAAGAGCAGTTAAAGTACTGATCAAGAAAAAAGGGGAACAGGACTAATTAATATTCATCACCTTTAAAATTTTATTTGTCACATCTTCTATACTTTGTGTCCCATCAACTTCAATTACTTTTGATTTATCTGAATAATAATTAAATACTTGGGCTGTGGTTTCGTGATAAACTTTTAATCTACGTTTGATTACTTCTTCATCATCGTCTTTGCGTTTATAGTAACTGTTAATTGATTTACACACATGACAAACATAATCTTCTTTATATTCACTCTTACCGATAATATTACCACATTTGTTACAAACCAATCTATTGGTTAAACGGTCAATAATAATTTTATCATCCACATTTAATTTAATTATGAATGGTTTTTCTGTATAAAGAGTTGCAAAAATATTATCGAGAAGTTTTGCTTGTGCAATAGTCCTAGGAAATCCATCTAAAATAAATCCGTTTTTACATTTTTCTTCTTTTAGTACTTCTAAAATAATTCCTGCCATAATATCATCCGGTACAAGTTCACCTTTTTCAACAATTGCTTTTGCTTTTTTACCAAGCTCTGATTCTTTTTTAATTGCTTCCCGTAGAATATCACCAGTTGAGATATGCGCAATGCCGAGTTTAGAAGCCAAAATTTTTGCTTGTGTTCCTTTACCAACACCTGGTGAACCAAAAATTATTATTTGCATATTGATTGTTTCTCGTGTGGGTTTGAAATTGTATAATTTCTGAGAGAAAATTAAAGAGAATTGTGAAAAGATGCCAATTAAGATTTTATCGGGTCCCTTTTCTTTAAAAAGAAATTTTCAACAAGAAGTTTGGATTCATCTGCATAAACTCCGGAAAAGACATTAGGTTTATGATTATACTTTCCGCTTTCGAGAATATTAAATAACGATCCTGAAGCGCCAAATTTCGGTTCTTGTATACCGAAATAAATATTAGTTACTCGGGAAAGTAGTATAGCACCGCAGCACATTACACAAGGTTCAAGAGTTACATAAAGATCACACTGAACAAGAAATTTTGATTGAAGGTGATTTGATGCGGCAGTAATTGCAAGCATCTCGGCATGTGCTGTGGAATCTTTTAACATTTCAACTTGATTAAAACCGCGCCCAATTATTTTATTTTGATGAACTACAACTGCACCGATAGGGACTTCATTTAATTCAGCAGCTTTTTCAGCTTCTTGAAGTGCGGCATACATAAATTTGTAAACGTGTTCTGGAAAAAGCATTGAGTGTAAGTTTTTAGTGATGAGTTATGAATTTTGAGTGTCTGATTATTAAAAACAACTTATAATTAATAATTCAACATTTATAATTACAAATGTACGCCCGGAAGGATTCGAACCCTCAACCCTTAGATCCGAAGTCTAATGCTCTATCCAGTTGAGCTACGGGCGCAAGTATATGGACAATAGTTGATGGTTAATGGCAGATGTAAATCAATCAATTATCCATCAACCCTTTTACATCTTCCATCAACCATTATTTTGTACACCTGTAGGGATTCGAACCCCAAACCTTCTGATCCGTAGTCAGATGCTCTATCCAATTGAGCTACAGGTGCATATGTAAAAATTAAATAAGAACTTTTACTTTCTGATCTCCCATTAAGCGGGATAAACTCCTTCAGATGTTCTATCCAACTTGCCTCGACGTAGTGAAACGAAGTCGGGTTGAGTTTACCAGCCGAAGGCTGGCTACAGGTGCGTAAAAATCTCATTTACGCTGCAAATATAATATTAACAGTTCTAACAAACAATTTAGCTTGAATTTACAACCCAGCAATAGTTGTATTGATAATGCTGCTAATTTTTCTCAAATTGACACTGCAAAAATTCACAAGATAAGATAAGAACAGAATGAAGATGAATTATCTAACCTCTTTAGAAAATTTTTGTTACCGAAAGCTTAACGAACTTTTCTTACGTCCTTGTCCAGATCACTAAGAATCCCAGATACCTTACCCAAATTAGTATTAATTAATAGGAGTTAACTATATGTGTGGAATTGTAGGATATATTGGTGAAAAAAATTGTGTCCCAATTATAATCGAAGGACTTAAAAGATTAGAATACCGTGGATATGATTCTGCTGGTATTGGTATTATAAACGGAAAGGAATGCAAAGTTGTTAAGACAAAAGGAAAAGTAGCTGAATTAGAAAAACTCGTTCACAAGGAAAAACTCGAATCAAGTTTAGGGATTGGGCACACGCGCTGGGCAACTCATGGTGAACCGAGTACGGTTAATGCACACCCCCATTTGAATAAAGAAAAAACTTTATTTCTCATTCATAACGGAATCATCGAAAATTATTTATCACTTAAAACAGGATTATTGAAAGAAGGTTATGAATTTCTTAGTGAAACTGACACAGAAGTTCTTGCTCATTTAATTGATCATTATTTAAAATTAAAACATTCGCTTTTTCAAGCTGTGCGGTATGCTTTGAATGAAGTTGAAGGTACTTACGGAATTGCTGTTATCTACAAAGGAGAACCAGATAAAATTATTGCTGCACGTAAAGGTTCTCCGCTTGTTTTAGGTATTGGCGATAATGAAAATTTTGTTGCATCGGATGTTAATGCATTGATCGCCCATACTAAAAAAGTTGTTTACTTAGAAGACGGAGAAATTGTAGAAGTATTTAAGAATAGTTTTAATACGAAAACGATTAGTGATGAAACGATTATTAAAGAAATCCACCAAGTAGATATGAAGATTGATGAATTGAGTAAAGGTGGATTTGCACATTACATGCTAAAAGAAATCATGGATCAACCGGAATCCATTTATAACTCAATGAGAGGAAGATTAGTTTATGATGAAGGAGTTCCTAAGTTAGGTGGATTAGAAGGATTTGAAGACAGAATAATAAATTCAAAACGGATAATCCTTGCAGCTTGTGGTACATCATGGCACGCCGCTTTAGTAGGTGAATATATGATTGAGCAGTTTGCCGGAATGGCAGTTGAGGTTGAATACGCTTCTGAGATGCGGTACAGGAATCCAATAATTGATAAAGATGATACTGTTATTTTTATTTCTCAAAGCGGGGAGACCGCTGATACATTAGCTGCAATGAAAGAAGCGAAGAAAAAGGGTGCATTATGTATTGGTATTTGTAACGTTGTAGGAAGTACAATTGCACGTGAAAGTGATGCAGGTGTTTATATTCATGCCGGACCGGAAATAGGTGTGGCTTCTACGAAGGCATTTACATCTCAGATTGTTGTGTTAGCGTTAATAACGTTACTACTTGCAAGAAAACGGAACATGAATTTTCCTCAAGGCCAAGAAATTATTAAAAGTATGTACGGACTGACTAAAAATGTTGAAAAAATACTTGGACAAAATGAGTATATAAAAAATATCGCTGAAAAATATGCTGACTCAAAAAATTTCTTGTACTTAGGACGAGGGTATCATTTCCCAGTTGCTTTAGAAGGTGCATTAAAACTAAAAGAAATATCCTATATACATGCAGAAGGTTATCCAGCTGCTGAAATGAAACACGGACCGATAGCTTTGATTGACGAAAATATGCCTGTCGTTTTTATTGCAATTAAAGATTCAGTTTATGAAAAAGTTGTAAGTAATATTCAAGAGGTTAAAGCAAGAAAGGGTAGGATACTTGCTATTGTTAATGAAGGCGATACTCAAATAGAAGGAATGGTGGATCATGTTATCAAGATTCCGAAAACAAATGAAATTCTTTCACCAATTTTAAGCGTAATTCCTTTGCAACTATTAGCTTATCACATTGCAGTAAAGAAAGGTTTGAATGTTGATCAGCCGCGTAATTTAGCAAAAAGTGTCACAGTTGAATAAAAATAAATGAGGTAAAAAATGCCACGAACAAACGTCCTTATTATGGGTGCTGCAGGACGAGATTTCCATAACTTCAATGTATTTTTCAGAGATAACGAGAATTACAATGTTGTTGCCTTTACTGCCACTCAAATCCCAAACATTGACGGTAGAATTTATCCTATCGAATTAGCAGGAAAACTTTATCCTAACGGTATAAAGATTTATGAAGAAACAGAACTTGTTTCGTTGATCAAAAATCTGAAAGTTGATGAAGTTATATTTTCTTATTCTGATGTAACTTATGACTATGTAATGACCAAAGCATCAATCGTTAATGCTGCCGGTGCATCATTTAGGTTAATGGGTTCTGAAGAAACAATGATTAAAAGTACAAAACCTGTTGTTGCTGTTTTAGCAGTTAGAACCGGCTGCGGCAAGTCTCAAACTTCAAGAAGGATCGTTTCACTTTTACAGAAAGCAGGGAAGAAAGTTGTTGCAATTCGTCATCCCATGCCTTACGGTAATTTAGTGAAACAAAAAGTCCAAAGATTTGCAACGATTGCTGATCTAAAAAAACATGAATGTACTATTGAAGAAATCGAAGAATACGAGCCACACATTGCACGAGGCGGAATTATTTACTCAGGTGTTGATTATGAAGCAATCCTTCGTGAAGCTGAAAAAGAAGCCGATATTATTTTATGGGACGGCGGAAATAACGATATGTCTTTCTATAAAGCTGATTTAACTTTTACAGTTGTTGATCCACACAGACCGGGTCACGAAATGCGTTACTATCCTGGTAATACATCTTTAAGAATGGCAGATGCTGTAATAATTAATAAAATAGATTCAGCAGATGAAAATGGAATTGTAACAGTTAGAAATAATATTCATTCTGTAAATCCAAAAGCAATTGTAATTGAAGCCGCCTCTCCAATTACAGTAGATAAACCTGAACTCATTACCGATAAACGTGTACTTGTTGTTGAAGACGGTCCAACTCTTACTCACGGTGAAATGAAATACGGTGCGGGAACTGTGATTGCACGAAAACTTGGTGCTAAAGAAATTGTTGATCCAAGACCGTACACTGTGAAATCAATTTCAGATACATTTAAAAAATATCCGAACATTGGAGTACTTCTTCCTGCTATGGGCTACGGCGATGATCAAATTAATGATCTCCAAGAAACAATTAATAAAACTGATTGTGATTCTGTTGTGATAGGAACACCAATTGATCTTGGCAGAATTTTGAAAATAAATAAACCGTCAACACGAGTGATGTATGAACTTCAGGAAATCGGCGTAAACACATGCGAGTCTGTTCTTAAATCAAAAGGTCTTATATGAAAAAGATTGCGGTTGTTGCATTCGGTGGCAACGCACTCTTACGGGCAAATGAAATTGGGACTATTGAACAGCAAGAGAAGAATACACTCGATACTTGTGAAAAATTAATTAGTTTACTCAGAAATGGTTACAATATAATTATTACGCATGGTAATGGCCCACAAGTTGGAAATATCCTTCTTCGAAACGAAGCGGGGTATTCACAGTACAAGATTCCCAAAATGCCGTTAGATATTTGTGTAGCAGATTCACAAGGTGGAATCGGCTATATGATTGAACGGCAAATGCGAAATGCAATTACTAAAACAAATCTACGTAGAAATGTCGTTGCAGTTATTACAGAAACTCTTGTTGATATTAACGATCCGGCTTTTACAAATCCTACAAAACCAATCGGGCCATATTATTTAAAAGAAGAAGCTGAACTTTTAGCCAAAGCTAATAATTGGGTTTTCAAAGAAGATGCTAGAAAGAGAGGATGGAGAAAAGTTGTTGCCTCACCAAAACCAATTGATATCATGAATAAAAAAGTTATTAAGGATTTGGTGAATCATGGACATATAGTAATTGCAGTTGGCGGCGGAGGAATTCCGGTTTATTGGCACGCTGATACAAAATATCTTGAAGCTATAGAAGCAGTTGTTGATAAAGATTTAGCTTCATCTGTTTTAGCAAGAAATATTAAAGCTGACAGATTTTATATTATCACAGATGTTTCCCAGGTTTGTATCAACTTTAACAAACCAAATCAGAAAGCACTTAATAAACTTAGTGTGTCTGAAGCTAGAAAATATTACGATGCTGGTGAGTTTCCTCCAGGCAGTATGGGTCCAAAGATACTAGCTGCTATTGAGTTTGTTGAAGCAACTGGAAATGAAGCAATTATAACTTCTGAAAGTGAAATAGGAAAAGAAAATTGCGGAACAAGAATAACACTGTAAAAAGATTAAGAACAAAATCAACGTAGTACTCTCAGGTATTAACACTACAGATAATTTAGAAAGTAAAAATGAAATCATACATTCTTGGTATATCAGCTTATTATCATGATTCAGCCGCATGTTTAATATGTGATGGCGAAATTATAGCTGCTGCTCAAGAAGAAAGATTCACACGTGTAAAACACGACCACACTTTTCCTAAAAATGCGATAAGTTTTTGTTTACGATATGCTGCTATATCTGTAGAGCAGTTGGATGCGGTTGCTTTCTATGACAAACCGATAATAAAATTTAATCGGTTGCTTGAAACTTACATGAGTTTTCCGGGGCGAGGATTAAAATCTTTTCTAATGGCAATGCCTTTATGGTTAAAAGACAAATTATGGATGCAAGATTTAATATCAAAAGAATTAAAATACAAAGGGAAAATTTTGTTTCCGGAACACCATGAATCTCATGCTGCATCAGCATTTTTCCCTTCTCCATTTAAGCAAGCAGCATTCTTAACAATTGACGGAGTGGGTGAGTGGGCTACTTCTTCATACGGTGTCGGAAATGAAAATAAAGTTGAAATCCTTTCCGAATTACATTATCCGCATTCACTTGGACTTTTATATTCTGCGTTTACTTATTTCACCGGGTTCAAAGTTAATTCGGGCGAATATAAGGTAATGGGATTAGCTCCTTATGGTGAACCAAAGTACGTTCAAAATATTTATGATCATTTAATTGATCTACGAGATGATGGTTCGTTTAAGATGAATATGGAATACTTTAATTACAATACCGGACTTACAATGACAAACGATAAGTTCGCAAAATTATTCGATGGACCGCCTAGAAAGCCGGAAACAAATTTAACTCAACGAGAAATGGATTTAGCCAGATCTGTTCAGGATGTTTCTGAAGAAATAATGATACGCATGGCGCGTAATATTAAAATAGTTACTGGTGAAAAATATTTGTGTTTAGCAGGTGGTGTTGCACTTAATTGTGTTGGAAACGGAAAACTGTTAAGAGAAAATATTTTTGAAGATATTTGGATCCAACCGGCAGCAGGCGATGCAGGTGGAGCTTTGGGTGCGGCGATGATTGCCCATCATCATTACTTTAATAAACCGGTTGTAAAAAGTAGTAATAGAGATTTACAGAAAGGATCTTATTTTGGGACTGAGTACAATGATGATGAGATTGAAAAATTTATTAAGAAGTATGAATTGCCCGCACACAGGTTGAACTCGGAAGAGTTAATTGAAAAAGTTAGCGACCTTATTATTAATGAAAAAGTTATCGGTTGGTTTCAAGGCAGAATGGAATATGGTCCGCGCGCTCTTGGTGCACGATCAATAATTGGTGATGCCCGTTCTTCAGAAATGCAAAAAAAGATGAATCTAAAAATTAAGTACAGGGAAAGCTTCCGTCCGTTTGCACCAACAATTCTGGCAGAAAAAGTATCCGAATGGTTTGATCTTGATCGTGAAAGTCCTTACATGCTTTTAGTTGCTGATGTGAAGAAAGAGAAACAACGTGTAATGACTGATGAAGAAAAAAAATTATGGGGAATTGAAAAACTAAATATTATTCGCTCAGAAATTCCGGCTGTCACTCATGTTGATTACTCAGCAAGAATTCAGACAGTTCACAAAGATGATAATCCACGTTATCATAGTTTGATTGAAAAGTTTTATGAAAAAACCGGTTGTCCAGTAATTGTGAATACCTCATTCAATGTTCGAGGAGAGCCTATCGTAGAATCACCGTTAGATGCTTACAAATGTTTTATGAGAACAGAAATGGATAATCTTGCTATGGGTAATTTTCTCTTTTACAAAAATGAACAACCTAAATTTAATGACGAAATAGATTGGAAAGCGAAGTATGAGTTGGATTAAAGATGTAGCACATGAATTAGGTGAACTTGATGTTTCGAAAAAGTCACTAAAGAAATTTGGTGTTACCATCGGCGGTATTTTATTTCTTTTTGGTGCAATATTATTATGGCGTAACCATTGGCAAAACATACGCGGTTACTTTATTGGTTTTGGAATATTTCTTTTTCTTTTAGGAATGATATCGCCGCAAAGGTTAATCAACATCTATAAAGTATGGATGGGATTAGCTTTTGCTTTGGGTTGGGTGATCTCGAGGCTAATTTTAATAATTTTGTTTGTGTTTGTCTTAACACCATTAAGTATTTTTGCCAAATTATTTGGCAAGAAATTTCTTGATTTGAAATTTAAGGATGGTAAAAGCTCTTATTGGATTCCAAGAGAAAAAAGAAAAATTGATTATGAGAAAATGTTTTAATGTTTATTTTTGTGACAATAATAAATTAAAAATAGAAGGTAAGTCATGGCAGTAAATATGAAAGGGAAAAGTTTATTAGAAATAAACCACTTCACTTTAGAAGAGATTTATCAAATATTTGATTTGAGTGCTTCATTGAAACAAAAAAGACTAATTGGTGAACGCCACCTTGTGTTGGAAGGGAAAAAATTGGGAATGATCTTTTCTAAGCCATCAACAAGAACTCGAGTTTCTTTTGAAGTTGGTATTTACGAACTAGGTGGTTACGGAATGTTCTTTAATCAAAATGATTTACAGTTGAAAAAAAGTGAAAGTATTTCAGATACTGCTAAAGTTCTTTCACGTTATCTCGATGGAATTATGATTAGAACTTTTGATCACCAAGATGTTGTAGATTTAGCAAAGTACGGTTCAATTCCAGTAATTAACGGATTAACAGACTTACATCATCCTTGCCAGGTTCTTACTGATTTGTTTACTATTCTCGAAAAGAAAAGAACTTTGAAAGGATTGAAGTTAGCTTATATCGGCGATGGTAATAATATGGCACATAGTTTACTCCAGGGTTGCTCAAAAGTTGGGATGAATATTGCAATCGCTTCTCCTTCCGGTTACAAACCATTAGATTTTGTTGTTAAAGAGTCTAAAGTAAATGCGAAGTATATGGGAAGTAAAATCGAAATTTTTGATAAACCGATTGAAGCTGTAAAAAATGCTGATGTTATTTATACGGATGTTTGGGCAAGCATGGGGCAAGAAAAAGAAAAAGAAGAACGAAAGAAAAAATTTGCCGGTTATCAAGTAAATTCAAAAATGGTTAAAAATGCAAAAGAGGATTATCTATTTATGCATTGTTTACCTGCACATCGGGGCGATGAAGTAACCGATGAGATTTGTGACTCTCAGAATTCTGTAATATTTGATGAAGCAGAAAATAGATTACATGTTCAAAAAGCAATTATGGCTTTGTTGATGTAAAAATAAATAAAGTTATAAATTATTCAACGATGAGAAGCGTCTATGGACGCTTTTCTTGTTTCCCCTCATGATCCATATGAAAATGATAATTAGGGAAGATTCTTGGGAGTTTAATTATGTTGTGAATCATAATTCCTGTAGAAAGACGATCCAGCCAAGAAGATAAAGGCCAACCAAAGTGTAAATGAATATCTTTTTCGCTTTTTGGAATTTCATATTCAATTGTTTTTAAAACGCTTGTTATCATATCAAAAAGATTTAATCTTCTTTCTATTGCAATCCAAAAATGATTTTCTTGAAATGGAGTAGGTGTGTCTAATCTTGGTGCATAGAAGCTAACAAAGATTGAGTTACCTTGAACTGTATTATGTTCTTCTTCCAACGGCCTTCTAAAGAAAATATTTATTTCTCTACTTTCAATTTCCGCTATCTTAAAAATTAAATCCATAACATTTCTTGTTTTTCTGCGTGCAGGTATATCAGGTGCTCGGTAGCGTGATATTTTAATTCCCATAATCAATACTACCATTGTAATAATAAACCATAGTGTAGTTCCGTATGGCCTGGCAATCATTATATAGATTAATGTGCTTATTAAAAGAAGAAATAGAAGTAGTGTACCAACCTTTGAAGTATGGTAAGTAATTTCTTTTGTTCCTTTTGAATATCTGTATTTTAGAAGGCTTCCAGTATTTATAGTAAAGCTTGCAACAAGTCCTACTGCATACATTTCTGCTAAAACGGCCTGACTTCCACTGGTTATTAATAAAATAATACAATAAAATGTTGCATTGACAAAATGAATTCTGTAGAGAGATTGTTTCTTGTTAACGTGAATAAGCCAGCTGAAATGATATTTCTCTGCAACTTTTTCCATTAATTCAGCTGATGCTACCATTGCTGTATTAACAGCAAGGATCAAGGTTAAACTTGCAAGAATACCTACTATAATACCAAAAAAATTACCGTTCACTTTTGATGCAAATGTTGGAATCAAGTCTGTTTCGTGACTACTTAAGTTTATACCCGATGATAAAGCAAATAATGCAATAAGAGGAGTAACTATTCCAACAGTTAATGCTAAAAAGAGATATGCTTTGCGTATCTGCTTCCAATCTTTAACAAGCGATGCGGTTTGTAAAACAGATTCAATTCCGGAATATGCGAGAATACAACTACCGATGCCGATTATTAAATTTCGATAAGCAATGAAAGGATTAACTCCAAAAAAATCTCCGGTAAAAGATTTGAAACTATTACCAATTGTGGTGATAGAATTTGAATCTAAATTAGCAGCGCCTCCAACTAATAAATTGACTAATACAAAAGCAGCAAATACAAAAATCAAAAAAGTGAATCTTGCATTTTCCTTAATACCAATAATGTTTAATCCGGTAATTAATCCAATAACACCAAACTTTAAAAAGAATCTCATCTCGGGTCCAATACCGAGGAAATAAGTACCATTCTCAACCGCACTGACTGTAGAAATTGTTGCAGTTAAAATGTAAGCAACTAATATGGATGAGATGGCAACAAAGGAGAATGTTGGACCAAGGACTAAATAAGAAAAAGAATAAACTCCGCCGCCTCGAATATTATTTTTCTCAAGAATTTCTCCAATTTCTACCATTCGGGTTGAAAGAAATCGAATTACAATAGAGGTTAGTGCAATGTAAAAAATTGCTTTAATACCAATAAAACGGAAAGCTTCAAAAGGGGCATAGTAGATTGATGTTAGTTCGTCCATCAATGTAATGATGCCGACAGCCAGCCAGGTCAACATCCACTTACCATTATAAAGAAAAGAGAGAAAATCTTTTTTACGGGTAAGATAAACGAAAGCAATAACCAACGCTAGGTTGGCAATAATAAATGAGATTGTTTCCATAGATGTTATGAAATTGTCGGTGGAAACTTAATAAATTTCTCAGTATGAAATAATATATTATTTAAAAGTGAAATTAACATTTGAGTTTTCCTCAAAAATATTTATTTTTACGCCTCAATTTAAGGCGGGCAGATAGCTCAGTCGGTAGAGCAAAGGACTGAAAATCCTTGTGTCGGCGGTTCGATTCCGTCTCTGCCCACAAAAGAATAGGGAAACGAGAGTTTCCCTATTCTTTTATCAAAAATTTATATTCTTTTCTGAATTTTATTCCATCTTACAAACAATACAGATTTACATGTCATTTTAACTTTCCTTAAAAGGTTATCTAGTTCGAATTATAATACTTTATAAATAGTAAAACAGAAATCAAATATTTACTCTAAAATCACTGATTTTAGTTAAGTTAAAAATATTTTTGATTTCTCTCATCTGGTCTAAGATTTGACTACTGTATTCCGCAATTAAGAGGAGAATTTTAATTATGGGACAACAGCAGTTATTACTAATTGTTTTAGGAGTAATCATAGTTGGTATTGCAGTAGTAGTTGGTATAAGTGTTTTTACTGCAAGTAGCAGTTCGGCCAATAGGGATGCAGTTATATCTGATCTGACAAACCTTGCATCATTAGCTCAACAGTATTATAGAAAACCAGGTGCTTTAGGTGGTGGAGACCGTACATTTACCGGATGGACTGTCCCCGCTTCACTTGATACAACAGGCAATGGTATTTATACGGTTACAGCCGCAGCCCAATCTGTTACTCTAGTTGGCACTGGTAATGAAAATGGAAATAACGGAACAAGCGTTGTTCAAGTAACAATGGTTGTTGGACCGGACGCAATTTCATCAACTACAATTAATAACTAACTTATTCAAGCTGTTAATCGCAGCCGACAATAAACGGGAAATTTAATTTCCCGTTTATTGATAAAATACCCACCATTTTGAATAAAATGATTTCTTTTAAGTAAATCTATTTGTTGAATACCTTACTCTCTCTCTTTATATTTCAACTCCAAAATTCTAGAGGAAAAATGCCTTCTCATTCTATCACTAGCACAAATTTTAATAACCTTAAGCTATTTAAGCAAGGCAAGGTTCGTGATGTATATGAAGTTGAGAATTATTACCTAATTGTAGCAACTGACCGCCTTTCTGCATTTGATGTGATAATGAATGAAGGAATTCCAGATAAGGGGAAAATATTAAATCGTATTTCGAAATTCTGGTTTGATTTCACAAAAGACATTATTCCTAATCATTTAATTTCATCAAATGTTGATGAGTATCCTTCAGACTGTAAACCTTATAAAGAAATATTAAAAGATCGTTCAATGCTTGTTAAAAAAGCTGAACTTATACCTATTGAATGCATAGTTCGTGGATTTATTACTGGATCAGGATTGCTGGATTATAATAAAACCGGAATGATCTGCGGAATTCAATTGCCTAAAGGATTGGTCGAGTCAGAGAAACTACCGTCACCCATTTTCACACCATCAACAAAAGCAGAAATTGGGTTTCATGATGAAAATATAACAGAACAAGACGCAGAAAAGATTATTGGTAAAGAGGCATTTCAATTCATTAAAAATGCTGCAATAAAAATCTATACTAAAACTTCTGAATATGCTCTCGAAAAAGGAATAATTATCGCTGATACAAAAATGGAATTTGGTTATTATAATGGTAAAATTATTCTAATTGATGAATTACTGACGCCGGATTCTTCAAGATTCTGGCCGTTAGATGAATATGAAAAAGGGAAATCTCAAAATAGTTTTGACAAACAATATGTTAGAGATTACCTTCTTTCGATTAATTTCAATAAGAGGCCGCCAACTCCTCCTCTTCCTGAAGAAGTAATTTTGAATACAAGCAAAAAGTATAAGGAAGCTTTGTACAAGTTAACCGGAGAAACATTATAATAATGGTTCCTGTTCAGATAAAGATTAAAGAGAAAAATTATTTATTCATAAAATGGAATGATGATACAGAAACCAGTATTAAACTTGCCAATCTAAGAAAGAATTGTCCTTGTGCAGTTTGCATTTCTGAAAGAGATAATAATGGCAGTAAATACATTCCAATTTATTCTGGCGAACAACTTTCCGTAAAAGATATCCAAATGATCGGTAGCTATGCAATTGGAATAGTGTGGGCTGATAATCATAATACGGGAATTTATGATTTTACTTACTTGAAAAAGATTTCTGAATTAAGTAAATAAAAATAATTGTTGAAAAATGGTTCTACCTAATCAATTAACTATACTAAGAATTATCCTTACTCCGATATTTCTCATACTCTTCCTAACCGGAGAGCCAGTAATGATACAAATTTCATATCTGGTATTTCTGATTGCTGCAATTACAGATTGGTACGATGGTTGGCTTGCCCGTAAGTTTAATTATATAACTGAATGGGGTAAGTTTATGGACCCGTTAGCAGATAAAATATTGACTTCTACGGCTTTCATAGCTTTTGTAATAGTTGGAATACTTCCGTTATGGATGGTTTTGCTAATCATAATTCGAGATTTTATAGTTACATTAATTCGTGTTTACGCTGATTACCGCAAAGTATCTTTTAGAACAACACGTACTGCGCAACTAAAAACATTTTTGCAGATGTTTTTCCTTTATTACTTACTTCTAATATATACACTCAATACGTTTGAAAGACTACACGTTGCTTATAAAGACTTATTTAACATCCTTTTAGAGCCGACCGGTATTTATATTGCAATGTTATTAATTACTTTATTTACAGTTATAACAGGCATTACATATATATTCAGTAATCGCTATTTAATTAGGAAGATGATCAAAGGTGAAAATTAATTTTGTAGAAAAACTTCTCGGTTCAGGTTTCTATACTGGATATATGAAGATAGCTTCCGGTACTTGGGGAAGTTTTGCTGGGTTGATAATTTACTTAATCCCCGGTTTTGAAAACCCTTCACTTATGATTTTAATGATATCACTTTTCATTTTGATCGGCGTACCCATCGCAACAAAGTTTGAATCCAGTTATGGAAAAGATCCTAAAGAATGTACGATTGATGAAATAGTTGGCATGTGGATTACCTTACTGTTCCTTCCAAAAAAAATCTGGTGGATAATATTGGCATTTTTGATTTGGCGTCTGTTGGATATAATAAAGCCATATCCGGCACGTCATTTAGAAAAAATAAAAGGTGGTTGGGGAATTATGCTGGATGATATTATGGCAGGAATCTATTCGTTCATCTCAGTTCAACTAATAATTTATGTTTTTAATTTAATCACTAAATAAAAGTAAAAAATGAAAGCTCATATTTTAACTATTGGGGATGAAATACTGATCGGGCAGATTATAAATTCTAACGCAGCATACATCGGTGAAAAATTAACTCAAGCGCATGTTCATGTAAATGGTTCAAGTGTTGTTGGTGATGATGAAGAAATTATATTAAATGAATTTAAAAGAGTGTTTGATGAAAATGATTTGATCTTAGTAACCGGCGGATTAGGTCCTACTCATGATGATGTAACCAGAAAATGTGTTGTGGAATTTTTTAATTCAGAATTGATTGTTGATAAAGAAGTCCTTTCAGATATAAAAAAATTCTTTGACACAAGAGGCCGTGTACTTACACCTACAAATGAAGATCAAGCTCTCGTCCCAAAAATATCAACACCGATTCGTAATCCTTTCGGAACAGCCCCAGGATATTGGATTGTTAAGGAAAATAAAATATTTGTTTGTATGCCAGGCGTTCCTTATGAAATGAAAAATATGATGGATAGTTTTGTAATACCAAAACTTACCCAGAAAGCTAAGAACGATAATTTCATTTTAACTAAAAATTTGTTGACAACCGGAATCCCGGAATCTATGCTTTATGATAAACTTGGGAATATAGATGAACTCTTACAAGGCGCTAAGTTGGCATTTTTACCAAGTCAATTTGGTGTAAGAATGAGATTAACAGTTATCAACAAAAATGAAGAGAATGCAACAAACAAGTTAGATGAGATAGAACAGAAAATTCGTTCCTTGGTAGGAAGATATATTTATGGTATAGAAAACGATACATTAGAAAGTGTTGTCTCCAAACTTTTTATTGATAGAGGTCTAAAATTATCTATTGCTGAGTCATGCACTGGCGGTTTAATAATGAGCAGATTAACTAATATAAGCGGCAGCAGTAATTTTTTAGAAAGAGGAGTTGTTGCTTACAGCAATGCGGCAAAGGTTGAACTTCTTCACGTTGATGAAGATACAATTCAGAAAAATGGCGCTGTAAGTTTAGAAGTTGCAAGACAGTTAGCAGAAGGTGTTAAAGCAATCAGCAGAACAGATGTAGGTCTTTCAGTTACAGGAATTATGGGACCAACCGGTGC
>Ga0082335_1001557_pt1 | contig 47516 bp, 42 predicted proteins | sample Subgrocontami58m_FD_72375 | JGI IMG/M metagenome (GOLD analysis project Ga0082335, IMG submission 72375) | Subsurface groundwater microbial communities from S. Glens Falls, New York, USA - GMW37 contaminated, 5.8 m (SPADES assembly) (version 2) ... | reverse complement strand
TAAATATTTTAAAAAATATTTTATAAACTATTTCTTTTAAATTTGCGGCTTTGGGATAGCCGGGAATATGTAATATTTCCAGAATATAAGGAACCCTGATCTTACTCCACAGTAATCTTGCCCCTATACCGTTATAGAAGGGGGGGAATTCATGAACCGTCATCAGGTCGAATTTTTGTTCTTTATATATTTCCATCCCTTTTTTTATAAACCAGATAGGATGCAGTATTAAAGGCCAGGGAGAGATATGAACGTAAACATTTTCAAATATATTCAAAACCCCTGATCTGCGGTTTTTTATTTTAGGACTGATTATGTCTATTCTGTCCCAGTATTTGCTGAACTCTTCAAGCGTATAATAAAATGCGCCTTTCTTTTCAGAGGCTAGGTCGATAGCGCTTCCCAGGCCCGTTATCATTAGCAGCTTCATTGCGTTAAGAATTTAACCGTTTCCTCTATCATTTTCTCCACACTGAATTTTTCAACGGTTTTTTTACCGCCTTGGATAAAATCTTCTTTTATATCGGGGTTTTGGTGGAGTGTTTTAACGGCTTCCGCCAAATTAAATTCATCATTATATTTTACCAGGAACCCATTCTCACCCTGCCTTACAATCTCTCTGTTGCCTCGGATAGCGCTGACTATGACCGGAACCCCCGCCTTCATTGCTTCAAGTATCTGATGCGAGAACCCTTCATAGCTGCTATTCAAGATAAAAACATCAGCCGCAGCCATATATAAGGCGAGTTCCTGCGAAGATTTTTTTCCGGCTATATTGATTTTCTTATCCAGCCCGATATTTTTTGCCATAGCTTCCAGATTCTTCCTTTCCGGACCGTCGCCCACAATAACCAGCCTGAAGAACTGATTCAGCTCAATAAGCTTAGGCATTGCTTTTATAAGCATCCTGAAGCCTTTCCAGGGCACCAATCTGCCCACGGACAATATTATATTTCCATGTATGCCTAATTTTGTTCTTGCCTCTTCTTTTGACAGATCGGCTGGCTTAAAATCCACTCCGTTATAAATGACTTTAATTTTCTCCGGGTTGATCCCCCAGCCGGCAACCAGGCTCTTTAAATATTCCGAAGGAACAATCACATTGTCGGCTCTCCCGGCAACGAACACCTGGATACTGTGCAGAAATCCTCTTTTTGGCAAAGTTTGAAAATCATCAATCAGGAGAGTTGTTTTACCCTTTAATGCCGCCATCTCCCAGGCATAGTCGCCTGCTATTCTGACTACGAATCTTTTTTTAAAAAGTCTGGCGGCTAACGATGCCGGAAATCCGGCGCTGACAGCATTCAAGGCCAGGACCGTATCCGATTTTCTAACCAAGAAAATAGCTTTAAGGAAAAACCACAGGTGCTTAATGCCTTTGGGCAGGCTCTTCGATACCTTACTGATTTTTAATTTTGGATCCGATCCTGTCTTTTTTGAGCCGGAGTAAGTAATTACCCGGACATCAAAATCGCGGCTGATCAATGCGCCGGCTAAAGTATGCCCATATGTTGCCGGCCCCCCGATGTCGGGCGGGAAAATCCCGGTTGCGATCAAGATCCTTTTCATTTTATCTGCGGGTGAATAAATTAAATTTTATTATATGCCAAATAGCCGCCATTCCGTCTTTCCAGGTTATTTTCTTGCCTTCATTATAGGTTCGTCCTTTATAAGATATCCCGACCTCATATATTCTGAATTTATGCTTCGCGATCTGGGCAGTAAGTTCAGGCTCTATGCCGAATCTCTGGGATTTAAGACAGGGTAAAATTTCCTTTAATGCCTTGCCCGTAAATACTTTATAACCCGTTTCCATATCGGAGAGATTCAATCCGGTGAATACATTCGAGAAAAAAGTAAGAAACTTATTAGCAAGATAATGATTAAAGTAAAGGATTCTGCGCGGAAAAACCGTTACGAACCTAGACCCATAAACAACATCCGCATCCCCGTCCAGAATAGGCTGGAGCAATGTTTGATAATCTTTGGGATCATATTCCAGGTCAGCATCCTGGATCAAGACTATGTCGCCTTGGGCAGCTTCAAAGCCCTTCTGTATAGCCCGGCCTTTCCCCATATTCTTTTCAAGCAGAATTACCTTATGGCCTTTCTTGGCATACTCCCCGAGCAAATCTCTGCTCCCGTCTGTCGAACCGTCATCAACAAAGATTATTTCTTTCTCCAAGCCCAGGCCTACTGCCTGGATCTTAGGCATCAGCTCCGGCAGAGTATTTTTCTCGTTATAGACCGGGATGATTATGCTTAATTTTTTATACATGGTTAATAGTTAAATTCTTTAGGAGTTCACCGTATTCTTTAGCTATATTCTCCCAGTTATATTTCGCCTCGATCATATCTCTGCCATTCTTTATCAGTTTCTCTCTCAATGGCTCATTACTCAAAATGCTGTTTATTTTTTCAGCCAGGTCGGCGGGATCATTGGCCTTACAATATAATCCTGTTTCTCCATTTATTAAAAAGTCCGGTATTCCGCCTATCTCTGTGCCTATTATCGGCACTCCGGCCGCCATTGCTTCCAGGAAGGCGGTTCCCAGCCCTTCAGAGAGCGAAGGACGAACAAACACATCGGCTCCATGAAGGTAGCCGGGAAGTTCTTCGTTCTGAATTGTGCCTAAAAACTTTACTTCCTTTTCTAATTTCAGACCATTGACCTTAAGCTTTAAATTTTCTTTCAGAGACCCGCTCCCGATTATAGCAAGTTCTATATTCTGCATATTATATTTCGTTTTTAATATATAAAAAGCCTGGATCAGATCTTCGATCCCGTTCTTTGGAACCAGTCGCGAAACCGTGATGATCTTTAAATTCCTGCCGGCATTTTTTGTTTTGTATTTGAACCTATCCAGATCAACCCCGTTTGGAATAATAACTATCTTTGCTTTTGAACCCGCTTTTAAAGCATAGCCAGCAAGATACCTGCTTATCACTGTTATGATATCGGCTTTTCTAATTATAATCTTCCTGAAAAAGTTTATTAAAAAACCTTGGCCTTTTAGGTCCTTGCCTTCCTGGATATTTAAAATAAAAAGCACTCTTGGATTAAATAACTTGAAAAGCCAAGCCGCCCCTCCGCCCTGGGAAGCCTGAAGGGCAAGAATTGCATCATATTTATTCTTATTTTGAAGGGACAAGGCTTTTAAAAAAGCGAGCCCCGGGTATAAAATTTTGGGTCCGACCCTAAAAATATTTATATTCCCAATTTTTTCTTCCCGCAGCAATCCATCATCCAATCTGGCCGTTATCAGATCAAAGCCGATCCCGGTAATCCTTTTTGTTATTTCTTTTAATGCCAATTCCGCGCCCCCCAAATAGGGCAAATAAGCAGTGGAGAAAAGCAGAATACGGCTAGAGGAAGCCTCATTATTGGTTGATTTTATATCCATTAAATGATATTATTTTGCCATAAAATAGTATGGAAAGCAAGACAAAAAAGGCCATTTTATTCATAGTTACCCTCAATGAGATCGGCGGCGCCCAAAGGTTCCTCGCCTCGCTTATTAGTAACCTTAATTTGGAAAAATACGATATAACCGCAGCTGCCGGCGATAATTCGACCGGGGATTTTCTAAAACTTTTCGAGAATCCCATTAAGACCTATTTAATAAAAAATTTAAAAAGAGATCCTAATTTATTCAGTGACATAAGGGCTATTTTTGAGATCCGGCAGCTTATAAAAAAATCCGGCGCTGAAGTAGTTTTTCTCAACAGCTCAAAAGCCGGTTTTATCGGATCTCTGGCCGCTCCAAAAAATGTAAAGGTCATATACAGGATCGGGGGTTGGTCTTTTAATGATCCCTGGCCCAAATGGAAAAAATGGCTTTGGGTAAGGCTCGAAAAGATCAGCGCCAAATGGAAAGATGTGATCATCGTCAATAACAAGCATGATTTTGACCAGGCCCAGAAATTAAAAATAAAACCCCGGGGCAGACTTGCTTTGATCCACAATGGGCTTGATGTTTATAAAACAGAGTTGCTCCAGAAAGACGAGGCTAGGATGAAATTATTTGAAAAGATCGCGAAATATTCGGGTAAAGTATTCCAGGCCAAATACATAATAGGCTCTATCGCTAATTTCTATCCGACAAAAGGTTTAAAATATTTGATTGAAGCAGCCCGAAATTTTAAGGACCGGGATGATATCTTGTTTCTGATAATCGGCGGCGGGGAAGAACGGGAGTCCCTCCGGGAACAAATCCAGAAAGCCGGACTCCAAAACAAAGTATTCCTGGCGGGACAGCTCGAAAACGGCTCCAAATATCTTTCGGCCTTTGATATTTTTGTCCTGCCATCCGTGAAGGAAGGCTTCCCCTGGGCGCTCATAGAAGCCATGTCGGCAAAGCTGCCAGTCATAGCTACTAATGTAGGCGCAGTACCGGAAATAATTGAGAACGGTAAAAACGGATTTATGGTTGAGCCCGGGAATTCCGATCAAATAGCTGAAAAAATAAAGACCATCCTTGCAGATGATCGTCTACGGCTTGAGCTGGGCATCCAGGCCCATCAAACCGTCCTCTTTAAATTTCCTCTTGATAAGATGGCCAGGCAGATTGAAGATTTGCTTGGCCCAGAAGCGATTAATCCTCAATCTTAAATATTTTTGTCTGCTCCGCCATCTTCAAAAAATCATCCATGCTGATCTTTGGATTTTTAGAATCGTTAAAATACACCACCGCCGTGTTCCTGTCCCCCTTCCGCAAATAAGCTATGCCTAGAGCTAATTTCAATTCTCTTCTTGGGGGATTTTTGCCAAAATACTTTTCGATCAAGGCAATGGCTTCATCTGGCTTATCCAGATTGATTTTTGTTAAGGCTAAAACAAAGATCTCATGCCAACGCGGATATATCTCCACGGCCTTGGACAGAACAAATTCAGCCGATTTATTATAACTGTTTTCATAATAAAGTATTCCAAGGCTCAGATAAGCCCTTAGGTAATCGCCTCTTAACTCAATCGCCCGTTTCCATGACTCTTCGGCTTTCTGATATTGCCCAAGCTTTTTATAATTCTGACCCGCTAAATTCAAAGCCGCAACATGATCAGGCGCCAATTCCAGGACTTTATCCAGCCTTGTTCCCGCTGACTGGAAATCGCCGCTAATAAAATCCAGATAAGCCATATTTGTTTGATTTATTATGCTATTGGGAGCAACGGCATATGCACTTTTAAAGAGACTCTCCTCTTTAAGCCAATCCTTATTCCTGTCCACGATAATAAATCCGTAAAAGCCGAGAACAATGATCGCCAGACCATATAATAACTTTTTATTTTTAAATTTTGGATATAAATGATTAAACGCCATCCCGGCCAGCAATGCCAAACCAAAAGTGGGGGCATACATCAGCCGTTCAGCCATTATAGTGCCTGTCTTAAATACCCAATTCGATATAACGAAGTAAGAACTTAGAAAAATTAAAATTCCCGTACGAAATAGAACGCTTTTTATTTTAAAGAAAGAGAATATCAACCCTGCCAATATCAGGATTCCGAGCAAAGCCTCAATGGAATGGAATGGATTTTTAACAAGAGGAATTTGATTGAAAGAATAATCTATCGACAGAGAAACCGGGAAGAATATCTTCTCGATATAAAGATAAAATACCTTGAATGACGTCCAAAGTCCTTCAAAGAACGGCGCAAACTTAATAGGGTTATATACGGGGGTGGCATCATTCCGTAGAAAATACTTTCCCAAAGCGGCATATCTCAAGATCGAATACAAAAGCAGAGCAATAACGGGGTAAACCGAGTCTTTCAATATTAATTTTATTTTTTTCTTGTGCCAGAAATACTCCAGGAATAAAAATATGGGAACAAAAGCCAAGGCCATTTCCTTACTGAAAAGACTCAATAAAAAAGCTGCCGCGGAAAGGACATATTTGCGGTCCAGGACAAATAGCAAAGCGGCTGTCATAAAGAGCAGAGATAAAATCTCAGCCCGGCCGACTATTGAGGTAACGTCCTCAACATGGATAGGAAGGAACATAAAGAAGATAAAGCCGGAAAAAGCTGTAATCCTGCCGCTTAAGCGGTAGAAAAAGATAAAAATTAAAAGAGAAGTTAAGGCATGCAGGATAATATTTACGGCATGAAAGCTAACGGGTGAAACTCCAAAAATAGAAGCATTAATGGAATAGCTCGCAATTGCCAAAGGGCGGTACAGTCCCGGCAGGGGCTGATATGCGAAATATGGCGTGGTAAATATTTCTGGCAGATTAACGGAAGACCCAATCAAAGGATTTCCGACCACGGCGATTTTGTCGTCAAAAACAAAATCTCCCCCGATGCCATTGCCAAAAAGAACAAAAGACAGAAGCAAAGCCAGGATCCCGGCATATAAAAAGTCCTTATTTATACGCATCTTGCAAGAGAAATTTTAACTAATAATTCAAGTTGATCTTAACCTGACCGGAGCAATTTGTTTCTTTGACCTCAACATTTCCATTAATGATTTGGCCGTAGGTGACGGAAGCCAAGGCAGTATAATTCTTTGATTTGGGGTTTTGAGGCAGACGGATGGTTAAGTTGTTATATTCACCGTTGGGAACGGAAAGATTACCGAAAATATTCGGGCCGATAGCCAAATCGTCCGCCGGACTGATCTTCCAATTAATCAAACGGCCCTGGCTATCAATATTCTGCCAGGCAATCTTGGTATCGGAAATAAATGAATTTGAACTGGAAAAAGTTGCTGTTCCGCTAATCTGGCAGGTTGCGGGAGATTTAAGGCCTCCCATGCCTAAAAATGGCTCTTCTGTAACAGAAGATTGGCCGGTTGGGCTAGGAGAGGAGCTTAAATTTGGTTCAGGAGAGGGTGAACTTCCGTTAAGGATCAGGCCCGGTTTTTTAGAAAATAATACCAAGCTTATCCCGACTAATGCGATAAAAATCCAAAGAATTAATTGCTTTTTATTTTTCATGCATGAACTGTATCAAAATTCTAAAGTTTTTGCAATCTTAAGATTTAAGCTGATTTAGCAATTCTCTAATCAATTTTTCGGTTTCAGGATCATACCTGCCATAGAGCAAACCTTCATTGAGATTTTTGTAGGCAGATTCTTTGTCTTTCACGGCCAGATAGACAAGGGCTAAATTATAATAAGCTCTGGGATTCTGAGGCTGCAGTTCCCTGAACTTCTCCAGATATTTTATAGTTGCTGCCAGATCACCCTGGGCCGCATAAATAACGGCCAGATTTTGATAAGCATAAGGGAAATTAGGGTCGATTTCTATGGCTTTTTCAAACTCAACAATGGCACCCCTGATATCTCCCCTGTCTTGCAGTATGCTCCCCAGATTAAAATGCGGCTGGGGAAAATTATCTTCTACTGAAACGGCTTTCCAATAATAGTCTTCGGCTTTTTTTGTTTCATTTTTATCGTAATAAAAATTACCGAGGTTATTATTTATTCTAGCGCTGGCTGGTTCATACTTTAATATATCCTCGTAAAATTTAATCGGATTTCCCCAGAGAATATTGCGCTTAATCGTTAAGAAAGAGAAAAAGACACCTGCCGCCAGAAGAATAACAATAATTGCATATCCGGATTTTTTTGCTTTCATGAATCGATTCAAGAAGAAAAATAGCATTACAAGAGGTCCGGCTAAGGCAAGATAAAGCCAATGCTCATATTGAGTCGCGTTAATGGGAGTTATGCCCGAAGTCGGCCCCAGGTTAATGAAAAACCAGCCAAACCCGAATAGCATAACATTGTAACCGCTTATTTTACCCGGACTCCTGTTCCTATAAAGCCTGCGCAAAAAAATTAATGAGGTTACCAGGGCAATCAAAGGTAAGAATACCTGCCAATAGAATAGCGCTCCGAAGACGGTGGCCGATCTTTCCATATGGAGGCCGAGTGGAAGGATCATAAGCTTAAGGTAAAGGATCAGGATGCTTAAAAAGGTGTACATCCTTATAAGCAGACTCTCGCTGTATGGATTAGGATTTTGATAAAAATTTAAGGTATTCTCGAAATTGAGTACCGTTAATCTCATCAATCCGTAAATGAATACTATGAGAAAATAAGGCAAAGCGAATAGAAAAGATTTCTTAAGGGCTTGCCAGAATTTCTCACTCCTCAAGAAAGAAATATCCAGGATCATTAAAAGAAAAGGAAATATAATAGCTGTTTCACGGCTCAGGAGAGCAAGCGAAACCAGAGGATAGGAGAAATATAAAAATAATCTCCTTTGATTCTGCCTGTAAGCCAGGATCAGAGCCAATGCCGAAAGCATAAAGAAAACATTCAGCGGATCTCCTCTTCCCGCAACATATGTAACCGCCTCTGTTTGCAGAGGGTGAATGATAAAAAATAAAGCTGTCCAGAAGGGAATGAATTTGTTCTTAAATATCCGGTAGAGCAGCCAATAGATCAGTATTCCGTTCCCAATATGCAGCAAGTTGTTAATAAGATGGTAACCGATCGGATTAATGCCGTCCAAAATGTAATTAAAAAGAAAGGTTATGAATAAGAACGGACGGTAATAATTACTTGTCAGGCCGATTCCCGCAAGCGTATTCTTGGTAAACAGGTTCTTTATATTCTCCCACGAGAATTCATGCACGAAAGGATTATTGACTATCCAATCCGTATCATCCCAAAAAAGCTGATTATGAAAATTAAAAGCATAGAGAAAGAACCCGGCTGCGACTAGGATTACCAGATATGCCCAATTATTCTTAATAAATTTGTTCTTCACGGCAGCTAAAATCCTCTTAATAGTTTTATTAACCGGACCCATTCCTGGATCTCATCCCGGGAATAAGATCTAATGTCCCTATTCGAGTATTCTTCTATTTTTGCCAGAAGCATCTCGTCAATTTTAACAATCTTTTCCAGGTCACCGGCTGCCGGCCATTTGACCGCTTCCCGCATATATTCTAAGGCCTGTTTATTATTCCCGATATCAAGGCTTATCAGGGCCAATGACCTGTATAAACTTCTTTTATTGCTTCCCCTCGTATCGAATTTAATTCCTCTTTTAAATGCATCCTCGGCTTCGCTGAATCGGCCTTCTTTCCAATTGATCTGTCCGAGAACATACAGCGTTAAGGGATACTCATCCGATATATTAAGAGCGGCGGCAATTTCTTTTTTTGCCTGCCCGGTATTCCCCGATAAGAAATATCCTTCCGCCGCATTAGTTCTGGCCCAGACGCTGTTAGGCGATCTTTCCGCCGCGGATACAAAAAGGTTTTGATCGTTTAACCAGACTTTGTTTTGCCTGAAGATAAGAGAGCCATACCATATCAATACTAAGATACCCGCCCCGTAAATATACTTCTTTAAGTTTCCGTATCTGGATATTAAAGCATCAATGCCTATGGCCGCCAGCATCACCAGCCCGAAAGAAGGGAAATACCACCACCTTTCAGCCATTACTCCGGTAGTTATGAAGAGAATATTGGATATTACTAAATATGGTATAAGGAATAAGATTGCCGCAAATTTAATATCTTTGCGCCTTGATTTGAAAAATATAAGAATAATCACGATCAAAAAGATCAAGCCGGCAGCCGACCGCCAGGATGAGAAAAAATTTGAGACCACAGGAATTTGATTAAAAGAGTAATCGGGAGAAAGATCGATGGGATAAACGGTTTTCCTCAGATAAAGGTACAGATGTGAGAGAGCGGTTAGTATCCTCTCTTTTGCGGAGACAAACGCAAGCGGACCGATTATCGGATTAATGAACCCGTACCCACCAAACGCGTACTGGCCCAGAGCAAGATATCTGAAGAGGAAATAGACCGGCAATCCTGCGGCATAAATTACTCCCAGCCTGACTGCTTTCATAAAACTCTTATGCTCAATCCACAGCAGAAGACCGAATACCGGCAAAAGCGATATAAAGATATCGCCCGACAATAACGCCAATAAGAAATTTGCCGAACTAAGCCAATATCTTTTTTCAAGAAAATAATAAACCGATATGAGGGAAAATAAGGTGCCCAGAAGATAAACTCTGCCGACAATAGACATTACGGCTTCGCTGTGAATGGGCAGAAATAAAAACAAAATAGCCGCCAGATAGCCTATCCTGGCGTTGGATAACTTCCTGGCAACATAGAAAACGAAAACTACATTTAACGCGAACAGCAGAACATTCACTATCCTGAATCCTGCCGGACTTTCTGAAAAAACTGCATTGATCGCAAAAGAAACGAGCGTAAGAGGACGGTAATTTCCGGCCCATTCTCCTCCGGGATGCCAGGGAGAAATCCAGATTCCGTAGATATTTTTTAAACTTTTAAGCAGGACTCCTTTCTCAATGACCGAGTGATCATCCAGGGTAAAACTCCCTCCCAAGCTCGGACCAAAAAGGACCAGGACTATGGCAAGAACAGAGAAGAATAAGATGAAAAATTCTTTATATTTATGAAAAAACATGTTTAACGCATATTTTAAGCAATTTCAGGCCATGTTTGAAGCGTCTGATTTTGGTAGTATCGTAGATCCGCCTTTGATAGCTTATTGGGATCTCAACTATCTTCAGGCCTAATTTTTTGGCTCCGAGTATAAGAGTAAAATCACAAAACGGATCCTGAAGCTTTTCGATAAAATCAGATTCCTTAAGGCGCCGGAATTGATCCTTATAAATTACTTTGGTCCCGCAGAGAGTGTCGGTCATCCTTTGCCCCACAATAAGACTGATCAACCTTGCGAAGAATTTGTTCCCAAAATAATTTAAAACCCTCATCGCTCCCTTTTCCATGGGATACACCAGCCTGGAACCATTAACAAAAGTGTCGGGACCGGCTAAAGCCGCCTCATAGAACTTAGGCAAGTCCTCCGGCCTGACCGTCAAATCAGCGTCCAATATCATTAGGATATCATTTTGGGCGGCACTAAATCCTTTCCATACCGCATCTGCTTTGCCTATACCATCCTGGACAGCATAATTTATCTTAACTTTATTCCCATAATCATTCGCGGCTTTTTTAATTTCCTCAAGAGTACCGTCGTTGGAATGCCCTTCCACAAAAATAATTTCATATTCGCAGGGAAATGGAATGGCCGGGATCCGCTTAACAATTTCGGCTATGTAATTTCTTTCATTGCGGGCCGGAACGATGATGGATAATGAGGGATTCATCTTCAAGATTATTTCGGTTCAATTTTATAAATTAATCCGGCACTGTCATCAGATACATAAAGCGCTCCATCGGGTCCGAATTTGAGGTCAACCGGCCGCCCGAAGATCTTATTTTTATCCAGCCATCCGGTAACAAAGTCAGCTGTTCCGGACAACTTGCCGTTTTTATCTACGTCAAATTTAACGATTTTATATCCTGTCGGTTCACTCCTGTTCCATGAACCATGATAGGCGACAAGAAGATCATTTTTCCATTCTTTAGGCCATCTGTCAGATGTTATGAACGCAAGGCCGAGAGGCGCTGAATGAGCCGGAATTTCTATAATGGGGGCTTCAGTCTGGCTGCAATCCTGGGGTATATCTATCCTCTCAAATTTAGGCGGCTTAAATTTTTTATCCCTAATTTTGTTGCCGTAACAAAATGGCCAGCCAAATCTTCTCGCCCCGTATTTTTGCTCAGAAGAAGCAACGCGGATAATATTAACTTCATCAGGAGGAAGATCGTCCCCCAGATTATCCCGGCCCATTTCGGTAGCCCACATTTCCTGAGTTTCGGGATGAAATGTAAAAAATACGGAATTCCGAAGACCGCCGGCAAACTCAGCCGTGTAGGTTCCCTCCGGATCGGCTTCCAGAATAGCCGCCCTCTTCCAGGTACTTTCTTCGCAGGCATCGCATGAAGAACCGACTGAAATATATAATTTAATGTCGCTATAGACGCTTCCCCGGAGATCTTCCGGCAACAAAGGCTTACTCCTGAAATCTTTCCCGAAAGCGATCGTCCTTGTAAAGTGCTGGCCGTCTGGGGGCAAATTAGCTATATTTTTCTTGGTTGCTTCCAAAACCCGGCCCAGTGAAACATCATAGTCATACCTCATAACTTGATTGGTTTCAGCAACATACAAAAATAATTTTTTATACTTATCCGTATAGAAAGCGAGGCCATGCGGGGATCGGAGATTCTCAAGCACAGTGGTTATCTCATCAACTTTACCGTCTTTATTCTTATCATTTAGAGCCACCACTCTGCCCTCCTTGGTTTCGCTAACGAGCATACGGCCGGCAGGATCAAAGACAATGACTCTGGGATCCTTAAGCCCTTCGGCAAAAATGGATATCTTAAGCTCAGAAGGTAAAGTTAAATAATCCAGATTACTGCCTAAAGGACGATCCAAAGGCAACTCAGTTTTCTCGGGAACATTATACCCGACCAGCCTTTTAACTAAGCTAAAATCGGTCCGATATAAGTAACCCATAAGACCCAGCACGATTGTTACGGCTAGTAAAATTATTTTCTTCATAAGAATAGATAGTATCAAAAAAAGAAGCTATTTTCAACTATCTCCTGCTTTTCCACCATGTTTCCTTGCCCCTGAATTTATCGGCCAGATCTTTCTCTTTACCGGCTGATCTCAAATCGCCCAGCTTCTTGTAGCATTCGGCCAATCTAAAATGGACGCTGCCCAGCTTATAATTTATATCCGCAAGGGCATTATACTGTTCTATAGCTTTGGGACACTGATCAAGATATTGATAGATCAGCCCCAATCTGAACCGGGCCAATAACAGATCGGGGTGCCTTTTAATAGCTTCCTGGTAATTTCGTACTAAGGTCGGCAATTCAGCTGTTTTGTATTTACGCAAAACGCTCTCCACGGAATCGTTGAAGTATTTGATATCTAAACGGTTCTTATTTATGACATCATTATATCCGGCATCTTCTTTAACAAAGATCACTCCGTAATTGTCCCAATAAACCAGAGCCCAGCCGTCTTTAAGAGAAAGTATATACGGCGATACGGTCCAGGGCTGGGCAACAACCACCTTTAAATTATATTTCTTTATTATATCGTCTGTTCTTTCCCCTTTATCAAAATCTATGGCATCCCGGAAGACTTCGCCTCCCATATTATCCAAAGCCACATTTATAAATACGGGTATCCTGTCCTCCCAGGAAATATAGCCGCCCCAGCTGTAAGGATTGTAAATATTTGCCGTGATCTGGTTTTTCGCCATAAACCCCGCTAACTCCTTTGGCCACTCTTCATGCGCGTTCTTAAAGATAGTTCCGCCGTTAAAAAGCTGGGCGGCAGAGTAGATCAGGAATGCCGCAATCGCAAGCCACTCAAGAACCCAATTCTTATATTTTGGCATAATGCGGACAATAACCGGCAAAACCGCCATCCACGAAAAAGGCAGGTATTTTATTGCCATAAAGGGCATGAATAAGAACAGAGGTAAAGTCACTGCTTCATAATATCTGGGTGTGAATTTTTTTCTGAATAAGCGCCACGCCAAAATAAAGATCAACCCCAAGTGGACCGGCAGCAATAACCGACTCTGGGAAATCTTGAGTATTGATTGGGTTTCTATCAAAGCATTGAAAGTTCCGGAAAACCGGAGAGGCTGAAGCGCTTGCCAGTAAATCTTGTAAAAGAATGGATTTGCCAGAGTAAGGCCCAGGCCAAGCAAGGTTGCCCGCAATAAATTTTTTCTCGCTTCTTCGGCCAATCTTTTTTTATTAAATTTTGCCAAAGGACCAAACTCAAAAATTAAATATGCAAAGATAACCGGCAGGGCCAGAATAACTGAAGCATGGATATTAGCCCAGACAAACAGTATACCCGGCAGGATATATAATATTCTTTTGCTGTTCGTCCTGTAGAACCAGTCAATGGCAAGGATAAATGAAAGGAAAGCAATATAAGCAAATATCTGAGGCCGGGGTACGAAAAAAGGCTTTAAAGCATAGGCAGTTGCGGCAAGGACCAGGATATCTGGCATAAGGATATTCTTTCTGCGGAAAAGCAAGAAATAGATCACTGCTCCGGATAGAGCAACGATCAAACCCACTCCGGCAAAACCGGAAAATTTAAAAACGGAATAGATCATTATCTGGGAGAGCCATTCGTGGTTTATCCATTCTTTGCCGGCCGTAGTATAGGAGATGACATCTGACCTGGGGAAAACCCCGTCTTCCGCCATCATCTCTCCAACCCTGAGATGGAGCCAGAAATCATTATCGCCGACATAAGGAATAAGAACAAAGAACACGGCAAGTATAATCAAGCTCCTGAGAATAATTGATCCTAATCGTTCAGAATTCATAAATAAAAAAAGAATAGCCGATCCGGCCGACTGGCTTATAAAGATCCAGCCAGTCAAGCGATGGATCTTTCATGGAAATACTTGCCGTCTTAGCTCTTATCAAAAAATGGGTGCTAAACGCATAGCGTCCCGAAGGCTTGATCCTCCAATCGCTAGTATTGGTAACATTGTTCTTTATCCCATAGTAATCAAGGTTGCCCTGGATCCAGGGATAAATTATCTTAAGGTTAGGATTTTTTTGCTGATATTCCTTTAATCTTTTTAGATCCTGGCCCCATTCGATATTGGAATCATCCAGATATTTTTGACCGTTTCCGGGTCCGCCGGCAAACTCGTTAAAATAAGCCAGATAATCCGGATAAATGCTCGCCGCCGATAAAAGATACCAAAAACCCAAGATAGCCAAAGCAGAATAAAAACCTTGCCTCCAAAAAGAATTTCGCATGCTAAGTCCTTTAGCGATCAAACCGCCGGCGCCAAGCATTAGAAAGGGATAAACCGGCAGGATATACCTTATACCGATATTGTGGGCTTTCACGGTCGCCAGCAAGAGAAAGGCGATAGCCGGTATTAAAATAAAAGCTTTATCGAGCCTGCGCCAGGCGCATTTATTTAAAAGGGTAAGAGAAGCAAGGAAGATCACCAGCGCCGGAATCGGTGTTTTTATCAGAAAAGCAAAGATAAAATAATACCATTTAGAACCCTGATAAAACCGGCCGTTCAAATAATAAGAATAATCGGTATTACGGTCGGCATACACGGAATCCATCCCCTTTTTATAGAAACTCGGATCGTCGGGAAAGAAATAAAGACCCCAAACTACCAGGGCACCGATAAGGAGGATGAGTAAGATTTGGGGAGTTTCCTTTAATCTTTGCCTCAGCAATTTGGGGTTGTTTAACAGATGAGCCATGAAGATCAAAGGCATGATGATCACAAGAAGCGCGCCCGAGAATTTGGCGCCCAAAGATAAACCCGTGAATAAGCCGGAAAGAATTACATATTTCCAGGCTTTTTCTTTAAGGTATTTCCAGAAATAATAAAGAGCAATAAAGGAAAAAGCGGATACGCCCAGATCTGTAGTAATATACCCGGAGTGGGCAATCATGTTCGGCATAAATGCATAGATAAAGAGGGCGGCCAACCCGGCATATGGATTAAACAATTCCGCAGCCCATTTAAAGATAAAAAATGCCAGAAGAACCGATATCAAAATATTCGGCAGCCTGCCCCAGGATATTATCCGGTCAGCATCGTTGGCATAGATGAAATTTTTCCCGAACGCCCACTCATTCGGTTTTTCGGAAGCAAGATTGGGATCATTGGGATCATACTTAATGTCCATCGCTAAGAGCGGCAAAGCCGATAATAATTTGATCAAAGGGGGATGCTGCGGATTTAGCTTTATCTCTCCGGTTTTCCAGTAAGAATATCCGCTTGGAAGATGGGTTATCTCGTCATGAGCCGGACTAAAATTCCTCATGGCTGAAAAAGGCTGGATAAAAACCAGAACCAATAAAGCCGCGGCAATACTATAAATATATTTTCTACTCATTTTTCTAGATACTTACCGGATATATTTCTGTTCTCCTTAATTGGTTTAAAAATTCCCTATCAGTAAGAATAGGATCCTTAAAGTCCAGTAAAAACATGCGGGCCTTTTCTTCGAGATTATTTTTTAGATAGGCAATTCCCATAACAAAACGAAGTTCAGGCTCTTTGGGATCTTTACCGGCATAATTCTCTATCATTTCTATAGCCTCGGCATTCTTCTTTAGGCCGATCTTATTCAGCGCCAAAAGCCCCACAACATTGGAGGTATTATACATCTCCCTGGCCTGGGAAAGAATAGATTCCCCTGCCGTAAAATTACCTTCTCCATAGTACATTACGCCTAGACTCAGATATGGGTAAAGGTAATCAGCTTGAGCTGCGATCGCATCCTTCCATAATCTTTCTGCCGACCTCTTATCCCCCAAGCTAATATAGGTCTGGCCCGCTAGATGCAAAGCTGTGGAATTTTTGGGCTCTATTTCAATAGCCTGCCTTATTTTTTCCAAAGCCTCTTGTTTCTTGCCTTCTCTAAGTAAAAGTGAAGCTTTGTTGCTGATATTAACTACGCTATTAGGCGCCTGATTATAAGCGTTCTCAAATAATGTTTTTTCGCTTACCCAAATATTGTTGCCTTTTATTATCTGCGCGCCATAAATAATTATCAAGATAAGCAGGCCTGCGATAAGAAAGAGCTTAATTTTAGGGTATTTTTTAAAAATACCAGCTCCGGCATCAGACAGGATCAAAACGAGTCCGAGGCTTGGCAGATAAAATAATCTTTCAGCCATGATAGTGCCGATCTTTATGATCATATTCGATACCACAAGGTAGGAGGACAGAAAAATAACCGAGCCGATGCCCGCAAGAGTGCTGCGCTTTGCTATTAATATGTAAATTAAAACTATAAAAATAAGAATACCGGCCAGAGCTTCCCATGATCTCCATAAATTTTCAACGATAGGAATTTGATTATAGGAATAATCCGAAGAAAAATATGTTAGAAATATGGTTTTTTGGACATAGAGATACAGGACCTTAAAAGCAGTCCAAAGACCAGAAAAAAAATCAGCGTCTTTTATGGGGTTAAAGAAACTGTAAGCATTGGTACCCGCGAAATATTTAACCCCCAGTGCTTGAAACCGCAATAATGAATAAAGGAGAAAAGACGGCAGATAAAATAAACTTTTTTTAAAAATAGCGGTGATGTTCCTTTTTTTCCATACATATTCAAGGAAGAAAAAAATGGGCAAAAAAGCGATGCTGGTTTCCTTGCTGAAGAGAGCCGCGAGAAAAAATATTGAAGAACTTAGATATCTATTCTTTAAAACGGAGTATAAGCCCAATAACAAGAATAGCGCCGCTAATAATTCGGCGCGGCCTACAATGGAAGTAACGCTTTCGACATGAATGGGAAGAAGTAAAAATAAGGCGGCGCTTGCGGCAGCCGTGGTTCTGTCTTTAAAATTTAAGATAATTATAAATACCAGGTAGGCCACAAGTCCATTCAGAAAAATATTTATAATATGAAAAAAAGCGGGGTTTGGATCAATATTCCAGTTTATAGTGTAGCTCGCAAAGGTCAGAGGCCTGTAAAGACCGGATTGAGGCCGGGCATAATGATAGGGGCTGACAAATGTTTTGACCGCTCCGGACATATTCTCGATCATCGGGTTTCCCGTTATGACCGATTTGTCATCAAAAACAAAATCGCCCCCAATGCCGTTGCCGTAAAGCAGGAAAGATAAAAGCATTATAGACCCAAAAATGACAGTTTTGTTCCGGGGAATCCTAATACTCATTTATTTTGTACACCCGTATCTTAATTATCTGGGCCATATATTCTTCCATACTGATATTGGATGTCTTAACTTTGCTTAAATAAAGTCCGGCGCTTTTCCTGTCTCCTTTTTTGAGATAGGCCAGACCTCTGGCAAAATTAAGCTCCCGCCTTTCTGAATCTTTGCCCAAACCTTCGATCACCCTTAAGGCTTCATCGTATTTACCCAGATTTATTTTAACCAAAGCCAGAGGAAAAGCCTCGTTCCATCGCCTCTCCAGGTCAAAAGCCCGGCTTAAAACCGATTCGGCTCTTTCAGGCTGATCCAGTTCGTAGTATAAAATGCCCAAACTCAAATATGCCTTTGAATAATTCGGATTTTGTTTTATAGTTTTCAGCCAGCTCTCCTGGGCGGCCTGATAATCCCCTAAGTTCTTGTATATGTGGCCGGCAAGGTACAAAGCCGATAGATGATCAGGCAGTACCGCTAAAGCTTTTTCGATCCATTCTTTTGCGGCCGGATAATTTTTCTTATTGAATTCCATGTAAGCCATGTTCGACAAAGCCACCACGCTGTTGGGACTAGCGGCATAGGCGCTTCTGGCTAAGGTTTCTTCATTCCTCCAATCCCGATTCCTGCTTATTATGACAAAGCCATAGGCGGATAAAACAACAGCGATAACGGCATAAGACAGCCTGGTCAGAACTTTTTTATCTTTAGAAGATAAGAAACGGCCGATATACAAACTTCCCGCAATAACCAGGCCCAGAGAGGGAGCGTACATCAGCCTTTCCCCCATTATCGTACCGATCTTAACGAACCAATTTGATACCGGAATAAAAGTAAAAAAGAATATCGACAGGCTCAATCCATAGATGCCCGTTCTTTTAAAGATAAGGAGATAGATCACCAATACAAGGATTACCAATCCAAGCAAGACCTCATAGTTCACCGGAGTTCTTATTACCGGAATCTGGTTAAATGAATAGTCGGAAGAAAGCTTGAACGGGATCAGCGTCTTAAGCAGATAGAGCCAGAAAACTTTCAGAGATGTCCATAATGTCGGTAGAAAAGGTTCATATCTTAAAGGGTTATATGCTAACAGGTGGTCGACTCCGAGAAAATATTTGCCCAGAACATAGATCCTCAGGATGCCGTAAATTACTATCGGGGGTATAAAATAAAGGGCGTTTCCGGCTGTGCTTTTCCAGCTTTTATTCTCATAAAATTTCCATAGATAGATAAAAGCCAGGAAAAAACCGGCAGCGGTTTCTTTGCTCAAAAGGCCGAGGAACAGAAATAAAGAAGAAATATGCAGCTTGCCTCTCAGGACCGACAGAAGCGCAAGCGCTGAAAAGAAAAAAGACAATAGCTCGGCCCTTCCGACTATAGAACTGACAGCCTCAGAATGTATAGGAATAAAAGAAAATAATACCAAAGATAGGTATGCCAGTTTCCGACCGGCAAGCTTGGACACAATCAGAAAAACAATAAAGGCATTCAGCCCATTTATTATTATATTGGCCAAGTGGAATCCAAAAGGGCTGGAATTTATAAATTTATTGGCATTATATGAGGCAACGGTCAGCGGCCGGTACAGCCCCGTCTGGGCTTGGCCATAATAATAGGGGTTTGTGAAAGCCAGGCTGAAATCGGATAAGCCGCCGCCAACAGCGGGATTTTGCAGAATAACAAGCCTGTCATCAGCAACAAAATCTCCCCTAAGGCCGTTGCCGTATAGAGCCAAAGAAATCAATAGTGATATGGCTAAGGCTATAAGTTTTTGTTTGTTCCCCGCTAGAATATTCATCTTAAATTTTGGATATTTCTTACTCTGTCCAATGCCGATTTAACAGACAAATTTTCAGGGTCGAGTTTTAATGCTTTTTCCAAGTTTAATCCGGCTTCTATAAAATTACCTGTATTTGCCGCGGTTATTCCAAGAATAAAATAATTATTGGAAGTTTTAAATCCCAGATCAATGGCTTTTTGCATATTTTCAGCCGCTTTTTTCTGGGTTTGAAGCTTATTCATACCAGCATAAGCATATCCTGCCCCCTGATAACCGTAAGGATTATCCGGCTGGTTTGCGATCAAGGTTTCAAAGACCCGGACGGAACCATCCAATAAGCCGAACCGATAAAGAGCGTTGCCAAAATTTATGAAAGCATTTGCATCTTTTTTATTTATCCCTTCCAGGATTTGAGGGATTTTTTCAGTTATATTCTCTTTAGTAATCTTGTATTTTTCTATTACCGGGCGGTTAGCTTCAGTATCCTTCAGAAAGATTACAACGGAATCATCTATAAATACCATCGGCCATTTTTTATCATTATTTATCCTGGTCAGAAACTTTTCACTCCATTGAGTCATATCGGTATGGGCAAAAAATACATAATTGATCCCATACTGATCTGATTTATCCAGCCAGATATTCTCACTCTCTTGCATGGCTCTATATTCATTTTTAAAAAAATCGGCGGGATAGGCTTCCGGACGGCCGTCAATAAATACTTTCTGGCCGGGATACAGCTGCCAAATCAGGTAACTTCCTATATCGAAATTATTAAAAACTTGTCCATTGATATCACCTGCTTTTACGAACTCGACTGCTTCCTGAGCGCTGGCAGATACATTCAAGCCGAAGAACTTAGGCGAATCAAGCCAGGAATAAAATTTGCCGTTCACGACAAAAAATATAGATGCAATAAAGACCGGAACAATAAGTGTGGAGGGTAGTTTTTCTTTTTTCCAGCTCAATTTCCCCAGGACAAGATCCAGATTTTGAGACAAAACCGGCCAGGCAGCTAAGGCATACAGGGGGATATTCCTCTGCATTTTAAATGACAGGCCGGCAGTAAGAGCAATCAGCGACAAATCAAAAAATATATCCTTCACGCTCTTATTAAACAATATTCTGATCAGAAAACTTCCGGCAATAATAAATACGGAAACCAAGAATAGTTTATCCTGGGGCGCCCAGGAACCGAAATATTTAGCAAGAAAAAATAATGAGCTATTCTCGGCTACGCTATATCCATAATTATCAAAAACTCTCAAAGGATATATCGCCCCGCTGTAGAAATTCGGATTAATTAAATTCGCCGTTAATATTAATATTCCGGCATATATCTGCTGCTTTGTGATCTTTTTGAGGATCAGCCTGTCGGCTAAGAACAAAAAATAAATGGCCGGTCCGATTATAAAATAGATATGGAAGTTAACCCAAAAAACTTGAAGTATCGGCAGGATCCAAAGCCAGACAGGATTTCCGCCAGCCCTGGATCTATAAATAATGAGCAGATAGGCCGCGAAGATCAGATAGCTAAAGATCTCGGGACGGGGTTCTGTCCGGGCAGAAAACACTAATATGGAAGCTAAAAAAGACAGACTGACCGCCAGGATATTATTCTTTTTGACCGTAAGAAACAAAATAAAATAAACCGCTAGGAGCACAAGAACTTTAAATACTATGATCAATTTCAGGCCGTTAATAATAGTGCCGCCCAACGATAAAATGCCATAGAATATTACCTCGCTAAGCCAATGATGATTGATAAAAGCAAAATCCGGAGCCGTAAAAGAGAAGAGGTTTGTTTTGGGAATTTCTCCGGTATTCCAGATAATTTCCCCGAGCTTAATGTGCCTGCCGATATCAGTATTGACATAGGTCAGATTATGCCAAAATAAAGAACCGGCCAGAATAAAAATTAGAAAAACTATAATTTTTTTGATTAAACTTAAGATCATTGTCTATTTATTCTTTCCAATACTTCTTTTAATTCCTGGCTCAAAGGAGCGTTTCTCTTTGTTATCTCATTGATATGATACAGCGCATTATTATCATCACCTTTCAAATCGTAATAATTAGCCAGACTTTGATGAGTTAGAATATGATTAGGATCAAGTCTTATAGCTTCGAGCCAGAAAGGCTTTGCCTTTTCGAGCATGCCTTGCCGGGCATATAAATTACCCAGATTAAAATTAGCAATGACAGAAAATTTATCTATCTCTAATTCTTTCATAAGTTCCGCTTCTGCTTTTTTGAAAAAGCCCTGTTTTATATAAAGTAAAGCTAAATTATTATGGGCTTTTTTCTCTTTGGGATTCAATTCAGAAGCTCTAAAGTATTCGCGTTCCGCGTCATTGAGCTTCTTTTCAGATGAATAAATTCCGGCTAATTCCATATGCGCCCTTGCAGAGCTGGGAGACACCCTAACAGCCTCACGCCAAAAAACCGAAGCATTTTTAAAGTTTAAATTATAATTATAAGTCATCAGCCCCATTGATAAAACAATCGTCATGCCTATTATTCTGGCATATTTATATTCTATCCTAAACGGTAAATCTAAAATTACGATTAGAAAACCGATGAGTGGCAGATAGGCTCGATGTTCAAAAAAAGCCATTTGGCTCGGGTCGTCATAATTAAGAAGGATAGGGGCCAAAAAGACCAATGCCCAGACAAATCCGATAAAAGAATATCTAGACAACCTTTGACGATTCCAGACAATATAACCGCCCAAAACGCCAATAGCTATTATTCCATATATCAAATTTGAATCAGCCATTAAAGGATAAACAGACATATTCATCAGAAACAGCATTTTGCCTACATAAAGAAAAATAGCGGGAATATTATAAAAAATGATCTTAAGCATCTTTAGGATTGAAACATCATCGATGCCGAGATTGCTCAAAGCATTTTGTCTCAGTAGAAACCAAAAAAATCCTATGATTATCCACCCGGATACAAGGCCGATGCCGTTATTTTTTAAGAAATGTTTTTTTGAAAAATAATATATAAAAATACCGATAACCGGGAAAATAAATGCTGTTTCTTTGGAAAATAAAGCCAAGGAGAAAAATATTAAATGACCAAACAAATATTTTTTTCTTTGTTCTGATAAAAAATTTAGAAGCTGGATGATGGATAATAATAAGAAAATGACCAAAATGGAATCGCCTCTAGCCGGCACCCAGGATACGGCTTGAGCCGCAATGGGGTGGATAGCAAAGAGCAGAGATAAAAATAGTGCAAGGATATCTGATTTTGGGCCACTCCTATCGGTGTTTGCGGATTGCAGCTTTTTTAAAAAAATAAAAACTAAAATTGAGGCAAATAAGTGAAAGATCAGATTAGTAGCATGAAAGACGCGAGGTGAGCCACCCAGATAAGTATCGGCTATGAAACTAAGCACATAGACTGGACGATAATATGCGGATTCACCGCTTGGATAATAAACATTATTTAAAAAAATATCCTTAAGAGCAGAACCGCTTTTATAAAAATAATGATTACCCGTTACCAATATATCTTCATCGAGACGGATATAGTCAAAAAATATGCTCCTCCCAAATACTGCGAGGACTACTAAAGTAATAATTAACGGGTATTTTAGACTATTGCCGTAGAACAGTTTCTTTTGCATAAGTCTCAATGATTTTTTTGATTTGCGGGTGCATAGCTTCGGGCCGCTGGAGTTTTAGAAGCTCTTTTAATTGAGCTATGGCCTGTGGATGTTTATTTTGGGAAAAATATAAAACCACTAAATCCTGATGAGCTAAAACATAGTTCGGATTGATCTCTAAAGTTTTTAGAAAATACCTCTCCGCTTCTTTCAAATTTTTGCCTCGGGCATATAGCCTGCCTAAGCCATGGTAAGCTACAAATTGATTGGGATCAATTTCTATTTCTTTCTCAAATTCTTCTCTAGCTTTGTCATACAAATTCTGGTCTAGATAACTCAACCCCAGGAGCAAATGGATCCTTTTTTCCCTCGGGTTCAATTCCAGCGCCTTGTTAAATTCCGCCTCCGCTTCTTCCATCTTTCCTTCCATAATATAGACGACCGCCAGGCCGCTATGCGCGCGAGACGCTTGCGGCGAGTCGGCCACGGCCTTCTGCCAAAAAACCGCTTTGTTCTTGTAAGCGCCGCTGTAATTGAAAGCCAGAACAGCAGACAAAAATATTATTAAGCCCATTATCAGCTTGCTTTGATATTTCCATATATCAAAGCGTTTGGACGCCGAGGTTGAGATCGAATCGGCGAGAAATATAAAAATTCCGACTAGCGGCAAGTATAACCGGTGTTCAAAAAATACCATCCTCTCCGCTTGATCGTAGCTAATAAGAGACGGTATCAAAAAAACAACAAACCAGAGAATTCCCAAAGCACTTAAGCTCATGATTTTTGTTCTGCTAAAAATCCAAAATAATATCATTACAGCCAGAGCAACAAAACCATACACAAACGTTGAGCCATCCAGTGTGGGAAATACCGTCAAATTGAATGGCAGAATTGTTTTGCCAAGATACAAAATAGCTGATGCAGAATTAGACCAAAGAACAGAAAGGATCTGCACGAATGATAATTCGGCTACGCGAGCGGAGTTAATAATGCTTTCTCTAATCCAGAACCAAACAACTAATATCGCGATTAATCCAGAAAATAAAGTCGCAACCAGCTCACTTCCCTTCTCTTTTCGACTCATCAGATAATAAAATACAAAAACAGGGATTAGTCCCACCGCCACTTCTTTGGCTAAAAGCGCAGCCGCAAAAGCAACGAACAAGCCCAGCAGATATCGCCAAGAACCATTTTTCAAAAACCTGATAAACAAAATAAACGACAATAGTGTGAATATCGCCAATATTGAGTCGTTTCTTCCTGGTATCCAAGCTACAATCGAAGTTGCAATTGGATGAACAGCAAATAACATCGAAAACGCCAAAGATAAATTTCGGCTATTGCCCAGTTCGCGAAATAACCAAAACAGTGTCAAAGTAGCAACCAAATGAAGGAGTAAATTACCTGTATGATAAGCCGCCGAACTAATACCAAACTGACTGTTCAGTATTAAACTTAGAGTAAATACCGGCCTGTAAAACGGGGCTACCGCACTCGGATAATTAACATCATGCTTAAAGATCTCAAAAATATTAGAGATGTCGCTTATAAAGAATCCGTTATTTATAAGTAATACGCCCTCGTCCAATTGAACATAATCAAACCAAATAGCCCTGCCAAAAACGGCGAAAACAACTAAAGCCAGCAAACAAAAAACAAACCACTTACTATTCAAAATGTCAGATGTAAACATTGGTATAGAATATCTAAAAATCCAGCAAAAATCAACTACAGTATCCTCTTAAATAAGTATTTAAAACACTCAAACAACGTACCCAAGCCGTACCACACGCTTCTTCTAAAGTTTATGCTCGAAGCTTCCGGAAAATATCTAACCGGTACAGGTATTTCCCCAATAGAAAATCTTTTTTCTATAATTTTAAAAAGCATCTGTGTATCAAATACAAAATCATTTGAGTTATTTTTATAATCAACCTGCTCCAATACCTCTTTTTTGTAAGCGCGCATGCCGGTATGCCACTCTGAAAGATTCTGGCCTGTTACAGCATTCTCTAATATCGTGAGGAATCTGTTTGATACATATTTGTATAACGGCATGCCTTTAGCCAGCGCTTCCTGGCGAGAACGAATTCTGGAGCCAAGCATGACATCAAAATAACCATTGGCAATAAACTCAACAAAGTATCTTATCAGTTTAGGATCATACTGATAATCAGGGTGTATCATAACTACAATATCCGCACTTTTTTGCAGAGCTAAGTTGTAACAAGTTTTCTGATTAGCTCCGTATCCCCTATTACAGTCATGTTTATAAACCAATAGTTTTAACTTTTTAGCTATTTCAAGAGTTTCATCTGTACTGCCGTCATCAACCAAAATTATCTCATCAACTACATCCCGAGAAATATCATTTATAGTTTGCTTTAAAGTAGAGCTTGCGTTATAAGCAGGCAGTACAACAATTGTTTTTAATTTGTTTTTTGATGTTTTTGGATTGTTCATTTAAAAATCTAATCTCATTAAAATACCCCCGAATAATAAATAAAGGCAAAGTAAACTATCGTCGGTATTATACCGATGATAGTTTACTCCTAAGTTTAATCTATAGACACAATAGTAAATGTGCCATTGCCTATAAAGGTGTGGATTGTATCTGTACCACAAGTAGTAATTGCTCCTCCTGTGGCAGTCAGTGAAGTAGTTGGATATCTAATAATCACAATTCCACTTCCTCCATCTCCGCCATTTCCTGGATTATTTGCTTCTCCTCCGCCTCCGCCGCCGCCACCAGTATTCGCTGTTCCAGCTACACCATTACCGGTGCCACTTACTGACCCACCTACTCCACCACCTCCAGAACCGCCTGAACCTGCTGTTGGTTCTCCGCCTCCTCCGCCTCCGCCCGCATAAGTCGTTGAGGTACAGGGAATAGAACTTAATAAACCCGCTCCCCCATTACCACCAGTTCCTCCGCTTGCATTTAAACCTGCTGCGGTCTTGCCTCCTCCGCCACCGCCCGCTTGAGCGTCTACCCCACTTCCTCCATTATTACCTTCTCCTGTTGTTCCGCTTCCACCTGAAGCATATTCTGTTTTACCTGCTCCACCGCCACCCGAACCACCACTACCACCTGCCGCACAACCATCAGCTCCACCCCTGCCTCCTCCAGATACAGACAATAGTGAACCAAAAGACGAACTGCCTCCATTGCTACCGCAAGCACCATCTCCTACTCCACCAGTACCACTAGCACCGACTGTAATTGCGTAGCTACCACTGGAAACTGTAAGAGAAGGATTTTCTACCATCCCACCAGCTCCACCCCCACCTCCTGCATCAGTATTAAAGGGTTGCCATGATCCGCCCCCACCTCCACCACCAACAACTAACACTTTTACCGTTACCGTTGTAGGGGCTTTTCTAAAACTAATCCAAGAGCTGCCGTCAAAAACTCTTAATTTCTTTTGAGTTCTATCAAAATATATCTGGCCAGTAGAACCCGATGCTGGCTGACTATCTAATCTGGCGATCACTATTGATTCGCCTCCAACCAATACTTTACCTGTCCCCGTAGGATTTAAACTTATAGATTGATCTGTGCCGCTGGCCGATATAGTATTACTGATAAATTGGTTAGCAGTTACATTACCTTCTGAGTCAACTGTAAATACCTGATTTACTCCCCAGGCAAATCCTGCAGATACCAGGAGCATAACCAAAGAAGACAAAATAATTTTAATTTTTTTTATTTTCATAATTTAAATTTAATTAAACTGTTTCTATTAAATAGTTTCGACCGCCTATTATTGGAAATCATAATAACAAAGATAGACATTTAGAACAACGCCACTTTTTTAGAAATTTTTAATCAAACCAAAAACCCGCTTTCGCGGGTTTTTGGAAACCTAGTTGATACTGGATTTATTGAGCCGTGAACTGATAACCAGCCATCGGCAACAATCGGAGGAATCCTGCTGTCATTGCAGTATCCAAGTCGGTTGTAGTACCAGATGAGTTGGCTACCCAAGCTACGACTGCATTTGTCCCATCAACCTCATCTCTCAAGACCAGCTGGAAGTAATCAGCTCCAACACCTGCTGAAGTATTCAACGGAGTGTTAAAGTCGGTGATCGAATCCAAGTAGACCTGAAGTGTCTTAGATGAACCGCCAGAGATCTCTAAGTCTTTGTTGCCAAAGTCTATAGATAAGCTGGCATGCGGTGATGTAACCGGAGCATTAGTTATCGTACCGGTATCAAAGATTGAGCTATCACCCGCATCTCTGACCGTAAAGGCAGTATCAGCGGATGTACCCACACCGGAAGCGACAACTTCAAACCTGATCGATCCGGAAGCTACAGCTTGGTTATCGAAGAGCAACTTCGAATCAGGCAAGCCTTTAGCTGTGATCGTAAAGGTCAGAACCGGATCATTCGTGGTTAGTTTTGTGCTTGCCGGGACTGTCATGGCAAATTCAGGATATACCCGATAGACACGGACCGCAGTTGTCTGCTCTTGGTCAGTTATATTATCGCTGTTACCCTGCAATACTGTTCCCGATCCCTCTCCGACTGCTCGGAAAGTATTGGTACCAGTACCGCTGTCTCCCTGGAATTCAATGTCGAATACCAAGTTATTTGTTGCGCCTTCAGCCTTAGTCTTGAAGTCGGCTTTCATTATGACATCCAAGCTTCCGTCTTTCGGAACATAAGGCCTGTCAACACCAGTAAATCCGAATGATACCGATGCAGCGCTGTTGAAGGTGCTGGATTTGGTAACTGTGCTGCCATCTTTGTTCTTGTATTCAAGATAGACGGTTTTAACATTACCTGTCACAGCAGCTTCCTGGCCAGCATCGTCCTCATCGAATTGAGCTGTCTCAATAAAGAATCCTTCATTTGTGCCAGTAAATCTCCATCGGCCGATTTCGTCTCCCGTCTGGCCCCAGTAGACTGAATGGTCTGCCGGAGTAGCAGGAGCAATAGCTACGCTCATAGAACCGGCATCAGTTACCGTTACAACCGTACCCGGCTGTAATGCAGTAGGCTGGTTCGGATCTTCGTTGCCGGCATTAACTGTCTTAGAAGAATTATCCAATGCCGTAACATCAGTAGTCGCAGCAATATCGAATGCGAAGTAATCAGTATTGGCTAATGAATTATTTCCTAAGTTCACCTTGACTCCCAATGTCTTAGTAGCACCGGCTGGAATATTCCAGTTTAGGTTATTGAATGTAACCGTACCGGTCGTGTTAGACAACTGGTTGGAAGCGGGAGTAGAAGACAACACTGTTCCTGATTCTACCTCATATATGGATACTGAAGATACTAGATCAGCAACGCTGGTAGTAGTATCAGAACCTTTTGAGAAGTCTCCAGTGCCATCCTCGTCAAAGTATCCGGTTAAGACGATATCCGTAACTTTCAAATCTGATGCTGTACCGGATTTGAATGTCAAACCTAATACGGTCTTATCGGTCGATCCTCTTACAAATGTCTGGTCGCCGACTGAAGAGCTTAAGCCCAAAGTCAGAGAAGAAGCTTGAAGAGTCATGACCGGACCGGAAATATCGGCTTGCGGAACTATATCTGCATCAGCCACAGCCGTATTTGTTCCGGCGTATTTCATGACAGTAACATCAGCTGTTGCAGGCGAACCGGCCAAACCGGTTGCAGCCGTAAAGTTGACTAATGCAATCTTTATAGCATCACCGGCTGCCAGCATACCGCCATTGGCCGTATTGACATCGGCAGTCACTTTATAGTTATAGGTCTTGCCGGCAAGCAATTCATACACATCAGTGAAGTACTCCATAGTACCATCAGCTGTGCCGCCGCAGCTTGCATCGGTATTATCGCCGTCATCAAAGGCTGTTCCATCTTTAGGACCAATAATGGTCACGCCCGTATTCTCATCAGTGACTTTAAAGTCTGTAAGAGCGTCCCAATCAGCCTGTACCTCTCCGGCATCGCTGTTATCGAAGACGGCGCTGCCATCGTCATCAGAACAAAGCACAAACTTTGTTTTTCTGACTTCGATGTTGGTTGCGGCCGTTATTGAATATCGCAGCAATGTCACATCGGTAACATTTGTGCCGATATTCTGAGCTGACGGTCCATTGAAGGCTATGGTTAGGACACCACCCTGCAATGTCACGTCAAAGGCATCAGTAGATGCGTCCAAGTCAGAAATAGTCGCAGCCATTCCGAATCCGAACTGATCGCCGATTGCATGGATATCAGTTGAATTTTCAAAGTATAGATTGATATCTTCATCCTTTTTGCCTGCCAGATCGGTATAGACATAGAATATGGCTTCACCGCCTTTAGCGATTGCGAAAGGATTGGATGTCATATCGAATACCACATATCCTGAGCTATCAATCGTACCAGACCACTCAGTCGAACCTGTCTTTAATTTCCAATTGGTTGAATCAGCAGGTTTTACCGTACCACCCTGAAGCATGGTTATTCTTCTTACTGAAGCTGCTTCAGTATTTGCGGTAAGTTTGAATTCTGATACAAGGGCATTCTTCTGGCCAACATTCGGATTGGCGATTGAGCCAACCTTTGCCAGGGTAACCGTTCCGCCGGTAGCGCCTGAAGTGGTAACATTGCTACCTCTTACGGGTAAACCGCTAACGGTGCCGGAAGAAAGACCTACGCTAGTCAGCTCAAAGGCGTCAACATTTCCAGCTGAAGAAGACATGTCAGCAACTACCGAAAGGACTTTTGATCCGCTGACAGAAGTATTCAAGCTGATGAATGTAACTTCACCGGTTGAAGCTGATAATGACTTGCCGGATGTTAGTCTCCTGGCGCCATCATAAATGTAGACATTGTCGAAATCATCCGTGGAGCCAGGGCCCAATCTCTTGAGCGTCATAGAGTTAATCGTACCGTTTCCGGTAAAGTTAACTTTCAAGAACTCCACTCCCTGAGCATTCGTAGTAATGGTCGCAGCAGCCGGGTTTCCAGAAGCTAAGCCGACATTTACTGAACCCGTTGGGGTTGTGCCAGGAACCCTGACATAATTCGGAACCTGATTTACTGAAGTGTAATCAGAACCTTTGCTGTACCAGTTGAATTCATTCTGATTTATAACGAAAACTTTCTTAAAGAAGTTCGGGTCGTCTGCAACTGCCTGAGCACCTGAGGTGTTCACCCAGTGCAATACTCCCGTATCTTCTCCCGTGCTTTCTACTCCATAGACCTTTTCGGTCCCGTCAACTCGGAATAATCCGGAAGTGGGGAAAGCATCTCTCGTTGCCGGAGATACATTCTTCACTGCGGCGAATCCTCCAAGGTGGCCGTAGAAGCCAAAGATGACTGGATTCAAGAATAATCTCTTGTATCCCAGCTCATTGACGATATATACATCCGGATCGTCAGAACCGGCTGCACTGACTACATCGCCTTCCCTAAGGCCGTAATCAGCCGGTGCAACTGCGCCCGCTGAAGGCACAAGCAACACACCAGATAACGACATTATAGTCGTTACTGCTGTTAGGACTGCGAAGGTTTTTTTCAAAGCCTCCATCGTCCCTTTTGATAAATTAATCATTTTTTATTGACTATATTTCTGAAGCTGCAACTGTTTTATCTCGTCCCTTTTACGGGCCGGATAAGTCGACCAGTGTACAGTTTCAAAATTAATTACAAATTTAATTTTATTTTAACTCGATATTGTTTTTGCAACATCGAGCGGAATCTTGCTGTTAACTCGACCTGCAAGATCCTATCAAATACTAAGTAAAGTTATTCCTATCATTGCAACCTGTTTTTCTTTTGCTGTTTAATTTTTAACGTTCTTTCCTATGCTGCCTGCCTCTGAAAACATTTCTTCTATTTCCAGCGGTAGGGAGCCTAGATCTTTTTGTTCAAAATAGCTAAAAAACCAAAACGACCAGTAATGGCTTATTGTTCAGGAAAAATGCTGTAATTCATGCTTTTTGTGGATTTTAGGCCGTTTGTTTATGGCTCTAACTAAGTAATACTACCCGAATCAAGAAATCAAGTCAAATCCTCAAAATACATGCATTTTATATCTCCTGAGCACAAGCCTGATGCTCGCCTGGCATCTTTAAAATGTGCATAAACTAACGACTTCATTAATTATTATACTTGCTTGTTTTTCAATCAACAATAGCAAAATTGTGGATATCTAAGCGATTTTGCGGGCAGCAAGGATTTGGAGTCTCCTCAAAACCAAAAAAAGCTTCGATCCCGGATATCTACCCTATATATATTTTTAATACGACCGCGTTCGAATAAAGTGTCACCCTGCTAATCCTATTAGATTGCTTTAAGCCCAAAGGGTGTCACCCTGCTTTCAACAGACACATCGATAAGAGAGGAGAGATACATAACTCCTTATACTACTTAAAACCTTGTGGTGTCACAAGGTGACAGATGGTGACACAAGGTGACATGAGGTGACAATCATAATGTCACCTCATGTCACCACGAATGTCACCATGCAATTTTTGTAAAAAACCTCACTAACGCAATCTAAAAATAATAAAATATAGAATTAAGGAGGGATTTATAACTCAATATTTCCAAATTACCTAGATCGCGTTAGTAAGGCTTCTTAGGTTCAATTTGGAATATATTTATCAGAAATGATCGGTATTGTAAAGATTGAGAATAAATCCTACAGAGAATAATAAACGGCCCTATCAGCTTCTTCTCTTTTTAGAACACCTAGCTCTGTCAGATCTTTGAGAGTTCTTTTTATTGTCCTCTCGGAAAGAAAATTGAATTTCTCAACTATGTCCTTCGCCCTGATCTTGTCAGACTTCTTGATGAAATCTACTATTTTTTCCTGGCTCGAACTTAATTTATTTTTAGGCTTAGAAGGAATAAGCTTGGGAACCGGAACTTCTTTCTCTCCTGTCGGCTTTTTATTTTTAATATCTTTCAATAAAAGCAATTTAAGCTCCAGTGTTTTTTGTTGTAAATAGAGCAGGGGAGTATAAGCAGAATACTGGCCGGAGTGAATAATATAATCAGCATCGTCTGATAATCCATCAAGCCGGTTCAGTAAGACCAGCCCTCTATTATATTGTGCGACATCTGATTCTTTAATAAATTCAAAATAGCTTTCTATTAATTTAAATAATCTCAGCGAGAGTTTTTGTTTAAAAAAAATATCGCTAAGATCATTTATTGCTTTCGATACAGAGATCGTAAGTAATATTAATTTCCTCAGGTCTTCCTTCATTTGGTGGTTGAGAATATTTCTTTAGCCCGATTCCAGTGTTCATCGTTCCCCTGTTTCTTCATCCAGTACCACCATTCTGCTCCCCACAGATAAAACTTGTCAAATCCAGTTTTACCCGAGAATTCTATCATCGTGTTGAATTTATCAATCCCCATTCTTTCCTGCTGGACATTTATCGGTGTTTTTAGAATGGGTTGCAGAAGCCACGGCTCGGCAGACAGTTCGATCACGATTGATTCTTTGGGGCCTCCGAGAAGTCTGATAATATTTCTTTTTATCCTGAAGAATGCCGGAGCGATCGGATATCGCAAAGGCCCAAGCTTATGATTCCAGATATAAAGATAAAGGCTGGTCCCGAAAACATCGCCTCGCCTGTATGCCGGCAGCCAAGTGCCGAATTCGCCGCTATCGGTTATAAGGATCGGCCTGGAGTCCAAACTTCGGACAAAATCTATTTCTCTCTGCAAAAATTCTTTATCGAGTTCTCCGCAGGCCGACCGGCTGAAAAAAGTTAAGAATGCCTCGTTCTCAACCTGCCAATACTTTATGGCCGGCGATCTTTTATATCTATTAACTACCGCTTCAATATATTTTAATATTTTTTCCTGCTTATAGGATTTATCTCCTTGCTTTAGCCATGTAGGCTCATGGCACTCCGGCCAGCCCGGAAGCCGGCGCCCGACAGCCAGTATCACTGATGCATTTTTCTTTTCTGCTTCCTTTATCTGAAAAGTCAGTTCTTCAAAATTGAATTTGCCTTCTTCGGGCTCAGTAAGCGGCCAATGCGCCGAAAACCGGAAATTTCTTACTCCCAGATCATTCAGGATCGCCAGATATGTTTCTTTCCAGTCGAGCCCAAGCTCATCGCTATGGAAACGGCTGAATGAAACCCCATATACGAATGGCTTATTCACTCTGGAGAAATTCAGGGATAATATCCAGAGTCCCAGAATGATCAGGCCCGGTATTATAATCTTTTTAGATCGCATAATCATCGTTGTTGGTTATTAAAATAGGATGATAAATCCTATGACTATAAATATCATTCCTAATATTTTTTCGGCTAAGATCCTTTTGCTTAATTCTTTTTCCAGGCCCGGGATCCTGCTGTTCAGGGCTAAAGCCAGAAAGAAGGTGATCACGAATTGAAAACCCAGCAGGGAATTTATAACTGAAACATTCCCCAATCTTACGGCAAGATATAGGAAAAGGGCAGCCAGTCCGGCTATTATTTTATTGGCCGCAAAAATGATCTTGGAATGCTTCGGCGATTTCCGGAACGTATGGGAAATTTCTTCTCTCAATCTGGGCACGGTTAAGAGAGCAAAAGAAGCCCCGATAAAACCCATCCTCGTCCAGAAGATCCCGTTCACAAAATCAGACATATTGAATGATAATTTTAAGAGCACAAAAGACAAGGCAAAAAGAACCCCGGAGAATATGGCGCCCCAAAAGACATGTTTTTTAGTCCGGCCCATCAGCAATATCCCGATGATCAGAAAAAGCAAGGCTAAATTATTATTAAAATTTAAGAGTTCATTGAGTATTAAAACGGAAAATAGAGGAGTAAAGATCGCGTTTACGGTACCAACCTGAGTTGCCGCTATAGAAACATCGGTTAGTCTTATTGTTTTGTATAGATAAATGAGGCTAAGGAAAAAGACTAACCCGGAAGAAAACGAAATAAGGAAGTATTCCCAGCCTAGCCACTTAACCCCGAAAGGGATCAGAAATATTGAGCTTAGACTCAGGATGGATACCCCGAATGTATACGAATAAGGCCTTGGAATCGGTGATTCCAGCAGATATTTATCGGCTATAAAGACAACGGCATTAATAAAATAGGCTGTCAGGGCTAAAAGAAGCCAGATCATGGTTTATTTATCGTAGATTAGATTATTCGTTTCGCAAATTTTCGCGTATTCAAATGCCGAAGGCCGGATCCGCCGTTCAAGCGTTTTATAGTCGATCTCAACTAAACCAAATCGGGGAATAAATCCCTTATGCCATTCGAAATTATCAAGCAATGACCAATATGTATATCCGCGCACATCAATTCCATCCTGAATAGCCCGCCATATCCAATATAAGTGATCCTTTATATATTTTCCTCGTTTCTGATCGCTGGAATCATCTATTCCATTCTCGGTAATAAATATCGGTTTATTAAAATCTTTAAGCCCCTTAAGCACATGAAAAATACCCTCAGGATAAATCTCCCAACTCATTCCGGGCATAATGTCCTGTTTGGGTAGAACATCATAACTGCCCGGGGCTCTGCGGTCTAGATGATAATAATTTAGCCCCACAAAATCATAATAGGGGAAGGTTTTTTTAATAAAATACAAATTACGATAATAATTGTATACCCTTCTTATAATTCTCTCGTACAAATTATTACCAGAAATACTATAGGCATTATTTACCGTAATGCCTATACTCATATTGTGCGACATAGTAGTAGAGGAGGCCTCCGCTGAACCAGGCGAAACATCATACGCACTCTTTAATTCCTGATAGGCGAGTATATGGGACTTTATTACATTCTTAATAAATCGCTGATATTTAAATATTTTTAACTTGTATTGCGGGGGCCACAATCCTAGCAGATAAGTCCAGCCGGGATATACGCTATCCGCCTCGTTAAAAGTTATCCACAGGTGGACATCGTCTTTTAAGTTATCCACAACATACTTTGCGTACCTCGTAAAATATTCGGGCGCTTTATTATTGAGGAAACCGCCTTTTTCCACGAACCAGACTGGATTTGTGAAATGCCACAAAGTCACCATGGGCTCTATTCCCCGCTCCCTCAATGACTTGACTAAACCTTGATAATGTTTCATAGCCTCAAAATCGAACTTCCCTTCTTCCGGCTCTATTCTTGACCATTCGATCGAAAATCTATGGATATTCTGTTTTAGCTTTTTGGCAATATCAAAATCCTCTTCATAGCGATTATAGCTATCGCAGGCTCTGCCCGAGATAAACCCATTGGGGTCTTTCCCCTCTTTCTTAAGCTCACTAATCCTGGCCGGAGATGTTTCCCACTCGGTCCAGTCGTTATGGTTATCGCCTTCGATCTGATGAGCCGAGGTAGCACTCCCCCATTTGAAACCCTCAGGGAATTTATATTCACCCATTTGTTAATTATACCTTTAATTACCGGAATTATAAAAAGCAGATGTTGATCTGCTTTTTAGTCGGGTATAATTATTGCTTCAATCCTGGCTGCTTTTTCTTCCTGGTCCCAGGACGAAAAATTGATCAGATATACCATTGAATCCCGGTCCACGAATTGGAGCGCCGCCTTATCCGCTTCTTTCTCCAGGTTCAGATCTCTGACAAAATAGCCTCTGCTTTTCTGAAGATGGCATAGGGCAAAATGCATAAACTCATGATAAAAATAGGCTTTGATAATGTCTTCTTTGTAATCGAATATCCAATTGGGAATATTCAGTTCCAGCGCCGGCCCGCCTTTTTCCAAACTTAAATATTTGATGCCTGTCTGCGAATACTGAGAAAAAAGAATAGTTATCGAACTTACGGGAGGAATTTTTATCTTGTATTTATTCTCAACATTGCTGGAAACCTTGAGCAAAAGCGCATCTAGCCGATAGCTAGCCGCTGTTTTAGCATTGGAATCGAAATAGTCGGAAATAGTTTCCTTTGTGTGCACATAGAGAGTCGCGGTAATAATGACATTAAAAACAAGAACTAGTATCAAAACGCTGATGAGTACTGTATAGTACGAATCCCTGCCTTTCATGGCATTCATTTTTTAAAGACCCGAAAACTCTGTGCACAGGATACTTCTTTTATTTGGATTCGACAACACCTAAGAGTTCTACTTCAAAAATAAGAGTGGCATTGGGCGGAATAACTCCTCCGGCTCCGGTAGAACCGTACCCCAGACTAGGGGGAATTATAAGCTTTCTTTTCCCTCCCACCTTCATACCCACGAATCCCTGCTCCCAGCCCTGGATAACCTGACCGGCGCCAAGAACAAAGTTAAACGGCTGTCCCCTGTCCAGAGAACTGTCAAATTTAGTTCCGTTCTCAAGAGTACCGGTATAATGGACGGATAATATCTTACCGTTTTTGGCTTCTTCTCCGGTTCCGACAACAAGATCCTGTATCTTAAGCCCTCCCGCTTTGGTTATGACCGGCCCCGGCGATTGAGAAGCGCTTGGAAGCGGGCTCGCTGTTGCCGTGGGACTTGGACTGGCTTCGTGGGTTGGAGCCTGGCTGCTTCTGCTTAAAAACCAACCTACCAATATAATTACGACCACTACCGTTAATATAACAGGGATAGTTTTCATTTTAATTTAGATTAAAAAGTTAATAGCCGCTTGCCGGAGCAGACTTGGTTTTTTCAAAAGGCCGTATTATCTCCGGGTCTATGGTTCGGTCAAAACAGACTCTCCCCTTGCCGTGATCCCAATTCTCAACCTTTCCCAGGCCATACGGCTCTGAAATAGGCCTTAGCGCGGGATCATTGGCTTGACTAGTGGATTCGGTATTAAATTCCCCGCATAATCTGAATTTCAAACCGCTAAGCGCGGCGTATTCGTAAGGCTTTCCGGTTGCGGGATCAACAGGAACCTTAAATCCCGTAATATCATTCTTAAGCTCATCCAGGTTTTGCGGAAGTTTTTGTTTGCTTTGCCAATACTGAACGATCTGGCCCTGGATCATCTGCAGATCCCCCACTCTCCTCTCATCCAGTCTCACCAATCTTTGCGACTGAGGCGAACCGGCAACAACAAATCCGAATACTCCTCCGGCTATTAAAATTAAAATTATGGCCCAGGAGAAAATAACTATCTTTTTTTCATTAGCATTCTTAGTATCCCTAAGCTCGTTCAAATAATAATAAAATATGGATCCGGCTATGAATAAGATGCTCAGTATCTTTAAGATGAAGCGCCTGGTCAGCTCTCCTTCAAGGAAACTTCTGATCAAAACTATCAAATCCCCGATTATCACCAATGCCGCCACGAAGAGGGTGAAATAAAGAAGCCATTTTCTTATCTTCAGATCCCGCTTTTCCGGGTTTTCATTTATATCCTTGTTCAGGAACCTTGAGGTCCAGACAAAGACCGGCAAAAAAACTATAAGCGCCGCCAAGGCGTACCTTATAGTCCCCAGGTATGCCGACCTGTTAAAATATCCGTAATCCGATACTATATCCGGAAAATATATATTGATGTATTGAAAGAGCATGGTGCCAAAGCTTATTGCTACGGCCACCAAAGAAATAATGGAGAGAAAATGCATAAAAACGTCCCGAGGCAGGCTTTTTGAAGTTTGGTTTGTCATATAAATAAGATACCAATTTTTCTTTCTTTTTTCAACAATCAGGTGAATATCAGATTAAAAAATCAGAGCTCCGGGAGCTCTGATTTTTTCCGTCCCTTTAGATCTGAGGTTTCAGCTTGAAGCTGCCGATGAAAATAACCGCAGATGAAGCGGCTGAACCTAAGCAGTAGATACACCAGGCATCCAGAACTACCGCCTGGATATAAAGGAAGTAAGCCAAAGCCCCCATGCTGAGTATGGCAAAGAAACGAATCGCTTTGATAAGCTGCCTGGAGGGATCGTTAAAATATAAACTAAGCAAAACCAATATTAATGCGTAGTAGCCGACACCCGAAAGGCTGATAGGTATCCCGAATACCTGAGCATAGGAACTTGAAAGAACCTCATTGCAGCCGGATAGGAATGCGCAATAAGGAGTTTTACCGAGGTAATGAATAGCTGTTATATAGGCAGAATCCGCAAAACCAAAAAAACCCGCTATAACCATCCATACCTTAATTCGCCATAGCTTTTTCAATAAGAGATTTAAATTCTTCATATGAACCAGGGGTTATATTTTTCCCATTTAAGAAGAATGACGGCGTCCCGGGCAGATTCAGAGACCTTGCCTCGTTATAACTCTGATTAACTCTGTTCTTTACGGCTTCAGATGAAAAATCGGTTTTGAATTTTTCAATATCAAGATTCAGGTCCCGGGCATAACCTTCGAATATTTCTCTAGAGTTGGCGGCCTTGCTCCATTCTTGCTGTTTGGAGAAAAGGATATCTGACATTTCCCAGAATTTGCCCTGCAGCCCGGCTGCTTCCGCCGCCTGGGCCGAAGCATCCGCATTGGCATGGATGTTGCGTAAAGGAAAATGGCGATAGACCAAAGATAGTTTGTCGCCGTAATCAGTCTTTAGCTGTTTCAGAAGCGGCCAATAAGCGGCGCAGGCGGGACACTGGTAATCGCTATACTCGACAAGAAATGCCTTTGCATTATTTGTCCCGAGAATGTGGTCATCAGCCGCAATAGCCGCCGATATGTTTGCCGTTGTGCCTTCCGTTCCTCTTTTTTGCAATAAGACCAGCCCCGATATAAGGCCTGCAGTAGCTATCAACACCCCAATTAATATATAGACCTGTTTCATTATATACCCTTAATTATAATACTTTTTGTTGATTTTGTCAAACTAAGATCGGCACTTTTTCAATATAACCCGGCAGTAAAATAAATGCAAAAATCTCCTGACTTAAGGCCTGTTGTGCCTCATATTATCCAGAGCCCACGAATATTCGATTACCAGCACGGGGATCCATTGAGCCTCACCCTTGATAATGAACATGGCAACACCGAATATAAGGGCGACGGTATTGACTATAAAAAATAGCACATCAAAGACCTCCTCATGCCGGGATACTTCCTCATTATTGGTAATGTATAGAAACCACTTCCTCAGATTCATACTTAAATTTAAACACTTTAAAATAAAAAATGAAAGACCGGGGCAGATTGATTTTAATCGATTTATCTGCTAAAATTACTCAAGACTTATTAAAAGTTAGTAGTTTGTAAATTATTCCGGCGTAGCGAAATGGGTTAGAATGCCAGTGGCATTCTAACGGGAAATATAGCGAGCATGCTTGCAAGCGTAATCTGTTCTCTGGCATAGCCAGAGGTAACAGATATATTTCACAGGAAGAGCGGCGGGCTGAAGGCATCCGCTCCACCATTGTAGCTATGTCGAATAATTAAACGAAGTTTGATATTCCGGCGTAGCTCAATGGTAGAGCGGCTCCCTGTTAAGGAGATGGTTCCAGGTTCGAGTCCTGGCGCCGGAGCAACTCTCGTGATTTGGAAGTTAAACCTCCCAAATCGTTAGAGAAAATCAGTGTTTCTTTCGGTTCGAAATTCTTATTGGCTGAGGGAATCATTGGTTTTATGGTGGAATCATAAATTACGCCAGAAGCCCCATTAACACTGGGGTTTTTGGTTGGTTCGAAAGTTTTACTGGCTAATTCAAGGCGATACTTGATAGCCACGATTGGTTTGGTAAAAAATACCGCTATCTTTTCAGCGTTTAACTCGAAGTTAGAGAGTACCAGTTTTAAGAATTCTCTTTTGGCTTCAACATCATTTTCCAGGCCGTTATAAATTTCTCTCGCTCTCTTTGCCAAATCAATAAAGGAAATGCCCAGGGTCATGTAGTGAGCATTATTTTGTTGCAGACGGGTTTTATCGGTCAAGATGTCTTCCTGCTCCTTCCGCCAGTCATTGGAGCGTCTTTGCCATTGTTCATCGGTTATTTTTCCGTCCAGCTTGTCGGTGTAGGCCTTGTCTAACCTTTGCTGTAAAAGTCGGAATTGGGTATCAAGCCCTTTCAGTGCGTTTTCCAAATAAGCAACTTCTTCTTTGTGGTCTTCTTTCAAGACATCCCGCACTATTTCCAATTCCTCCGTATCCATACCGATAGCCATGTATGTGAATACATCGGCAATTTTGAATTCAATGTCCTCCTCCCGTACATATTTTCTATCAGTACAGCCCTTGTAGCCATTACAGTGATAATAAACATGACCTTTTTGTATTTCTCCCGTTGCTGTGCCGTTGCATTGCCCGCATTTACCCATCTGTTTGAATAAATGCGCATGTTTTCCATATTTGGGAGTGTTTTTTGAAGTTAAAAGAAGCTGTACGCGGTCGTACAACTCCTTTGTTATGATTGGTTCATGATTGCCCTTGTAAACGACACCGTTCCACTTTATACCGCCGCAGTAGAACGGATTTGAAAGAATTTTGGCAACCATACTTTTGTGTACTTTCTTGCCAGAGAAGTTTCGCAGCCCTTCTTTGTACAGCAAATCGGTTACCGTTTTGAGTGAATGCAGGCCGCCTGAATACAGCTCAAACATTTTTTTAATGAATGGGGCGACTCTTTCGTCTATAGCATGTATTTTTCTTCCTTTTTCTCCGACTGTTTTGTAGCCAAGCAAGGCCCTGCTGGGGTAACCGCCCTCTTTCAATTTTTGGGCTTGACCCTTTCTGACTTCTTCTGAAAGGTTTGCGATGAATTTTTTAGCTAAAACAATTTCAATATCCCACCTAAACTTTTCGTCAGATTTTGAGTTTTTATGAATAATGAGGTTTTGCTTAATGAAGTGAATTTCTCTTTTTTCATCCTCTTCGAGCCAGTCATTAATCACAACCGCTTCTTTAAGGTTCCTTGTTATTCGGTCTACTTTTTCGCACAGCAGAATATTGATATTTTTCTTTCGCAGATATTCCATCATTTCCGTAAAATATTTTCTTTGTTTGGCTCCGCTTGCCGATTCCGCAATGGAAAATACCTTATTGATAGAAAAACTTTTACGGGCCCCGTAATCATTCAACAGCCCTTCCTGGGCAGGAAGGGAATAACCCGTTTCTTCTTGCTCCTTTGAAGAAACTCGGGCATAAATAACCGCTTTAATCATTTCGTTTTACAAACTCTTTCGGCACCCAACCCGACGAACCGATTTCCTCACCGTCCAATATTCGGATTTGGGAAGCCGTCAGCGTCGTATCAATTACTAATACTTTTGTCCCCTTGTCCACGAAGTACGCTTGGTCAGCAAGCACCATTTTTGAAATACCCAAATTGTCTTTTATGGTTGCCGCGCGAACAATTTTATCCATGTTTTCTTTTGTGATTGCCACCAGCACTTCTTCCTCGCCAGAAATTTCCAATATGCCTTCCTGTCCCGTTGTAACCCTTTCTGGGCCAGAAGAAGTAGACCAGCTTGCTATCAGGCCCACCGCAAGGAACGCTATAATGCCCCCCACGGTTAAATACAGGGCCGTATTATGGTTTTTCATGTTCCGAGGCCCGTTGTGGGTTCCTCGTGTCGTTATACGCCACGGGAAAATCAAAAGGGGCGGCTAAACCTGCTGCCCATTATTCACAGAACCGAAGTCCTGCTTATGGAGGTCTAACCACCCCGTTTGAGAGCATAAGCAGTTAGATGACCTCGGTTATTTTTGAATAATAGGCAGCACCTATATAATACGCCCGATATGTCTATTTTTCAATGAAGGAACTTAGATGAGCACAAAAACTGACAAAAACTCAATTAACCGCATTTATGGCCCGTTTTTGAAGTACCATGGTTCTGATTTTGTTTCTTTTTGTGTCATTTTGTTCACTGATTTTTGTATAGAATTGTATAACTTTGATATCCAAATTTTGGGTATTGAAGTGTATTCTTGTGTATTCTGTTAATGGTATTCCCGTTGATACTATTTAAGGGATTGTTTTTAAAAACTAATTTGTCTTCCTTTTTAAATTCTCCTTACTGCATATCCTTTGGGTAGCATCCCGGATACTATTTTGAGGGCGCATTTGTTACCATTTTTTCAGAAATGATACCATTGGGGTCTTTCCAAAATTCGGTGCGAAGAATGATGTAAACAGTAGAACTGTTGCCCTTGCCCACCCTTCGCTTAATCATGTTTAATTCTTCATCCATAATGCGCAGATATGAAATAACCTTATTTCTATTTGATATGCATGCGCAGCTCATTATTCTTGTAATCGATGGCCAGCAACGAGCATCGCCATCTGCATGAGAAGAAAGCACGGCCATTATTTTTAAAACATTGTTTGCGGTTCCTATGCCGTATCGTTTTTTAATAGACCCCAAAAAGCCCCGAATAATTAAATTAGGCATATAGAACACCCCTTTTTGCTCTCGCTTCTTCTGTGGCTTCGGATTTGCCTTTTCGTTTTGGTATGCATTTAAAATTGCCTCGCTTCTTATTTTAAATTGTGAACCCAGGGGTTTAAACATTTTTTTCTGTTTCGGGGTAATTATTTTGATGACTATTTTTAAGCAACCACTCAAAAATTTTAGAAATTGTCTCTAAATATTCCCTCGCACCTTTTTCGCTCAAAATTAGGCCATATTTTCTTTTGTGGATTTCTATAATTTTCTGGATTTGGTCGGGCCTGATATTCATAATAAAAGCAGCCGTCTCGTGGGAACGAAAAACGGCTGTTCTTATGTTCCCACGATAAGTTTTGAAAAAAATAAAAAGAACCCGCAGAAGAGGTCAGTAAAGACATCTCACTGCGGGTTCTTTTTAACTCCTTGCGGAGTTCTCTATAACCCTGTTTCGATTTTTAACTTACAACTACATGCTATCCTCAACTTCTTTTTCCGTCAAATCGGCTGTCCACAGTCCATGGTTCTGGCCAAACAGAATAACTTTTTGTCCGTCCTTTTTGTCTTTTGTCGGTGGGAAAACAATATTTACGGAATCGCAACCGCGGCATTTTATTTTTCTTATTTCTTTTTCTCCCAAATGACTTTCAGTTATGTACCTTTTGCAAGCCGCGCAAAAAACTCGCCGTTTGCCGTCATCTTTGAATGTTGGATTATTTACCATGTCCAGATGGTAAAATGTAACTTAATTTAAGTCAAGCAACTTCCATTTTTATTCCGAAGTGATATGCTTGTAAAAATGCCAGGCGCAAGAACTAAAATTCTCTCCTTGTTCCAAAAGAACATAGGTAAACCGCTTTCCAAAGACACGATATCCCAGGAAGCGGGAATTTTTGATTGGGCCAGAGTTATACGCGCTTTGCGCCAAGAGGGCTACGACATCGAACTCTTAAAAGACGGCTCTTATGTCATGAATTCGGTAGAAAAGAAAGACGGCAATTTACGAGGAACGATTGATGCCAAAATGCGATATTCAATTCTTTTGCGTGACCATTCAACTTGTCAGCGCTGTGGCAGAACAGCCAAAGACGGCGTTAAATTAGTTATAGACCATAAAATACCAGTTGAACTGGGAGGAGAAACCACGGAAGATAATTTGTGGGTTTTGTGTGAGGAGTGCAACTTGGGTAAAAAACATTGGTTCAGTAATGGGAGTGTTGAGGAAATGAAACAGTTGTTCAGTGAAAAAATCGGAGGCAAACGGCTTAAAATGTATTTTCAAAATCACCCCAACGAACTGATAGAACCGGCCAAGCTGGCCGTTATAAGCGGAATAAGGGATTGGGAAAGAACCCTGCGCATGATAAGGCAAAAGGACGGTATGAACATAAAATATGTTCGCAAAGACGAGGAGACGGGAAAAGAGGGCTACATCTACGAACCTTAAAGGTGTTTCTTCATTTCCTTGGCTATGGCCCTTATTACTGGCACCGCAACCGAATTGCCAAGTTGCTTATAGGCCTGGGTTTCTGAAACAGGAAACTTAAAATCATCTTCAAAACCCTGCAACCTTGCGCACTCTCTTATCGTTAATTTTCTTATTCCCAAAGCGTTTTTAAATTTAAGTTTGTCCAGGCCAGGTTTGTAAATCAAAACGGGCTTGTCCTTAACCAGGTTCCTTTCCCTGCCCATTCCACCGACAACCAGGGCGTTCGCTACGCCATCTTTGTCGAGAACTTGGTATCCGAAGCCATTGCCCTTACTCTCGTGCCTTTTACGGTGTTTTTCAAGCCCTTCAAAGTATTTCTGCGATATGTAGTATTTGGGATGCACTTTTTTCTCTAAAATGGTTTTGAGGGCAACTTGTGATTTTATCGCGGGAAACTCAAAGTTTGTTTTCTTTTTGAAACCGACCATGTAAATTCTTGGGCGATTTTGCGGAACGCCGTAATCCTTGGCGTTTAAAATCGTATAGTGAACATCGTAACCCAGTTTTTCTTTTAAAACCGTAAGTATTGTTTGGAGCGTTCTGCCTTTGTCGTGGTTTTCCAGGTTCCTGACATTTTCCAAGAGAAAGGCCTTGGGTTTTTTCTCGGCCAAAATTCTTTCTATTTCAAAAAACAAGGTACCGCGCGTATCGGCAAATCCCATTTTTTTACCCGCTATCGAGAATGCTTGGCACGGAAAGCCCGCCAGTAAAATATCAAAATTGGGCAGTTTTTTCTCATCCACCTCTCTTATGTCGGTAGTGTCCATTTCGTCAAAATTGGCGGCGTAAGTTTGGGCGGCATAGCGATTTATATCGTTTGAATATACGACTTGAAAATCGGCGTCTTCAAAACCTTTTCTTATGCCGCCAATGCCCGCGAAGAGGTCAATCGCTTTCAGTTTGCCGTTTTTTTGTTTCATTTGGGAATAATGGAATAAAGAGTATTGCAAGTTTAATTATTTAACTATACCTTAATTTCATCGAATACTCTATCATGAAAACAAAGAAAAAAACCATTGGCAACAACGACATATTCACACCCGAGAAAAGAAGTGCCATAATGGCCGCCGTTCGTTCCAAAAACACCGCGTTTGAAAAAAAGGTGTTTGCCGCTTTGCGGAAGAAGGGGCTTCGTTTCAAGACCAATTACGCAAAAGTTACGGGCAAGCCGGACATTGTCTTAATCGCAAAGAAAAAGGCCGTTTTCCTGGACAGCGACTTCTGGCATGGCTGGCGTTTTTCTCTCTGGCGCGATAAACTTACAAGCGATTTTTGGAAAAATAAAATTGAGCAGAACAGAAAAAGAGACAAAAAAGTGACGGCCACTTTGCGAAAACAGGGCTGGCAAGTTTTAAGAATTTGGGAACATCAAATAAAGAAAGAACCCAGCGTGGCCATTCTAAAAATTGAAAAATTTATAAAAAGCGTCTAAATTAAATAATTAGGAATTAATAAAATAAAATGGTTTTTGTTACACCTGCCTCGCCAGACAACGATGCTATAAGAGAATTGAGAGACGAGGTTAAAAAACTAAATAAATCAACAAATCAGGCCAATAAGACCATGATTCTTTTGACTGTTGCAATTCTTGCACTCACCTTCGTTACGGTCTGGCAAGGTTTTAAATAGCCACTTTTAATAGACATAATTTTAATGGAGTGATACATTCTAACCATGCTATCAGACGCCTTTGCAAAATTAAAAAGCAACCTGGAACTCAACGATACTTTTGACGGACTTATCCAGCAGAAGCACAATGCCGTACGAAGTAAGGTAGAGAATAGTAGGCCAGGTACACAAACCAAATTGATTGGTTCCTTGCAGCGCAAAACCAGAATACAGCCCAGACAGAATGATACTTTCGATATAGACATACTGGTACAGCTTGGGGAATTTTATAATTGGGTTACTGTCGGTGGCGTAAGCCCAGAACAGGCGCTTGGCGAAGTTCACAAAGTTGTTCACCAGAGCGAACGGTACAGTTCTTTGGGGCCGCAAATAAGCAGTCCTACGGTTGCATTTGAATATAAAGACGGCGTAAAAATAGAGTTGGTGCCTGCATATTTGGATAAAATAGGCCATTCACACGACAAAACGCCGCATCATCCAGTTGGAAGAGCATTCTGGGTTCCGAAAGAAGGCGGCGGATGGAAATTAGCAGATTACGATTTTGATGCCGACTATATTACTGCACAGAATACCGCTTCTGACGGTTTGCTAATTCCCGCAATTAAAATGTTAAAGGCAATACGCCGAGAATATTTTCCTCAAATGAGTTCCTACCACCTGGAAGTTTTAGCTGGTCAATATATTCCCATTATTGTTGCTATTAATAAAAGGTTTAATACCCCATCTACTTTTGATAGCTTGACTACCGATTTCTTTAAATTGGCTATTGACTGTATAGATGCCCCCACCAGAATACCTGGCAGCCACACACCAGAGGTATCGCTTTCTGCCACTGATGCCGCTTCGGTTAAATCAACATTTGAAAAAATAAAGCGTTATTGCGAATCAGCTAATACAATTAACGGGGAAGGCGACAAAAAGAAGCATTGGAAGGAACTTTTTGGCGAACCATTTCCTGCATCAATATGAAACCAGACAGACAAAAATATACTGACGAGTGTAAAACGATTCAACAAAATGCTACCTACACAGCAGAAACACATCACCATATAGCAAACCGCTACTGGTGGATAGGCACATGTTTTCAGGTTATACCAGCAGTGCTTGCTGCGGCTACGGGAGGGTTAGTAGCGCAGAACATATTTCCAGATTGGATGCTTTGGTTATCGGTTTTAGGTGCCACGATTGCGGCAGTGGCAAATATAATAAACCCAATGAATGTTTATCAAAGCCATCTCGGCGCGGCTAAAAGTTTTACTATTATTAAACATGAAGCAAGGGGATTACATTCAACTTTTGCTTCGGGGATGGAAGATGAAGCATATGCCGTGGCGGTTAAAAACCTCCATGACAGGTATAATGATTTGGTCAGAGTTGTGCCACCTACGACAATGTGGGCATTTAAAAAAGCCCAAAAAGTTATAAAAGGCGGCGCTCACGAACCAGATAGAGATAAGGACGGAAACATAATTTAAACATGACCGAAACTAAAAAAACAACGGGCCGTGTCTTTGGTAGGCCAACAACCTTTGAGGATAAGTGGCCAACGATTGAGAATTTGAAGATGCGCGTGACGGAAAAGGGATACAAAGAAAAAGGGCAAGGAGAACAAGAGCGTGTCTTCACGGAAAAAGAATTCCCAGGCGATTTTTTAAAATGCCATAATCCTCTTTGTAAAGACGGGGAAGTTGACATAGGAGGAATAGTTTCAGATATGGTTGCTAAAACGGAAGAACACAAAGAAGGTACCTTGCATTGTTCTGGACAGGAAATAAGCGGAACATACAGAAGCACCTGTCCGAATTCATTCGGTTACGAAGTCGAAGTTAAATATAAAAAGTAGTCATACTTTAAACATGAAATGTGAAAAATGCCAACAAGAAATGCATCAAATCGGTCCGTTTGCCGAGTTAAAAAAAGAAGGCGAGCCGTCATCTAAATGGGACGGGATTATCAAATATCAATGCATAAATCAGGACTGTGAAAAATACGAACAAATTATTGAAATACCTGCTGATTCAACTCAATAGTTTAAAAATTTGTTAAGCTGTTGTTGTAACAGCGTTAAATCCCCGAATTCAGCAACCCAGTCAATGGTTCGAAAATCATCTTTCAGTTTGAGCATTTCGACTCGCTTCGCTCGCTCAATGCGAGCGGGGCGAGGTGAATAGGTTTTTGTTGCCAGGACGACTTGCCCTGAGTTTATCGAAGGGAGTCCTGGCGCCGGAGCAAATCATACA
>Ga0082335_1001554_pt1 | contig 47623 bp, 50 predicted proteins | sample Subgrocontami58m_FD_72375 | JGI IMG/M metagenome (GOLD analysis project Ga0082335, IMG submission 72375) | Subsurface groundwater microbial communities from S. Glens Falls, New York, USA - GMW37 contaminated, 5.8 m (SPADES assembly) (version 2) ... | reverse complement strand
CCGCCCCGGGCCGGGCGCCGCGGGGTGCCCCGAGCGCGCGGGGGCGGGGGGGGGGAGGGGGCGAGGGCTCGGGCGGGGGGCGGGGGCGGGCGGCTCCCCGGGGCGCGGGGATCCACTCGGCGGTGATGCTGCGCAGCGCGCCGGCGGTGACGCCGGCGTCCGCCTGTCCGCAAATGCCGATCGCGAGGTGATCGGGCCGCGGAAACGACCAGATGTAGCCGGGCGGATCCGGGACGAGCTCGATGACGATCTCGTGGCTTGTGACGCCGTGCGCGAAGAAACCGGTGGCGATCGACAGCTGGTCGCGGCGGAACGCTCGCGCCACGCGCCGGCGGACCAGGCTGTTGGCGCCGTCGGCCCCGATCACGAAGGACGCGTGGCGGCTGCCGGCGGTGGTGGTGAGGCGGACGAGGTCGGCGGTCACGGTGACGTCGGTCACCCGGACGCGCTCGATCCGCGCGCCCGCCCGTTCGGCTGCGTCGAGCAGCGCCCGGTCGAAGCCCGCGCGGCTCGTGACGACGAGCGCGCTCTCTGGACACGGGCCGTGGTCGTCGAGCTCGACGATCGCGGACGCTCCACGCCTCGAATCGGTGAAGCGTGCGGAACGGATGGCCGCCATGGGCCAGTCAGCCGAGCGAACCATGTCGGCGACAGTGGCCAGCGCCCGCCCGGTGACGCCTCCGCCGCAGGGCTTCTCGCGGGGGTGCGACGGGTCGAAAATCGTCACGCGCGCGCCATGGCGTGCGAGCACGTACGCGGCCCGCGACCCGGCCGGCCCCGCACCCACGATCGCTACGTCATCTCGCACCATTCGCACCCGTCGCACCCGTCACACCTTCCACCTCCGTGATACATTACACGGCCATGATTGACGTGGAGACTCCGCGGTTCACCGTCGGCGTGTTTCAGGATGTCGCGTGGGCGTCCAAAGGGCTCGATGCCTTGAAGCAGGCGGGCTTTCCCTCTGAGGCGATCACGGTCCTCGCAAAGGAGAGCCCGGAGACGGCCGCGCTCATCGAAAAAACTTTCGGATCCGCTGCGGATCGGCTCGACCTGGCCGTCATTGGCCCGGTCGTGGTCCGGGGATCACTCATGGACGTGCTGCAGGGCAGCGCGCGCGATCTGGCGACGCGCGGCCTCTCCGGCACGATGCGCCGCGTGGGATTTCAGGCCCACGACTGCCGCATTTTCGAGGCGCTGGCCGGCCGAGGCGGCGTGCTCGTGGCGATTCGCGGCGAACCGCGAGCCGCCGACGCGCTCGCCATCTTGCATTCCTACGGTGGTGGCAACGCGGCGATTGGGGCCTGGACGGGACGCGTCTGACCCTTTCTGAACAGGACAGCGTGGCGACCTCGAAGCACGACTATCCCAGCAAATACGCACGAGTTTCGAGGCATTCCTTTTGCAGTTGCAGCCGTCGAGACCGGTGCGCGACAATATCTCAACGAGCCCCATAGTAATCCTGATGGCCGAATCCACCCAGACAGCAGAAGTCCGCGCGAACGAATCCGCCGGGCACCTCTCTGTCCACCTCGAGGGTGCGCACCCGGCTGAAGTCCCGTTTCTCCTCGAGCAGCAGCAGCAGCGCCTCGGTCCCGCTTTCGTCATCTCGCTGGTCTACCACGTGATGATGGTGGCGCTGATGGTGATCGCGATTCGGTACGGCACCTACAACACGACAACGTTTGCGGTGCTGCCCGAGCAGGCGAACTCGAACATCATCTGGCTGAATCGGCCGGGTCCTGGCGGCGGTGGTGGCGGCGGCGGGAATCGGATGAAGGCACCGCCGCGTCAGGCCGAGTTGCCGGGCAAGGACAAGATCACCGTTCCGGTCGCGAAGCCGCCGAAGATGGTAGTCCCGCAGCAGGTCAAGAACGAGCCGAATCCGGTCGAGCAGCTGAATATCCCCGCGAAGAGTCTTGCGGCTGCGCAGGACTCGCTGCCGGGCGCCATCGAAGCGCCGCCGGGGCCGCCCACGCTGTCGCAGGGGTCGGGCAGTGGCGGCGGAGCAGGGACCGGCACTGGCTCGGGCGTTGGTCCAGGAACTGGCTCCGGGCTCGGTCCAGGCAGTGGCGGCGGAACCGGGGGCGGCGTCTACCGTCCGGGCAACGGCGTCACCCTCCCGCGCGTGCTGCGCGAGGTCAAGCCGCAGTACACCTCCGACGCGATGCGCGCGAAGGTCCAGGGCACCGTCCTGCTCGAGTGCGTGGTCCGGCCCGACGGAGCGGTCGGGGACATCCAGGTGATTCACTCGCTCGATCCGACGTTCGGTCTGGATCAGGAGGCCATCAAGGCCGCGAAGCAGTGGCGCTTCGCGCCCGGCACGCGCCTCGGCGAACCCGTTCCCGTCCTGATCACGATCGAATTGATGTTCACGCTGCGCTGAGGCCAGGGCAGGTCAGGCAGGTCAGGCAGGAAAAACAAAGGCCCGGTCAGGATTGCTCCTGCCGGGCCTTTCGAATTTGGAGGCAAGAATTCTGAATTCAGAATTCTTACTTCTAAATTTAGTACATGCCGCCCATGCCGCCGCCGCCACCGCCCGGCATCGGCGATTCCTTCTTCTCTTCCGGAATGTCGCAGATGCACGCCTCGGTCGTGAGGAGCAGCGACGCGATCGACGAGGCGTTCTGGAGCGCCGAGCGCACGACCTTCACCGGGTCGATGACGCCCGCCTTGACGAGGTCCTCGTAGGTGTCGGTCAGCGCGTTGAAGCCCTCGGACTCCTTCATCTCGCGCACCTTCTGGACGACGATGGAGCCTTCGTGGCCGGCGTTGGTCGCGATCCAGCGCATCGGCTCTTCGATGGCGCGCTTGACGATGTTGACGCCGATCTGCTGATCGCCGCCGAGCTTCAGGCCGTCGAGCGCCTTCGACGCGCGAAGCAGGGCCACGCCGCCGCCGGGGACGATCCCCTCTTCCACGGCCGCCTTGGTCGCGTGCATGGCGTCCTCGACGCGCGCCTTCTTCTCCTTCATCTCGGTTTCGGTGGCCGCACCGACCTTGATGACGGCGACGCCGCCGACGAGCTTCGCGAGCCGTTCCTGGAGCTTCTCACGGTCGTAGTCGGACGTCGTGTCCTCGACCTGCGCGCGAATCTGCTTCACGCGGCCCTGGATGGCCGACGAGGCGCCGCCGCCCTCGACGATCGTCGTGTTGTCCTTGTCGATGGTGACCTTCTTGGCCTTGCCGAGGTCTTCGATCTTGATCGACTCGAGCTTGATGCCGAGGTCCTCGGTGATGGCGCGGCCGTTGGTGAGGATCGCGATGTCTTCGAGCATCGCCTTGCGGCGGTCGCCGAAGCCGGGCGCCTTCACCGCGGCAGCCTGGAGCGTGCCGCGCAGCTTGTTGACGACCAGGGTCGCCAGCGCTTCACCCTCGACGTCCTCCGCGATGATGAGCAGCGGGCGGCTGAGGCGCGCCACCTGTTCGAGCACCGGCAGGAGGTCTTTCATCGAGCTGATCTTCTTCTCGTGGATCAGGATGACCGGATTCTCGAGCACGACTTCCATGCGCTCGGGGTCGGTGACGAAGTAGGGCGAGAGGTAGCCGCGGTCGAACTGCATGCCTTCGACGACTTCGAGCGAGGTGTCGAGCGTCCGCGCCTCTTCCACGGTGATGACGCCGTCCTTGCCGACCTTGTCCATCGCTTCGGCGATGATCTTGCCGATCGTCTCGTCGTTGTTCGCCGAGATGGTGCCGACCTGCGCGACCATGTTGCCGCCGACGTCCTTCTTCATCTTCTTGAGCTCGCCGGTAATCGCGTCGACGGCCTTCTCGATGCCGCGCTTGATGTCCATCGGATTCGCGCCGGCGACGACGTTCTTCGCCCCCTCGCGGTAGATGGCCTGGGCGAGGACGGTCGCGGTCGTGGTGCCGTCACCCGCCGTGTCCGACGTCTTGCTCGCGACTTCCCGGACCATCTGCGCGCCCATGTTCTCGAGCGGGTCCTTCAGCTCGATTTCCTTCGCCACCGTCACGCCGTCCTTGGTGATGGTGGGCGATCCGAACTTCTTGTCGAGCACGACGTTCCGGCCCTTGGGTCCGAGCGTCACCTTCACCGCGTCGGCCAGCTGGTTGACGCCGCGCAGGATAGCCTGCCGCGACTGCTCGCCGTACACAATCTGCTTTGCCATGTCTCTGTTCTCCTGTAGCTCTCAGCTCTTGGCTGTCAGCTTTCAGCTTGCAGCGTGCTCCCAGCTGATCGCTGAGAGCTGACGGCTGGAAGCTACTTCTTCTTCTTGGTTTCGGCGCCACCTTCGATGACACCCAGGACTTCGTCCTCGCGCATGATGAGGTATTCCTCCCCATCGAGCTTGATCTCCTGGCCGGAGTACTTGCCGAACAGGATGTGGTCGCCGGCCTTCACGTCGAGCGGGATGCGCTTGCCGTCGTCCTTCGACTTGCCGTTGCCGGCGGCGATGACTTTGCCCTGCTGGGGCTTTTCCTTGGCGGAGTCGGGGATGATGATCCCGCCGACTTTCTGTTCGCCCTCTTCGATGCGCTGAACAATGATGCGGTCGTGCAGCGGTCTGACCTTCATGCGTTGTACTCCGTCTGCTTTGGTTGAGGGTGTCCTTTACGGATGACCCCGAAGATATTGGCTCGCGCCCGGGCGGGTTAGCACTCGCCATGAGCGACTGCTAATTATATGGCAGCCGTTGGCAGTGTCAAGGGCGGACTGCTAATAGGTCAGGTGGGTCAGGTAGGTCTGGTAGGTCAGGTAGGTCTGGTAGGGAAGAGCGCCCACCCGACCCACCAGACTTACCCGGCCCTCCGTTTGATCTTGTATTCGCTCATCTTGCGGGTGAGCGTGTTCCGGTGCATGCCGAGCGCGCCGGCGGTCCTGGTGAGGCTGCCCTCGCACTGGCCGAGCACGCGGGCGATGAACCGTTTTTCCAGCTCGTGGACGGCGTCGTCGAACTGGACGCCCTTGTCGACCATTTCCTCGACGAGCTTTTCGAGCCGCTCGGCAATCACGCAAGCTCCCGCCCGGTCAGCCGGTGGAAGGCCTCGACGTACTTCTCCCGCGTCTTCGCCACCACGTCGTCGGGCAGCGAGGGCACGGGGGGCTGCTTGTTCCAGCGGATGCGCTCCAGGTAATCCCGCACGAACTGCTTGTCGAAGCTCGGCTGCGGGCCGCCTGGGTTGTAACCGTCGCGCGGCCAGAAGCGCGACGAATCGGGCGTCAGGACTTCGTCGATGAGGATGATGCGATCTTCGACCGGCCGACCGTCGTGGCCGGCGGGCAGCAGACCGAACTCGAACTTCGTGTCGGCGACGATGATGCCGCACGATTCGGCGTGAGCCGAGCCTTCCGCGTAGAGCCGCAGCGTGAGATCCCGGACGCGATCCAGCACGCGCTTGCCGACCAGGTCGGCGGCGTCCTTCTCGCTGATGTTGATGTCGTGCCCGCTCTGGGCCTTGGTGGCCGGCGTGAAGAGGGGATGGGGCAGCCGGTCCGATTCCCGCAGCCCCCGAGGCAGCGCCATCCCGCAGACCTCGCCGGTGGTCACGTAGTCTTTCCAGCCGGAGCCCGACAGGTAGCCCCGCGCCACGCATTCAATGGGCAGCGGCTCGGTGCGCGTGACCAGCATGGATCGACCGCGGAGCAGATCCACGGCCGCGCGCGCGGCGCCCGGATAAGACGACGCGTCGGTCGACACCACGTGGTTCGGGACGATGGTCTTCGTGCGGTCGAACCAGAATGCCGAAATCTGCGTCAGGACCTTGCCCTTGTCGGGAATACCCGACCCGAGCACGTAATCGAACGCAGAAATGCGATCGGTCGCGACGATCAGCAGGCGATCGCCGAAATCGTAGATGTCGCGGACCTTTCCCTGGCGGTCCGGCCGGCGGTCGGCGAGTGTGGTGTGGAGAATGGGCGCGGCGAGCGACAACAAAGACCTCTGACGGAGAAGGACTGAATCTTACTAAGGCGCATGCTCGTCTGACAACAACAACATGTAGGGGCGGTATAGTAGGGACGCGCAAGTCGAGATGCGATCCCACGTTCGCACCATCGTCGTCTTCGTTCTCGCCGCCGGACTCGTGGCGCTGTTCCTGCGCAACGTCGATCTTGGACGTGTCGTGGCCAACATCGCGCACGCGCGCCTCGACTGGCTGGCGCTGTCGCTGCTGATGACGTTCGTCAACCTGGCCCTACGTGCGCTCCGGTGGCAGTACCTGCTCGAGCCGCTCGGTCGCACCACGTTCGCCAACTCGTTCCGGGCCACGGCCGTCGGCTTCGCGGCCAGCAGCGTGCTGCCGGCCCGGGCGGGCGAGGTCATTCGCCCATATTTCCTCGCCCGGCAGTCCGGCCGCTCTCCGCTGAACCGGATGAGCGCAACGGGCGCGTTCGCCACGATCATCCTCGAACGGCTGCTCGACCTGTTCACCGTCGTCGTGCTTCTGAGCTCGTACGTCTTCGTGTTCGGCCGCGAGCTTGGACTCCAGCAACCGCGGGCGTTCGCGGCCGCGAAGTGGAGTGCCGGCGTGTTCGGCGCCGGCACGCTCGGCACGCTCGTTGTGCTGTTTTTCGTCGCCAAGGATCCGGCCAGGCTCGGGCGGACCTTCGCCCGGCTCGAGCAGGTCGTGCCGTCGGCACTGGCCGGGGTCATCGCGCGGGTTGTGGAGAAGTTCGCGGCCGGTCTCGCCGTGATCCGCCGGCCTGGCCGGCTGATCGGCGCGATCGCGTGGTCGTTCCCGCTCTGGCTCTCGATTGCCGTCGGCATCTGGGCGGTGGCGATGGCGTTTCGCTTCGCGGTGCCGTTCACCGGCTCGTTCCTGCTGGTCGCCCTGCTCGTCATCGGCGTCGCCGTGCCGACGCCCGGCGCCATCGGCGGCTTTCACGAGGCCTTCCGCGTCGGCGCGACGATGTTCTACGGCGCGCCTGACGCCGCCGCTGTCGGCGCGGCGATTGTGCTGCACCTGTTTTCGATCGGACCCTCGCTCCTGCTCGGGCTGTTCTTCGCGGCGCAGGAGGGGCTGAACTTCACCGGCATGCGGCGGCTCGCGAACGACGCGGAGCAGCGCGACACGGCGTAACCTATGAAATGTCCTTACTGCAGCCACCTCGGCGACAAGGTCGTCGATTCACGCGAGTCGAGGGAGGGTGAGGTCATCCGCCGCCGCCGCGAGTGTCTCGACTGCGGGAAGCGGTTCACCAGCTACGAGCGGATCGACGAGATCCCGTACATGGTGGTGAAAAAGGACGGCACGCGCGAGCGGTTCGAGCGCCAGAAGCTGGTCGCCGGCCTGCTGAAGGCGTGCGAGAAGCGGCCGGTCAGCGTGGCGGCCCTCGAGGCGGTGGCCGATCGCGTCGAGGCGACGCTTCAGGAGCGGCCGGAAAAGGAAATCGCGACCGCCGACATCGGCGCGTTCGTGATGGAGGAGCTCAAGAAGCTCGACAAGGTCGCCTACGTGCGGTTTGCGTCAGTCTACCGGCATTTCCGCGACATCAATGAGTTCGCCGACGAGCTCAAGCAGCTGCTGAATCCGAAGGACTGAAGGCCGAGAGACAAATGCAACCACGAAAGCACGAAGGCACGAAGAAAGCCACGAAGAAAGCCAAAGCTTTTTCTTTTTCGTGTCTTCGTGTCTTCGTGGTTGCATGGGTTTGTGTCGGTGTCGGGCGGGCCGCGACGATCGACGACCTGGTTCCCGACATCCGCGTCACGCCCATCGAGCGCGACGGCCAGGTGCTCGTGTCCTTCGATCTGAGCGACGGCTTCACGCCGGACGTGCGCGATGCCATTCAGAGCGGTCTCTCGACGAGCTTCTCGTATGAAGTCGAGCTGCGGCGGGGTTCCCCGCTGTTGGACCGCACCGTGGCGTCGGTGACGATCACGGCGACGGTGCGCTTCGACAACCTGACGCGGCGGTATCAGATGTCGCGGACCCTCGACGGCCGCGTCGAGGACGCGCGCCCCACCGAGGATCGGGAGTCGGTCCGCGGCTGGATGACGCACTTCGAGCGGATTCCGCTGTCGACCACGTCGGCGCTCGAGGCCAACGTGGAATATTACGTCCGGGTGCGCGCGCACGCGCGCCCGCACAACGCGTGGTTCTTCTGGCCCTGGGGCAGCACGGTCCTCGGGCAGGCCAAGTTCACGTTCATCCAGTAGAAGCTTTCAGCTGACAGCTATCAGCTCTCAGCCAGAACAAGGGGCGCTGAGGATGAAGCTGATAGCTGATAGCTGATAGCTGATAGCTGAAGAGATGCCAGCAACCGTCACGTCGATTTCGCCGAGACGCGCGGGTGGACCGAGCCGGACGCCCCAACCGCCGCGGCGGCCGTTCCGGGACAATCCGCGGCTGATTCTCGCGGGCATCGGCGTCCTCGTCGGCGTGCTGGTCGCGCTCCTCGTCCTCGCCAGCGGCACGTCGCGGTTCTCGCCCGACTTCCTCAGCGAATTCGTCCTCTACGCCCTGTCGGCCGCCGATCTGACGATGCTGGCGGCGCTGGTGTTCGTGCTGGCGCGCAACATCATCAAGCTGGTGGTCGAGCGGCGCAAGGCGCTGCCGTTCGCGCGCTTTCGCGCCAAGCTCGTGGCGCTGCTGCTCGGCATGACCCTGGTGCCGACCGTCCTGGTGCTCATCGTCGGCAGCGAGCTGATCCGGACCAACATCGATCGCTGGTTCAACGCGCCGATGGCGGAAATCCTGTCGTCCGCCAATCAGATCGCGGGCGACTACTACCAGGAACAGCAGATGCTGGCGAGCGACCACGCCAACCGGCTCGCGCGCATGCTGGCCGCCGTCGATCTGACGAACGCGGACGTCCGGCCGATTCGCGATGTGCTGGCGCCGGACGTCACGCTGCAGCGCGTGCAGATGGTGGAGGTCTACCGCGTCGTCCCGTCGGCGGGCTCGCTGCCGAGTCTGGAGTCGGTGGTGGACGTGGCGGCGCCGTCGCTGCCGCCCGGCTACAGCCGCGCGGCGGCGGACCGCCTGGCGGCTCAGGCGCTCGCCGGATCCGCCGAAGCCCGGTCGATTGAGACGCTCGGCAGCTCGGGCGATCTGCTGCATGCGGCGGCCGTCATCCGCAGCAAGGAGGGACGGGCGACGGGCGTCGTGGTGGCGACCGCCTATCTCACCGGCGATCTCGCCGCGCGATCGCGGCGCATGACACAGGCCTTCGAAAGTTACAACCAGCTGCGGGTGCTGAAGCGGCCGCTCACGGGTCTGTACCTGTCGTTCTTCCTGATGGTCACGCTGCTGATCCTGTTCGGCGCGACATGGATGGGCTCGTACCTCGCCAAACGGATCACGCGGCCGGTGCTGATGCTGGCGGCCGCGGCGCGCGAGATCGGTGCCGGGCGACTGGACCAGCGCGTCGAACCGCAGAGCAACGACGAATTCGGGTCGCTGGTCGAAGCGTTCAACGCCATGGCGGGCGAGCTCGCGGCGAGCCGCCGCAAGGTCGACCGCGGCACGATCGATCTCGAGCGCAAGCACGTCGAGGTCGAAGGGCGGCGCCGCTACATCGAGACGATTCTCGAGCGCATTACGACCGGGGTGGTGTCGGTCGACGCGGCCGGCGCGATCACCACGATCAACAGCGCCGCCGCCCGGCTGCTCAGCCTGAGCCCGCAGATCGTCGGTCAGCCGGTCATCGCCGTCTTCGACCGCCTCGATCTGCGGCCGCTCGGCGCGCTGATGGCGGGCGCCCAGCGCGCGAAGACCGAGCCCACGGCGCACGAGATCGCGCTGGCGCGCGAAGGACAGGAACTGCACCTGGCGGCGGTCGCCACGGCGCTGGTCGGCGAGAGCGGCGCGGCGGAAGGGGTGGTGCTGGTGCTCGACGACGTGACGCCGCTGATTCGCGCGCAGAAGGTGGCCGCCTGGCGCGAGGTGGCGCGGCGGCTCGCGCACGAGATCAAGAACCCGCTGACGCCGATCCAGCTGTCGGCCGAGCGGCTCCGACGGCATTTCTCGACGGCGCCGCCCCAGGCGAAGGCGCTCGTGGACGAGTGCACGGCAACCATCGTCGGCGAGGTCGAGTCGCTGAAAGGGCTGGTGGACGAGTTCTCGCAGTTCGCCCGCATGCCGTCGCCGCGCACGGTGCCGACCGATCTCGCGCAGCTCATCACGGACACCATCGCGCTGTACAACGGGATCTTCACCGACGTCCGCATCGAGCAGCGGTTCGCGCCGGGCGTGCCGCTGGTCATGCTCGACCCGGAACAGGTTCGCCGCGTCATCATCAACCTCGTCGACAACAGTATCGAAGCGATGGAACGCCGCGGCCAGATCGTCGTCGAGACCCAGCTCGACGCCGCGAACAACGTCGTGCGCGTGATCGTCGCCGACAACGGTCCGGGCATTCCTCCGGCCGAGCGCGAGAAGCTGTTCCTGCCGTACTACTCGACGAAGCGGCGCGGCAGCGGGCTCGGCCTCGCGATCGTGCGCCGCATCATCGCCGAGCACGGCGGCAGCATCGACGTCGGCGATAACACGCCTCGGGGCACTCGTTTTACAATCGAGTTGCCGTGCTGAAACCCACGATTCTGATCGTCGACGACGAGCCGGGCGTGCGGACCGCCCTGAGCGGCGTGCTGCGCGACGAGGGGTACGGCGTCGAAGCCGTGCCGAGTGGGGAAGCCTGCCTCGAGCGCGTGACGCGTGGCCCGGTCGACCTGATCGTCCTCGACGTCTGGCTGCCCGGGATGGACGGGCTGGCGACGCTGGCGCGGCTGCGCGAGCGTCAGGTCGACGCCCAGGTCGTGCTGATTTCCGGGCACGGCAACATCGAGTCGGCGGTGCGCGCCATCAAGATGGGCGCCTTCGACTTCGTGGAGAAGCCGCTGTCGCTCGAGAAGACCGTGCTCGTCGTCCGCAACGCGCTGCACCAGCGCCGCCTCGAAGCCGAGAACCGCGCGCTGCGCGCCCGTGTCGATCGCCATCAGACAATGGTCGGCGAGAGCTATGCGATGCGGCAGCTGCGCGAGCAGGTCGCGATGGCGGCGCCGACCAACGGGCGCGTGCTCATCTACGGCGAGAACGGAACCGGCAAGGAGCTGGTGGCCCGCACGGTCCACGCGCTCAGCCGGCGCCGCACGGCGTCGTTCGTCGAGGTCAATTGCGCCGCGATCCCCGAGGAGCTGATCGAGAGCGAACTGTTCGGCCACGTGCGCGGCGCCTTCACCGGCGCGGTCGCCGATCGCCGCGGCAAGTTCGAGGTCGCTGACGGCGGCACGATCTTCCTCGACGAAATCGGCGACATGAGCCTGAAAACGCAGGCCAAAGTGCTCCGCGTCCTGCAGGAGCAGACGATGGAGGCGGTCGGCGGCACGGCCCGCATCAAGGTCGACGCCCGCGTGCTGGCGGCGACGAACAAGGACCTCCAGGCCGAGATCCGGGGCGGGCGGTTCCGCGAAGACCTGTACTTCCGGCTGAACGTGATTCCGATCTTCGTCCCGCCGCTGCGCGATCGCCAGGAGGACATCCCGCTGCTCGCGGATCATTTCATGGCCGAGCTCGCGCGGGAGTACGGGCGGCGCCTCAAGAACTTCGAGTCGGGCGCGCGCTCGGTGCTGCAGCACTATCCATGGCCGGGCAACGTGCGCGAGCTGCGCAACGTGATCGAGCGGCTGATGATCATGGTGCCGGGCGACGTGATTTCCGGCTCCGACCTGAGCTTCCTCGACCCGAGCGGCCTGACGCACCCGGCGGCGCCCCAAGCGGGCAGCGATCGCCGCACGCTGCACGAGGCGCGCGATCAATTCGAGCGGGATCTGATCCTGCGGACGCTGGCCGAGCAGCAGGGCAACATGTCGCGGACGGCGGACGTCCTCGGCGTCGAACGCAGCAACCTGTATCGGAAGATGAAGGCCTTCGGGATCGCGCCCTCCAGACGGCCCGAGGGTGAGGAAGAGGCCGTCTGAACTGAGAACTGAGAACTGAGAACTGAGAACTGAGAACTCAGGTTTCCGTTCCGACTTCTCAGTTCTCAGTTCTCAGTTCTCACTTCTCAATTTGTTCTCGAGCACTTGTTCGGCGCTGAAGCCCGCCAGTTGCAGATAGAACTCCGAGGTCGCGGTCAGGGCCGCTGAGGGGACCAGGCCGACGATCTCGCTTTCGAGGACCGCCACGCCGTAGCGCGCCGCCTCGCGCTTGACGGTTTCGAACACGCGGAAGATCGGCGTCTTCTCGAAATTCGTCAGGTTCATCGACACCTGGACGATGCCGCGGTCTTCGAGCGTGATCCCGATCGCCTTCACGAATCGATAGCCGCCGCTGCTCTGGCGGATGGCGGCCGCGATGTTCTTCGCGACGTCCAGCCGATCGGTCGCGAGGTTGATGTTGTAGGCGATGAGCGGCATGCGCGCGCCGACAACCGACGCGCCGGCGCTCGGATGGGGCGCCGTGGGGCCGAAGTCCGGCGCCCAGCCGGGCGTGGCCATCTTCGCCGCGAGCCCCTCGAATTCTCCGCGCCGGATGTCCTCGAGGTTCTTGCGCGCCGGGTTGGCCGAGGCCTCCTCGTACAGATACACCGGCACGCCGAAGCGCGCCGCGACCTCCGCGCCGACCCTGGTCGCCAGCGCCACGCAGTCGGCCATGGTGACCCCCTCGATCGGAACAAACGGCACGACGTCGACGGCGCCGAGGCGCGGATGCTCGCCGCGCTGCGTGCGCAGGTCGATGTCGGCGACCGCGCGCCCGAACAGCGCCAGCACCGCCCGCTCGACGCCGGCCGCGTCGCCGACCAGCGTGAAGACCGACCGGTTGTGCGACGCGTCGGAGGCGCAGTCGAGCAGGCGGACGCCGGACACCCCGCGGATCGCATCGGCCATGGCGGCGACAATCGCCGGCCGGCGGCCCTCACTGACGTTGGGAATGCATTCGATCAGCATGAGACCTGCAGTATAATCTCACCGCTCAATGTCCGAGGCCCATCGCAGCGACGCGCACGACGTCGGGTCGGGATCGGATCGCGACGCGAAGATCGAGCAGCTCCTGCTCGTCGGGCTCGACCACTACTTCGCCGCCCGCTACGAGCTCGCCATCAACGTCTGGACCCGCGCGCTGTTCCTCGATCGCAGTCACGCGCGGGCGCGCGCCTACATCGAGCGGGCGCGCAGCGCGCTCGCCGAGCGCCAGCGCGAGTCCGAGGAGCTGCTGCAGACGGGCGTCGCCGCGTTTCACCGGGGCGAGGGGGACGAAGCGCGCCGCCTGCTGCAGGCGGCCATCGAAGGCGGCGCGCCGTCCGACGAGGCGCTCGCGATCCTCGATCGGCTGAACCGCCTCGAAACGGTCGTGCTGCCGGCGACCTCGGCGCCCATGGGCCGCGTGGTGCGCGCGCGCGCGCCGCGCGCGGCCGGCCGCTCCGGCCGGTCGTTGGCCGGCGCTGTCGCCATCACGGGGCTCGCGCTGTCGGTCGTCGCGGCCGGTGGGTTCGCCGCCACGTTCCTGGACGCCTCGACGTGGGCGTCGGTTGTCACGTTCGTTCGCAGCGCCGGGAGCGCCGCGCTGGCGGCGCCCGCCACCACGGCGGCGGCGCCGATTGCGCGTGATGCGGCGCTGCCGCTGCCCTTGCGCGGCGAGACCGCGCTCACGCGCGCGCAGTCGCTGGCCGCGAGCGGTCATCTCCGGGACGCGCTCGCCGAGCTCGACGCGATTCGCGCCACGGATCCGCAGAAAACCGAGGCGGATCGGCTGCGGGCCGATATCCAGCGTCAACTGCTCGGGGTCATGCCCCTGCCGGCGGCTCGATCGACGGACCGCGAGAAAGGGGATCGGCGCGTGCCATGAAGTGTCCCAAATGCGGCTACCTCGGGTTCGAGCGCGTCGATCGCTGCCGCAATTGTGGATATGAGTTTTCGCTGACCTCGACGATCACGCTTCCCGACATCGCCATCCGCGGAGACACCAGCACCTTCAACCCCCTCGACGACCTGTCGCTGATCGACGCCGCTGCGGCGCCGCCGACCGGCACGCGGATGAGCGACATCGGTGTCGATCTGGAGCGGATGTTCGGCGCGTCGGACTCGCCGGAACCGCCGACCGTCCGGAACGCCGCCGCCGCGCCGCGCGAGGAGCTTCCGCTCTTCGGCCCGCCGATTCCCGACGATGAGCCGCTCATCACGAAGGCGTCGCCGCCGCGTCCGCCGCTGTCGGTCCGCCGGGCGACGCCGGAAGTCCCACGGCTGCGGTCCGGGCAACCGCGCATGCAATCGCTCGACCTCGCGCTCGATCTCGACAGCCCTTCGTCGATGGAGGCGCCGATGCCCCCCGGGGACCGCGTCGGCCCCGAATCGTGGCGCGCCTCGCATCACGACGCATCCGAGAGCGCCGGGATGGGGGCCCGACTGATCGCCGTCATCATCGACCTGCTGATTCTCGCGGTCATCGACGCGGCCGTCATCTACTTCACGATGCAGATCTGCGGCATCACCGTGGCCGACCTCGGGATCCTGCCGAAGGGCCCGCTGCTCGCGTTTCTCTTCGTGCAGAATGGCGGGTACCTCGTCGCGTTCACCGCCGGCGGACAGACGCTCGGCAAGATGGCGGCGGGCATCCGCGTGGTGACCGCCGGGTCCGAGTCGTCGCTCGATCTCGGCCGCGCATTTCTTCGGACCTTCATTTGGATGATCCTGGCGGTGCCGGCCGGCCTGGGATTCCTCACCGCGCTGTTCAGCCGCGACCATCGCGGCCTGCACGACCGCTTCGCCGGCACACGCGTTGTTCGCTGACCCATGACTGCGGTCGCCCTGGCGTTCGCGACGGTCTGTGGTGTGGGCTACCTGCCGGTCGCCCCCGGCACGTTTGGATCGGCCGCCGGTCTGCTCCTCTGGTGGCTGCTGCCATCGTCTCCGGCCGTCCAGGCGGGCGCGATCGTCGCGCTGTTTGCCGTCGGCGCCTGGAGCGGCAGCGTCGCGGAGCGGCATTTCGGGCGCCCCGATCCGGGCCAGATCGTGATCGACGAAGTGATGGGTATGATCATCACGCTGTTGCTCAATCCGGTCGGCTGGATGGGCGCGCTCGGCGCGTTTCTGCTGTTTCGCGTCGCCGACATCATCAAGCCGTTTCCCGCCAATCGCCTCGAGAGCCTCCACGGAGGCGTCGGCGTGATGGCCGACGACGCGATGGCCGCGATATATGCGAATCTCGCTTTGCGCGCGGCCCTCGCCGTGGGTAATCGAGTAATCTGGTAATCGAGTACCCGATTTCCCGATTACCCAATCCAATGAAGGCCTGCATTCTGGCGATCGGCAGCGAAATGCTGACGCCGTTCCGCGTCGACACCAATTCGCTGATCGTGACCGAGCGGCTGAACGCGATCGGATACGACGTCCGTCTCAAAGCCGTGGTGGCCGACGACGTCGACGAGCTGGCGCACGTGGTGGAAAGCGCGCACGCGTGGGCCGATCTGGTCGTCGTCACCGGCGGCCTCGGGCCGACCGAAGACGACATCACACGCGAGGCGGTCGCCCGCGCCCTCGACGCGCCGATCGACGTCGACGAGACGATCCTCGATCGCATCCGCGAGCGGTTCGCGCGGCGCGGCATGACGATGCCCGCGATCAACCGGCGTCAGGCGATGGTGCCGCGCGGCGCCGTCGTGCTGCCGAATCCCAACGGCACCGCGCCCGGCCTGTGGTTCGAACGCGGCGGCGCGGCGATCGTGCTGCTGCCGGGACCGCCGCGTGAGATGACGCCGATGCTGGAGGCGGTCATTCGCGAGCGGCTGGAGCCGAACAGCGGCGGCGCCGGCCTGTTCCGGCGCGTGCTGAAGATCGCCGGACGCGCCGAGTCCGATGTCGACGCGCAGGTGCAGCCGGTGTACGCGACGTGGGTTGCGCAGCCGGTGCCGATCAGCACGACGATTCTCGCCGTGCTCGGTCAGATCGAGCTGCACCTCACGGCGCAGGCGCCGGGCCGGGCGGACGCCGACGTGGCGCTCGATGCGGCTGTCCGCGAACTGCAGGAGGTCCTGGGGCCGTCGTTGTACAGCACGGATGGCAGCCCGCTCGAGGCCGTCGTGGGCGGCCTGCTGCGCGAGCGCAAGCTCACGATTGCCGTCGCGGAGTCCTGCACCGGAGGTCTGCTCACGTCACGGCTGACGGATGTGCCCGGCAGCTCCGACTACGTCGAGTGCGGCGTGGTGTGCTACAGCAACCGCGCGAAAACCGAGCTGGCGGGCGTGCCGGACACGCTCATCCTCGAGCACGGCGCCGTGAGCGAGCCGGTGGCACAGGCGATGGCGCGGGGGATTCGGTCGCGCGCGGGGACGAACATCGGCATCGGCGTCACCGGCATCGCCGGTCCCGGCGGAGGCACACCCGAGAAGCCGGTCGGCACCGTCTCGGTGGCGGTCGTGCTCGAGGACGACCTGCGCGCGCGCACGTTTCAGTTCCTCGGCGGCCGCGAGATGGTGAAGTTTCAGGCGGCGCAGTCCGCGCTCAACATGACGCGCCTGCTGATTACCCGCGTGCAGGGCCAGCGCGAGTGGGCCGAACGCAAATAGATGCGCCTCTTTGTCGCCGTCGATCTGTCCGAGGACGCGCGTCAGGCGATCGCGGCGGAGCAGAAGCGGATCGCGGCGGCGCTGGGTGACGCGCGGGCCCGCCTGAAATGGGTGCGGCCCGACCACATGCACCTGACGCTCGTGTTTCTGGGCGAGGTCGAGGACGCGCGCGTGCCGGTGGTGGTCGACGCGATCGGCCGCGACGTCGACGCGCCACCCTTCGACGTCACCTTCGCGGGCGCCGGCGTGTTTCCGCCCGACCGCGCGCCGCGGGCGCTGTGGGTCGGCGTCGGTGCCGGCGCGTCCGAGCTCACGGCTCTGCAGCAGGAGGTCGCCCGGCGCGTCGCGTCGCTGGGCGTGGCGCTCGACGACCGGCCTTTCAGCCCCCACCTGACGCTCGGGCGATGGCGGACGTCGCGCTCCTCGGACGGGCGGCGCGCGCTGGCCGCGGTTCGGCAGGGTGCGATCGCGCGCCTGCGCGTCACGCGCGCGACTGTGTACCACAGCCACCTGTCATCGTCGGGCCCGACCTACACGGCGCTGGCGCGTGCTAATCTGACGCTAGGGCAGGCCTGAAGGCCTGCCCTACAGCGATTTCTTCACAGGCTCTGAGGGCCCGCACGACAGTGTCATGGCCAGCGCCATTCTCGCCGCGTATCTGATCGGATCGATTCCCTTCGCGCTGATCCTCGCGCGCCGCTGGGGCGCGGGCGATCTGCGCCGCACCGGCAGCGGCAACCTCGGCGCGGCGAACGTCATGCGCGCGTCGGGCGTGACCGCGGGCCTGCTGGTGGCGGCGCTCGACATGGCGAAGGGGGCCGTCAGCGTGTGGCTCGCCGGGCGGCTGAGCGCGAACCCGGCCGCGCCGGCGGCCGCCGGACTGACGGCGATCCTGGGGCACATCTATCCGCTCTGGCTGCGGTTCCGCGGCGGCAAAGGCGTGGCAACCGCGTGCGGCGTGTTCCTGGTGCTCACGCCGCCGGCGGTTCCACCGGCGCTCGCGATTTTCGCCGCCGTCGTCTGGCTGACCAAATACATCTCGCTTGGATCGCTTCTCGCCTCGCTCGCGCTGCCGCCCATCGCCTATGCGATCGGCAGCCCGGCGCCCGCGGTGGTCGGGGCCGTCGCGTCCGCAGCCATCATCGTGTTCCGCCATCGGTCCAATCTCGGGCGCTTGCGGAGCGGCACGGAACGCCGCCTCGGAGTGCGCGCCTGATGCGCACCGTCGCCGTCCTCGGCGCCGGCAGCTGGGGCACCACGCTGGCCGTGCACCTGGGCCGCGTCGGGCACGACGTGCGCTTGTGGGCACGCGATCGCGCGCTGGTCGAGGAGATGGCGACGCGGCGCGCGAACGCGGTGTATCTGCCCGATGTCACGCTGCCGGAGAGCGTCTCGGTCACGCATGCGCTGCCCGAGGCGCTGCGGGACGCCGAGCTCATCGTCTCGGCGATTCCCTCCCACGGCTGTCGCGGCGTCATCCACCTGGCCGCGCCGTCGTTCGCGCCGGGCGCGGTGATCGTGAGCGCGACCAAAGGTCTCGAAGCCGAGAGCCTCCTGCGCATGTCCGAAGTGATCGCGCAGGAAGCGGGGCTCGGGCATCCGGTCGTCGTGCTGTCCGGGCCGAGCTTTGCCGCCGAGGTCGCGCAGCAGTTGCCGACGGCCGTCCTCGCCGCGTCCCACGACGCGCGCGCGATCGAACTGGTGCAGCATGAATTCCGCGGCTCGTACTTCCGCCTGTACGGGAGCGACGATGTGGTCGGCGTCGAGCTCGGGGGGGCGATGAAGAACACCATCGCCATCGCCGCCGGCGTCGTCGAAGGGCTGGGCCTGGGACACAACGCGCTCGCGGCGCTCATCACACGCGGGCTCGCGGAGGTGACGCGGCTCGCCGTCGCGGCGGGCGGCCGGCGGGAAACCCTGGCGGGGCTGAGCGGTCTCGGCGATCTCGTGCTCACGTGCACGGGCAACCTCAGCCGCAACCGCCACGTCGGCATCGAGCTCGCGCGCGGCCGCTCGCTGCCCGCAATCCTGGCCGGGATGAAGATGATCGCCGAAGGCGTCCGGACCACGGGCGCCGCGCTCGCGCTCGGCGCGCGCCACGGCGTCGAGCTGCCGATCGCCACGCAGATGGCCGAAGTGCTGGAAGGGCGCGCCGACGTGCGATCGGCCCTCGACACGCTCATGCTCCGGCGTCAGCGAGCGGAGGCGGAGACCGGTTAAGATCCCGTCAATGGGATGGGTCGGCCGCATCCGCGAGGGGCTCTCGCGCACCAGCAAACAGATCGTCGAGCGCTTCGACGACATCGTGCGGCTCGCCGACGCGCCGGAGCGGCGCTCGCGCCCCGTGGACGTCGAGACCCTCGACGCGCTCGAAGAGCTGCTCATCTCGGCCGACATCGGCGTCGCCGCCGCCGATCGCATCATCACCGCCGTCAAGACGCGGGCGCGCAATGGCGCGAGTCTGCGCGAGCTCGTCAAACAGGAGATCCGCGACGTGTTCGCGGCGGTCGATCGTCCCCTCGTCGTCGCGCACCATCCGAAGGTCACGCTCATCGTCGGCGTCAACGGCACGGGAAAGACGACCACGGTCGGCAAGCTGGCGAACCTGCTCAAGAGCGAAGGACAGGCCCCGCTCATCTGCGCCGCGGACACGTTCCGCGCGGCCGCCGTCGAGCAGCTCGAGGTTTGGGCGTCCCGCGCCGGTGTCGACATGGTGCGGGCGCGGCCGGGCGCCGACCCGGCCGCGGTCGTGTTCGACGCCATCTCGTTGGGCAAGGCGAAGGGGCGCGATCCGATCCTCGTCGACACGGCCGGCCGTCTGCACACGCGCGTCAACCTGATGCACGAGCTCGAGAAGATCCGGCGCATCGCGTCGCGCGAAGTGCCGGGAGCCCCCCAGGAAGTGCTGCTCGTCATCGACGCAACCGTCGGCCAGAATGGCGTGACGCAGGCGCGCGAGTTCATGGATGCCGCGGGCGTGAACGGCATCGTGCTGACGAAGCTGGACGGGACGGCCAAAGGCGGCGTGGCGGTCGCCATCGCCCACGATTTGAAGCTGCCGATTCGCTGGGTCGGCGTCGGCGAAGGCATCGACGACCTCGTGCCGTTTTCGGCCGACGAGTACGTGGACGGCCTGTTCGAGGAGAAGTGGTAGACCGCGATTACATGGAGCGCGCGCTGTTTCACGCGGCGCGCGGCCGCGGCCGCACCAGCCCGAACCCGCTGGTGGGCGCCGTCCTCGTGTCGCCGGACGGCGTCATCGTGGGGCAGGGCTTCCACGAGCGCGCCGGCGACGCGCACGCGGAGCTGCGCGCGCTGGCCGAGGCGGGCGCGCGTGCCCGCGGGGCCACGTTGTACTGCACGCTCGAGCCGTGCTGTCACCTCGGCCGGACCGGGCCGTGCGTCAACCGCATTGTGGACGCCGGCGTCTCGCGCGTCGTCGCCGCCGTCGAGGACCCGAACCCGCTGGTGAGCGGCCGGGGATTCGCGTTTCTCCGCAGGGCGGGCGTCACGGTGGACGTGGGTCTTCACGCCGCACGTGTCGTGGCATTGAATCAGCCGTTCTTCACGCTGATGTCGGAGGGGCGGCCGTTTGTCGTGCTGAAGGCGGCGACGAGCCTCGACGGGCGCATGGCGGAAGCGCCCGGGCGGCGCACACCGCTGACGTCGGCTGAGGCCAACCGCCACGCGCAGCGCGTCCGCGCCGAGATCGACGCAATCGGCGTCGGGATCGGCACCATCGTCAGCGATGATCCGGCGCTGACCGCGCGCGGCGCGTACCGCGAGCGCCCGCTGGCACGCGTCGTGTTCGATCGGCGGCTCCGAACCCCGCCCTCGGCCCGCGTGCTCTCGACACCTGACGCCGGGCCTGTCATCATCGTGACGACGGCGCCCGCGGCGGAGCGTGCAGACCTGCGCACGCCGCTCGAAGCGCGCGGGGCGCAGATTGACGTGGCGGCCGACGACACGTTTCGGTCGGCGCTGCGGTGCCTGGGCGAGCGGCAGATCGGGTCGCTGCTCCTCGAAGGGGGAGCCGCGCTGCACGCTGCGGCCTGGGACGAACAGCTCGTGGATTACGTGCGGCTGTATGTCACCCCGCACACGCTCGGCGGGACCGGGCTGCCGCTGCTGGCGGATCGGGCGTTCTCCTCGGCGGACTTGGTGGACCGGCACGTCGAACCGCTCGGTCCCGATGTCCTGATCGAAGGCTATGTTCACGGGGCTCGTTGAATCGGTGGGCGAACTGCTCGAGCGCAAGACGACGAGCGGGGGATTCCGTCTGCGTATCGGATCGCGGCTGGCGTCCGAGCTCGCACCGGGCGACAGCCTGGCCGTGAACGGCGTCTGCCTGACGGTGATTCTCGCCGAGCAGCAGGAAATTCACGCCGATATCGGACCCGAAACGGTGCGCGTGACGACGCTCGGATTGCTGGCGCGCGGGAGCGCGCTGAACCTCGAGCGCCCGCTGCGCGCCGACGGCCGTTTCGGCGGTCACTTCGTGCAGGGCCACGTGGATGCCATCGGCCATGTCGAAGAGCTCCGTCAGGATGCCGATTTTCACTGGCTGACGGTCAGCTTTCCTCCGTTCCTGGCGCCCTACCTCGTCCACAAGGGCTCGATCGCCGTGGACGGCATCAGCCTCACCGTCGCCGGGCTGGGCGCCGATCGCTTCGACGTCCAGGTCGTGCCGTACACGATGGACCACACGAACCTGGGACGCGTGCAGATCCGCGAGCGCGTCAACATCGAATGCGACATGGTCGGGAAGTACGTGGTTCGCGCGGCGGAGCTGGCGGGGCTGACGCTGACCGGCCTGCGCCCTGGAGAAGTGACACATTGAAACGCATGCACATCGCCAAGGGCGCGCGCAGGAAGTCCTCGCCGTTTGCCCGCATCGAAGACGCGCTCGACGCCATCCGCGCCGGCCAGATGATCATCGTCGTCGACGATGAGGATCGGGAGAACGAAGGCGATTTGACGATCGCCGCCGAAAAAATCACGCCGGAAGCGATCAACTTCATGGCGCGGCACGGCCGCGGGCTGATTTGCCTGTCGATGACGCCGGAGCGGCTCGACGAGCTCGAGATTCCGCTGATGGTTTCGCAGAACAGCTCGCGGTTCGACACCGGGTTCTGCGTGACGATCGAGGCAAAGGAACGGACGAGCACCGGCATCTCTGCCGCCGATCGCGCGGCCACGGTGCTCGCGGCGATCGATCCCTCCACGCGGCCGGTGGACCTCGCGCGCCCCGGTCACATGTTTCCGCTGCGCGCGCGCACCGGCGGCGTGATGGTCCGTGCCGGCCAGACGGAGGCGGCGGTCGACCTTGCGCGCATCGCCGGACTGTATCCGGCCGGCGTGATCTGCGAGGTCATGAACGAAGACGGCACGATGGCGCGCGTGCCGCAGCTGAGGAAGTTCGTCAGGCGGCACGGACTGCTGATGATTACCGTCGCGGACCTGATCAACTACCGGCTCAGCACCGAGTCGCTGGTCAAACGGGTCGCCTCCGCCAAGATGCCGACCGTCTACGGCGACTTCCGCGTCTATGCCTTCGAAAGCTACATCGACCACCAGACGCACGTGGCGCTGGTGTGCGGCGACCTCGGGGACGGGAAGGACGTCCTCGTGCGCGTGCACTCCTCCTGCCTGACCGGCGATGGGCTGCATTCCATCCGCTGCGACTGCGGCGCGCAGCTGGACGCCGCCATGGAGAAGATCGCCGCGGAGGGCCGCGGGATCCTGCTGTACCTGAATCAGGAAGGGCGCGGCATCGGCCTGGCGAACAAGATCCGGGCGTACGAGCTGCAGGACGAAGGGTTCGACACGGTCGAGGCGAACGAGCGGCTGGGATTCAAGGCGGACCAGCGCGACTACGGCATTGGTGTGCAGGTCCTGCGCGAGCTCGGCGTGCGCTCGATGCGGCTGCTCAGCAACAACCCGCGGAAGCTCGTGGGCATCGAAGGGTACGGCCTCTCCGTCAGCGAGTGGATGCCGCTCGAGATCCCCGCGTCCGATTCGACCCGCCGCTACCTGAAAACGAAGAAAGAGAAGTTGGGACACAAGCTGTCATCGGTGTAATTGGTGAGTTGGTGAATTGGTGAGTTGGTGAATTGGTGAGTTGGTGAATTGGTGAATTGGTGAATCGCGCGTGGAATCCAGCCACCAACTCACGAGCTCACCAACTCACGAATTCTCGTCCGTGATTCTCTTTGACGGCGTCTGCAACCTCTGCAACGGCGTCGTGCAATTCGTCATCGCCCGCGACCCCACGGGGCGATTCCGGTTCGCCGCGCTGCAGTCCGACGCGGCGCGGCGGCTGCTCGGGCGGCGCGACCCTCCGCGAGAGTGGCCCGACAGTATCGTGCTCGTGGAAGACGGCGGTGTCTTCACGCGCTCGACGGCCGCATTGCGGGTCGCGCGCGGACTCCGTTTTCCGTGGCCGCTCGCGTACGTTTTCGTCGGCGTGCCGCGACCGTTGCGCGACCGGGTCTACGACATCGTCGCGCGGAACCGCTACCGCTGGTTCGGCCGACGCGACGCGTGCATGCTCCCGACTCCGGAGCTGCGCGCGCGATTCGTCGATTGACGCGACAGGTCGGTTGACACTCAACAATGTGTCCGCTACGATCAGAATTTGCGACAAAGCGAGTTGCGGTTCATGCTTCGGTTCGGCACACACCTGTGACGGTCAAAGGCCAACTTCACGCCTGTCGGGATTCGCTCATGGCTGGCATGCGCGCGGCTGCGCGCGGTTCCGCGCCGGATCCGAAGGGTGCCGAGCTCCTTCGCGCGTGTCTCGATCTGGTCGAGCACCTCGCGCGTCAGTCGCTGGACGTCACGACGGCCGAGATCGAAACCACACTCGCCGTGCTCGAGCGGGCCTTCGCGGAGCTCGGCGACGATGCCACCGGCGCCGTGTCGGTCGCGTTGAAAAACGCGATTGGCAAGTTGCGAGCCCTCAAACTCGAGATGACCGCCAAGTAACCGCCCGCCGCAGGTTTGACAGGCGCGAAGCCCGTCAGCTACGATAAGAGTTTGCGGTAGAGCGGGTTAGCGGCAATGTTCGACTCCCTCAGCACACGCCTGCAGGACGTTTTCAAGACGCTTCGCGGCGAAACGCGGCTGACGCCGGAGAACATCGAGGCCGCGCTGCGCGAGATCCGTCTCGCCCTGCTCGAAGCCGACGTCAATTTCAAGGTCGTCAAGGCGTTCATCGACCGCGTCCGCGACCGCGCGGTGGATGCGGTCGCGAACAAGGACGTCCTGCGCGGGCTCGGGCCGTCCCAGGAAGTCGTCAAGATTGTCCGGGACGAGATGGTGGCGCTCTTCGGCAACGCCGAAGGGGGCCTCCAGTCCACGACCAAACGGCCGCGCGTCATCCTGATGCTCGGTCTTCAGGGTGCGGGCAAAACGACGACGTCGGGCAAGCTGGCGACGTGGCTGAAGAAGCAGGGCAAGCACCCCCTGCTCGTGTCGACGGACGTGAAGCGTCCCGCGGCCATCCAGCAGCTGAACATCGTCGCGCACAGCGCGGGCGTTCGCGTCCACGACCCGGTGGGTGTGATGGATCCGGTGGCGCGCGCGAAGGGCGCCGTCACCGAGGCCGCGACGCTGGGGTTCGACGCGGTGATCGTGGACACCGCGGGCCGGCTGCACATCGACGACGAGCTGATGCAGGAGCTCGTCGCGATCAAGGGCGTGACGGACCCGTCCGACCTGCTCTTCGTCGCCGACGCGATGACGGGGCAGGACGCGGTCAAGAGCGCGGGCGAGTTCAACGCACGGGTGGGTGTCACCGGCGTCGTCCTGACGAAGCTCGACGGCGACGCGCGCGGTGGCGCGGCGCTGTCGGTCGTGTCGGTCGTGGGCGTGCCGATCGCGTTTGTCGGCAGCGGCGAGCGGCTCGAGGATCTGGAGCCGTTCCGCCCCGAGCGCGTCGTGTCGCGCGTGCTGGGGATGGGCGACGTGCTCTCGCTCGTCGAGCGCGCCGAAGCCGCGATCGACGTCGAGGACGCGGCGCGGCTCGAAGGGAAGATTCGCGCGAACGAATTCACGCTCGAGGACTTCCGCGATCAGCTCAAGACGATCAAGAGGATGGGGCCGCTCGAGCAGATCATGGGCTTGCTGCCCGGGATGGGCAACCTCAAGGCGCTGGCGGAGAACAAGCCCGACGAGAAGCAGATGACGCGCGTCGAGGCGATCATCAATTCGATGACGCCCCAAGAGCGGCGCACGCAGCACATCATCAACGGCAGCCGCCGCAAGCGCATCGCGAAGGGCAGCGGCACCTCGGTCGAAGAAGTAAATCGTCTGCTGAAGCAGTTCGTGCAGATGCAGAAGATGTTGAAGTCGCTCGGCGGGATGGCCGGGCTGGCCGGCGGCGGCAAGAAAGGGCGCCGTCAGGCCATGCAGATGCTGCGCAACCGCGGGTAACCGCGGTGCTCGGGGCAGGCCTGAAGAGCCGGTGAAGAAATGCGACGTTTGAACGCAGAGCTCGCAGAGCACGCTGAGAAATCCTTGGGCATTTCTTCTCTGCGGGCTCCGCGGTCTCTGCGTTGAATGTGATTTGTTCACAAGCTCTGAAGGTCTGCCGGCTCAGCGAAACAGGCGTTCGGGTTCGAGCCCCGGACGCCATTCAGGAGAGTGCGATGGTAGCGATTCGTTTGCGCCGTGCCGGTTCCAAGAAGCGTCCGTATTTCCGCATCGTCGTCACCGATTCCCGCGCGGCCCGCGACAGCTCGTTCGTCGAAATCCTCGGACATTACAACCCGCGCACCAGGCCGGCGCTCGTCGACGTCAGGCAGGAGCGCGTGGACTACTGGATCAGCAAGGGTGCGCAGCCGTCTGATTCGGTGCGGACGCTGATCGCGCGTCATCTGACGCCCGTGCCCGCGGCTGCCTCCGCGCCCGTGCCGGCGGCGCCCGAGGTCAAATGAGCGCGGACGCGAGCCCCGGCACCGGCGTGCGCGCCGTCGTCGAAGTGCTGGCGAAGGCGCTCGCCGGCCGTCCCGACGAGGTGCGCGTCATCGAATCGCAGCACAAGCAGGTGACGCTCATCGAGCTGTTCGTCTCGCCGCAGGACATCGCCAAGGTGATCGGCCGTCAGGGTCGCACCGCGGCGGCGCTGCGGACCCTCGCGTCGAGCGCGGGCGAGCGCGACGGCAAGAATGTCACGCTGGAGATTCGGGAAGCGCGGTGACGTGAGCTGGGAACAGATGGCGCTCGTGGGGCGCATTGCTCGCGCGCACGGCATCCGCGGCCAGGTGATCGTGACCCCGGAGACCGATTTTCCGGAGGAGCGGTTTCAGCCTGGCGCCGAGCTGTTCATCGAGCGGAACGGACAGGTGGAGCCGCTGCGGATTACCACCGCGCGGTTTCATGGTGAGCGTCCGGTCATCGGCATCGAAGGCGTCGAGACGATGAGTGACGCCGAGACGCTGGCCGGACACGAGCTGCGAGTGCCGGTCGACCGCCTGGCGGCGCTGCCGCCGGGGACGTTCTACCGGCACGATCTGATTGGCTGTCGGGTCGAGACACGCGAGGGCCGCTCGGTCGGTCTCGTTCGCGACGTCGAGGGGACGATGACGGGCAGCCGGCTCGTGGTGGACGGCGCCGGTGGCGACGTGCTGATTCCACTGGTGTCGCCGATTTGCACGGTCGTCGATCCGGCCGGCAAGCGGATCGTGATCGATCCACCGGCGGGCCTGATCGACGTGAACGCGCGGGGGCGATGACTTTCGACATCGTCACGATTTTTCCGGCGATGATCGAGCAGCCCCTGGGGTTGGGCATCCTCGGCCGGGCGATCGAGCGGGGGACACTGGACGTGAAAGTCCACGATCTGCGGGACTTCACGACCGACCGTCACCGCGTCGTGGACGACACGCCGTACGGCGGCGGACCGGGCATGGTGCTGAAGCCCGACCCGATCTTCCGGGCGCTCGACGCGATTGAAGCCGAGCGCGGGGCGCCGCTGACGGTGATCCTGACCTCGCCGCAGGGCACGCGCTTCACGGCTGCCGAGGCGCAGCGGTTGAGCGGCCTCGGGCACCTCGTGCTCCTGTGCGGGCGCTACGAAGGCGTCGACGATCGCGTGCGCGAGCGGGTCACCGAGGAGCTGTCGATCGGCGACTACGTGCTGACCGGCGGAGAACTGCCGGCCCTCGTGGTGCTCGACGCGGTTGCGCGGTTTGTGCCGGGTGTGGTCGGGGACGGGCAATCGGTGGTGGAGGATTCGTTCAGCCGCGGGCTGCTCGATTTTCCGCAGTACACGCGGCCGGCCGAGATTACGACCCGCAGCGCGAGGCATTCAGCCGGGCATGCTGGTGTCGCCGAGCGCGTGTTGCAGGTTCCCGACGTGCTGCTGTCGGGGAACCACGCGGAGATTCGGCGATGGCGGAAGCGTGAAGCGCTGAGCCGGACGCTCGACCGGAGGCCGGATCTGCTGGTCGGGGCGACGCTGGACGAAGAAGAGCAAGAGATGCTGCGAGAGCTTAAAGGAGCGAGACATGGGCGCGATTGAGCTGGTGGAAAAGCCGCAACTGGCCGAGCGGCCGGCGATGAAGTCGGGCGACACGGTTCGGGTGCACGTGAAGGTGCGCGAGGGCGACAAGGAACGCATCCAGATCTTCGAAGGCGTCGTCATCGGCCTGCATCGCGGCGGCACGCGGGCGTCCTTCACCGTGCGCAAGGTGTCGTTCGGCCAGGGCGTCGAGCGCATCTTCCCGCTGCATTCGCCGACGATTCAGAAGGTCGAAGTGATGCGGTCGGCCAAGGTCCGCCGCGCGAAGCTGTACTACCTGCGCGACCTGAAGGGCAAGGCGGCCCGCATGAAAGACACCGCGAAAGCATAGTCGGTGACCCGTGTCCCCGCGATGCGCACGCTGGAGAACGCGTTGCGCCGCGTCGGGTTCGTGCACGTGGCCGGCGTCGACGAGGTGGGACGCGGCTGTCTCGCCGGCCCCGTCGTCGCGGCGGCGGTCGTTCTCCACCCCGACCGCCACATCCCGGGCGTCGGCGACTCCAAGGCGGTGCCCGCGGCCGAGCGCGAGCGCCTCTACGACTGCATCGTGCGCCACGCCGTGGCCTGGGCCGTGGCGGCGGCCGACCCGTCGGAAATCGACCGCATCAACATCCATCAGGCGTCGCTGCGGGCCATGCAGCGCGCCGTCCTCGCCCTGGTTCCGCTGCCGGACATCGTCCTCGTCGATGCGTTTCGGGTGCCCGAGCTGCCGATGGCCCAGCGGGGGGTGCCGCACGGCGACCGGCGCTGCTCGGCGATCGCGGCGGCGTCGATCATCGCCAAGGTGACGCGGGACCGGCAGATGCTCGAGCTGCACGTGCGCGACCCGCGCTACGGCTTCGATCGCCACAAAGGTTATGCAACCGCCGATCATCTCGACGCCCTCGCCCGGTTCGGCTACTCCGACGTGCACCGGCGATCGTTCCGCCCTCGGACGCTGTTTGATACGATTGACTAGATTCCCACGTGGCCATTGATCGCGCCGTCACGCTGCGCAACGCCGAGAAGCTGATCCGGCAGGGCAAGCTCGAGCCCGCCATCGCGGAATTTCTCCGCCTCCTCGAAGAACAGCCGCAGGACTGGAACCTCAAGAACACGATCGGGGACTTGTATGCGCGCGCCGGGCAGGTGGACAAGGCGGTCGAGCAGTTCATGCAGATCGCCGACAGCCTGGGCGACGAAGGCTCCGTCGCGAAGGCGGGCGCAATCTACAAGAAGATCCTCAAGCTCAAACCCGACCACGAGCACGCGCTGGTACAGGTGGCCGACATCCTCGGGAGCCAGGGGCTGTACGCCGACGCGCGAGCGCATCTGAATACGCTGGTCGAGCTGCGGCGCGCAAGAGGGGACACCCGCGGCGCGCTGCAGGCGAAGATCCGGCTCGGCTCGCTCGACCCGGAGGATTACGAAGGGCGGCTGCAGGCGTCCAGCGCGCGCATCGAGCTGGGCGACGTCGGCGGGGCGATGAACGACCTCAAGGAAATCGCCGGGGAGCTGGCCGGCAAGGGCCGGCAGCCCGAGGCGATCGAGGTCCTGCGCGAGGCCGCGACGCTCAACCCGAAGGACGACGAGATTCGCGAGCGGCTGTTCGACGTGTTCTTCAGCATCAGCGACTTCGCGCGCGCCCGGGAGTGCGCCACCTCGGTCGAGCAGTTCCGGATGGTGGCGGCCGCGCTCGAGGGACAGGGCCGGGCCGACGAGGCGCTCGAGACGCTGCGCCAGGCGGCCGCCTTGCACGAGTACGACAACGAGCTCCGGGCCGAGCTCGCCCGCGGGTTCCTCGCCCGCGGCGATCTGGCGACGGCGGCGGCATACCTCACCGTCGAAACAGCGGGCGACGACCCGGCCCTGCTGATGACCGTCGCCGACATTCAGCTCCGCGGCGACAAGCTTGACGATGGCATGGCCATCCTGCGCCGGCTGCTCGACGAGGATGCGTCGCGCCGCGAGCAGATCGCGTTCCTCGGCTGGACGATCGCCGAGCAGCGGCCCGAGGCGGGGTTTCTCGTCGTGGAGCTCGCGGCCGACACCGCGGTCGCGAAGGACGACTGGCCGGCGGCCGCCGCGGCGCTGCAGGAATTCGTCACGCGCGTGCCGAACCACATTCCCGCGCTGATGCGCCTCGTCGAGATCTGCGTCGACGGCGGGCTCGACGCGACGATGTACAGCGCGCAGGCCCAGCTGGCCGACGCCTACATCTCGGCCGGTGCGGCGACCGAAGCCCGCTTCATCGCGGAGGATCTGGTCGCGCGCGAGCCGTGGGAGAAAGCGAACATCGAGCGGTTCCGTCGCGCGCTCGTGCTGCTCGGCGAACCGGACCCCGACGCCCTGATCGCGTCGCGGTTGAGCGGCGAATCGCCGTTCACGAGCACCGACCTGTCGCTCTTCGGCGGGGGGTCCATCTTCGACGAGCCAGCCGCGCCCGAGCCGACGCCGCCCGCGCCCGAGCTGACGCCGGTCGAGCTCGACGTGCTGCTCGCCGATTCGTTTGCCGCCGAGTCGGCGCCGAAGTCCGCGCGCAGACGGCGCCCGGAGGAAGGCCAGCAGTTCCAGCTCAGCTCGGAGGCCATCGACCTCGAGAGCATTTTCGGACACATCGAATCGCCGCTCGAGCCGGCACACGAGGCGTCGGCAGACGAGGCGCCGGAGCACGAGGAAGTCGATCTCAGCGTCGGGCTCGACATGAAGTCGGCCCCGTCTCCCGTGCCTGCCGCGCCGGCGCCGTCAGCCGATCTCGACAGCGTCTTCGGGAATCTGCGCAGCCAGGCCGCTCGACGCTCGGGGCTGGACGATTCGGAGAAGGAATACAAGCGCGGCCTCGCGCTGCGGAAGGCCGGCGACATCGACGGCTGCATTCAGGCGCTGGAGAAGGCGTCGCACGCGCCGAAGCTGCGATTCTCAACCTCCTGGATGATCGCGCGCCTGTACCGCGATCGCGACCAGATGGCGGAGGCGCTCGAATGGCTCGAGCGCGCCGCGCAGGCACCGGCGCCCACGTCCGACGATGCGAACCAGCTGCTGTACGAACTGGCGGAGGCGCTCGAGAAAGTGGGCGAGGTGGCGCGCGCGCTCGCCGTCTGCATGGAACTGCAGTCCGAGGCGGGCGAGTACCGTGATGTCGCGGAGCGCATCGATCGGCTGACCAGAGTCCAGGCAGGGTAGCATCCTGATCCGCCGATTCCTCTACGTCGTCTTCTTCGTCCAGGTTGGCCTGCTGCTGCTCGTGCTGCCGTGGTGGCCGGCGTTCTGGGAGCACAACTACTTCGCCGTCGCGTGGCCGCCGCTGGGGACGCTGCTGACGAACAACTTCGTGCGCGGCGCGGTCAGCGGTCTCGGTGTCGTGAATCTGGTGGCCGGCTTCGCCGATCTCGCGCGGCTGTTCGCGGCGCACGAGCCGGACGAGCCGGACGAGATGTCGCTGCACGACGGCGCCGGGCGGCCGTGATGCTCTGTCTCGTCACCGATCGGCGGCGTCTCTCCGGCGCCGACGCCTCGCCAGGCGAGGCACGCCGCTGTCTGATGGAACAGACCCGCTACGCCGCCGCCGCCGGCATCGATCTGATCCAGGTTCGAGAACGCGATCTGGAAGCCGCAGACCTCGCGCGACTCGTCACCGACCTGCTCGACGCCGCCCGCGGCACGCCCACGCGGATTGTCGTCAACGACCGGATGGATGTCGCCCTGGCGTGCGGCGCCGACGGCGTGCATCTGCGCGCCGACTCGGTGGACGTGGCCGACGCGCGGCGGCTGGCGCCGCCGGGATTCCTGATCGGCCGCTCGGTGCACCACGCGGACGAGGCGGTCCGCGCGGCGGGCGCGGACTATCTGATGGCCGGCACGGTGTTCCCGTCAACGTCCAAGCCCGACCGGGCGCGCTGGCTTGGAGCCGGAGGCCTTCAGGAGATCGTTCGCGCCACCCGGACGCCCGTGTTGGCGATTGGCGGCGTCACCGAGGATCGGATGGAGGAAATCGCCGCCACCGGGGCCGCCGGCTGCGCGGCGATTGGCCTCTTCCTGGGGTCCGGCGGAACCGGACCGGCGCGGTCGTGCCGCGCGATTCCGTTGCAGGGTCTGGTCGAACGGGCGCGCTCGCGGTTTGACAGCGCGGATACGGGCTCCCTAACATAAGCGCGGTTGTCGTTCTCCTCCATGTCTGCAGATCGGATGTCCAGCGGTTTCGGCGGCACGCTTCGCGACGCTCGCGAGCGGCGCGGCGTCTCGCTGCGTCAGATCGCCAACGCCACGAAGATCTCCGTCGCCGCGCTCGAAGCGCTCGAGCGCAACGACTTCTCGCGCCTGCCCGGCGGCATTTTCAGCCGCGCTTTCGTCCGCTCGTACGCGATCGAGGTCGGACTCGATCCTGAGAAGACGATCCAGGAGTTCATCGCGCAGTTCCCCAACGATTCCGTGACGGCGGGGCACCCGACCTCCGAGCAGGTGGAGGACAACGAGGCGCTCGAAAGCGACCGGCGCATGGCCGGGACGTTCCTCTGGCTGATCGCCATCAGCGTTCCGATCGCGGGGACCCTGCTGTACTTCGCCACAGCCGGCCGTCGTGCGGCGCGAGAGGCGCCGCCGCCGGTGACGGTCGCGGCTCCGGCGACCGAGACGAAGTCCGAGCCGCCGCCGCCTGCCGTTCAGGCCGCTGCGCCGCCGCCCGTGGCGGAGACCACCGGCGAACACCTGACCGTCTCGCTGACGGCCAGGCGACCGTGCTGGGTGTCGGCCACCGTCGACGGTCAGAAGGCGATCGAACGCCTGCTGCAAACGGGCGAGCAGACAACCATCGACGTGCGCCGGGACATGGTCCTGACGGCGGGCGATGCATCGGCGATCGCGCTGACGTTCAACGGCGCCGAGGCACGACCGCTCGGGAAGGCGGGCGAAGTGGTCACGGCCCGCTTCAACCTCACGAACTTCAAGGACTACTTACAGGTCCGATGATCGGTCCCACGCCGCTCCTCGATTTCTTCAAGCGCGGCGAGGTGGCGCGCGACGTGCGGCTGGAGGCCGCGCGGGGCCTGCTCGCGCCGCGGGCGCACGAACAGCTGGCGATTCTCGTCCTGCTCCTCGAAGATCCCGATCCGGAAATCAGGGCCACTGCCGACGAGACGTTGAATCAGATTCCCGTGGAGGCGCTGACCACCTTCCTCGGGCGGTCCGACGTGCCCGTCGATCTGCGGGAGTTCTTTGGCGATCGCGGGATCTTTCCGGCCGAGATCCCGCAGATCGAGGTCGACGTCGACGGGCCGCTGCTCGACACGAACGAGCCGGTGCCGGAGGAGGAGGAGGAGGAGGATCGTGAGACGGCGCTGCAACGGCTCCAGAAGATGTCCTTCACGGACCGGTTGAAGTCGGCTGTGAAGGGGTCCCGGGAGATGCGGGCGATCCTGATTCACGACTCCAACAAGATGATCTGCGCCGCGGTGCTCTCGAGCCCGAAGGTGTCGGCGCCAGAGGCCGAGGGTTTTGCGCGGATGGCCAACGTGTCCGAGGACGTGCTGCGCATCATCGCGAGCAACCGCGCCTGGATGAAGAGCTACGGCACGCTGCTCGCCCTGGTGAAGAACCCGAAGACGCCGCTCGGCCTGTCGATGATCCTGATGCCCCGGCTGGCCGATCGCGATCTCACCAAGCTGTCGGTGGACCGCAACGTGCCCGAGGCGCTCCGCATCTCCGCCCGCAAGAAGGTCGTCGCCGCCACGCAGAAGAAGTAGCTACTTCCTGCGAGCCCAGTCCTTCCGCATCTGAGCCAGGCCTTCCATGTAGACCGTCGCCCGCTCGCGCTCCTCTTCGGTGGTCATCGACTTCAGCAGGTCGAGCGCCTTGGCCAGATCTTCCTGAATCGTCTGCCGCGTCGTCTTGAAGTACAGCCGGCGGATTTCCGCGAGCTTGTCGTCGCTTGTGAGCATCCGCAGTTTCACGATGGTCTCCGGTGGCGGCCGAGCGCGGCGCGAAAGTCGTCGAGTCCAAGCCGCAGGCCTTCGGTCTCGATATGGTAGTCGAGCAGGCGAGCCCCGCCTGCCGCGAGCGCGTCGGCGATCGCCGGCCGTGCGGCCGGCGGGCCGTAACAGAAGAGACATCCGCCGCCGCCGGCGCCGCACACCTTGGCGGCCGTCGCGCCAGCGGCCTTCGCCCGCGCGATCAGGCCGTCGATGGCCGGCGTCGTGACGCCGGACGCCAGATGCTTGCGGTTCTCCCACTCGATGGCAATCTGCCGGCCGACCTCGTCCCAGTCGCCGCGCTCGAGCGAGGTCCGCATCGCGGCCGCCGTGTCGCGGATCCGCTCGAAGCAGTCGAAGAGGTGACGGTCGCCGTCGGTGTGGCGCCTGGTGATGTCCCAGTTGTTCGTTCCTGAATTGCGCGGCGCGCCGGTGTAGGCCAGCACGATCCGGCGCTCGAGCTCCTGCGGGTCCACGTCGAGCGCGACGCGCCGGATGCCGGCGACGCCGAGCTCGATGGCCGCGATGCCGCCATGCAGGGCGGGACGATAGTCCTGCACGCCGGTCGGCACGCGGATCGCCTGGCACTCCACGTTCATCGCGACCTGGAGGAGATGCTCGGCATCCTGGGGTGCGTTCGTCCAGCGGGCGAGCGCCCCGCACGCCGCGATGGTGAGCGCCGAGGACCCGGCGATGCCCGCGCCGGCGGGCGACTCGCCGCGCGTCGTCAGCGTGGCGTCTTGCAGGCGATAGTGCCGCGCCAGCAGCGCGAGCAGCGGGAGATCGCTGGTGCCATCGAGGTCCGACCAGTGCGTCGCGCGGACCGTGCGGTCCGTGTCGAGCGAGCGCAGCTGGATCCCGCCCTCGAGACGCGCGTCGATTGTGACGTGCGCGCGCAGGCTGATCGCCGCGTTCAGCGTCGAGGCGCCGTCGTGAAACAGGTAGAGTGGCCAGATGTCGATGGTGCCGCCGGCCAGGTCGATGCGGGTGGGAGCCGAGGACATGATCCGGGTCACTGGCGGCGAATTATAGCTGGTCGTCGCGAGCGTCGGACCGGGATCGCAGCAGCGATGCACCGCATCCTTGCCGCTTTGACGGCGCCGCGTCTTGACGGAAAGTTTGCGCCGGGTCTTCGGCGGCAAGTTAGCGAGTTAGCGCCAGTTAGCGCCTTATGGTCCTTCTTGCCGACATTTCGGCGACTAGTAGGCTTCGGTGCCGAATTACCGCGTCCATTCTTCCGCCCTCCAGAAGGATCAAGATCAGGACGGACCTTTCTGGCGTATTTGCGAATGCGCTGCCCATTGATCGGCACGGCATGCCGGTTGCTTGACGCGCAGGACGACTCTGCCGGTTTGGCCGGCGCGCAAGGAGCAGGCGACAAATGAGGATGAGAACAGAACCGCTGCGCAGTTCGCAAATCAGATTCGGGTGGTCCCTCATTCTCGCGCTGGGCCTCCTGGTCGCCGCGCCCGTTGGCCAGCAGCGCAGCAGCCCCGAGACGCAGTGGCGTTACATCGGCGGGGACATCAGTGCCACCCGCTACTCGCCTCTGGACCAGATCAACGCCGCTAACTTCAAGGACCTCGAGGTGGCGTGGACCTGGCGCGGAGACAACTTCGGCCCCAAAGTCGACTACCTCCTCCGGTCGACCCCGATCTACGTCGACGGACTGCTCTACACCGTGGCCGGCTCCCGCCGCACGGTGGTCGCCGTCGACCCGGCCACCGGGGAGACCATCTGGACCCACCGCGAGCCCCACACCACACGGTGGGACCGCGGCATGCGGAACAACTACGGCAAGGGCGTGGCCTACACGGAAGTAAACGGGAGGGGCGTGATCTTCACCAGCAGCCCCGGCTTCTTCCTTCACGCCCTCGACGCGAAGACCGGCCAGCCCCTGGAGAACTGGGGAAAACCGGTCCCCTTGCCCGGCTTTCCCAAGACCGGGGTGGTGGACATGCTGCCGGACCTCGTGGGGGACTGGGAACCCTGGTTGAAGTCCGGCTATAAATACGACCCAAACCACGGGATCCCTCGGGACCTTGGGAATATCAGCACCTCATCGCCTCCCCTCGTCGTCAACGGGGTGGTCATCGTGCCCAACGTCCACGAGCAGGGCTACTACCAGACCCGCATCGAGAACATCCCGGGCGACATCCTGGCCTATGACGCCAAGAGCGGCAAGTTCCTCTGGAAGTTCCACGTCATCCCCCGGCCCGGCGAGTTCGGTCACGAGACCTGGGAGAACGACGCCTGGAAGACGACGGGGGATGTGTCGTCGTGGGCCCCAGTGTCTGCCGATCCGGCGCGGGGGCTTGTCTACATCGTCACCAACGCGCCGACCATCGACTTCTTCGGCGGCTTCCGGCCGGGCAACAATCTGTTCGGCGACTCCATCATTGCGCTCGACGTCCGGACGGGCAAGCGGAAGTGGCACTTCCAGATGGTCCACCACCCCATCTGGAACTTTGACCCTCCCGCCGCCCCGGTCCTGCTGGATGTCACGGTCGGCGGGCGGAAGATCCCGATCGCGGCTGAGCCCACGAAAGCGGGGATGCTCTACACCTTCAACCGGGAAACCGGCGAGCCGGTGTGGCCCATCGTGGAGCGCCCAGTCCCCCAGAGCACCGTGCCTGGAGAGAAGCTGTCGCCCACCCAGCCCTTCCCCACCAAGCCGTTGCCGTTTGAGATGCAGGGGCTGAGCGAGAACGACCTCCTTGACTACACGCCCGCGCTCCGGCAGGAGGCCCTGGAGATCATCAAGAACTACTCGATCGGCCCCCCGTTCAACCCGCCGATCCAGGTGGGCCACCCCTCCGGCAAGCGATCGTTTGTCAGCTGCCCGAGCGACGCGTCGAACATCACCGGACCGCCATCGGCGGACCCGGAAACAGGGATCCTCTACATCGGGTCCGCCAACGGGTGCCGAGCGGAAAACATCGTGCCCGCCAAGGAGATAGACGAACCCGACGACCCGGCGACCACGGGCAAGACGCTCTCGGGCTATGCCGTCAAGAATCGCGGAGACTTTCGCGGCCCCCAAGGGCTCCCGATCTTCAAACCCCCCTACGGCCGGATCACGGCCATCGACATGAACACGGGCGAGCACCTCTGGTGGGTGCCCAACGGGGATACGCCCGATCGCATCAAGAACAACCCGTCCCTCAAGGGGGTGAACCTCCCCAACACGGGGGCGCCCTCCAACCCCGTCACGCTGGTCACGAAGACCTTGCTCATCACCGGTGAGGGCGCGGCGGGGGCGCCTGTGCTCCATGCCTTGGACAAGAAGACCGGCAAGCGGCTCGCCACCAGCGTCCCGCTGGGCGGAAGCATCCGGTACGGCATCATGACCTACATGCACGAAGGGCGGCAGTACCTCGTGGCTCAGGTCATGAGCCCGACTTTTCCAGGTTCGCTGGTGGCGCTCCGGCTGCCGGTAGCGAAAAAGCCCACCCATGAATGAGGTGCGGTAGGTCGAGACGTATTCAGCCGAGGGGCGTGCTTCTGCCAGCCCCGGCGCCACCGGAGACCTCGGGACTTTCCGGGTCTTCTGTTGGCGCTGACGGTGCCTGAGTGTCTTGAATGTTCATTCGGGGTTCGGGGCTTCATATGATCACGTCTACCATGAGCAAGGCGCGTCGAAGGGAATCTTGGGCACGGCGGTATGCCACCCCCGTCACCGCCGTGATCCTCGCCGTGAGCGTGGCTGGTGGGGCTCGTGCCTCGGTTTCGCAGAGCGCGGCCGGTTCATCGTCTGATAGTGCGGTGAGGTCTGACAGCTCGGTGCTGGATGGGGTGTTCACGTCGCGCCAAGCGTCGGAGGGGGCGCGGAAGTTCGAGCAGGTGTGCTCGGACTACTGCCACAAACCCAGGGAGTTTTCTGGTGACCAGTTCAGAACCAAGTGGAATGGGAGGACGCTGCGCGAACTGTTCGACGTCATGTCCAGGATGCCGCCGGAGGATCCAGGGAGCCTCAACCCCGAGGAGTATGCGGCTGTTGTGGCGCACTTTCTCAGTCTGAACGACTACCCCGCAGGCGAGGAACCGCTGCCGGCTGACGTTTCCGCGCTCGAGAAGATCCGGTTCAAGGAACCACCGGCCAAGTAGCCCCTCCCGCACGGCGAAACCGCGCGAACCCGCCGGCGAGCCATCCACACTGAAGAACGTCCCGGTCGGCGAAACGCGTGCGGCTGCGCGTCGGTGCCGCTCTCGCCGCCGAGCTCGAGCACGCGGTTGCCGAGCCCGCGCAGGAAGAGACGGTCACTGGCGGCGAATTATGGCTGGTCGGTCGCTGGTAGAATCGTGGGCACGATGTCGCCAGGCTCGCTCGGCCGCCAGATCGGTCAGCTCCTCGTGGTCGGCTTCAACGGCCACCAGATTCCGGCCGAGCTCCGATCGCTCGCGAGGGAATTTGGCCTCGGCGGCGTCATTCTCTTTGCGCGTAACATCGTGGAGCCCGAGCAGGTGGCCGAGTTGGCGTTCGAGGCCGCACGCTTGGTGCCGGATCTACCCGTGTGGGTGTCGGTCGATCAGGAAGGCGGACGCGTGGCGCGGCTGAAGGCACCGTTCACCGAGTGGCCGCCGATGGCGACGCTCGGGCGCAGCGGCGACGTCCGCCTCGCGGAACGCTTCGCCCGCGCGCTGGCCGCCGAGCTGAAAGCGGTCGGCATCACGCTCGACTACGCACCCGTGCTGGACATCCACACCAACCCGAAGAACCCGGTGATCGGCGATCGCGCGCTGGCGGAGAACGCCGAAGAAGTGGCACGCCTCGGCAGCGCGATCGTGCGGACCCTGCAGGCGGAAGGGATCGCCGCGTGCGGCAAGCACTTCCCCGGACACGGCGACACCGGCACCGACTCGCATCTCGAGCTCCCGCTCGTGGAGCACCCGCCGGATCGCCTGCGCGCCGTGGAGTTTCTGCCGTTCATGGCGGCGATTGAAGCCGGCGTCGCGACCATCATGACGGCGCACGTGCTCGTCCCTTCGCTCGACGAGACACGGCCGGCCACGCTCTCCCGCCGCGTGGTGACGGACCTGCTGCGCAACGAGCTGAAGTACGAGGGCGTCATCCTGAGCGACGATCTGGAGATGAACGCGATCGCCGCCGAGTATCCAGTGTCGTCCGCCGCGGTGCTCGCGATCGAGGCCGGGTGTGACGGCGCGCTGATCTGCAGCGGGGACCACGACACGCAGGCGGCCGCGCTCGAAGCGCTGGTCCATGCCGTCGAGGACGACCGGCTGCGGCTCGTGCAGGTCGAGGATTCGCTGAAGCGGCACCTGCGCGCGAAAGAGCGCTTCCTCGCGTCGCCGGTGGCGACAAAACCTCCCTCCGCCCGCGCGCTGCGCGCGGCGCTCGGCAAGGACGAGCATCGCGCCGTCGCCCTTGAGATGGCGCGCTTCCTGTGATGCTCAAGCCCCGCGCGCTCGCCCCAGGCGATTGCCTCGCCGTCGTCGCGCCCGCGAGCCCGTTCACGCGCGAGGAGTTCAATCGCGGGGTGGATGAAATCAAACGCCTCGGGTTCGTGCCGGTGTACGACGATTCGGTGTTCGCGCGCCAGCGCTACGTGGCCGGATCGCCAGAGGTGCGGGCCGCCGCCATCCACGACGCGTGGCGCGACCCCTCGATCGCCGGCGTCATCGGTGTGCGCGGCGGTTACGGGAGCGCGCAGGTCCTGCCACTGCTCGATCGCGAGCTGGCGCGCCGGGCGGGCAAGCCGTTCATCGGGTACAGCGACGTGACGGCGATCCTGACCTTCCTGACCATCGGCTGCGAGGTCGCCGCGTTTCACGGCCCCATGCTCGCGGGTCGCCTGGGCGGCGGGGCCGAGCGCTACGACGCCGATTCGTTTCTGAAAGCGCTGTGCCGCCGCGAGCCGATGGGGGAGCTGGCCCCGGCCGGGCTCGAAGCGATCCGAGCGGGCGAGGCGGCTGGATCGCTTCTGGGCGGCACGCTCACGCAGCTGCTCGCATCGCTCGGCACCCCTTTCGCGTTCGCGCCGCCCGCCGGCTACGTGTTGTTCCTCGACGAGGTGGGCGAGCGCCCGTACCGGCTCGACCGGATGGTCACGCAGCTGAAGCAGGCCGGTCTGCTCGCGCGGGCCTCGGCCGTCGTCATCGGCGAGCTCCCGGGATGCGACGAGCCGTCGGGCGACCCGACCGCGCGCGCGGTCATGGCGGATCTGTTCGCCGACTTTCCAGGACCGGTCGTCATCGGCTTTCCGTCCGGTCACACGGTTGCCCCGGCGATGACGCTGCCCTTCGGCGTCAGGGCTCGCGTCGTGGCCGGCACGCGACCGTGTCTGGTGATTGAGGAGGCCGCCGTTGCCTGAGAGCCCATGGTGTGCGCCGGGTCTTAGGTCCGCCTGAAGGCGGACGCCACACGAGGAGAGCTTTGCCGCGGCCTGCTAACGCCGGGCTCACTTGGTTCATGGTCTTGGGTCCGATGTCACCTGGCACGTTGACAATCAGATGTAGTGCAGGGCTTCAGCCCGGCCTTGTCTGGCAGGCCTGAAGAGATTGCGAACAAATCAACTTGAACGCAGAGACCGCGAAGCCCGCAGAGAAGAAATGCCCAGGGACTTCTCAGCGTGCTCTGCGAGCTCCGCGTTCAAACGTCGCATTTCTTCACAGGCTCTGAGGGCCTGCACTACGATCGGACTGATTCTGCAATGAGCGACAAGATCCATCTGATCGGCGTCTGCGGAACGGCCATGGCGACGCTTGCCGCGATGCTGAAGCGCAAAGGCTACGACGTCCGGGGCTCGGACCAGGACGTCTACCCGCCGATGAGCGATTTTCTCGCCGCGGAGGGCATTCCGACGCTCGCCGGCTACTCCGCGGATCACATCACGGGTGATCTGGACCTCGTCGTCATCGGCAACGCGATCTCGCGCGGCAACCCGGAGCTCGAAGAAGTTCTGGATCGCAAGATCCGTTATTGCTCGCTCCCGGAAGCGATTCGCGAGCACTTTCTCTGGGGCGCGCGCTCGATCGTCATCGCCGGCACGCACGGCAAGACGACGACGACGGCGCTGACCGGCTGGCTGCTGACCTGCGGCGGCCTCGACCCCAGCGTGCTGGTGGGCGGGATCGCGCGGAACCTCGGCGAGCACGGATCCAGCTACCGCATGGGGCAGGGACGTGACTTCGTGATCGAGGGCGACGAGTACGACAGCGCCTTCTTCGACAAGACGGCGAAGTTCCTGAAGTACCTGCCGGACATCGCCGTCATCAACAACGTCGAGTTCGACCATGCCGACATCTACGCCGACTTCGATGCGGTGATGCTGGCGTTTTGCCGGCTCGTCAACCTGGTCCCGCGCCGCGGCCTGCTGCTCATCGGCGCCGACAGCGCGGGCGCGCGTGCCGTGACCGAGGCCGCGGTCTCGCGCGTCGAGACATTCGGCACCGCCGAGGGCGTCGACTGGCAGGCGCACGACATCGAGCCGGCGGGCGGCGTGACGCGCTTCAAGGTGCGACAGTTCGGCGCGCCCTTCGGCCTCTTCGAGGTGCCGCTCGTGGGGGCGCACAACGTCCGCAACGCGCTCGCGGCGATTGCCGTGGCGGCGGAGGTCGGCGTCAGCGCCGAGCGCATGGCCGAGGGCCTGCGGCTGTTCGCGGGCGTCAAGCGCAGGCTCGAGGTGGTGGGGATCGCCGACGGCGTCACCGTGTACGACGACTTCGCGCATCATCCGACCGCGGTGGCGGAAACGCTCGCCGGGCTGCGCGCGTCGAACCCCAGCGCGCGGATCTGGGCGGTCTTCGAGCCGCGCTCTGCCTCGTCCTGCCGGCGAGTGTTTCAAGAGGACTTTGCGCGCGCGTTCACCGGAGCCGACGAGGTGCTCGTCGCGCCGATCTTCCGGTCCAGGCTGCCGGAGCTCGAGCGGCTGTCGATCCCGCAGCTCGTGCGCGATCTCAACGGCCGTGGCCTGTCGGCGCGCGAGGCTGATTCGATCGACGACATCGTGGCGAGCATCGTGAAGGAGCATCAATCGGGCGACCTGGTCGTCCTGATGTCGAACGGCGGCTTCGGCGGCATCCACCAGAAGCTCCTGCGGGCGCTCGCGTGAACCCGTTCCGCGTCGTGCCGGTGGGCGATTCGGTGCTCGTCGTCGAGTTCGAGGAGCGCATCGATCCCGCGGTGAACGCCCGGACGATCGCGTTCGCCGACACGATTCACGCCGCCGCTCTGTCCGGCGTTCGCGACGTCGTGCCGGCATATCGTTCCGTCGCGATCTATTTCGACCCTCTGCGAACCGACAGCGACGCGCTGCTCGCGTGCGTGGAGCGCGAGGCAGGGCGGCCCCCACCTTCGTCGTCCGACGCGCGCGAGGCCGTGCGGATTCCGGTGTGCTACGGCGGCGACCTCGGACCGGATCTCGCCCGTGTCGCCTCCTTCGCCCGGATGAAGGAAGACGAGGTCGTTCGTGCGCATGCGGCAACGACCTATCGCGTGTTCATGCTCGGGTTCGTGCCCGGATTCGCCTATCTGGGCATCGTCGACGAGCGCATCGCGATGCCGCGTCATGCGACGCCGCGCCAACGCGTGCCGGCCGGGTCGGTCGGGATTGCCGGCGTGCAGACCGGCATCTATCCCATGGACACCCCGGGCGGCTGGCAGGTGATCGGCCGAACGCCGCTCAAGCCGTTCGATCCCGCCCGGGCGGAGCCCTTTCTGATGAAGGCGGGCGATGCCGTACAGTTCTATCCGATCGCTCGCGAGGAGTTCGACGCATGGACAGCGTAGCGCGACGCGTGCAGCCGGGCGAACGCGTCGCCGCGCTCCGTGTGATCAGACCCGGCATGCTGACGACGATTCAGGACGCCGGCCGCTGGGGCTTTCAGGCGCGCGGCGTGCCCGTGGCCGGACCGATGGATCCCGTGTCGCATCGTCTGGCGAACGCGCTGGTCGGCAACGACCGCCACGCCGCCACGCTCGAGGTCACGCTGCTCGGCCCCGAGCTGGAGTTCGAGGACGAACGGCTGGTGGCGGTGGCCGGCGCGGATTTCGAGCTCTGGCTGGAGGGCCGTCCCGCGCCATCCCACGCGCCGTTCATCGTGTCGGCGGGAGCGCGGCTGCGGTTCGGCGCGCGAGGGCTCGGCGCGCGCGCGTACCTCGCGGTGTCCGGCGGCATCAATGTATCCCCGACGCTCGGCAGCCGGGCGACGCATCTCGTGAGCGCGATGGGCGGCATCGGCGGACGGGCGCTGAAGGCCGGCGACAGGCTCCCGCTCGGCGACCCGGCGCGCATGCAGGGGATCGCGCTCGCGCCCCAGACCTCCATCGTCCCGTTGCCGGATCGGCACGCGCGGATTCGCGTGCTGGCCGGACCACAGGCCGACCACTTCACCTCCGATGCGCTCGACGTCCTGCAGTCCGCGCCCTACGTCGTGGGACACAACTCCGATCGCATGGGGTTCCGGCTCGACGGTCCGCGACTCACGCACGCGCGCGGCGCCGACATCATCTCCGACGCGACGCCGCTCGGCGTCCTGCAGGTGCCCGCGTCGGGTCAGCCCATCCTGTTGATGGCCGACCGCCAGACGATGGGCGGCTATCCGAAGATTGCCACCGTCATCTCGGCGGACATCGCCGTTGCCGGACAGCTCGGGCCCGCCGATCGCATCTCGTTCATCGTCTGCACGCCGCGCGAAGCGATGGCGGCGCTCATCGCTCAGGAACGCGCGCTGATGGCGGTGGAGGCGCGGCCGTCGTGACGGATTTTCCGGCGGCGATGCGCTCGGCATTCGGCGCCGACCGGCTCCGGTCGAACGTGCCGCTGGCACCCTTCACCACGTTCCGCGTGGGCGGTCCGGCCGACTATCTGATCGACACACGCGACAGCGACGAGATCGTCGCGGCGCTCGGCATCGCCCACGCGGCGCACGTGCCCGTGACCCTGCTCGGGGGCGGGTCGAACGTTCTCGTCGCCGACGCCGGCGTGCGCGGCCTTGTCATCCGCGCGCGGGGCGGCGACGTGCGCGCGATCGACGCGCATCACCTGCGCGCGGATGCCGCGGTCACCATCAACGGCCTCGTCCGCTGGACCCTCAATCACGGGTGCGCGGGGCTCGAAGCGTGGGCCGGCACGCCCGGGACCGTGGGCGGCGCCATCTTCGGGAACGCGCACTTTGGCGGCCGCCTGATTGGCGACGTCGTGGACCGGGTGCGGCTGGCGGGGCGCGACGGCGTCACGATCGACCTGCCGGCGGCGGCGATGGCGTTCGGATACGATCGGAGCCGGTTGCAGGAGTCGGGCGAAATCCTCCTGTCGGCGGTGTTTCGCGTGTCGCCGGGCGAGCCCGCCGCGCTGCGCGCGACCGCGCGCGCGTCGCTCGCGTTCCGCAAGCGCACGCAGCCGCTGGACACGCCAAGCGCCGGGTGCATCTTCCAGAACCCGGCGGAGGGACGGGACGTGGTGCCGGAAGGCCTCCCGTGGTCGGCGGGCGCGCTCGTCGATCGAGCGGGCATGAAGGGCGCGCGCGTCGGCGGCGCGCGGGTCTCGCCGGCGCACGGCAACTTCATCGTGAACGACGGCACGGCGACCTCGGCCGACATCCGGCGCCTGATCGAGCGCTGCCGATCCGCGGTCCGCGACCGCTTCGGCGTCGAGCTCAGGGAAGAAATCGTGTATCTCGGTACATTCTGATGTCCACCTTACTGATTGAAGGCGGCCAGCGTCTCTCCGGCGCGGTCGAGGTCGAAGGCAACAAGAACGCCGCGCTTCCGCTGCTCGCGGCGTGTCTGCTGACGACCGAAGAGTGCGTGCTGACGAACGTGCCGCGGATCGGCGACATCGAGGTGATGGCGCGTCTGCTCCTCGATCTGGGCGCCGGGGTCGAAGGCATCGGCAGCACGACGCTGCGCGTGCGATGCCCCGAGGTCGTCAAGGACGAGCCGGACGCCGCGCTCGTCGGGCGGCTGCGCGGGTCGGTCCTCCTGCTGGGACCGCTGCTCGCGCGTCGCGGACGCGCGCAGCTGGCGCCGCCGGGCGGCGACTTCCCCGCGCGGCGGACCATTGCGACGCACCTCGAGGCGCTGGAAGCGATGGGCGCACGACAGGTCGAAGGGGCCGGCGCGAGCCACGTGCTCGAGGCGCCCGACGGGCTGCGCCCGACGTCGATCTATCTCTACGAGGCGTCGGTCACCGGAACCGAGACGGCGCTGCTCGCCGCGGCCGGGGCGCGCGGGCTGACGGAAATCCGCCACGCCGCCTGCGAGCCGCACGTCGTCGAGCTGTGCGCGTTTCTCGAGCAGCTCGGCGTCGGCATCAGCGGCGCCGGCACCACCACGATTCGGGTGGAGGGCGGCGGCACGCTGCGGGGCGCGGCGCACCGGTTGTGGGGCGATTACATCGAAGCGGGCAGCTGGGCGGTCGTGGCCGCCGTCACGGGCGGCGAGATTGACGTGCACGGGGCCCGCGCGGAGGACATGGAAGTGGTCGCCGCCGTGCTGAAGCGCATGAAGATCGCCTGCGCCATGGATGGCGAGATGTTTCGGGTGGAGCAGTCGCGCCCGCAGGCGGCGGGACGCATCACCACCGGCCTGTGGCCGGGATTTCCGAGCGACCTCGTCAGCCTCGTCACGGTGCTGGCCACCCAGGCCGACGGCCAGACGCTGGTGCACGACTGGCTCTACGAGCTGCGGCTGTTCGCGCTGGAGCAGTTGAGCGGGATGAGCGCGGATCTCTTCCTGTGCGACCCGCACCGCATCATCGTCACCGGCCCCCGCCGGCTGCGCGGGCGACCGCTCGACAGCCGCGATCTGCGGTCAGGCATGGCGCTGATTGCCGCCGCGCTGGCCGCGGACGGTCAAAGCCGGCTCTCGCCGCTCGAGACGGTGGAGCGGGGCTACGGCCGGCTCGTGGAACGGCTGCAGGGGCTGGGCGCGAGGGTCGCGAAGATGTCGTAAGGCGTCAGCGCCCGCCGCCGGGTTTCTTCGGCGCGAGCGGGTTCGGGGTCTCGTCGGCCTTGGGAACGTCCGGCGGTTTCGGCGGCTCGATCGGCAGCGGCAGCTCGGTGATCGGCGCGATGGAATCGCGGCCGACGCGGAACGGCCGCAGGTCGGCCTCGGTCAGATCGAGCACGCGGATGATGTGCGGCGTCAAGGTCAGGATGATGTCGGTCTGCGTCGCCGTCTTCGTGTTGTGCGCGAAGAGACGACCGACCAGCGGAAGGTCGCTCAGCCCCGGCAGCCCGTCGAGCGAGCGCCGCTCGTCATCGCGAATCAACCCCGCCAGCATGTTCGTCTCACCGTCCCGCAGCCGGATCACCGTGTTGATCTCGCGGTTGCCGAAGGTCGGCAAGCCGCCGAATCCCGTGCCCGAGATGTTCGTGACCGACACTTTCAGGCTGAGCGACACATCGTCGTCGTGATGGGTGCGCGGGGTGATGTCGATGTTGACGCCGATGTTCTGGTAGTTGAACGACGTAATCGGCTGCTGCGGCGTGCCGCCGGTGGCGATCGGCGCGAACGTCGTGACGGGCACCGGCACCTGCTCGCCGAATTTCGCCGTTGCGGTCGAGCCGTCGGTCGTGCGGAGCTGCGGGTTGGCCAGCGTGCGCGTGTTCGAGTCGCTCTTGAGGAGCCGGTAGTACAGCGACGGCAGACCGGCAAACAGCACGTCCGACTGCGACAGATTGCGCAGCGTCTGCAGCGACACGGCCGAATCGGTCGTCGCGATTGACGCCGACCCGTTGATCCCCGTCGACCCGGACGAGGTGATCTGCAGGCCGTACTCCTGGAGCTTCGTGCGGTCCACCTCGATCAGCTCGACGTCGATGATGACTTCCGGCCGCGCCTTGTCGATGGCCGAGAGCACGCGCGCCGCCGCGCTGATGCGCTCCGGCGTGTCCTTGATGGTCAGCGCGTTGGTGGCGGTCGTCGGCGAGATGCGCCGCGCGTCGAGCACCATGCGCAGCAGGTCCATCGTCTCCTTGAGATCGGCGTTGCTCAGATAGAACGTCCGGACGACTTCCTCCTCGTACTCGCGGCGCTTGGCCGGCGTGTCCGGGATGACGGCGATGGTCTTCGGCGCGGTGACGCGGAAGAACGTGCGCGTCGCCCCCGCGACCGTGGTGAGCGCGTCGTCGAGCGTGCTGTTCCGCAGGTCGACGGTCACGGGCGTCTCGCGGAACGCCGAGTCGAAAATCAGGCTGATGTTGGCGAGGCGCGCGATGGCCGTGAACACGTCGCGGCTGCTCGCGTCCCGGAAGGTCAGCGACGCCGGCATCTTCACGCCTTGCGGCAGGTCCATGCCCGGAGGCGGCAGGTCGCGCGCGCGCTCGATGATGGTCTGCAGCTCGGTCTTGCCTTCCCGAGCGACGGCGATCTTCGCGCGCAGCTTGTTGCGCGTGGAGCGCAACTCCTGATCGAGCTCCCCGTTGGACGGGTTCAGCTCCGAGGCGACCTCGTACTCGACGAGCGCCTGGTCGAGCTTGCCGGCGGCCGCGAAGCGGCGGCCGCGCGTGAAATGGTCCTGAGAGGCCCGCAGCTTGGCCCGCTCGAGCGACAGGCGCGCGTCCGTGTCGTTGGGCCGGAGGTGCAGGGCCTTGGTGTATTCGACGACCGCGACGTCGTAGTCCTGGCGATGCTCGGCCTCACTCCCGCGGCGCAAGGCGCCCGAGGCGGCGCAACCGGCGGCGAACAGGCACAGGGCGAGCAGCGGGGCGATGCCGCGGCGGCCGGCGTCAGGGATGAGATGGAGCACTGATGACATCAACACCGCGCGGTATCTTGAAGGCGAATGCTTTATCGGCCAAACCGACGTTTTCCTTCAGATTTGTGAAGGAAAAGCTCGACGTTCCGCCCTGCGCGTCGATCGTGACGAGGCCGCGGATGGCCAGGGTGCCCGGGTCGAGGACCAGCGTCAGCCAATCGTAGTCCCGTTGCCGGGCCTTGGGCACGAGCTTGAGGGCCCGGCTGCCGGCCGGCATCCCGGCGGGTGCATCGACGAGCGATGCCGTGAAATCGCGTGCGAGATGGCCCTTGCCCGTGAGGAACAGCGTCGGCGTCGTCGCCTCGTCTTCGGGCGGGACCGACGTGACGATCACCTGCTTGTCCTGCGGAATGTAGGAGTACATCTTCACGCCGTCCGACACGAACTGCTTCTGCTCGGGCGCCGAGTAGTCCCAGCGCATCTTGCCCGGTTTCTTGACGAGCAGGTGGCCGCGCTCGGTGATCTGTTTGTGGAGCACGCCGCCCTCGTATGCGTGGGTGAAGTCGGCGGAGAAGTCCCTGATGCTGTCGTATTTTCGCTGGAGCGCCTGCGCGAGCTCTTGCGCGGTCGCATCCGCGCCGTGCGCGACGGGCGGCGCCACGAGCGCCGCCGAGAGGACAAGCGCGCATGCGGTCGTCGGTCGAACCAGGGCCATGCCCAACCATAGCACCAGCCTTCGCCCGCCCGCGAACTTCCGCGAGCGACGGGCCCGTGGTGAAACTCGGTGGTGTCCGGCTTCAGCCGGACCAGGCGCCAATTCGCGCCGGGTCTCAGGTCCGCCTGAAGGCGGACACCACTTGAGGAGAGTTTCACCACAGCCTGCTAGAGCCGTTTTCACGAGCGTGTAGTGTCCGCCTTTAGGCGGACCGCCGCAGGCCGGCTGAAGCCGGCCACTACGTGGTGGTGAAAACGGCTCTAAGGGCGGGTATCGATGAGATAGGGGGCTTGCGGGGCGAAGGTGTTCGAC
>Ga0082335_1001553_pt1 | contig 47625 bp, 45 predicted proteins | sample Subgrocontami58m_FD_72375 | JGI IMG/M metagenome (GOLD analysis project Ga0082335, IMG submission 72375) | Subsurface groundwater microbial communities from S. Glens Falls, New York, USA - GMW37 contaminated, 5.8 m (SPADES assembly) (version 2) ... | reverse complement strand
CGCTAACTACAAGCGGGATGCCTACAACACCTATGCCAGCTTTATTGCCTCCTATCCCTCCTGGTCCTCCTGGGGCACCACCAGCCTGCCCGATGTCCCACCTGCCGCTACTGCGGCAATCCCGCTGATAAATGGCGGGTTTGAAAGCGGCTCCGGCGGGTGGGCCGGCTCACTTGCTATCGACCAAACAGAACACTATTCCGGCACCGCATCTGCCTCAGTGGCCAACACTACCGGAAGTGACGTTCGCGCCAGCCAGCGGGACATGCCCATTGAGCCAGGCAGATCTTACCTGTTGAGCGGCTGGGTAAAGGTCGATCTGGAGGGCAGCGGCAGCATGAGCACGATGATCAGCGCCGACGTTCGGGACTCCTCGGGCCTGTTCTTGACCGAGGTTCCGGGAAATTACTATATTTATGGGACTGATGGAGATTGGAGAGAGGTGCATTTCGCATTCAGGGCGCCTGACACCGCGGCGAGCATAGCAGTTTATCTCTCAACGAGCGGAGGCACGGGCAGGGCCTGGTTCGACGATATCAGCATCAAACCACACGCTCTGCAATAGCAACGTCAGGTGCGGGGGTCCCTCACCCTCACCCTCTCCCACTCCCACTGCGGTGGGCGAGGGGATAGTAAGCGATGTCCCACTGCGGCGGGCCAAAGGAATTATTCCCCTTGACATTGAATGGTACGGGCAATATCGTAAGTTAGTGGGTCCCTTCTCAAGTAACGGAGGCAGAAACATGCCCGACGACCAGATTACAATGTATGGCACATCATGGTGCATTGATTGCAAGCGTATCAAGAAACTTCTCGGCCAGAATATGGTTGACTTCCGATGGGTTGATATCGAGCACGACCCGGAAGGTAAGGCCTTTGTCGAGAGCGTAAATGCGGGCAAGCAGATCGTGCCCACGATCAGCCTGCCGGACGGGGGCGCTCTCGTGCAGCCCGGTGATGCCGAGCTGGCTGAGAAGCTCGGCCTCCCGGAGGATGGTAAGCTCCCCTTCTACGACCTCATTGTAGTTGGCGCCGGCCCGGCCGGCCTTACTGCGGCGCTTTACGCCGCACGGGAGGGCCTTGACACGGTGGTCCTGGAGAGAGCAGTACCTGGAGGCCAGGCTGCCATAACCGAGTGGATTGAGAACTATCCCGGTTTCCCGGAGGGAGTAGGTGGTGTGGACCTCTCCCAACGAATGGAGGAGCAGGCGAGACGCTTCGGAGTGCAAATCGAGTTTGCAGAGTCTCAATCATTGGAGAGTGTGGGCCGGTACCGGATCGTTCACACCGACTCCGGTGACTACGCCGGATGGTCGGTTCTCGTGGCTACCGGCTCATCCTATCGCAGGCTAGGGGTACCGGGAGAGGAGCAGCTAATAGGCCGCGGCGTCCATTACTGCGCCACGTGCGATGGCCCCCTGTACAAGGGACGGGACCTGCTGGTTGTCGGGGGAGGAAACAGCGCCGCCGAGGAGGGTTTCTTCTTGACGAAATACGCCAATAAGGTCACCATGGCGGTACGCCGTGGTGAACTAAGCGCCAGCCAGATCCTCAAGGACAAGGTTTTGTCTAGCCCCAAGATGGACATCATGTACCACACGGAGATCAAGCGTTTCAGGGGGGATAAACGGCTCGAGTCGGTTCTGCTCCGGAACAGTGAGACCGGGAAGGACCAGGAATTCAAGACCGGGGGGGTGTTCATCTTCATTGGCCTGGACCCCAACACCCAATGGCTGAAGGGCACCCTGGACCTGGACGATTACGGATTCGTTGTCACGAGCCACACACTCGAGACCAGCATGCCTGGGGTCTTCGCCGCCGGAGACGTGCGGGTAGGAAGCACCAAGCAGGTAGCCAGCGCCGCTGGGGAGGGCGTAACCGCCGCCCTGATGACACGCGCCTACCTCAGGGAGGACTGATGTGAAAACGGCCGGCACGAGCAGAGTGGTTGTGCTGGGAGGGGGCTTTGCCGGTATCGGCGCGGCTGCCAGCCTGGTCAAATCGTTGGGGAGAGAGGCGAACGTAGAGATAACCCTGGTAAGCCGCCATAACTACTTCCTTTTCATACCGATGCTCCATGAGGCGGCTACCGGAGCGGTTGAGCCGCGCCACGTCGCACAGCCCATCCGCCGGGCGTTCCGGGGCAAGGGACTGTCATTTCACAAGGCCGAAGTCCGGTCGATCGACCTGGAAGCGCGGCAGGTACAGACAGACCGTGCAGTCCTAGATTTCGACTATCTCGTTATGGCCATGGGGAGCGACACCAATTTCTTTGGGCTGGAGGCGTCCAGTCCACACGTCTTCGAGCTGAAAGACCTCTCCGATGCCAGAACGCTGCATTGCCATATCCTAGAAATGTTCGAGATCGCCTGCTCGCAAGATAACCCGGAGGCCCGCAAGCCCTGCCTGAACTTCGTTGTGGCCGGCGCCGGACCGACCGGCGTGGAGCTGACGGCCGAGATCCATGACTTCGTGCACCACACGGTGCTGAAGGACTACCCGGCGTTGTCTCTGGACGACGTGGGGATAAGCCTCGTAGAGATGGCGGACCGGGTCTTGCCGGGACTCGATGAGCCTCTAAGCCGGGTTGCGCTTACCAAGCTCAAGTCTAAGAGGATCAACCTGCTTCTGGGCACGCGCATTTCGAAGATCACGGACCAGGGCCTGGAGCTGAACGGCGAAAGGGAAGTGCAGACACGTACCGTCGTCTGGACGGCCGGGGTCAAGGCCAGCCCGGTGCTGGCAAATCTCCCGGTGGAGCGTGACCGAATAGGCAGGGTAGTTGTAGACCAGTACCTGCAGGTGCCGGGACATCCTGGGGTATATGCGGTCGGGGATTCGGCGAGTTGTCAGGACCCAACCACCAAGAAGCCATTCCCCCCCACGGCGCAGGTAGCAGTCCGCCAAGGCGGGCATGTGGCCCAAAACATCGTAGCAGCTATCCGCGACAGGCCAGCCCGACCCTTCGAGCATGTCTCTTGGGCCGGGCTCGTTTCCCTTGGCTCCAATGCGGCCATTGTTGACTTCTCCGGATTCCGGCTGTACGGCAGGCCGGCATCCTTCATGTGGCGCCTGGTCTACCTCACCAAGCTACCCGGTAGGCAGAACAAGGTGCTGGTGGCCCTGGACTGGCTGCTCAGCCTCTTCTTCGAGCGAAACACGGCGCAGTCCGAGGGTGGGTAGCCTCCAGTAATTAGCTACTGAGGCACTACCGGGCCAGGCAACTCCCAGGCTTGCGGCTGCGACATCGCCCCGGGCGCAGCCTTGGGCCCCCTTATGCCCCGTCCTTCTTCCACTCGTCGATCTGGCTAATCGCGTGCCGGAGCATGAACAGGGTATCGCGCAGGCGGGACTCTATGACATGGACATGCCCGCCGCCCTCAACCTCCTCAAACATCCCCTGAAGCCAGGACTCCACGTAGCGCAGGTTCTTCAGAGCAATCTCCAGCTTGTCTTCCGTCTTCTCTTCCATAATCCCTCCCATAATCAGGCTATTCGAAGGTCCAAGAGCTCATGTTCCACTGCCTGGCTTCGGCATATCCCTCAGGGCATCAAACGCGGCGCGGGGCGCCCCATCCGGACCCAGGAGGGAATAGAACTTCATCGGCTCACAGGGGTCAGGATACCAGGGAGCCGTCGCAAAGTCCAGATTGAAAAGGAAGATTGCGCTCAACCATGGCCAGTTCTCATACGCGTACTGAAAGGCGTCGGTGGTATACCTGGCCTGTTTATCGGGGTCAACGGCCTGCCAGAGCGTATCTTTAAGGGGCGGCGACTCCCGGCAGGCCCCGAGGCCAACAGCGGCGGGGTCCAGGAACCAGCCGGACTCGGTCGCCCACACCGGCTTGCCAGCATCACCGAACTCTACCATCACCCGTCTCTCCATCTCAGCAGAGCGAAAAGAGGCTGCCCGTTGCGGGTCGGCATCCGGCGGAAGTGCAAACCCGTAGGGATGAGAGGCAAGGACATCGAAATAGGCGCCGGCGCCGAGCTCATACATCTTCCGAAGGTAGGTCAGGTTATCGGTTGACTGGTTGCCACCGTCACCCTGTGTCGGAGCCAAGCCGGCGGACACCACCAGGACTTCCGGGTCAACGGCCTTGATCCTCTGGTAGGCCACCTTCAACATTTCCACGTAATAGACAGGGTCCGGCGGCCGCTGTCCCCATTCCCAGCTTAGATTGGGCTCGTTCCATATCTCGTAGGCCGCGACATGGCCCCTGCTCCGTTGCGCCACCTTCTCGATCATGTTACCCCAGGCATCCAGGAAAGCCGGGTCAGGCGGAGCGTTGGGCTCAGAGTTGTCCGGATGCGCCCATGCAGGCGGACGGTCAATCCTGAGCAGCAGCCCCAGCCGGGCATCTCGCGCCGCTACTACGACCTTGCTCAAGTCCGTCCAATTGTACTCGCCCGGCTTGGGCTCCAGACTATCCCAGCCAACAAAGCCCTTTATCCATTGAAAGCCCATCTCGTTGACATAGGGAGCATTCTTAAGGTCCGCAATGTTGACCCCGTAGCCGAAGTCCGGGCGCTCCAGGGTTAGCCTCGCATAGGGGGCAGTGTTCCAGCCCTGTGCCACCAGAAAGAGTGCCACCATGGCCGAGAGAAAGATAAACCTGATAGGTTTCTTAATTTTCCCAGGAAGTATTATAGACACCACAGATTTCATATGTTAATATCATAATAGTCCTATCGCGATACATGGAGTGGTGAGGTGGATGTACAAGACGGCAATCCTGATGGACTGATATTGAACGAGGAGGAAAATCGCACCCTACTTCAAGGGTTCTATCTGTCCCGGCTGCAGGGGTTTTTGTTCCTCTCCGAGGAGCCGGCGCTGGTAATCTGGGAGCAAGCTCTGGTAAAACGAGCCATCTACTCCGCCTACCTGGACTGCGTCTCGGTGGGACTGACTGAACAAGCGCGGGCCATATTGCAGAGTCAGGAGAGCCGCCTGACAAGGGCCCTGGTTGTGCGAAACTGAGCAAACGCCGATGATGTGGTTGAAAGTATGCCCCAGATGTAAGGGTGACGTTTACGTGGAGAAAGACATCTTCGAGAACAACTTGAAGTGTCTCCAGTGCGGGCACGTTCTTAGCGAAAGCGAAAAGCGAGAGGTAGAATCAACAGCCCCGGCGGTACGGCAGCGCACTCCTGCCGGTCCGGATACGCCCCCGGGAAAGCGGGCCGCCTAGGCCAGGCCGGCCGAGCCGCCCGGCGCTATCCCTCATACTGCTCCATTATCTCGTCCGGTATATCGGCATTGAAGAAGGCCGTCTGAACGTCATCCAGCTCGTCGAGCCTGTCCAGCAGGCGTAGGGCCTGTAGTGCCTCTTTACCGTCGAGAGACACCGTAGTCTTAGGCTGCATGACGTCTTCCGCGGAGGTAATGTGGGCCTTAGACTCCTCCAGCGCCTTTCGGACCTGCTCCAGGCGCTGAGGCTCCGTGGTTATCTCCAGTGAGCCGTCGCTAACCTGCACGTCTTCGGCCCCAGCCTCTATCGCCACCATTGCAAGCTCTTCGGACTGCTCTTCTTGCTCGGCCTTCACGGTAAGAATGCCCTGGGGCTGGAACAGCCAGGCCACGCACCCCGTTTCTCCCAGGCGGCCTCCGTGGCGCTCGAATGCATGACGGATCTCAGCGACCGTGCGGTTCCGGTTATCGGTTAGCGCCTGTACCATAAAGGCGGTGCCTCCGGGCCCGTAGCCCTCGTAGGTCACCTCTTCCAGGGCGGCCCCACCCATCTCACCACTACCCCGCTTGACAGCGCGTTCCACATTCTCCAGGGGCAGGTTCAGGTCCCGGGCCCGCTGGATAGCCAGGCGTAGCCGGAAATTGCCATCCGGATCGCCTCCACCGAGACGAGCGGCTACACTGATCTCTCGCGCAAGCTTGGTAAATAGTTGCCCCCGACGGGCATCGTTGACGCCCTTCTGGCGTTTTATCTGGGCCCATTTTGAATGTCCAGACATAATTCCCTCTACTTTGTTCTACCCCATTTTAGCATGGAGCCAGAGCGGCTGCCAGAGCCCGCTTTTGTTGGAGGGGGCTGATTCTGGTATTCTATGGGGCATAGAAAACAGGGCTCTTTGGAGAGGTGAGAGGGAGGTCTCATTATGAAGATCGATATCCATGCCCACCATTTTCCCGTGGAGTATCTAAGCGAGGTGGAACGCCTTGCGAACCGCTCCAGGCTTAGGGATGACGCCTGGATGGGCATCATCGACCACAAGGTGAAGACCACGCCGGCCATGTGGGACGTGGGCGAACGTCTGTCCGACATGGACAAGGCCGGCGTAGACATGCAGGCCCTCTCCCTCTCGATACCCAATGTCTACTTCGAAGACAGGGCCGTCTGCGTGGCTCTGGCTCAATCCACTAACGAGGAACTGTCTGCCATCAGCAAGCGGTACCCGGACCGCTTCAAGGCCCTGGCCAGCATACCCTTGCCATTCGTCGCGGACGCCATCGACGAGCTGCACCGGGCCATTGGCCAGCTAGGCATGCACGGGCTGGTGCTTGGCAGCAACGTCAACGGTAAGCCCCTCAACTCGCCGGAATTCCTGCCCTTCTACGAAGAGGTCGATAAGCTGGGCCTCGCCATCCTCATCCATCCCATGATTCCTATGGGCATCGAGGTCCTGGGGGAGTACGACCTGGCGGCGACGGCGGGGTTCATGCTCGACACGACGGTAGCCGCCACCCGCATGGCCTACAGCGGCATCTTCGATCGATGCCCGAACTTGAAGGTCGTTATTCCACATCTGGGGGGTACGTTCCCGTATATCATAAGCCGTATCGACAGCGCTTACCGGACCCGGCCGGAGTGCCGACTGAACATCTCCCAGCCACCGAGCAACTACCTGAAGCGTCTCTATATCGACTCAGTCTCATTCCACCTCCCAGCACTGCGGTGCGCCCTGGAGACGGTCGGCGTTGACCGGTTTCTTCTAGGCAGCGATCATCCCTTCGCCCTTGGAGACATGATTAGATCGATCGAGTCAATCAAGCAGCTCGGGCTGAGCCCGGAGGACGAGGAGAAGGTGTTCTCTGGGAACGTGCTGGGCATACTGAAGTAAGGCGAACAAGCTCACCCGCTTCGATGTAGCCCATGGGCTACATCCCGGGGCGAGCCTCAGGTACCGACCCAACCACCTGCCGGGTACCTGCCCAAGAGAAAGTTCCGGCGCAGGGCCTAGACGGCGACGCGTTCCTGACCGAAGCTGGCCCGGCGGCCGACGCTCGCGGCAACGGGAGGCAGGCGCTTCATCAATGTATCGAAGTTCTCGAACGTGAGCGACTGGGCGCCGTCCTTCAGGGCATGGTCGGGGTTCGGGTGAACCTCGATCATCAGGCCATCGGCTCCGGCTGCGATCGAGGCGGCCGCCAGAGGGGCAACCAGGTACCACTTGCCGGTGCCATGACTCGGATCGCCAATGACCGGCAGGTGGCTCAGCCTCTTGAGCAGGGGGATGGCGCTGATATCCATAGTATTGCGGGTGGCGGTCTCGAAGGTCCGGATGCCCCTCTCGCACATGATGACCTGGCGATTGCCCTGCGAGAGAATGTATTCCGCCGCCATGAGCCACTCCTGGATGGTCGCCGAGATGCCCCGCTTGAGCATCACGGGCTTGTCGAGCTTTCCAACTTCGTCCAGAAGAATGAAATTCTGCATGTTCCGGGCGCCGATCTGGAGTATGTCGGCGTACCTGGCAACTAGCTCAATGTCCCAGGGAGTCATAACCTCGGTAATGATAGGCATGCCGGTCTCTTGCCGGGCAGCGGCCAGCATCTTGAGCCCATCCTCACCCATGCCGCGGAAGGTATATGGAGAGGTGCTGGGCTTGAAAGCACCGCCTCGCAGCACATGGGCGCCCGCTGCCTTCACTGCCCGGGCCGTGATCATGAGCTGCTCCTCCGATTCCACGGCGCACGGGCCGGCCATGACCACGATCTCATCCCCACCGATGCTTACGTTACCGACTTGTATAACCGTGTCAACCGGCTGGAACTCGCGGCCGGAGAGCTTATAGGGCTTGGAGACGCGGACGACCTCATCCACACCGTCCATCGCCTCGAGCATCTCCTGAAGCTCGGGAAAGACGTTGCCGACAACCCCGATAACGGTACGCTCGACACCCTCAGACAGGTGCCCCTTAAGTCCCAATTCTGAAAGACGGGACAGGACGGACCCGACCTGGGGCTCCCGGCTTCCAACTTTCATTACTATAATCACCTTGTCTACCCCCCACAGTAACCGATAATGCAGGCCTTACGGGCCACTATTGCGTCTTAGGCAGCTCTCTCAACTTTTCGGCGCCACGCATGTAGACGTGGATCATCTGGCTGGCTGACTTATCAGTATTCCAGTGTACCAAAATCCTTATGCATCTGGCTAGACTACCGGGCACGCCCATCTCGTGGCCACAGAGCAGGGCCGAGTTGGTCCAGCCCATCAGCCGGGCCGCCAGGGCCGGAAATTCAGCGTTGAGGTCCGACGTGGTGGTAAAGTAGACGCTGGCGACGTCCTCCGCCTGTATCCCGTTTGCCTCGACGACCTTCTGTAAGAGCTCGGTCGTGGCGGAGAGGATGGCCTCTCGCGTGTTCTCATCGGCGGTAGTGGCGCCTCGCACCCCTCTACACCACATAAATGCAGCCTCCCAATTAAGAAGTTATCCCTTCAAGCCACTAGCGAAACTCACCAGGGCCTCGGAACGGTCCGGCGGTGGGGTCCGGTCTATCAGGTCTATGAGAGCGCTGCCGACTACCGCAGCTTCGGCCAGCCTAGCGACCTCCTGGACATGCTCCCTGGTCGAGATGCCAAATCCCACCGCCAGTGGCAGCGAACTGTGACGCCGCACCCGGTCCAGGAAAGGCGCTACCGCCGGCGAAAGTTGAGTTCGCGCTCCGGTGACACCAGTTAGACTCACACAGTATATAAAGCCGCTGGCCGTCTGGCAAACGCGAGCGATGCGCTTGTCTGTGCTGGTCGGCGCCAGCATGAAGATGGGGTCTATTGACCGCTTGCCGCAGTAGTCCGCCAGTTCTCCGGCCTCCTCGGGAGGCAGATCTGGAATGATAAGGCCATCCACACCGGCCTGTTCGCAGGCACCGGTCAGCCGGTCCAGCCCGTACCGTAGGAACGGATTATAATACCCCATGAAGATCAGTGGGACGTCGATGCCTTGCTGGCGCACCTGGCGGGCAATATTCAAGCAGTGGTCCAGGGTCACCCCGTTCTCCAGGGCCTGGAAAGAAGCGCGTTGAATCGTTGCTCCGTCCGCCAGAGGGTCACTAAACGGCACGCCCAATTCGATCAGGTCGGCGCCGCCATCGACCAGGGCACGCACCAGGTCGGGAGTCGAGTTCAGGTCCGGGTATCCGGCAGTAATATAGCAGGCCAGTCCCACCTGCCCCTGCTGCTTTAGCTCCTGGAAGCGCCTGGCGATGCGGCTCAAAGGCTCACCCCCAGGGCGCCGGCCACCGTGCCCATATCCTTATCACCTCGGCCGCTCAGATTCATGATGATTATCTCTCCGGCCGGCCGTTGGGTGGCCAGGCTGGTCGCATGATAGACGGCATGGGCCGACTCTAACGCCGGGATGATCCCCTCCCACTTGCAGAGGGACTCGAAGCCTTCCAGCGTCTGCCGGTCATCCACGGCCACAAAACTGGCACGCCCGGTGTCTTTGTAGTAGCTGAGCTCCGGGCCAACACTCGGGTAGTCCAGTCCGGCGGAGATGCTATGCGTACCAAGCACCTGGCCCCACTGGTCCTGCAGGAGATATGATAACGAGCCGTGGAGCACGCCGGGCTGCCCCGAGGACAGACTGGCGGCGTGCTCCACGGTCTCCAGGCCCCGTCCCGCCGCCTCCACGCCAATCAGGCGGACGTCCTGGTCCTCCAGAAAAGGATAGAAAATGCCCATGGAGTTGCTGCCTCCGCCGGTGCAGGCCACCACGTGGTCCGGCAGGCGTCCCTCCAATTGCAGAATCTGCTCCCGGGCCTCCCGCCCGATGATCGACTGAAAATCACGAACCATCATCGGATACGGATGGGGACCGACCACGCTGCCGAACAGATAGAAGGTGGTCTCGACGTTAGTGACCCAGTCGCGGATCGCCTCGTTAATGGCGTCTTTGAGGGTCCGGGTACCGCTCGTCACCGGGCGCACCTCCGCCCCGAGCAGCTTCATTCGGAAGACGTTTAGAGACTGACGGTGCACGTCCTCCTCGCCCATGTAAACGACGCAGTCCATGCCCAGCTTGGCGCAGACGGTGGCAGTGGCCACACCGTGCTGGCCGGCGCCCGTCTCGGCGATGACCCGCCTCTTGCCCATGCGCTGTGCCAGGAGCCCTTGCCCCAAGGCGTTGTTTATCTTGTGGGCGCCGGTGTGCGCCAGGTCTTCCCGTTTGAGATAGATGCGGGCGCCGCCACACCGCTCGGTCAGCCTCTCGGCGAAGTAGAGAGGAGTGGGACGTCCGGCGTATGATGTCAGAAGGTGCATCAGCACCTTCTGGAAATTCTCATCCTTCCGTGCCGCCCGGTAGGCATCTTCTAGCTCATCCAGGCACGGCACCAACCCCTCCGGCACGAAACGTCCGCCGTAACGCCCGAAGTATCCCCTGGCATCCGGCAGGTCCGCCGGTCTAATATCCATTTGTCACCCGTCCTCTCTACCTAGTGTTCCGTTACAGATCAAGCGACCACTGTCATTGCGAGCTCTATACGCAGCCTGGGGCTGCGGGAGAAATGGAATGACATCTTTGTCCGGCGTGGCATTATGGCCGATTAGCTTTGATGTCATTGGAAGCTCATTATGCAGCCCCGGCTGCAGGATATCTGAAATGACATCTTACGTTTGATGTCATTGGAAGCCGGAGCCGCAGCGGAGGCGTGGCAATCTCCCCGCCCCACCCCTCTGGATCCCCGCCTTCGCGGGGATGACAGAAGAAGAGCGAGAGATTGCTTCGTTCTTCGCAATGACACCGGCCAAGACATCTGTGCCGAATAGCTTTGTGGTGCATCCGGCAGGTTGCCAACATAGTTGTCTTCGGTGTCGGGCCAGACCGCAGCGGTTTTGGAAACCGCAGCGGTCTTAGCGGATGAACCACTTAGCAACGACGAGCCAGGGACACAGCTCGCACCGCCTCGATGAAGGCCTTGATCTTAGCCTCATCCTTGACCCCGTCCGTCTCAACCCCACTGGATACGTCTACGCCCCAGGGCGTTACTTCCCGGACCGCTTGCGCTACGTTTTCCGGAGTCAGGCCTCCAGCAATAATTGTTGGGTAAAATCTCGCCAGCCGCACCGCCCTCTCCCATTCCCACGGACGGCCGCTGCCCCCATAGACTCCTGGCAGGTGAGTATCCAACAGGAAGATAGCATCCGGATTGACCGCAGAATAGGAATCCATCAGGCGCATCATGTCCTCGGCGTCATCCTCTGTCGCCAGGCGCAAGGCCTTGATGAACGGGCGATCCAATCCCCGGCAGTAATCCGGGACCTCGTCTCCGCTCAATTGAATGTAGTCGAGCCCGCACGCTTCAGCCGCCCGGTTAACTTCATCCTGAGGCTGGTTGACAAAGACTCCCACCAGCAGGGGCCGGGCGCCGGCCGTGTCCAGGAGGCTCATCACTGCGCCGGAAATCTCTTGCGCCTGCTCCAGCGTCACCATTCGCCGGCTGGGAGCGAACACCAGCCCCAGCAGGCCGGCTCCGAATCGGGCCGCGGTCCGCGCCCGGCTGGAGTCCATCAGCCCGCAGATCTTTACTCGGGGCAAGTCAGCTCCTTGAGAGCTGCGCCGGGGTCCGCCGCCCGGACCAGCGATTCCCCGATCAGGGCGGCGTTCACCTTCAAGGACCACAGGTTCTGCAGGTCCTCCCGGGTGCGGATGCCGCTCTCGCTGACGACTATCTTGTCGGGCGGTATGAGCGGGCGGAGACGTGTCGTAGTGTTTATGTCAACCTTGAAGGTTTTGAGATCACGGTTATTGATGCCTACGATACCAGCCCGGACTGCCACGGCCTTCTCGGCATCTTCCTCGTTATGGATCTCTACCAGCGAGCGCATGCCCAGATCGTAGCCCAGGTTAAGAAGCTCGGCCAGCCTCTCGGTGTCCAAGGCAGCCACGATCAAGAGGATGGCATCGGCGCCATAGGCCCTCGACTCATAGACCTGGTAGGGATCGATAATGAAGTCCTTCCTCAACAGCGGAATGATCTTGCCCCTCAGGCCCTTCTTGGCTGCCACAAGATCATCCAGGCTCCCACCGAAATGGCTGCTTTCGGTGATAACTGATATCGCCGAAGCCCCGTTCTCGTAGTAGGACCAGGCCAGGGATGCGGAGTCCAGGTCCGGACGCAGTGGGCCCTTAGAGGGCGAGGACCGCTTTATCTCAGCGATTACGCGAATGTGGAACCACCGCAGCACCTGGGCCAGGCTCAGTGCGGCCGGGCGGTCGAATGCACGGTCCTTCATCTCCTCTACAGAGACTCTGGACTTGGCCGCCTCAACTTCTTCGCGTTTCGAGGCAAGTATCCGGGACAGGAAGTCTTCGCTCACTAGTTATCCTCCAACCGGCGGCAGAACGCCACCAGGTCCTCTAGCTTGGCTCTGGCCGCTCCCTGGTCCAGGGACGCCGTAGCCATCTTAATTCCGTCTTGCAGGTCCCCCGCCTTGTTCCCGGCCACCAGAGCGGCTGAGGCATTCAAGAGCACAATATCACGTCGCGGGCCGTTCTCGCCATTGAGAATCGCCAGAAGCACGTCCGCGTTGTCTCTGGCGCTGCCACCTTTGACACCATCCAGCGGCGTGCGCTGGATTCCGAACTCCTCGGGCGTGACGAAATAAGTCCGGAAGGTGCCCCGGTTGACCTCACACACGGTAGTCCGTCCGCCAATGGACATCTCGTCCAGGCCGTCCTCACCGTGGACCACCAGCGCATGCTCACAGCCCAGGAGCTGCAGAGCGTGGGCCAGCTTATAGGTCAACGACGGATTGGCGACACCAATTACCTGGCAACGGGCACCGGCGGGATTGGTAAGCGGGCCGAGAATATTGAACACGGTCCAGATGCCCACCTCGCGTCGCGGGGCCGCAGCGTACTTCATCGCTGGATGGAACTGCGGAGCGAAGAGGAAGCCGATTCCCACATCACGGAGGCAGCGGGCCATCATGCGGGCATCCAGGTCTATTTTAACGCCCAGACATTCCAGGACGTCTGCGCTTCCACACTGGCTGGAGATGGCCCGATTGCCGTGCTTGGCGACCGGCAGGCCGGCCCCCGCCACGACAAAGGCGGCGGTTGTGGAGATATTGAACGTGCCGCGGGCATCACCCCCGGTCCCGCAGGTATCAACCAGCGGCCCCCTGACCCGTACAGGCGTCGCCTTTTCCCGCATGCCCCTGGCCAGGCCGGCGATCTCCTCGACCGTCTCGCCCTTCATGCGTAGTGCGACGACGAATGCTCCGAACTGGGAAGCCGTCGCCTGCCCGCTCATTATCTCGTCCATAACCTGGGCCGCCTCCTCCATGTTAAGGGACTTGCCCGAGACTACTTTGCTTATGGCTTCACGAATCATAATGCAACCTAAACCCTATACGACAGGAAATTCCGCAACAGCTCCATGCCCTGCTTTGTAATAATGGATTCCGGATGGAACTGCACCCCTTCCAGGGGTAGGGTCTTGTGACGCAGCCCCATGATGATGCCCTTGTCCGTCCAGGCAGAGACCTCGAGGCAGTTGGGAAGGCCTTCCCGGCGCACAGCAAGCGAGTGGTAGCGCACGCCCTCCACAGGATCATCCAGCCCGGAAAAAACACCCCGTCCGTCGTGGTGAATAAGCGAGACCTTGCCGTGCTGGAGCTCGCCGGCTGCTTCGACGATGCCTCCATAGGAATAGCCGATGCACTGGTGTCCCAGGCAAACCCCCAGGATAGGAATTCGCCCGGCGAAATGGCGGATGACGTCGACACAGATACCCGCGTCCGCCGGGCCGCCAGGCCCCGGGGATAGAACGATCCGCTCCGGCGCCAGGTTCTCGATATCCTCCAGAGTGATGCGGTTATTGCGCACCACCTCGACCTCTTGCCCCAGTTGCGCCAGGTACTGGTACAGGTTGTAGGTAAACGAGTCATAGTTGTCAATCAAGAGGAGCACGTTTCTCTGCCTCCTCTATTGCTCTCAGCATGGCGCTGGCCTTGCTCAGGCTCTCCTGGTATTCCTTCTCCGGAACGCTATCCGTTACCAGTCCGGCCCCCGCCTGGATATAGGCCACACCATCACGCATGACGACAGTCCTGATGGTGATGGCGGTGTCCAGGTTCCCGCTGTAGCCCATATAGCCGACGGCCCCGGCATAAGGGCCTCGTTGCTCCGGCTCCAGCTCGGCGATAATCTCCATCGCTCTGATCTTGGGCGCCCCGGAAACCGTTCCCGCCGGGAAGCAGGCCCGCAGGGCATCAAAGCCGGTCAGGTCTCCGCGCAGCCTGCCGCGTACCTGTGACACCAGGTGCATGACGTGGGAATAGCGCTCCACCTTCATGAACTGCGGGACCTCCACAGTTCCCGGCGCACTGACCCGGCCAACGTCGTTGCGGGCCAGATCAACGAGCATAACGTGCTCCGCGCGTTCTTTTTCGTCCGAGAGCAGGTCCTGTTCCATAGCCGTGTCCTCGTCGTCATCCTTGCCTCTTGGCCGGGTCCCGGCAATAGGATGAGTGTAGACCATTCCATCCTCGACACGTACCAGCATCTCCGGGGACGAGCCGACCATGCAGCAATCATCCATGTGAAGATAGAACATATAGGGCGAAGGATTGACCATTCGCAGGCACCGGTAGATGTCAAAGGGCTTTGCGCTGGTCCGGCGCGCCAGCCTTTGCGAGAGTACGATCTGGATGGCGTCGCCTGCCTCGATATACTCCTTGGCGCGCCGGACTCCGGCCTGGTAGCCTTCGGGGGTCATATTGGACTCCACAGCGCCGGGCACCGCCCCCACTTCACCATTGCCACCGGTCCGCGGCCGGCGCCGCAGTCTGGCCAGGAGCGTCTCGATTCGCTCGACTGCCGCAGCATAAGAAGTATCGAGATCGCTGCCCAGGCGGGCGTGGCTTACAGCCTTGATGGTGTGCCGCAAGTGGTCGAAGACCAGAAGCGTGTCAGTGAACATGAATAGCGCCCTGGGCAGCTCCATTGGATCGGATGCCGGGGCCGGAATGTCTTCGAAACAGCGGGCTACCTCGTAGCCCAGATACCCGACCGCCCCACCGCAAAAGCGAGGAAGTCCGGGCACCGGCGCCGGCTGGAACCGCTCCAGCTCCATCTGGATGGCTGGGAGCGGGTCCGGGGCATCCTTCCCTGATGGTATTGACAGCACCAGGTAGGGCTGAGTGCCGATAAAGCTATAACGTCCCATGCGCTCGCCGCCCTCCACGCTTTCCAGCAGGAAGGAATGGCGACCGCGAGCGATCTTGAGGAATGCGGATACGGGTGTTTCCATGTCCGCCAGCACCTCGCGGTAGACAGGGACAACACTCCCCTGGCCCACCATACCGCGCGCCGCTTCCAGCGAAGGTACATAGGCGCCTGCTCTAGAGATGGAAGCGCGCATGGCTGAAGTGCATCCTGTCTCTGACAATCTCCATGGTCTCGCGGGCCACCTCGCGAGCCTTATGGGTGCCGCTCGCCAGTATCTCCCAGACCACCTCCGGTGGCACCTTTTCACGAATAGTCCGGAATGGGAGCAGGCTCTTGATATACGCATCGGCAAAACGGTTCTTGTCAGACACGCAGCCAATGCAGCCGCCACGGCAATCGGACGCCACGCTCTCCAGAGTGAATGGCTCCTTGACCGGCAGCATAGCATCGAAGGCCTTGAGCAAAGAAAAGGCTGAGCAGACCTCCGGACGCCCGGGGTCCTTGAGCCGGGCCTTGAGCGGGTCCGTCACCATGCTCAGCACTTTCTGCCTCACGTCGTCCTCCGAGGCTGAGAGAGGGATAGAGTTGTCGTAGCTCGTATGCATCATGCGGCCGTCGGTACCGGGGATCCTCGGAGTGGCGCTGAGCAAGCCCTGAGGCTCCGGCAGTGTATCCCCGTAAAGATAGTTGAAGCGGCGGGCGATCTCACGGGTCAGCTCGATATGAGGCAGCTGGTCGCCACCCACCGGCACGGTGTCAGCCCGGTAGATGAGTATATCCGCCGCCTGGAGCACCGGATAGCTGAGCAGGCCCAGGGAAGCAGTCTTCCCCAGGTTCAGCTCCTTCTTCTGCTCCTTATAGGTGGGGTTGCGCCCGAGGCGTTCCACTGTAACCAGCATGGAGAAGAGAAGCTGGAGCTCGGCGTGTTCCGGCACCGCCGATTGCAGCACCAGGGTACTCTTGAGAGGATCTATCCCTGCCGCCAGCCAATCTCTGACCGTCTCGACGATATTCTCACGAATCGCCTCCGTCTCGGCGAACCTGGTAGTCAGCACATGCAGATCGGCTATCAGGAAGAAACACTCATAGTCATCCTGGAGCCGGCGCCAGTTTTCCAGCGTACCCAGCCAGTGACCCATGTGCCTGCGGCCCGTTGGCCGGTGTCCGGTCAGGATTCTACCCTTCTTCATGCTACATCCTCCGAGGAACGAGGCGAGGGTTCAAGGTGCAGGCTCGGCCCCAGACCCTCGCCCCTCGTTCCTTGTTCATCCGCTCGCTTATCCTACCTTGGGAATATGGGCAAGGGCCTCCTCGACCTTCTCCCGCGGGTAAGAGTAGTCCTCGAGCTTGCCATTCAAATAAGTGTCGTAGGCTCCCAGGTCGAAGTGCCCATGACCGCTGAGGTTGAAGACGATGACCTTCTTCTCGCCAGACTCCTTGCACTTTAGCGCTTCATCGATTGCCACCCTGATAGCATGCGACGACTCCGGAGCGGGCACGATTCCCTCGGTTCGGGCGAAGTCGATGGCCGCCTGGAAGGTCGGCGTCTGATGCACCGCCACGGCCTCGATGAGTCCCTGCTTGTAGACAGCGCTTACCAGAGGCGCCATGCCGTGATAGCGCAGACCGCCGGCATGTATGCCTGCAGGCATGAAGGTATGGCCCAGGCTATACATCTTCAGTAGTGGGGTCGTCTCGCCGGTGTCGCCAAAATCATAAGTGTAAATGCCCCGCGTGAGGGTCGGGCAGGCTTCCGGCTCGACAGCTATTACCCTGACCTTGCTCTTCCCCGCCAGCTTGTCCTGAAGGAATGGGAACGACAATCCGGCGAAGTTGCTGCCCCCACCCACACATCCGATGACGATGTCGGGGTAATCGCCGGCCTTCTCGAGCTGCTTCTTGGTCTCCTGGCCCACCACGGTCTGGTGCAGGAGAACGTGGTTCAGAACACTACCCAGCGCGTACTTGCTGTCCTCTCGCGGGGCGGCGTCTTCTATGGCCTCGCTGATAGCGAGGCCCAGGCTACCCAGGGAGTTCGGGTCCTTGGCAAGGGCGGCGCGTCCGACATTAGTGTCTTCGCTCGGGCTGGCAACTACGCTGGCGCCCCAGGTCTCCATGAGCGTGCGACGGTAAGGCTTCTGATGGTAGCTTACCTTCACCATATAGACCTTGCACTCTATCCCGAAGAACTGGCATGCCATGGCCAGGGCGGAACCCCATTGCCCGGCGCCGGTCTCGGTAGCGATCCGCTTGACCCCTTCTTGCTTGTTGTAGTAGGCCTGGGGCACAGACGTATTGGGCTTGTGGCTTCCGGCAGGGCTGACCCCTTCGTACTTGTAGTAGATCCTGGCCGGTGTGCCCAGGGCCTTCTCCAGGCGATGCGCCCGGAAAAGAGGAGAAGGACGCCACAGTTTGTAGATATCCTGCACCTCGTCCGGTATCTCGATATACCGGTCCTGGCTGACCTCCTGCATGATCAAAGCCATGGGGAAGATCGGCGCGAAGTCCTGGGGACCAGCCGGCTGGCCGGTGCCCGGATGGAGTGCCGGCTCCGGCTGCTCCGGCAGGTCCGCCAAGATATTGTACCAGTGTGTGGGCATCTCCTTTTCGGTAAGAAGAATTTTGGTCTCCATGCTCTCCTGCTCTTTCCTCCTCTTGGAATCCTGGCAAAACAAAAGCCCCTTCGCCAACCAAGGGACGAAGGGGCTGAATTTCGTGGTACCACCCTTATTCGGCCCGCCAATAGCGGGCCCTCTTTACAGGCACGGCAGCCAGGCTGCGATGCCCTCGCCCTCTAACGGTGGCGCTCCGTCAATGCCTACTCCCCGGTACCGGGTCTCGGATTGCAGCTCCCAAGCCCATTCTGCCCCTGCGCCAGCACCGGCTCACACCTACCCCGGCTCTCTGATCCTCGCTGAGGGCGTACTACTCTTGTTCCCAGCATTTATCTATTCAATTACCGGCAGAATACACCAGCAATTAGAGCATTGTCAAGACTCTATGCCTTCATAAGATTCTCTGCGAAGTAGCACCCCTACCATTATCGCGAACCCGTCAGCTATTGGGCGCCTCAGTGCGAGGAATCAGGTGCGCAGACGTGGCTTTGAAGGAGGCGACCACTGCCGTGCCCTGCGAGAGGTGCAGCTCCGACGCAGAGCGTCGCGTCACCACCACCGCCAGACGAAAGCCGCAGTCAATCACCACTCGCACCTGTCCGCCCCAAGGATTCACCTCAATCACGCGTCCGGTCAGACGGTTGCGGGCGCTGGAATGGGGCATCGTCGCAGGGGGCAAATCCTCAAGCAGCGTCACATCTTCCGGCCGGAGGCAGAGAAACACCGGCGTCCCTTTGGCGAGGGTCGAGCAGACCTCAAGAAGGCAATCCCCGATCCGGACCTGGGCCAGGTCATCCTCCTGGGCCAATACCACCCCAGGAGCAATCGTCTCGATGCCAACGAACCCGGCCACCTCGGGATCCGCAGGCGTGCCGAAGACCTCCTCAGGCGCGCCCTCCTGGCGAAGTTGCCCCCCGATTAGCACAGCCACCCGGTCGCCAAGGGCCAGTGCTTCGTCCCGATCGTGAGTGACGAGGACCGTCGTCGTTCTCGTAGAACGCAAGACGGCCAGCAGATCCGCAGAAACGGAGGCGCGGGTTGGAGCGTCGAGGGCTGAGAACGGCTCGTCCAGAAAGAGAATCGCCGGCTGAAGGGCGAGAGCCCTGGCCAGGCTCGTCCGGTGCGCCTCGCCCCCGGAGAGCGACCGCGCGGGCCGGCGGGCCAGCGGCGCGATCCCGAAGCGTTCCAGCCAGGCGGATACCCTTTCCTGTCTCTCCTGAGACGGCGTGCCTCGCAGCCGAAGCCCCGTCGCCACATTCTCGGCAACCGAGCTGGCCAAAAGCAATGGCTCCTGGAACACCATCGCCATCTTCCTCCGGAGTCGAAGCGTGTTGGCGGAGGTTGCCGGCTCACCGGCCACGTAGATCGTCCCCGCCGTCGGGCGTAAGAGCAGTGCCATCGTTAACAGGAGCGTGCTCTTGCCGGCGCCGTTCGGACCGATGATAGCCAGCGTCTCCCCCGGACTGACCGTGAGACGAGGCACGTCTAGCACCAATCCCCCGTCACGCCGGACCTGGAGATCGGCCACCTCGAGCATCGGCCCTTGCTCCGGTGCCTTCATTGCGAGCGGCTCTGTTGCTGCAGCGAGGTGAGCACCAGGGCAACCATGTAGACCAGGAGCAGGAGGATCAAGCTCAGGGCGATGGCCGCCCCAAAGTTGCCCTTGGATGTCTCCATGACAGTGGCAGTAGTGAGCACCCGGGTCTGGCCAAGGATGTTGCCGCCCACCATCATCGATGCTCCGATCTCGGAAATCACCGCCCCAAAGCCCGCAATCACAGCGGCGAGGAGCGGCAGCCGTGCCTCGCGGATTAGCAGCCAGAGCATCTGCCAACGACTGGCGCCGAGGGCGAGGATCTGCAGGCGCAGCTTGGGATTCAGGTGTTGAATGGCGGCCATGGTCAGGCCGGCAACGATAGGAGTAGCGATCACGCATTGAGCGATCACCATCGCCACCGGAGTGTAAAGCACATGAAGAAAGCCGAAAGGGCCGTTCCGCCAGAGAAAGATCGTCACGAAGAGACCGACGACAACCGGAGGCATGCCCATGCCCGTGTTGACCAGGCTGGCGACGACTCGCCGCCCCGGGAACCGGGCAAGTGCCAGCAGCATGCCGAGCGGCACGCCCAGGCCGAGGCTCAAGACAGTAGCCGACCCGGAGATCAGGAGCGAGAGCAGCGTCACTCCCAGCACTTCGCGATCCCCGCTGGCGATTAGCAGGACAGCCTGAACGATGCCTTCCCAGATCAGATCCAACGGTTCACCCTAACTTCCGCCTCTTCGTCTTGCCCGAGCGCAGCCACACGCACGGCTGCAGAGCACCAGTGGTTTCACAGCACGCCTACCCACCAACTTCCTCGTCCTTCTTGCCGGCATCCGCGAAGAAGAGAGGCTGGCCGTACCTGTCGACGCCGAACCTGGTAATCGTCTCCTGGGTGGCACTGGCCACCATGAAGTCAGCGAAGGCCGTCGCCCCCTGGGCATTGATCTTATCGGACTTCTTCGGGTTGACTGTGATGACATGGTAGACGTTAAGGAGGCTCTTGTCGCCCTCGACCAGGACCTCCAGCTTCACGTTCTTCTTGTTAGCGAGATAGGTAGCGCGGTCGGAGATCGTGTATCCCGACCTCTCAGCGGCGATGTTAAGCGTCGCGCCCATCCCCTGCCCGGTCTGTTGGTACCACGTTTGACCCTTAGGGTCCAGATTGGCGAGCTTCCAAAGCTTCTGCTCGAGCTGGTCGGTGCCTGAGTTGTCGCCACGGCCTACGAAGACCGCCTTCGCCGCTGCCACCTTCTTCAGAGCGGCGATTGCCAACTGCTCACCTTTGATCTTGGCCGGGTCTTCCCTCGGGCCGAGGATGACGAAGTCGTTGTGCATCACAAGCCGGCGGTCAACCCCGTGGCCCGATTCCATGAACTTCTTCTCTGAGTCCGGTGCGTGTACGAGCAGCACGTCGGCCTCACCGCGCTCGCCCATGGTCATTGCCTGTCCCGATCCCACCGCGATAGGTTTGACCTTGTAGCCGGTCTGCTTCTCAAACACGGGTAGCAGCACGTCAAGCAACCCGGAGTCCTGGGTGCTGGTCGTGGTAGCCAGAATGAGCTCCGGGTTCGCCGGCCTAGCTGCTGCCGGAGTTGCCGCAGTCGCAGCTTTAGGGGGCGCCGGAGTCGGAGACGGGGCACCGGCGGGGGCGCAACCAACCAGAAGCCCAACAATAGCCAGGAGCACCATGCCGATGCTAACTAGCTTTCTCACCAATCGATTCCTCCTATAGCTCAGTTTCTAAGATACGCCCGCTGCAAGAGGTTTCGTAACCGCCCATAGCCGTGACCACCTTGCGAAACTCCTCGTCCGCCAGCAGCTGCATCAGGGGCTCAAACCACGGGGCTGCGCGGGCCGCCTGGAACATTACCAGATCATAGCGCTCTTTGAGCAAGGGCAAGAAGTCCAATTGCGCCGCCCGCGCGGCCGGCTCGATGCCCAGACCGACATCTGCCGACCCATCAGCGACCGCCGCGGCGACCGCAATGTGAGTGTCCTCTTCTCGCTGGTAGCCCCGGACACCGCCGGCAGGAATGCCGAGGGTGCGCAGCCGGTAGTCGAGCAGGACGCGTGTGCCGGACCCTCGCTGCCGGTTGACAAACACCACGCCGGGGCGAGCGAGGTCTTCAAGTCGGTGGATACCCTTCGGATTCCCGCGCTGTACGATCAGCCCCTGCCAGCGCTCGACCAGTGCGACCACCAGGACGTCCTGGCCGGGCAGCAGACGGCGGACGAGCGGCAAGTTGTATTCTCCCGTCTCTTCGTCCAGGAGATGCGCGCCTGCCAGGTCGGCCTCCCCCTGCTCGAGCGCGATCAGGCCGCTCAGGCTACCCGTGAAGCGTACCGCCAGCTCCAGTTGTGGGGTCAACCGTCGCATGCGACTCAGCAGTAGCTGAACAGCAACATCGTGGCTGCCGGCGAAGCGCAGTTTCTCGACCCGAGTGGCGAGGCGCGCCTCTCTTGCCGGGTCGTCAAGCTGCCGCTGCCGCCAGCGGCTGAGATGAGTGACGAAGCGCGCCTCGACCTCGTCAGGCTCGTACCCGAGGCTGAGCGCCTCCAGCACCGCGCCGGCCAGGATGGCGTTAAGGCGGTCCTCGCGGCTATCGACCAGGAAGCGCTCTTCGGGGCGATCGGAGACAAAGCTACCCCCGCCACGACGCGTGACGATCACGCCTCCATGCTCCAACTCGCGGTAGGCCTTGGCGACAGTGCTTGGATTCAGGCCGAGGGCTTGCGCCAGATCGCGCACAGTAGGTAGCTGCTTGCCGGGAGGCAGCTTACCCGATACCACCTGTAGCTTGATCTGTTCGACAAGCTGGTCACGGATGGGCACTTTGCCCGTGAAATTGATCTGAAGTTGCACTTCGACTCTCAATGGTTCGTTGGCCGCAGATCTACACCAGACAGCTCGGACAGGACGGGGCTTGTATGCTAGACTGCCACACAAGTATACAAGGTCATAGCTGACAGGTCAACCCTGGTAAGCTGGTAATAACGGGTGCTCGTTTGAGTCTTGGGCACGGGAAAGGTGCACGTGCAAAGCAAGTATGGGGTGGAGTTGGCGCCCATGCCAGGGACTCATGGCCACAGGACAAGCATGGACACCGGGGGGAACCAGACGAGCGTAGAGGGTCAGCCGCGAACTGGCCGTCTACGCCCGTCTGTTCCTGTATAATTGGGGATTTATGCCAACAATCTAATGATTGTCACCACCCAGTGGGATTCTTTACCAGTACCGGCAAATATGTGACCAGATTACCGGTATAGTAGAGAATGGTCCCTCCATAGCCCACAGTCCAACCTCTAGTGGCAGTGGGCATGGCGAGCGAGAAGAGATAGGCGTTTGTCGGGCTGGCCACTGTCTGCCAGATACCACCGTAGTAGTGCAGAGCGGTCCCACTGGCCCCTACAGCCCAGCCATTGTTCGTCGATAGCATAACGACAGAGGTCAGATCGTTGGACGTCGGGCTGGTGACTGACTGCCAGCTGGTGCCGTTATAGCGGATTACGGTACCTCCAAGACCCACGGCCCAACCTTCGGTTGCAGACGCCATGGAGACTGAAGTTAACGTCTTGGTGACAGGGCTGGTGACGGGCTGCCAACTGGTGCCGTCATAGTGGAGGATAGTTCCTCCGGCCCCTACAGCCCAGGCATCGTTAGCCGATAGCATGGTGACGGAATTGAGGTTGTTGGCCGTGGAACTGGCCACGGGCTGCCAGCTTCCTCCGGTATAATGGATGACAGTACCACCGGCTCCCACAGCCCACCCATCGCTGGCCGATAACATGGTAACGGAGTTGAGCGTACTAGTGACGGGACTGGTAATAGGTTGCCAGGTACCCGCACTGTATTGTACGGTCCTGCCCCCAAAGCCAACAGCCCATCCTTCGCCGGGAGAGCTCATAGAAACAGAGTAAAGGTCAAAATTGGTATTACTGGTCTCCGACACCCAGGCGCTGCCGTTATAGCGGAGGATGGTCCCGCCATACCCCACGGCCACACCGTCAGTTGCAGAGAGCATGTCAACAGCGGCAAGGTGACTATTCAGGGAGCTTACAGCCATCTGCCAGCTCCCTCCACTGTAGTGAAGAAGAATCCCAGCCGAACCGGCTGCCCAACCATCCGAGGCCGAGGTCATGGCTACGGCATACAGGTCGCTGCTCGTAGGGCTGGTGACACTTTGCCATGCACCGCCGTAATAGCGATATACGACGCCACCGTATCCGACCGCCCAGCCTTCATCCGCTGAGAGCATATTAATAGAATAGATGTCTTTTCCCGTTGGGCTATGGTTGACGACCTTTTCCCAGGTGCCGCCTGTATAACGGATAATCGTCCCGCTCTGGCCCCCCGCCCAACCCTCGGTGCTCGAGATCATGGCGACCGTGGTAAGCGTTTTGGTCACAGTGCTGGTGACTGCCTGCCAGTTGCCGCCGCTGTAGCGGATAATCGTACCGTTATCGCCCACAGCCCAACCATCACTGGCTGACACCATCGATATCGAATTGAGCGTTTCAGTGACGGGGCTGGTGGCTCGCTGCCAGCTGCCCCCGCTATAACGCAGGATACTACCCCCCTGCCCTACAGCCCAGAGATCGCCGGCCGGGGCCGTCGCGATTGAAGTGAAGTTGGTGTCCAGCGGACTGGTGACAGTAACCCAGGCGCCACCGGTGTAGTGGAGGATGGCGGCGCCATACCCTACCGCCCATCCTTCACTGGCCGAGAGCATGGTGACCGAGGTGAGAGTCTTGGCAACCGGGCTTGCGACCTTCTGCCAGCTACCGTTGGAATAGCGAAGAATCGTTCCACCAAACCCCACTGCCCACCCGTCAGTTGGTGATATCATCGCCAGTGAGTTGATCGTCCTGAAGCAATCCAGGGCAGCGGTAGTAATGCACTGCCAGCCGGATTCCAGGGGAGCAAGCTCAGGCAGAGGCTGGCCCGCGGCAGGGTCTGCCAATGCAGACGCGTATGGTGCGGATGAGGCCTCAGAGCGCGAGACGGATGCAACGGGCGAATCCCAACTCGCAATGAAGAAGACGGACAGAGTAATCGCCAGGCTGCAGATGAATACCGAAAGCGATTGACCTCTCAACACCAACCTCCTGGTCTTCCTGAATCACCGACAACGTGGGCGTCCGGCCAACTGTAAGTGTATGGTTTATATACCGGCTAACTCTAATGGTATCAACGGCCCGCAACGTATGCAATGAACGAAACGTTCACTATTGCTCTTTCCATTGCCACTTTCATCTAGCTTGCATATCCTGACATTCTTGTAATGATTCAGTCACTTCTTTGTAACTAACCAAGCCTAACGGCAAGGTTTGCGTGTCGCAATGAGCAACCACCGAACAACCATGGAGCAACCATAGGATCGTTGGGTGCGGCGGGGATGGATGGCGAAGTAGTGGCGATGGAATCGCTAATGTCCTATAATGGGGCCGTTTACACGACCCCGTTCAGGCATATCTGGCTCCTGGGAAAACGCGGTTGTCTATAGGAAACACATCTTGGAACACTCGGAGAAGGAGTAACGCTATGAAGATCCTGGGCTTGCTGGCCAGCTACCGGAGGGCGGGCAACTCAGAGACCTACCTCAAGGAGGCCCTGATGGGCGCCGAGGAGGAGGGCGCCGAGGTCGAGATCATCCGCCTCACTAACTATCAGATTCGGCCTTGCACCGCCTGCGGCAAGTGCGCCACCGGCCTGAACCCGTGCCATCTGAAAGATGACTTCATGGCCCTGCTGGAGCGGATATACAATTATGATGCCATTGTCTTCAGCTCACCGACGTACTATCTTTCTACGCCGGCCATCGTGAAGGCCTTCGCTGACCGTACAGTATGTGAGGGGTATCCTACCCCGCTGCTGGGAAAGCCCTGCACCATGATCATGACCTACGGCAACCGCGGCTATTACTCCTACGCCTTTACCATCCCTAACGGGCTCTTCCTGAAATGGGGAATGCCAGTAGTAGACCGGGCGCTGATTCATGCTACATCGCCCGGCGACGCCTACCTGGATAACCCCGGCCAGGCCCGCTGCCGGGAGATGGGGAGAGCAGTAGCCAGAGCGGTCAAGTCCGGGCAGGCCACCTATCTGGGCGATCCCGGGATGTGCCCCGTATGCAATGACTATATCATTCGCATCCTCAAGGACCGTAAGACCATCCAGTGCCCTACCTGTGGCGTCCGTGGGAAGCTCAGTATTGTCGATGAGGAGATAAAGGCCGAGTTCACCCAAGAGGAGATCCTGCGGGGACGCTGGTCTGCCGAGCAGTGGTACCAGCACCACATGTACCACGTCGAGCTGGGCAAATCGTGGTTTGCAGTCACCAAGGAGCAGCGTAAGCCAATTCGTAAGAAGTACCTCGCCTACCTGGCACCCAAGGTCGAGGAAACGGCGGAGGGATAGGAGACAGCAATGAGCGAGCTAATCGCCAGGATGAGATGGTTCCCCAAGGATGCCCTGCTTACTATCACGGAAGACAATTTGAAGAAGATCGGTCAGAAACACGGCGTGACCCTGAGCCTCGAGGAAGTAAAGGGCACCGGCACGAGGGTCCTGCCGGGCAAGATTGTCGTGGAGGAGACCCACCAGAAGACTATCGAAACCACCACCCAGTCCATCGTAACTGTTGAGGCCCCAAGCGAGGAGTCCTTCCGGCGCTGCGTCCGGGAGCTAATCGATACCTACCGCGCACCCGTGCCCATATGGGGCCTCTACGGCAGCACACCCCGGGCCGAGCTTATCGCCAACGAGCTGATGGACCAGGACGACGGCTGGTAGAGCCTGTCATTCAAAAACTAAGAGGGCCCGGTGGACCGGGCCCTCTCTTACTGGCTAAAGAAGTAGATGGCGCTCGCAGCCGCGGCCGGACTGACCCTATGTATCGCGTGTATACCCATATGTGTATATCGATAGAAGACGGCGCTGAGTGCCGTCTTCTATCGATATACACAATTATCTAGCCCAAAACCTCGACGGGCACCCCGTAATGTACCTGTCCTTGACATTTTGTCCGTGCTGGCATATAACCTTATGTAACTTTCCCTTGGGAAATCTGCGACGGAGGAGAGACAGCAGAAAGACAGAAGCAACACGGGACCACCGTAACAGGATATCGAAGGCTTCATGAACACGATGGGAGGCTCATATTGATGATGAAAATCAGAACGACGCTGGTGTTGGCTTTGGCATTGACACTAGTGTCGGCTGCCTGCGCACCGGCAGCGGCCCCTACACCAACACCCACAAAAGCACCGGCCGCCGCGGCGACCAGTGCTCCCGCCGCTACTAGCCCCACAACACCGCCAAAGACTACTGCCCCGGCTTCTACTCCAGCAGCTGCGACGGGCACAGCAGGAGCGGCCACCAAGCCCTCGGGAACGCCCATCAAAGTCGGCTTCCTGACGCCGCTGGCTGGACCAGTAGCGCCATTCGGCGCTTTGGAGGCAATAAGTATAGCCCTCGCCGAGGCGGACATAAATGGCACCGGAGGGATCAACGGCCGTCCCCTTCAGATTGTCAGATACGATAGCCCGTTTGATCCGCAGCAGGCGGTCACCCTGGTCCGCAAGCTCGCCCTGGATGATAAGGTTTTCGCCATTCTGGGCCCGTATTCCAGCGGAGAAATGGACGTCGCTGCACCCCTGGCCAACGAGCTCCAGATCCCCGTGATTGGCATGAAGACTACCAAGCCCGGCTTCTCTGAAAAGAACCGGCCCTGGGAGTTCAGGTTCACGGTCACCGACGATATTTCCGTTCCGGCGGTAATCGCCGTTTTCAAGAAGCAGAACCCCGGCGTCAAGAGCGTGCTGATTGTTGGCGATACCAAGGAGTCGGTAACCGCATCTATGGTGAACGAGGTCTGGCCCAAGTTCCTGAAAGAGGCAGGGTTGGAAGTCCAGGGAACGGTGGGCTATGACTCCGGTGTTACGGACTTCAGCGCCATCGTCACCAAGATCAAAGGGATGAACCCCCAGGCCATCGCCTATAACGCTACTCCAAAGGGCAACCCCGTTGGCTTCGCCAAGGAAATGGCCCAGCAGCAAGTCAAGGTCCCCGTCATGAACGGCGTCCACTGGGTACCGGACGGCTTTGTCGTCCAGGCCGGTGCGGCCGTGGAGGGTTGGCTGGCAGCGTCCTTCTTCGACACCAGCACTACTGACCCTAAAGCACAGGATTTCATGAAGCGCTGGCAGGTCAAGGCAGACGCTGACCCCGGCACCCCAAAGCCAGCCTTGTTGACCCTTGAAGCCAATGATTACGACACACTCATGGTCCTGGCCGAGATCATGCGCAAGGCGAATGTCACTCCGGAAACACCTCTGCAGGAGGCCCGGACAAAGATCCGCGATGGACTCGCAGTGGTGAAAGACTATAAGGGCGTGTCAGGTAACATTACCATGCAGCCCAGCGGCGACGCTACGTGGCCGGCCACGGTAGTAGTCGCTCAGAACAGCAGATGGGTGCCAGTTAAGTAACAGCGCACCTCTAGTTACGCGCAGGGGGCCCGGTTCGCCGGGCCCCCTTTCTTTGTGCCGGCGGCCCTCCAGACTGTATAATTAGATGGCAAGCAATGAACAGATGTTTCTATCGGATGTCGATTCTAATCACCTGGAGGGGTGTCCCGCATGCCTGAATTCCAGCTCGCTTCTCCTTTTGAGCCCACCGGCGACCAGCCGCGGGCTATCGAGAAATTGACGGAGGGCATCCTCGAGGGATACCGGGAGCAAACGCTCCTGGGCGTAACCGGGTCGGGCAAGACCTTCACCATGGCCAATATTATCGCCCGAATCCAGAGGCCGACCCTGATCCTGGCCCATAATAAGACCCTGGCTGCTCAGCTCTGCAGCGAATTCAAGGAGTTCTTCCCTAATAACGCCGTGGAGTATTTCGTCAGCTACTACGATTATTATCAGCCGGAGGCCTATATCCCCCGCACCGATCTCTATATCGAGAAGGACGCCGACATCAACGAGGAGATCGACAAGCTTCGCCACTCGGCAACCCGGGCGCTGCTATCAAGGCGGGATGTCGTCATCGTCGCTTCGGTCTCATGCATCTATGGCCTCGGGTCACCGGACGAGTACTATAACTTCGTGCTGGGCCTGCGTCGAGGTGAGCGTCGCAAGCTGGAGAAGGTACTCCGGCAGCTAGTCGATATGCAATACGAACGCAACGACTACAATTTCGTCCGTGGCAAGTTCCGGCTCCGGGGCGACACCCTGGAAATATATCCAGCTTATGAAGAGGTAGCCGTCCGCGTGGAGTTCTGGGGCGACGAAGTCGAGCGCATCATGGAGGTCGATCCGCTTACCGGAGAGATGCTCGGTGAGAGGCAGACAATTGACGTTTATCCTGCACGCCACTTCGTGACCTCCCATGACAAGCTTGTGGCGGCTCTATCCGACATCGAAAGCGAGCTCAACGAACGGCTGGCCGAGCTAAGAGCCCAGGATAAGATAGTGGAGGCGGCCCGCCTGGAAGCTCGCACCCGCTACGACCTGGAGATGCTACGCGAGGTAGGTTATTGCGCCGGGGTCGAGAACTATTCACGGCACCTGGCAAGGCGGGAACCCGGCAGTCAACCCTCCACGCTGCTGGACTACTTCCCGGATGATTTCATGATGTTTGTGGACGAATCACACATAAGCCTGCCCCAGGTGCGGGGCATGTATCACGGCGACCGGTCGCGGAAGAACGTCCTGGTAGACTTCGGGTTCCGGCTGCCCTCCGCAATGGACAACCGCCCGCTGACCTTCCCGGAATTCGAGCGTCACATCAATCAGGTCGTCTACGTCTCGGCCACTCCCGGACCATATGAATACGAGCACAGCCAGCAGGTTGTGGAACAGATCATCCGCCCGACCGGGCTGCTCGACCCCACAGTCGAAGTAAAGCCGACCGAAGGACAGATAGACCACCTCATCGGAGAGATCAAAGATCGCGTATCCCGGAGCGAGCGCTGCCTGGTAACTACGCTGACCAAGAAGATGGCCGAGAGGCTGGCCGATTACCTGAAGGAGATGGGAATCAAGACCCATTACCTTCACTCGGAGATAGAGACCCTGGAGCGGATCGAGATACTGAGGGACCTGCGCCTGGGCGTCTATGACGTGGTCGTCGGGATAAACCTGCTTCGGGAAGGACTGGACCTCCCGGAGGTCAGCCTGGTGGCGATACTTGATGCCGACAAGGAGGGGTTCCTTCGGGCCGAAGGTTCATTAATCCAGACTATGGGGCGTGCGGCCCGCCACGTGGACGGTCATGTCATCATGTACGCGGACGTGATTACCCAGTCAATGCGCAGGGCCATCGACGAGACCAACCGGCGCCGTGCTGTCCAGGAGGCTCACAACGTCGCCCACGGAATAAAACCCCAGGGGATCAGAAAGGCGATAAGGGACATTACGGAACGGCTAAAGGCTGTGGCCGAAACCCGGGCCGAGTACCGTGTAGGGGAGGGACTGCCCAAGGCCGAGGTAAGCCGGCTCATCAAAGACCTGGAATCGCAAATGAAGGCCGCCGCCCGCAACCTGGAGTTCGAGAAGGCCGCCCTTTACCGGGACGAGATTGTCGAGCTACGCAAGGCACTGGCAACCGAGGAGCAGATACCACATCCGGTATAGCCCCACCGCCAATCTCTATAACAAGCACGGGGGAGGCAAAAACGCCTCCCCTTACGTTTAGCGACCTTGATGGGCTACTCTTCCAGGTTCTTGAGCATCTTCTCGAAGCGCCCGGCATGGGCCTTTTCCGCCTTGGCCAGTATCTCTAACCACTCGGCCACGTCCTCGAACCCTTCGTCCCGCGCCGTACGGGCAAATCCGGGATACATCTGGCTATATTCATAAGTTTCGCCCTCAATGGCGGCCTTGAGGTTTTTGGACGTGTCTCCCAGAGGCAGCCCAGTTGCAGGATCACCGACTCGGGCGATAAACTCCAGGTGTCCGTGGGCATGGGCCGTCTCGCCTTCAGCCACGTCCCGGAACAGCCCGGCCGCATCCGGTCTTCCCTCCGCGTCCGCCTGTCGCGCGAAGTAGAGATATCGCCGGTTGGCCTGTGACTCGCCGGCGAAGGCCGCCTTGAGATTCTCCAGCGTCTTAGAGCCTGTTAATGATTTCGTCATGCCAATACCTCCTCCTAGTCAACTACTAAATCGTCTTCAGGATCTCCAGGGCTTCACGGTGGTCCCTGGCAACTTCAAACCTGCTGCTTACTTTGTGCCGTATTATTCCTTCCTTATCAACCAGAAAAGTCACCCGCCTTGCTGCTCCTCGCTTGGGCACGTAAACTCCGTACGCCTGGGATACCTCCCGGTTAGGGAAATCGCTCAGCAAGGGGAAGTTTAGCCCCAACTTCTCTGCCCAAGCCTTCTGTGTAAACCGGCTGTCGACACTTACGCCCAACACCTGGGCGTCTGCCGCCTGGATCTCGGACAGATGGTCCTTGAGCCAGGACAGCTCCTGCTCTCATATAGGCGTCCAAGAGAGATAATAGAAGACGATCATGACTTTCTTCTGGCCACGAAAGTCAGCGAGAGAAACCTCTTGTCCGCTATGGCTCTTGAGGGTGAATTCAGGGGCCCGTTCTCCTATTTCAGGCATCGGCTCCCTCCAGATGCTTATTAGTAATCATTACTAATATTAGCATGCTTCCTCCTCAGCGTCAACAGTCTCGTCCGGTCGGCCAGCGAATCCGGGCCGCGATCTACCATTCCGGCCGGCGGACCAGCGCGAAACGGCACACCTGCCAGCAGCAACTCCCGGGCGCCAATCATGGTCCTGAGCAGGCAATGTTGCTTTGCACAGGGCCCTCGCGAGCGTTCGCCACACCTGCGGCGTATCCTGATTGGCCGCATGGGAGCTGATGGCGGCCTGGGGGTTGCCCTCACCCTGACCCTCTCCCACTGCGGTGGGCGAGGGAATACTTGCTAGAGCAGCCTCTCCCACTGCGGTAGGCGAGGGAACAGTCGAGCAGCCTCTCCCACTGCGGTGGGCGAGGGAACAGTCAAGTAGCCTCTCCCACCGCGGTGGGCGAGGGAACAGTATGTGGCATCCCACTGTAGCCGGCGATAGAAATGTGGTTGGTATCCCTTTGCGGTGGTGGAGGGAATGCTTGTTTGGGCAATCTCTCCCACCGCAGTTCCTCATGCCCCGTTGGGGCACCACCGAGGATGAAAAGCCTATTTTTCATACGAGCGGCGAGGGAACTATTCGCGCTCTCACAGAGATATAGTCAGAGTGAGGGCGCCCCGCCAGGGCCGGCAGCAGCTCCAGTCAACCACAGGACGCCGGGACTAAGTCATCTCCTTGACCAGGCCCAGGTAGCGGTCCCAGGGGATGGCCGTCCAGGTTTCCGTCGTAGCATGCCCAAAGGAGCGAACGATCAGAGCGGCCTGGGAGGCCGCCCGCTCATCCGGAGCCTCGAAGACATCCAGGTAATCATATGGTCCCAGCAGTGAGTAGCTGGCCAGCCATCTGACCTGCGGGACCTGGGTCTTCAGCTTCTGGGTAACCTCTTTTCCCAGCTCCTCGACAGACTCCGGTCGCTTGAGAGCCTCAGCCGATAGCTTCGTCAGCATCACGTAAGTAGCCATACCGACCTCCTTCTGGTCATTGCTGAGCTGGGCAGAAGACCTCTTGCTTAGTGTTGGGGTGTCTCCTTTAGAACCGCCGATAGGCCGATCTCCTGCCCATCCCTTATTACCGTCATCTCCAACTTATCGCCTACCCGGCGGCGAGCCATCTCTCGCCCGAGGTCGTTAACGGTGTTTACCGCACGACCATCAATAGATGTTATGATGTCTCCACTGCGGATCCCCGCCCAGTAGGCGGGGCTATCATCCTCAACATGAACCACGACCGTACCGCTGCTTCGAGAGAGACCATACTGCTCGGCGAGGGCGGGATTGACTGTCGCCAGCACCGCACCGAGCCATGGCCTGGCGAGCTGACGCCCGGACACCACGCTCTCAATAACCGGACGCGAGCTCTCGATAGCTATAGCGAACCCGACCCCCTGGGCGAAGGCGATCATCGCCGTATTGATTCCCACGACCTGCCCATCCAGGTTGACCAGGGGGCCACCACTGTTGCCGGGGTTAATAGCGGCGTCGGTCTGAATCAATCCATAGAGCGCCAGGCCACCCGGACCCTGGAGTGTACGGCCCTTGGCGCTTACCACGCCCACAGTTACTGTAGGCCCACCCTCCAGCCCCAGCGCATTACCGATAGCTATGACAGTCTCACCGATCTGTAGAGTGGATGAGTTGCCCAGGGGGGCCACCGGAAGCCGGTCTTTCGGAATCCGGACGACAGCCGTGTCGCTACGCCGGTCTCCCCCCAGTACTTCGCCTTCGAAATGGCCCCCGTCCGGCAGGACCACCATGACGGACCGGGTACCGCCAACCACATGGTAGTTCGTCAGAATGTAGCCCTGAGCGTCGAATATCACCCCACTGCCAACCCCTCCCGGGAAAGGGCGAAGATAGTTGTCGTAGCCTGCACGGCCAACCATTAGCTGAGCCACCGCAGGTCGAACAGCATCCACCACCCGGACGATGGGGTTCGAATCATTCATTCATGCACCTCTGCGGGCACGGCCGCGACGCCTCTCTTGTGTAACTATGCTCGGTCCGTCAGGCCTGCCTCGGATTGTTGATATGGGATGCTTCAGGGTTCGCCATTCGAGCAGGGTCAAGTATCCGCTCAAGTTCTTCCTGGTTGAGGATTCCCTTTTCCAACACAATCTCGCGGATAGTCCGGCCAGTAGCCTGGGCTTCTCTGGCAACGGCCGCTGCCCTCTCATAGCCTATGTACGGGTTCAAGACCGCCGCCACTCCAAGGCTGCGCTCAGCCAGGTCCCGGCACCGCTCGGCATTGGCAGTGATACCCCGGATGCACCTCTCCGTCAACACCACGGTCACGTTCTTTAATATCTCTATAGACTGCAGTAAATCGAAAGCAATAACCGGCATCATCACGTTGAGCTCAAACTGGCCGGCCTGGACAGCCATAGCTATCGTCATGTCATTGCCGATGACCTGGAAACAGACCATATCGGTCACTTCTGCAATAACGGGATTAACCTTTCCTGGCATGATGGAGGAGCCTGGCTGAACAGGAGGAAGGTTTATTTCTCCCAGGCCGGTCCGGGGGCCAGAGCCCAGCAGTCTCAGGTCGTTGGTAATCCGGATCAGGTCAAGAGCAAAAGCCTTCAGAGCCGAAGAGACATAAGCGAAATCACTCATGCTCTGGGTTGCCTCCATGAGGTCCTCTGAAGCTCGCAGGTCGTAGCCGGTCAGGTCTCTCAGCCTCTCCACAACCTTAGGCTGGTACAGAGGATGAGCGTTCAGGCCGGTACCGGCAGCCGTGGCTCCTATGCTGAGATTCAGCAGGGTCTGAGCAGCATGTCTGATCCTGCCAGCGCCTTTGCGAACCGATGAGGAGTACGCCTGAAACTCCTGTCCCAAGGTCACGGGGACCGCATCCTCCAGATGTGTGCGCCCCGACTTCACGATCCCAGCGAACTCGGATGCCTTGGATGTCAGAGCCTCCGTCAGGCCATCAAGAGCGGGATACAGCCGGACCAGCAGCGATAACGAGGCCAGGCGCATGGCCGTGGGGAACACATCATTTGTGGATTGGGCCATATTGACATGATCGTTAGGATGCACCGGGCGGTATTCCCCTTTGCGCCCTCCCATGATCTCGTTGGCCCTGTTCGCCAGGACCTCATTGGCATTCATGTTATGCGAGGTCCCTGCGCCAGACTGGAAGACATCCACTACGAACTGATCACGCCAGAGGCCGTCGATAACCTCCTGTGCTGCCTGAACTATTGCCCGTCCAATCGAGGGATCCAGCATACCAACAGCCATGTTAGCTTCGGCTGCCGCTCGCTTAACAATAGCGGTAGCCCAGACGAATACGGGATGAGGCGTCTGGCCGCTGATGGGGAAATTTTCGAGGGCTCGGAGTGTCTGGATGCCGTAGTACACATCCCCCGGCACCTCTCTCTCACCCAGGCTGTCCCGCTCAAAGCGGGTACCGAAGGTCTTCTCCGGCGGAGGAATTTGTGTCTCGTTCAAGTGGTGCCCCTCTCAACTACTATAACACTGGAGGGGTTTAATTCAACTGTGAGGCGGCTGCAAGAGCATTACAAAGACATTTAGGTTTTCAGGCCGCGGTTAACACTTACGAAATCGGTATCCGCTGTTTTATGGACGCAATCTTGCCTGATCCAGTAGCCCCGATCTCGCTACAAGACGCCCTTGCTGTAAAGCCCGTAGGATTGCTCCGCCTCACTCCAGAGTTCGAGATGCTCCACCAGGCGTTCGAAGGGCAACAGGTGCTTAACCGTAATATAGAAGTTATTTGCCTGGTCCAGGTTGAGCAAGGCGGCGATCCTCTCGGTCGAATCGACCTCTACGATCAGGAAACCTCCAGGAGCGTCCGCGTAGAAGCCGCTGGCGACCAGCCCGTTGGACGCAACGGCGGCATACAGCAATTGCTCGAAGCTATGCTGCATGAGCTCTGCGTCCAGCTTGCTTCGCACCTTATCAAATGCTTTGAAAGTAATTAGAAGCTGCATAATTACACTTCCTGAGGGCTCTTGATGCCGGCGGTACTGCCAGGAGCCACCCCGGCCGGTCACCCTCACCGGTCCTCTCACATGTGGAACATATTATAGCTTGATATCGATAATATGTCAATAACCTTGACAAGTGCGAGTACCTGTGGTAACATGTTTCATGACCTAATAACGGTTGGGTTCCACCAGGGAGAGATCCCAGGAGGTAATTATGGAAACAATTATTGGGACTAAAAAGAACATTCTGGTACTTGGAGCAGGGTATGGGGGACTCAGGGTAGCTATGCGCCTGGAGGAGCAGCTTCGCTCCATGCCCGACTATCATATCACGCTCATTGATCAAAATCAGCACCACCAGCTAATCACGCAGCTTCACGAAGTAGCCGGAGGCCGCACCCCTGCCGAAACGATTGCGCTCCCGTTGGAGCGGGTCCTGGGCTTGCGGCGGATAGATTTCCACCAGGCCAGAGTGACGAGACTGGATATTGGTGCCCGCAGGCTGTCTACCGATCATGCGGAGCTAAGTTATGACTACCTGGTGATAGCACTGGGGAGTGAGACCAATTTCTATGGCATCCCTGGAATGCAAGAGCACGCCTTCACCCTTAAATCACTGAGAGACGCCTGTTTGATTCAAGGGCACCTGCATGAGATGCTGAGTGCAGCGGCCGGGATGACGGCCTACTCAGACGAGCGCAGGGAGGCACTGGCGTTCGTGGTAGGGGGTGGTGGGTTCACTGGGGTGGAGCTCGCGGCTGAGCTTGCGGAGACCGTCCGTGACATCGCTCCGCGCTACGGCATATCGCCCGAAGAGCCTCGAGTAGCCATAGTAGAAGCCGGCAAGACGCTCTTGCCTGGGTTGGACCAGCGCCTGGTGGAGAAGGCAACGAAGATCCTCGAGGAACAAGGTATAGATATCGTCACGGGAATTCCGGCGAAGGCAGCAGACGCACGTGGCATGCTGCTGGCATCAGGCAAGCGGATAGACACGCGAACCATAATCTGGACAGGCGGAGTCAGGGCGCCAGAGCTCCTCGAACGCTGGGGGTTGCCAACCGGTATCGCAGGTAGGGTCAAAGTCAACGAGTTCCTACAGGTTGAGGGACACCAGAACATCTATGCCGTTGGTGACAGCGCCCTGGTGATGGACCCCACCACGAGCCGTCCGGCTGCTCCATCAGCGCAGCTGGCGGTGGCTGAGGCAGAGGCCGCGGCCTCGAACATCTCTGCGGAGATTTCTGGGGACAAGATCGAGAGCTACGTACCGCACATGACCGGTGAGGCCGTGTCTCTGGGACCGGACAATGGGGTTGCCTGGGTTGGCCCTGTCCGGATGAGCGGCAGACCCGCCCAGTGGCTAAAGGCGCTCATCGCCAACCGGTACCTCTGGCAAACCGGGGGATTGGAACTGGTCCGCAGCTATTCCGGAATTGGCAAGGGGACCCTGGGACGCGACTTTCCGGAGTGCCTGGTGGAGCTTCGACAGGAGGAGGTTCCCACAGAGGAGAGCCAGGCGCAGCGCCGTGCTGCTTAGTGGCTTAACTTGCAGGCTGCAGACCGCAGCGGTCTAGTATGAAGATAGATTGAAGGTGGCGCCGGGCGCCACCTTCAATCTATCTTCATCTTCTATTGCCACAAAACCCTGACGGGCACGCCCGGAGTTGCCGAGTCCGGCCGTCCAAGAGCGCCTACGGTAGGCTCGGTCCTACTTGCCCAGAACGGTCTCCCAGGTATGGGCGTGCTCTTCCTCCTGGCTCAGGATTTCCTCAAGCATCAAACGAGTGGTTGAGTCGTTGGCCTCGAACGCCATTCTGATGAATGAGCGATACTTCTCAATTGCCATCATCTCAGAGGCCAGGTCGTCCTGGACCATCTTCCGGCTATCCCCACCCATCTTGATCTCTGCAGGTTGCTTGGTGGGAGTACCGCCGAGGTAATCGATCCGCTCAGCGATACTTTCGGCGTGCCTCATCTCCGCCATAGCCGCGGACCGGAATTCTTCCATGAGCGCAGGACTCTCCATCCCCTTGGCCATGACATGATGCCACATGTACTGGGTGATCGCGGACAGTTCCAATCCCAGGGCCTCGTTGAGTGCGTCAACTATCTGCTGTTTCCCTACTGCCATGATTCTTCCTCCTTTTGGTGTATATTCATTGTCACACCGAAACGAGGCCTTTTACAATAGTTGTTACAGAGTTGTAAGAGTTTCGCAAGGCGGCCTGTCACCTTAGTGGTACATCCGGGGGTAAGAACTGCGAGGCCCCAGCCGTTGGCTGGGGCCTCGTTTTCGCTGAGTACCTGGTTCTATCCCTTCCTAGGACGGGTATAGATGGTACGATACAGGTCGCAAGCGGCCATGAAGCAGGAGTTGCAGCCCTCGCCAAGGTCCTGGGGCGTGATCGCCTCCAGGCGCACGTCGAAACCCAGTTCCTCGTACATCTTGGCGTACTCGGTTAGCTTGGGCTCCGAAGCGGTGAATTTCTTGCTCCACCCCTCCAGGGCGAGCTCTTCTTCCCTCGGCGTGAGCTCTTCGGACTCTTCGCTCATGGTCTGCTCCATGCGTCTAGAACAGGTCGTCCAGGGCATCGTTGCCCTCCGGGAGCTTACCGTGCTGTTGTAAGTATTCCTGGATCATCTGGCTCTCCCGTGAAGTGTACATTGGGTCCTCTTCCCAGAGGAAGTACTTGGCCTTGGCGTTGCCTAGCTGGCCCTCCAGCGCTTCCCGCATGTTCATGACGCCCGAGATCTGGAATATGCTCTTGTCCTCCCGCAGAAGCTGGAAGACCCCTTCCCCTTCTGCGACCTTGGCGACATTAGCGCCGGTAAGCTCCAGCCACTTCTCAGGTGGCAGGACCGGCTCCGATACGCAGAAGCGCAGGTCGCACTGCAGGCAGCGCTTGGCTTCCGCCACTGCCAGGGCCTCGTCGTACCCCAGATCGACTTCGCCAAAGGTCTTCGCGCGGTCGGAAGCGGGCAGACTTCTTACTGCTACTCTGGACACAGAGGCAAATCCCTCTTCCCTGCCCAGTTGCGAGTTCAACTGCCCGACCTCAGGCATATCGTTCAGGAAGCCCTGGCCTCCTAGATAGCGGTGAATGGAAGCGGCGGCTTTCTTGCCGGATGCAATAGCCTCAACTACCGAGGCCGGACCAGTTACAGCATCACCACCGGCGAACACTCCGGATACAGAAGTTGACAGGGTCTCCGAGTTTACTTCGACGAGGCCCCTTCTCACGGGAATACCGAAGGATTCGGGTACCTCGGGGGCCTGTCCAATGGCGGCAATAACCAGGTCGGCGTCCACCATGAACTCACTGCCCTCCCGGGGTGTCGGGCGCGGGCGCCCGGAGGCATCCGGCTCACCCAGCTCCATCTCGACGCACTGCACCTTGCCCCCGGAGATAAAGCATACGGGAGCTGCCAGGAACTGGAACTTAACGCCCTCATCCTCGGCTTCTTTCACCTCGGAATCCAGCGCGGGCATCTCATCGGCGCTGCGCCGGTAGACAATCGTGACATCAGTGGCGCCTAGGCGGACAGCGGTACGGGAGGCATCGATTGCAGCATTACCGCCGCCGATGACCACTACCCGCTTACCCACGTCTACCTTGTTGCCCAGGCTGGTCTCTCGAAGGAAGGCCACGCAGTCCATTACCCGGCTGTGCTCCTCACCCTCGACGCCCAGGCGGTGGCCGCGATGTGCCCCGACTGCGACGAAGATGGCATTGTAGCCGTCGTTCTTCAAGCTGTCTACGGAATCCACCCGTGTGTCAGTCTTGATCTCCACACCCAGGGCCTTAAGCCCATCCACTTCCTTCTTGAGATGCTCGCGTGGCAGGCGGTAGGATGGTATGCCGACACGCAGCATACCGCCAGCCTCAGGAAGCGCCTCGAAGATCGTTACGGCGTGTCCAAGACGGCGCAGGTAGTGCGCCGCTGACAGGCCGGCCGGGCCGGAGCCGACGATTGCCACCTTCTTGCCGGTATCGGACGCAACCGGGATAGGAGGCTGAGGTATGGTCTCAGAGGCAAATCCTTTGAGGCGGCAGATCGAAACAGGCTCGTTTACCTGGCCACGACGGCAGGCAGTCTCACAGGGATGGAAACAAATCTTCCCAAGGACTGACGAGAACGGAGCGGCGCCGCGAATGACCTCCGCCGCCTCTGCATATTGGCCTTGCGCAATGTAGCGCACATAATTAGGCACGTCCATACCCACGGGACAGGCTGCCCGGCAGGGCACCAGCGCCTCGCGAGTGGCGCTCTTCGCCTTATCCATGAGGGTACCGGTGGGGCAGACCTCTACACAGGTGCCGCAGAACTTGCAGCCGGAATCGGCCAGGGTCGGCCCGATATGCCCGACGACAGCCGCCTCGTCCTGGTAGGTTACGCCGAGTGCCCCGACTCCCCGCAGATTACCGCAGGCGCGCACACAGCGGCCGCAGTTAATGCAGAGGTTATAATCCCGGACGAACAGGGGCTCGTCTCTGACTACAGGTAGGTCCCGATGAACGTAGCGGGGTGTATCCGGCTTGATTCCGATAAAGTCAGAGACCTTCCGGACCTCGCAGTTAGAGAACTTCTCGCAGCACCGTTCGGGCACCGGCACGTTCATGCTGCATGCGGTCCGGCTGCACCCTTCCCGCTGTGCGCACATCAGGCACACGTGGGGGTGGGTAGCCAGAATCTTGGCAAGGTTATCTTTCCGCCGGGTGATCACGTCCGGGCTCTCGGTCTTGACCACCATTCCGGCGGCTACCGGGGTTATGCAAGCCTTCTTGGCTCCAGCCCCTTCTACGTCCACGAAACACAGACCGCAGCCGACCCTCTGGGGTGCTTCGGCCGTTCCGTCAGATTGGTAGTCTTTGCCGCGGTAGACCTTCTCAACGCCCGGATCGGCGCGCCTGAACGGCGGCAGGTCCGGGTGCGAGCACAAAGTAGGAATATAGACGTTCGCCTCTCGGGCGGCATCGAGGATAGAGGCCCCTTCCGAGACCTCTATCCTGGCTTTATCGATAGTTAAACTTATCTTTTCCATGGGCATTGCGCCTCCGGCGTATTACCAGGAGTGGGCGATAGCCCCGGGCTCGCAGACCTTGACGCAGGGCAACTCCCTTGGTCCAGTCATTGGCTTGCAAGGGGCACAGGCATACTTGATCTTCTGACGCTGAGCATCACTAACGGCCACAACTTCCTCGTCATAGTCGTTAACGATCATCTCCAGGACCTTGGGCGGACATGCCTCGATACACTTGGCACAGCCGTTGCACTTATCAGTGTCTATGGTGATGTAAAACTCACCTGACCCGTCCTTGTATCCGTAATTGGCCTGCAACGGGCACCTCCTCTAGTTGGTCATCGAGCAACTGGGTGATCAGGCGACGCAGTCACCTAATCACCCAATCACTAATTAAAAGCGCTTAACCCCTGCGCTCTTTCTCTACTACGGCCTTGGCGAAGAGGGCGGCGCCCAAAGCGCCGGCGATCTGAGAGTCAATCTTAGGCGTCAGAGCGGTTACTCCCAGCTCCTTCTCGATCCTGCGCACTACCCCAACGTTCTTGCCGATTCCGCCGGTGATGGCGAAGTCCTTCTCCACTCCCATGCGCTCCAGGAGGGTGACAACCCGGTGGGCCATGGCCGCGCAGTAGGCAGCGAGCACCTTCTTCTTCGGCCAGCCCTTGCGCAGGAGACCCGTAGCCTCGGACTTGGCGAAAATAACGCAGGTGCTGCTCACGGGCGGGGGCTCTTCCTCGACGTCCAGGGACATCTCGCCGACGTCCTCGATGGGCACTGACAGAAGGTCAGCCATAACTTCCATTCCACGGCCGGTGCCGGCTGCGCACTTGTCGTTCATCAGGAAGGCGGTTACCTTGCCCTTATCGTCACAGCGGATGGCCTTGCAGTCCTGTCCACCCATGTCCAGGATGGTGCGGACTGTTGGACCGTACATGAAGTTCCCCCCGCGGGCGTGGCAGGAGATCTCGGTGATGGCCCGGTGGGCGAACGGAACGTTGACCCGCCCGTAGCCGGTGCCGATGATGTAGTGGATGTCCTCTAGCTTGAGCGTGAGGTCCTTCAGCGCCCAGTTCATAACGTTGTTGGCGCTGTTGGGGCTATCGGAGCCTGTGCGCATGTTGGCAAAGGCATATAGCTGCCCGTCCAGCATGATCACTGCCTGAGAGCTAACCGACCCCACGTCGCAGCCTGCAGTGATGATCTGGGCCTTCGACGGGTCCATCGACTCGTCGTGCCAGGCGCTTTCTTTCCATCTCCAGAATTCTTGGGCCATGTCATCTGCTCCTTAGTTGGTGTTCTCGGCTGCCGCCAGGGCCGCTCCCAGGGCTCCTATGTACTCAGGATTCTCCGGGATTATTACGTCTGATTCGAGTCCTCGCTTGAGTGCATCCACGAAGCCCACGTTATAGGCTACGCCACCGATAAGCGCCACTTCCTGATCAATGCCCACGCGTCGTACCATGGAAATGATACGGCTGGCGATGGCGTCATGAACGGACTTGGCAATATCGGCCTTGGGGGTCTTGGCGTGGATCAGAGAAACGACCTCCGACTCAGCGAAGACGGCGCACTGGGCATTCATTGGAATCTCTTTATTGGATGTGAGCGAGATCTTACCAAAGTCCTCCAGACTCACTTCCAGTGCCCTGGCCATGGACTCGGTGAAAGACCCGGCGCCGGCAGCGCACTTCTCGTTGACTACGAAGTCAATTACTTTGCCTTCCGCGCTACACTTGATGCCACGGCCTTCCTCTGCTCCGACGTCGATGAGGGTCCTCACTTTGGGGAAGAGGTTGAAGATGCCCCTGGCATCCGCCCCTACCTCGGTGATGTCGTTCACGGCGTGAGGAGCCTCTTTCCGGCCTGCCCCTGTTGCGTATATGGTCTGGATGTCCTTTAGGGTCAGCCCGGCCTCATCTAGGGCCAGTCTCAACGCTTCCTCAGCCGACTCCCTCGTCTCGAAGCCGCTGAAGACGTTGCCCCGGCCTATTATCTGGCCATCCTTGAGGATGACCACTTTGATGGTCTTGGCGCCCATATCGATGCCTGCCGTAATCACTTATTGCCTCCTATATCTACGGGTCTGCGCCCTTAGTCTTCTATCATGTCTAGCCCGACACTCTCCATGAAAGCGTCGATGCGGGCCAGAGTCCGGGGCTCGTCGAACTCTCTCGGGTCGCCTACGTTGCCTTCGTAGGTCATCACCGGAATACCGGCTTCGGTCAGGGCAAGCCTGATCTCCATCTGGCCGGTAGCCAGTCCTTCACAGCCGCGGTTCAGGTGGATCATCAGACCGTCGCAGTTCCAGTCCTTGATCTCCTTCATGACCAGGTTGTTCTTTCCAGGCCCGGAGAACCTTATGCCCCTGGCCAGCACGTGATACTCCAGCCACCAGTAGGCCAGAGCGCGGCAGGCATCCTCCCTGGTCTTCAATGGCCAGCCCTGGTCCTGCAAGGGCTTTGCCGGACGCAGGTACTCGCCCTCTTTGTAGTCCCAACCGCCGGAGAGGCCGTACTCGTAGTTGGCGCCTACACAAGCCACACCGAATTTCTCCAGGTAGCGGAAGATGTGCAGAGCGTACCATGGGGGCTGGCTGTCATGCAAGAGACGGAACCTCTCGGTTGGCACGGCAGCTATCTGGTTGGCCACCCGGTCCTTCATCTCGTCCAGCAGGATCTCATAGAAGCGCACTACTTCCGGCTTATGGCGCATCAGCACCGCCAGGATGTAGAACGAGTACATGCTCTTCTCATCCATCGCGGCGGGGATGTTCTGGTTGAGCTGAGCGCACTGCGCCCAGAGCGAGGTGCTGCGCATCTCGTTCTTGACAGCCTCGATCAGCAGCTCGTCCTGGTACTCCCGACCGGTAGTCTTTTCCATCCACTCGATGGCGTCCAACAGCTGCCCGGATAGGAACTCCAGCTTCTGCTTCTTGCCCTCCTCGGTCTCATCCCAGCGATAGGGGACCAGGTCTGTGGAGAAATAGGGTACTCCCACCATCTCCGAGACCAGTTGGTACCACTTGCCGTGGGTATCGCAGAAGTGCGTCTGCAGGTAGAAGTCCGCCTTAGGGAAAGGTCCTCCGAAGTAGTACTTGTTAAGAAGGAGAGACCCGACATAGTTACGGAAATAGGAGCACAGGTCACGGGCCAGGCCATATGACTCTGTGGCCTCCATGCACTCCACGGCGCCCTGGGGGCTTCCGGCCGAGAAGGATGCGGAATACGGCTCACCACCGAAGAAGACGTAGTCTCCCAGGCCGGCCGGCAGGCCGATCATACTCTCTGTTCCACCACCGATTAGAAGCTTCTTTCCCCCCTCGGTCCGGGACTCGGCGATCTCACGATAGTGATTAGCCCGGATCTCCTTGGCCAGCTTCCAGCAGTCGAACGGCTTGCTCTTGTACCTTTTGATCTCTTTAGTTGCCAAATATCATATCCTCCAGTTTAGAAGAGGTCTTCTTGACCGATGGTCTCGAGGAAGGCCTCAACCCTGATTCGGAACTGGCCGACTGGGACAGTAACGTCGAACTCCAGGAACAGGGTAGGGATTCCATTCTTTTTCAGGAACGCAGTGAGGGAAGGAATGTCCGCCTCGTGCGGGTCGCAGAACTTCTGCTGAATGATGATGGCTCCCTGCACACCATAATCCTTGGCCATCTCAAGCACTCTTGGGAACCTGACCCGTCCGGGCCAGTCCCGGTTCGGGCAGGGAGTGCGGTTGATGTACCGGTTGGCCAGGTCCTCCAGGCGGTTGCCACCGGAGCGCTCTACCTCGTTCCAGAAGTAGCGGGTACCGGTGCAGTGATCGTCTGTCACAATGGTGGCCCCTACCGCCTCCACCATCTTCAGGAACTCGGTATCATCGTCCTCGCTACCCAGGATCATCAGACGGGCGCCGGTATTGCGGTCCAGCTTGCGAGTCTTGAGCTCCTCCAGCAGCTCCCGCAGAAGCTGGCTGTGCTCCTCCTTGTCCATCATCTGCTGGGCCAGGGCTACATACATGGTCTCCAGACCGGTGATGGGAGGATTTTCTGCCTTGCGGGTGGCGTATACTTCCCACATCAGGCGGCGGTTGGTGTTGTAGACATCAATCGCCCGGTCCAGATCAGCGTCGGAGATCTTATTGCCTGTCCATTCCTCTATCTCGGACTTGAAGATCCCCATCTGTCCGGTCAGTAGCGGAAGGGCACGCGGGCTCTGCACCTTGGACGGCATGCTAACAAAGAGGCTGCGCTCTACCGGCAGATGCAGAGACCAGGACTCGAAAGCCTGGTTGATGTGCATGCACGTGTGGGCAACTGCGATGCCGTTCAGGTAACTGAAGCGCCCCTTGAGCCCCTGGGCCAGAACATCCCGGGAGAACGGGCAGAACATACCAAACAGGTATGGCTCCGTAACATCCTGAGGTTCGTGACTGCCCAGAAGACGCACTGGCAGCACACCGGCGGCGTAGGCTATCTCCTCCGGCACGTAGGTGCAGAAGACTCCCAGTAACTTCCCGCCGTTCTTTTTTTGCCAATCTTGGGCGTACTGATGGCGGTTCTGCACTACATTCTTGATTTTCTCGATCGTCGAGGTTGCTACTGCCACTAATGGTCCTCCTTAACTATCCCTGCGGGGACTGATCCCGCAGAGGACTTTAACCCAATACTTTCCATTTTGAAATGGCTCTATCATTGCTTGGGAAAGCCTAAGCTCTCCATGAAAGAATCGATACGGGCCAGGGTGCGAGGCTCATCGAACTCCCGCTCATCGCCCATATTAGCCTCATAAGTCATTACCGGGATGCCGGCCTTCATCAGGCCAAGCCGGTTCTCGGCGATACCGGAGCTGGTGCCCTCGCAGCCACGATTATAGTGCAAGATGAAGCCTTTCAGGCTCCATTCCTTGGCCATCCGAATCAGCAGGTCCGTCTTAAGCTGCGGGTCATAGAAGGTCTGCCACTGAGGCCGGCTAAGCTCCCATTCGGCTAGCAGCCGGAGGGCCTGGTCTCTGGTCCTAATCTCGATGCCCTTCTCCATCGGAGTCGTTCGAGCACCCCAAGTACCGTCGGGCTTGTCCTCCCAGGCGCCTTCAAGCGTATTGACGTAGAAGCTCCCTACGGACACCGCCCCGAACTGCTCCAGGTAACGGTAGAAGTGCAGGAAGTACCAGGGAGGCTGGCTGTCCGTCATAAGCCGGCACCTCTCAACAGGGATGGCCGCGATGCCCTGTGCAACCCGGTCTTTGACTTCCTCCAGCACTTCATCGTAGAAATCGGCGAATTCCTTATCGGTCCTGTCCAGGGTGCCCAGCACATACAGAGAGTGCATGCTCTTCTCGTCCAGGGGCGCCGGTATGTTCTTATTCAGGCAGCAGACCTTGGCCCAGGTGGACGTGGAGCGGAACAAATTCTTACAGGCTTCGATGAGCAGGTCATCCCGGTATTCTCGGCCGGTTGCCTTGGAGAGGTACTCGATGGCCTCGTGAGCCTGGTTAACCACATAGTCGATCTTGTTGGCGTTCAGGTCCCCCGATGCCCCCACGCCAACATCGATGGCGACATAGGGCACCTTCTTATACTCGGAAACCAACTCGTACCACTTGCCATGCGTGCAGCAAATGTGGCCGGTAAAACAGAAGTCCGGCTTGGGGTACTTGCCACCGAAGGCGTATTCGTCCAGGAACATCCCTCCGATATAGGTCCGGAAGTAGGCACAAAGGTCCCGGGCCCAGCCATGGGCCTCGGCGGCCTCCTGGCACCGGACTGCAAAGTCCTTGTTAAAGGCGATGGCAGCCGCGTACGGCTCTCCCGTGAGGTGTACCACGTCCTCGCCCAGACCGGCGGGTATAGGGTCCAGGGCCCAGGCGCTTCCGGCCCAGCGCAGCTTGCCCGGGGCCGCATACTGCTCGTAATACCTCTGGCGCAGCTCTTTAGCCTTCTTCCAGCAGTCCAGCGGCTTGGTGGGGTATCGCTTCAATCCAGCGCCCATGTTTGTGTCATTGCCTGTAAACGTTGCCATCACTTTAGAAAAGGTCCTCTTGACTCAGCGTCTCCAGGAAGGCCTCAACGCGGATACGGAACTGGCCAACCGGCACGGTAACGTCAAATTCCAGGAATAGGGTGGGAATCCCATGCTCCTTGAGATAGGCGGTGAGCGGTGGAATATCCGCCTCATGCGGATCGCAGAACTTCTGCTGAATAATGATGGCGCCCTGCACGCCATAGTCCTTGGCGAACTGAAGGATGCGTGGGAAACGCCTGCGCTCCGGCCAGTCCTTGGTCGGGCACGGCGTGCGGTCCACATAGCGGGCAGCGATAGCATAGAGGGAATCAGTGTTGGGGACTACGTCATCCCAGAAATAGCGGGTGCCGGTGCAGTGTTCGTCTACCACCACCGTGGTCCCTACGGACTCCACCATCTTTAGAAACTCGGTATCGTCATCCTCACTGCCCACCAGCATCAACCGGGCGCCGGTATTGCGGTTCAGCTTCCGATCGGGCAACTCGGCCAGCAGCTCCTCGAGGGCCCTGCTGTGCTCCTCCTTGTCCACCATCTGGCTGGAGATCACTATCTGCATGGCCTCCAGGCCGGTGATAGGCGGGTTCGGTTGCTTACGGTACTCGTATACCTGCCGCATTAGCTGACGGTTACGGTTCATTATCTGGATGCCCCGATTCAGGTCCTGGTCGGTAATGGGCTTGCCGGTCCACTCCTCCAGGGACTTCTTGAAAGCCTCCAGCTCTCCACGGTAAAATGGCTTGGCGCTGGGGCTCTGGACATGATGGGGCATACAGAGGTAATAGCTGTAATCTACCGGCACATGGAGCTTCCAGCTAGTGTAGGACTGCCGGATATGAAGACAGGATTGCGCAATGGAGATACCATCCAGATAGTCGAACCGGCCCTTGAGCCCCTGGGCCAGACAGTCCCGGCAGAAGGGGCAGAACATTCCAAAGATATAGGGCTCAGTAACGTCCTGCGGTTCATGGCTGCCAAGGATGCGCACGGGGAGTATCCCTGCACCGATGATCATCTCTTCCGGCATATAAGTGCAGAAGTAACCAAGCACCTTGCCCCCGGTCCTGGCCTTCCATTCCTTGGCGTATTCATGGCGGTTGGCCCACCAATTGGCGAACCTGTCCACGACCGACACTCTTCCCCCTGCGCTACCGGGTCTCTTACAACAACTATAGGTTAATTTTTGAATATGGCTGGATTATACTATATTGTTTTTGAAGCGTCAAGCGAGCGCATTGCCTCATAATTAATCTTACCCGGGGGTAGGTCGTTGCCTCATAATTAATCTTACTTTTGTGAGGAGACCAGATGGGTGTGAAACGAGAGAGCAAGCTTGAGCTGGCGGAGGCGATGCGGGGCCGGTATTGGGCAGCAGGACGCAAGGAGAAGAGCCATCTGCTGGACGAGTTCGTAGAG
>Ga0082335_1001549_pt1 | contig 47671 bp, 44 predicted proteins | sample Subgrocontami58m_FD_72375 | JGI IMG/M metagenome (GOLD analysis project Ga0082335, IMG submission 72375) | Subsurface groundwater microbial communities from S. Glens Falls, New York, USA - GMW37 contaminated, 5.8 m (SPADES assembly) (version 2) ... | reverse complement strand
CCCGGAAGGGGGGCCTTATTGGAGGAGGGGTCGATCCGGTCCATGAAGAAGGGGACCCAGGTGGCCCCGCCTTCAAGAAAAGCGACTCGGAGCTTGGGGAAGCGGTCGAAGATGCCGTGGGCCAGCATGCTCGCCGCCTGCACCATGATGCCGAACGGGTGGCCGAGCGCATGGACCGGATAGTAGGTGCTGAAGCTGTCCATGCCGAAATGGTGGTGGCATCCCCCGTGCACTGCCAGACAGCAGCCGAGCTTCTCGGCCTCTTCGTAAAGAGGCCAGTAGACCTTTGCTCCCAGATGTCCTTTAATCCCTTCGCCGTTCGAAGGCAGCATGGCGCCGCACATACCCAGTTCCTTCACGGCACGGCGCAGCTCCTCTACCGCGCCATCTACGTCCTGGACCGGGATAAGCGCCATCCCTTTAATCCTCGGGCTTGCATGGACGAATTTTTCATAGAGCCAGTTGTTATAGGCCCGGCAGGCGGCGATCGCCCACTCTCCATCCACTATTCGTCCGACGGCCAGTCCGGCACTAGGATAAACCACCGTGCACTCGATCCCGCTCTGATCCAGAAACGCGTCCCACTCCTTGGGACCCGGATTGCCCATCTCGTCGCGGTATTTTCTAAGGTATTGCCAGTGGAGATGGTCCAGGACCGGAAAGATTACCGAAGAGCGGTTTCCCTCCGGCATATACTTAGCGATCTCTTCGCCAGCGGCGTAGTCGTTAACGTGTCCATCGGCATCTATAACTCTCATCGTTCTTACCCCCTGCAAATTTTGGATTTATTTGGGAATCTGTTCGATACTTGGATAACAGTATAAAAATAGTGCTGTCAAGCTGCTAGTGTAGTGTCCCCGACACTTCTTTACATTAGCAGGATGCTGAAAAAGGTTTTTTACGTGTCACCCTGAACGAAGTGAAGGGTCTCATGTATTTGAAAAGGCGAGATTCTTCGCTTCGCTCAGAATGACAATCAAAGTAAAGAGATTTATGACGCACTACACTAGGCGGGCGCCCTCATCTCTTTTCCTTTGCCGATTTCGATCCCACCAAGGAGATAAGAAGAGCGATAACACCTAGCGGAAGGAGCGTGAAGAAGGCGAACTGCTGGCCGGCAGCAAAATTTCCCGGATCTTGAAGCTTTCTGCCGGGCATGGCCGCCTCGGTCAGGGCCACAGCGATGGTGGTTCCCAGAGCCCCTGCGGCGGTGCCGAAGGAGCTCAGCATGGCGGATAGAATCCCGTAATGCTCGCTCCCAACGGCGGAGAAGGCGGCCTTTTGATTGGCGGGCATGAAGAAGCCGCTGCCCAGGCCGATCAGCGAGAGCGCGACAACAACCAGGAAGTAATCTGAACTGATTCCCAAACGGGCATAGAAAAAGATTCCCAAAAGGATAAAACCGAGTCCCAGGCTGGCAACTACTCTGGCCTCGAGGCGGTCCGCCAGCCGGCCACTCAAGGGAGAAGAGAAGGCGGTGCAAAGCGGAAGCGAAGCCATGATGATTCCTACCGTTAGCGGCGAAGAGCCAAGGACGTTCTGTATATAGAGGGGAGCGCACACGCTGATCGGGCTGTAAACGGCAGAGCCCATTGCCAGCGATAGAAGGGCGGCCGATAAGCTCCGTCGCTTAAAAAGAGAGACATCAACCAGGGGGCTTTTGGCGTGAAACTCGATCCAGCCGAAGCTGGTTAATCCTGTTATCGCCAAGGCAACCCACAGAGCCGTCGCGGGAGAGTTCCACCCTGAATTGGCCCCCGAGCTCACGGCTATCAAAAGCGCGGGATAGCCGATCAGAAGAGCGAGAGAGCCCGAAAAATCGAAAGGCTCTTTTCTTCGCTCTTCCCTGCCTTTAAAGATGCGGAAGACGGCAACTGAAATAACTATCCCAATCAAGCAATTGGCAAGAAATACGGCCCGCCAGCCCCAAAGATATAAAATAAGGCCGCCAAGCGTCGGCCCCGTAGCCCTGCCCACGGCAATGACGGAGGCAAAGAGCCCCAGCGCTTGCCCTCTTCGCTCCGGGGGAAAATTGGATGCGAGGATGGCGGTAGACATGGGCAGGGCGAGAGCGAGGCCGATGCTCATCACGCCTCTAGAGACGAGTAGCTGAGGGAACGATTGAGAAACTGCGACTAGCCCTGAGCCTAAGGCGTAAAGGCTTACCCCTGTCCGGTAGAGCCTCTTCTGCCCCAGGATATCGCCCGCCCGTCCGAAACAAAAAGAGAGACTCGAAATCATCACCGTGCCCATGATGGAGATCCACTGAACGGCGGCCAGGCTGGCGCCGAAATAGGCCTGGATGGTCGGCACGGCCACGTTAACGCTGCCGAAGCTGTTGAAAAAGAGAAAGGCACCGAGGCAGATGACGGCGAGTTGCCGCCATTCTTCCCGGCGCTCCGTCTGCGGGATCTGGCTCACCGAATCAACTCTCGCCCCGTCACCCTTACCTCCCCAGGTTGATAGCGATCGTCCCGGTGACCACACAGGCGGTGCCAAGGGCGGAGCGGCGATTCACCCGCTCGTGGCCGCGCAAGAGAATAATCGTCAGGAGTAAAGTCCAGAGCGGCGTTGTGGCCACGATGGGAGCAACAACCACTACGCGTCCGGCGCTTAGTGCCATAAGAGCCAGCACGGCGCCGAGGGCCTCGAAGCAGCCGGCTGCGATGAAAGGCAGGAGCGCTTTGCGATCCCATACCGGCGGCCGCCTCGCCACAGGCGTGAGGAGAAAGGTCACTAGACAACTAAGAGAAACCACGGCTATCACAGCAGAGAAAAAAACGGGTTCATTGGAGATCATTAAAACATAACGCCTTACCGGAAAGGCGATGCCGGCGAGAAACCCGGCGGCCAGGGAAAAAAGCACATGCCACCATCGGTACGTGGAAGTTGTGGTGGCGGGCCGCCAGGAGATGAGAATCACGCCGATAACCACCAGGAGCGTTCCCGTAAGGACCGGAAAACCTGCCTCCTCATCCATAACCGTGATAGCAATGATCGCGCTCCACAGAGGATAGGAGTTCCGCAGGGGCTCGCTCCGGGATGCGCCGATTTTATGTAGGCCGGTAAAAGTTAATAGACTCGTGGCCGTCTGGATTATGCCCAGGGCGACAACCAGCAGGAGCGCAATAGGCGCGACTTCAGGGATGCCTCCGGTTAGAAATACCGCTGCCCAAAGAGTAAGCGTGCGCACGCTCAAAGAGACGATGGTGGCGGTAATGGGAGTGGAGTAATTCAGCCCCAGCCGGGCACAGATGGTAAATGAGGCATAAGAAAACGCGGAAAACAGAGCTAGAAGTTGCGGGGGCATGTTTATTTTATGTCCAGACGCCGGGCAGGGGGCAAAAAGTGAAATTTCCGTCAGCATACTCGACTTGCAGGAATTTTTCTACCTTGTATTTGCCGCCGCCAATGCACTTGACGATTAAGTTGATTTATCTCCTGGTGTTTGTGATAGTGAAAGTAGGGGAGAGCACTTTATGCGCATCGCCGTACCCGATCTGATATCCAACTCGTACTTTCCAGTTATTGCTGCTGTCGAGCTAGGCTTCTTTAAGGCTGAGGGGCTGGAGGCAAAAAGGGTCGAACCTTTCTTTCCCGTTCCCAAGATGATGGAGGCGCTCAGGGAGGGAGAGTTCGATTTCGTGGCCGGCTCTGCGCATGCGACATTGATGGCCTTCCCCGAGTGGAAGGGCGCCAAGCTCCTGGTTGCCCTGGCACAGAGGATGTACTGGCTGTTGGTTCTGCGCTCGGATCTCAAGGCCAAGCGCGGGGATATCAATGTGGTCAAAGGACTTCGGATCGGGGCCGCGCCGGGCGTGGACCTTGGTCTGAAGCGTCTTCTCGTTGAAGCCGGAATTGATCCAGAGCGGGATCGGGTCCAGATAGGTCCCGTTCCGGGCGCAACCGGTTCAGGCGTCTCCTTCGGCCTCACGGCTGCCAAGGCCCTTGAAGAGAGAACGATAGATGGTTTTTGGGCCAACGCCATGGGCGCTGAGCTCGCTGTCAGCCGCGGCATCGCCACGGTGGTCCTGGATGTCCGAAGGGGTGACGGCCCGCCGCCGGCCTGGCATTACACCTTTCCCGCATTGATAACGACGGAGAAGAAAATCAAGGAGGACCCGAAAACAGTTCAAGGCGCCATACGGGCCGTGATAAAGGCTCAGAAGGCGCTTCGGGCTGACGTCTCCAAGGCCACCGAGGTGGGCCGTAAAATTTTTCCTCCCACGGAAGCAGAGACGATCGCGAAGCTGATCGAGCGCGACCTTCCCTACTACGATCCGGTTATTTCCGAAGAAGTGGTGACAAAGATGAACCGCTTCGCCCAGGATGTCGGTCTTCTCTCCGGGCCGGTGCCGTACGAGCAGGTGGTTGCCACCGGCTTCCGCCATCTGTGGAAAGAATAAAAGAAGGCGACATTTTTTACCTTTTCCCTCTCGAGAGCGAAAAGAACATAGCGACCACGCTGAATCCTGCGGCCGCAAGAAAAGTCGTGTTCAGAGCGGCGACAAAGGCCCCTGGATCCGCTGTGGTCGGCAGAGCCTCTGAAAGCCCTGTGTGGAATCGGAATGAGGATGTCATGAGGAAGCCTCCCAGGGTGATGCCCAAGATGTTTCCCAACCCGAACATCATATAAAGAGCGCCTGAGGCAACCCCTCGGTGTTTCTGCGGCACGGAGGAGATCATCGCGGTGTGATTGGGAGGATAGAAGAATCCCGTTCCGATACCTCCGAGGGCCAGCATTAAAGTCGGCAGGAGCCACCGGGAATCTGTGCGCAGAAACGCACCGAGCAATGCAGCGACGCCGAAAAAGATTATACCAGCTGTGGCCGGCAGTCTCGGCCCCACCTTGTCGGAAAGGTATCCCCCCAGAGGAGAGAGGGTAACGCTGAAGACAGGCATGCTCATAAATAGGATTCCCATGAAAGTAGGGGAGAGGAAGAGAATCTCCTGGAAGTAAAATGGCAGCAGGAATCCGGTCAACGATTGCATGATCGTCACGAGCAGAAGACAGATCGTGCTGATGGCGAACAATCTGATTTTAAAAAGCGCAAGTTCGAGAATCGGGCTGGAAGCGATGGCCTCGCGAACGATGAAGCCCGAGAACAGCGCGACAAATCCGATGACGAGTCCGGTTTGCCAGCCAGGGCTTAGGATCTCCATAAATCTCCGGTCGAGGATGACGATCAAAGCCACGGTGGCTGCCACCAGGAGAAAAGATCCGAGGTAGTCGATAGAACCATACGGGATCGTCGCCGGCGAAGTCGCAGAGGAGCCCGAGCGCTTCCTGTTGATCCAGGTAATAAAAGCGCCGGCGGCGCCCAGAGGGACGAGCAAAAAGAAGACCCCACGCCAGTGGATGTAGTCGATGATCAAACCACCGAGACTCGGGCCAAAGAGAAAGCCCGCGTGGTGGGCCGTCGTCATGAGACCCTGCGTCTTGCCCGCCCAGTTTTCCGGCGCCGCCTCCATGGCGAGCACCCTCCCCTGGGCCTGGGCCATGGCTGCGCCGATGCCCTGAAGGAGGCGGAAGAGCACCAGTTGCAGAATATCCTGAGCCAGTCCGCAGAGAACAGAGCTTATGGTAAAGATCAACAGGCCTACGCCGAAAACGCTCTGGCGACCGTGGAGGTCACCGATCCTGCCGAAAACCAGAGATAGACTGATGGTGGATAGCTGGAAGGAGATGAGCGCCCATGAAATACCGACGATGTCGGTCTCTAAACTCCTGGCGATGGTGGGAAGCGAGATGGCGAAGATCCGGTGCGATATGCCGATGAGAAAACTCACGAGCATCATGTTTCCCAGAAGAAGCCAGTTGACGCGTGATTCCATGAGAGCCCACTTATTGGCAGGAAATTAGAATTGAGGCAACCCCTTCGGGATTTCAAATGGCAGCGAGGATTTGACTTGAAAGGGACACGCGGGTAAGGAGAGTCTATGTCTGCTGACAACACACTTTTGTTTGGCATCGGCGCGCCTCAGGTCCACACTCATCTGCCGGTCGATCTGGAAGAGATCCGGCGCTATATCGAGCGGGCCGAGGCGCTGGGTTTTCACAGCCTCTGGGTGCAAGAACAGGCAGGGCTGAGGGCCGCGGCAGGCGCCCTGGAGGGCGTAAGTATGCTGAGTTACGCTGCCGCGCTCACCCGGCGGATACGTCTCGGCAGCGCCGTTTTCTTGATTAACCTGCGCAATCCTATCCAGCTGGCGAAGAGCCTCGCGAGCCTGGATCAGCTGAGCCAGGGACGGTTGATCGTCGGCGTGGGATTGGGAGGCGTCACAAGACTGTATGAGGCCTACGGCCTGTCGCCGGAGCATAGGGTTTCCCGCTTTGTTGAGGCCCTCACGCTGATGAAAAAACTCTGGACCGAGGAAAATTTTACTTTTGAGGGGAAGTTCTGGCAGATCGAGAAGGCATCGCTGTTGCCAAGACCGTTCCAGAAGCCGCATCCCCCTGTATGGTTCGGGGCCAACAGTCCGGCCGCACTCAAGCGCGCGGTCAAGCACGGCAGCGGTTTTATCGGCGCAGGCTCATCTTCCAGCGGAGATTTCAAATCCAAGGTTCAAACAGTATTGTCGGCCCTTGCGGAGGCGAAGAAGGATAGCGCGGACTTCATGATCGGCAAGCGGGTTTATCTGATGGTGGATAGGGATCGCGAGCGCGCTGCAGAGCGACTCCGGGAATGGTTCGGACTATTTTACGGGCAGGCCGATCTCGCCGATCGCGTGGCTGTGTGGGGCAGCGCGGAGGAATGCGTTGAGAGGTTGCGGGAAATCGTCGCCGCCGGGGCGCGCCTGCTCCTTCTCAATCCGGTATTCGATATGATGGAGCAGATGGAAGTTCTAGCTTCCGAAGTGGTTCCGCGGGTGACGTCGTCGTGATCGTGCTCGTGGATGACAAACACGAACACGCCTCACGGACAACGAAATTATCAACACATGCAGGCCCTCCACTGGAACGGCACCCATCTAAAGCTCGATCTTTCCTATCCTACACCCAAAGCAGATAAGGTCATGGCGCTGATCCGAGTGCTCCTGGAAGCCTGAACGGCATCTGCCTTGATACAACGAATGCCGTTTGGTACATTCCCACAATAGTGGAACTTGACGCGAGCGCAGAGCGAGAGATAAAGTTCCAACTCGAAATCTTATATCAGACAAAGGGGACAAGATGGAAAAGGCACTTGAGCAAAGTTTAACCATGCTTTTGGCGCGAGAGGGGCTGGAGCCCAAAGAAGGCGACCTGGAGCAATTCTCGAAGATCATCGAACTTTACATGTCCACACTCAAGACGCTGCACTCGGTCAACCTTGGTGCCGAGGAGTTGGGCCCGGTTTTTAAACCGGAGTGGACCGGGAAGTGAAAGACTGAAAACAAGATCCCTAATAGAGTGAGACCGCAATAAGAGTAGGAGCCTTACCATGGCAGCAGACAAGCCGCTCTATTACCTGTCGATCCACGAAGCTCAACAGCTTATTCAAAGCCGCCAGCTCTCGCCGGTCGAACTGACGCGGTCCGTGTTGGAGCGCATCGCGGCTGTGGATGGGAAACTGCACGCCTACATCAATTTGATGGCGGACAGCGCCATGGAAGAAGCGCGCGTTGCCGAGGCCGAGATAGTCGGCGGCAACTGGCGCGGGCCGATGCACGGCATTCCCGTGGCAGTGAAAGATCAGTTGGACGTCGAGGGCGCGGCGGCGCGCATTCGCCAGTTCACCAAAGGCGTCGGCGATGCGACAGCGGTGCGCAGACTGCGTGAAGCGGGCGCAATTATGCTGGGCAAGCTTCATATGAGCAGTTTGCCTGACGCCGATCTGCCGGTGCCGCGCAATCCTTGGAACACGGAGCACGTCACCGGCGGCTCGAGCACAGGCTCCGGCGCAGCGGTGTCCGGCGGATTGTGTTTGGGATCGCTCGGCGAAGATACCGCCGGCTCGATTCGCAACCCGTCGGCTTTCTGCGGCCTCGCCGGGCTTAAAGCTACGTATGGGCGCGTCAGCCGCTATGGCTTAGCACCACTGAGTTGGTCGTTAGATCACTGCGGGCCGATGGCGCGCATGGTTGAGGACACTGCGCACATGCTCCAGGCGATTGCCGGCCATGATCCGCAAGACCCGACTTCAAGCACGGCGCCGGTCGCTGACTATGCGAGCGCATTGCGCGAAGATGTGAAGGGCATGGTTGTCGGCGTCCCGCGGGATTACATTAACGAATGCGCGCCGCGAACAGAATCGATAGTCTTAAAACTCATGGACAAAGCGATCGACGAATTGAAATCTTTGGGCGCGCGTGTAGAGGAAGTCAAAGTTCGGACCTTGCCTCTCGCCACGATCTCCAACGCGGTGATCTACTACAACGAATTTTGGGCGGCACATAAGAGCGATGCCGCCTGGGTGCTGAAGAACGGCGCGGCGCAGCGGCGCGCGCGCATTTATCTGGGGATACTCACAAACTCGGCAGATTACATCCAGGCCCAGCGGGTCCGTAGCCGGGTGCGCGCGGAATTCGCCGAAGTCTTTCGCAAGGTCGATTGTCTTGCTCTTCCGTGCCAGACGGGCCCGGCGCCGCTGTTAAAGGACGTGGGGCCCATCGATACGCTCTTTAAGCATGTTGTTCCCGAGTACCACGGCCCGTTTAATCTGGTCGGATTGCCAACGCTGTCAGTGCCTTGCGGCTTTTCCGAGAATAATTTGCCCATCGCGTTACAGCTTGTCGGCAAACCATTCGATGAATTGACAATTCTGCGTGCGGGCTATACGTATCAGCAACACATGCGATGGTTTGAGAGAAAACCGCCGATTTAGGTTAAGCAAGAGGCGGTCCGCGTAAGTTGGATAAACGGTTGAGATTATAGTGAGCGCGGCGAAGTGATAGGGGGTGTTCCGTGACGCAAACGATTCTTGGCATAATAAGGTTGTCCTGTCTAGTCTTCTTAGCGAGCGCTTTCGGGCCATATTATGGGGCTGTAAGCGCGGCGAGCGTTGCCGAAGTATTGTCGCGGCTCGAGAAAGTCCCCGATCGTGACCGCCAGTCCTTCCTGGAAGCGGGAGCTAAGAAGGAGGGAAAATTGGTTTTTTACTCAACGATGACTGCGGACCATGGCAGTAAGATCCTTTCTCGGTTTCACCTCCGTTATCCCTTCCTGACCCCTCAGTTCTACCGGGCCGGAACCACTGCCCTGTTAAGCAAGATGCTGATGGAGGCGCGGGCTGGAAAAGATGAAGTAGACGTTTTTAACCAGTCTGAGGGGCCCACCTACGAAATGATGCATGCGGGTCTGACCGCCATGTATAAGTCACCCAACCGAAAGGCAGTCAGGGAAGAGATGATGGACAAGGAAGGATATTGGACGGGGATGTACCATATAGTTGTCGTGGTGGCATACAATACCGGGCAGGTGGGTAAAGGCGAGGTTCCGAAGAAGTATGAAGATTTGCTGGATTCGAGATGGGATGGCAGGATGGGGCTTGACACTCAGGATGCCGACTGGTTCCACACTCTGCTCGAATACTGGGGCGAAGAAAGAGGCCTTGCCTACATGAGGAAGCTTGCCGCGCTTAAGTCACAAATCCGGACAGGTCACACGCTCGAGGCTCAACTCCTTGCTGCCGGAGAATTCAGCCTTTCTCCAGTTCTTTACGGTTATCGTATCGCCGAGATGATGACTCAAGGCGCCCCGGTCGGTTTTGTTCTCATTGACCCCGTGGTCAGCAAGCTGCGGGTTGTGTCCTTGGCTAAAAAGGCGCCGCACCCCCACGCTGGAATTTTATTCGTTGACTGGATTCTATCGGACGAAGGGCAGACGATCATAGCCCAGGATCTTGGGCGAGGCCCCGTAAGCAAGAACCTTCAGTCAAAGTATGAGCGCTTGAATCACCCTAAGTATCTGACAGTTCGCGCAGAGACTTTGGGGCCGATGTATAGAAAGCGGCTGGGCCAGTACCAAGAGATTTTTCAGTTCAAGTAGGAACGAATCAGCGGGGTAGATGGCTGTTGTAATTTTTGTCCGGGCATGGCAGGGAGCGGATGAGTGGAGGGGAAAATGCAACTTGAGATGGCAGAGTTTCCAGTAACGCGGATAACCCTGGGCAATGGGTTGCGTTACCACTCCGGGACCTTGGAGGTGGATCAGGAAGAGTTGACGGCCCTGGTCATGCGGGACGGGAGAATACGGGATGCAAGGCTGGCCGTCGTGGCTCCCGGAGAGAAGATCAGAATTACTGGTATCCGGGACGTCATAGAGCCGAGGGTTAAGGTTGAAGGAAAGGGACAGGTGTTTCCGGGTGTCCTTGGGCCGGTAGCTCCTGTGGGAGATGGGCGCACTCACCGTCTCTCCGGCATGGCTGTGCTGCTCACGGCGGAGTACGAAGGTACGATCCGGGCCGGGCTCGGTGTTCAGCGCAGTGCGATTCTCGACATGTGGGGTCCAGGGGCCGAGGCTTCACGTTTTAGCTCTCTGGTGAATCTGGTGTTGATTCTACGGCTTACCGGGGGACTTTCCGAGATAGAAGCGCATACCGTTATGCAGCAGGCGGGCTGTGAGGTGGCTAAAAGGCTGGCTGAGGCAACGATTGGGTTAAAACCTAAACGGGTGGAGAGCTATTACTTGAGGAAGGAGAAACCGAAGCTGCCCCGAGTAGCGCTCATTCAGGGTTGCCTCACCGACAGCCAGCACAGCCATTCGGGGGTTAGCTACTACGGACTGTCGATTCGGGAATCTCTGGCTACCTTGATCCATCCCAACGAATTGCTTGATGGAGCGATAACGATCAATACCACTCGAGGAATAGCCTACCATCCAACGACTTGGGACTGGCAGAACCATCCAATCGTGCTCAGTCTTTACCGGGAACACCGGCGACAGTTGAACTTTGCCGGAATCATCCTGGAACGCATTCGCTTCCAGACCCATCATGGGAAGGAAGTCATTGCCCAGAACACGGCGCAACTGGCGTCTACTCTGGGGGTCGATGGCGTCTTAGTGGCTTGGTTGGGCTCAGGGAACGCCTTTGTCGACGTGATGCTTACGGTTCAGGCTTGTGAACGGCGGGGGATAAAGACAGTCCTAGTCACCTACGAATATGGCGGTAAAGAGGGGATAGATTCCCCTCTGCTGTATTACGTCTCCGAGGCGAACGCGGTGGTAAGCACAGGCAGCCGCGACCGCTGGCTGGACTTAACGGCGCCCGACAAAGTAGTCGGTCCCTACGAGGAGATTCAGATTCTCAGTTATCCTGGGGCGCCTAAGGCAGCGGCCAATGGGCCTCTAAGTTTTGATGCTCGCGACATGATTATTGGAGGGGTTGATAATTGGGGCGGGCAAGGCTGGACGTGTAGGGCTTACTAAGTTGACATAATAGCTCCTTATCGGATACTGTCCACCCCAAATGGTCGAGGAGGTGACTTTTGAGTTCTCAGTGGTCCTATCCTAAAAGCGAGTTCCTAGCACTATCACTTCTATTTCAGCTTATCGTTGGGGTTGCTCTAGCCACATTGACCTTTTCCCCGGCCCTGGCTCAAGACTTCTATAAGGGTCAAACCATTCGCTTCGTTGTAGGTTTCTCACCGGGGGGCGGCTTTGACGCCTATACACGGGTCATGGCCCGCCATTTTGGCAAACATATCCCTGGAAACCCTTCAACGGTAGTAGAAAACATGACCGGCGCCGGAAGCCTTCTTTTAGCCAACTTTATTTTTAATAGGGCCAAGCCGGATGGCCTAGTTATTGGAAACTTTATCGGCGGGCTTATCCTTCAACAGGTCTTGGGACTTAAAGGGATTGAATTCGATGGGCGTAAGTTTGAGTGGCTCGGTGTTCCCATACGGGCAAGCTCTGTCTGTGCCCTGCGAAAGGCAAGTGGGATCAGCAGTATCAATGAGTGGTTTGCCGCTAAGGCGCCTGTGAAAGTAGGCGGGACCGCCCCAGGCGCAGTAAGCACAGACGATGTGGCAAGACTCTTGAAGGCAGCAATTGGGCTCCCATTGCAGGTGATTGACGGTTATAAGGGTACCGCCGATATCCGCCTCGCGGTGGAGTCGGGAGAGCTTTCAGGGGCTTGCAATACCTGGGAGTCGTTTAAGGCTACCTGGCCCAGGGAAATAGAGTCCGGCTCCATTAAAATCCTGATCCAGGTTCAGCCCCAAAAGCATCCCGAGATGCCGGACGTGCCCAATGCCATCGAGTTCGCCAAAACGGATGAGGCGCGCCGGTTGATCGAAGCAGCCTATAATATCAATGCTATTCTTTGGCTCTATGCCCTGCCTCCCGGGACGCCTCCAGATCGGTTGCGGCTCCTGAGGAACGCTTTCATGAGCACGATGAAAGATCCGGAGTTCTTGGCTGAAGCTAAAAAGGCCAAGCTGGACACTGATCCGTTGTCAGGCGAGGAAGTGGATAGGATTGTGGGGAGGCTTTTTGACGTGAAGCCCGACTTTGTAGCCAAGTTGAAGGATATCCTTATCCCCAAATAATTAGGTGACCGGGCCTCAGGGCTCATTCCAGATGGAACTCTTCTCTCTTGGCAGGTCCTGAACGATCTCGCAGTCCTTAGGTCGCTGGTTCGCATCCAGCGGCCGGCGCCGACCCCAAGGATTTCTTTGACAATCGCTTCCTTAAAGAGTTAGAAGGTACGTGTTTCGTTCACGAACTTTATGGCAGGCGGTAACTTGACCAGGGGGAGGAATCGATATGCTGCTTAAAGGTTTACTCACAGTGATAGCTCTGGTGTGGTTTTCTTGGCCACTCTCGGTCTCGGGCGCCGACAAACTGATCGGTATCCACTCGGCGCGTGTCATGTCCCAGTCTTTGCCCTGGGTGGCGGAGGAGGCGGGGCTATTTAAGAAATACAATTTAGATTTTCATCTGGTGTTTATCTCATCTTCGAGCATCGTCACCGCAGCATTGCTTGGTGGAGACGCGGAGATGACCGTGACCGGCGGCATCGGCAACGTGCGCGCTTACGTGCAAGGATCTACGGACGTGGTTTTCGTAGGCGGCGTGAAGAATGTCATGACCCATAGCATCGTGGGGGGTGGTAATATAAAAAGGCCGGAGGATCTGAGGGGCAAACGCGTCGGCGTGAGCCGCATCGGTGGAAATTCGCACTATTTTACTAACCAGGCGCTCAGGCGTTTTAACCTGGAACCGGGGCGGGACTTTACTTTCATTCAGACCGGTGGCGAGCCCGAAGCCCTCGCTGCGCTAATCGGCGGGGGAATCGACGCGGCGGCGATGACCGCGCCGGCAGACGCGCAGGGAATTGCCCTAGGCTATCGCTACGTTGTGTACGGTCCCGATCTCAAAATTCCCTACTCCGCAACGGCCTTTGTTACCAAGCGCTCCGTCATTGCCAAGCGGCCCCAGGTCATCAGCCAGTTTATGCGCGCTATGGCGGAGGCATCCAAACTCATGCACACGGACAGAGAGTTTATATACAAAGTTTTGGGAAAGTATCTGCGCTTGACCGACAGAAAGATTCTGGAGTCCTCCTATAACACGGAGAGCAAAGCGCTGGAGCCAAGGCTGGCGATTAAACTGGATTCCTTACAGGCCATTCTTGATGAGATCGCGCCGACGGACGCGCGGGCGAAGAAGGTGAAACCGCAGGAGTTGGTTGATAGCCGCTACCTGGATGAAATGGAGAAGAGCGGCTTTTTCGATCAGCTCTGGGCTAAAAAGTAGCGGGAGTCCATGCCAGCCGGGCAGGAGCGCTCAAAGTTTTGCTGCGGGCTTAGTGTCTGCCGTTCGTTTTACAATACGTATAAAGTAGGGAAGTCTCTACGTACATTAGGAGGTTATGATGAAAGCTCTGAAGCGCAAAAACTACTGGTTGGACGAGACCAAGATCAAAAAGATAAGGCGTCTTTTAAAAGCGAAGACAGAGACAGAGGCCGTACAAAAGGCCATTGACCTCGTCCTTTTCCAGGAAGAAGCGACTAAGGTGTGGGTGGAGAACGCGGGGGTGGGCGGGGTCGAAGACCTTTATGCCCGCTAAGTATATCTTCGATACCAACATCTATATCCACTGCATGCTGGATCGGAGTTTTGCTTTACAACATGCAGGCCAATATGCCAGGCATCTTCCCTCCACTTTTTTCTCCAGCGTTGTCGCCCAGGAACTTATCGTCGGATGCACGGATGGCCTTGCAGTGCGCAGGGTGCAGAATTTTCTGGGGCCTTTTGAGCGTGTCAGGAGGGTTGTCAATCCTGCCTACGAAGAATGGAAGAAAGCCGGTTTCATAGCCGTTAAAATTGGCCTGAAACGCCCCGATTTTAGAAGCAAGAAGATAGCCCTTATCAACGATATTCTTATCGCCCTTTCCTGCCGCAGCATAGGTGCTATCCTCGTTACGCTAAACTCTCGGGACTTTGAAGTTATCCGGCGGTTTGTACGGTTCAGGTTTAAGGGGTTTTGAGGGATAGCCGTGCGTTATCGGGCTTGATCTGTTTCTGGTGCCAGGCCGTGCTGGCCTGGATGGCTAGAAAGGAGATAGCGAAACAGGCTAAAGCAAGGATAAACGCCCAGCGGTAGGAGCCCGTGACGTCAAAGATCGTCCCGCCTGACCAGGAGCCAAGGGCCATGCCCAGTCCAAAGGTGATCTCAAGGAAGCCGAAGATGGTTCCAATGTTTTTGCCGCTAAAGATATCTCCGATCACCGCTCCGTAAGTAGGATTTCCTGCGCTGTGACCGATTCCATACACTATCGCCGCCGTGTAGATAAACCAGAGGGGAGAAGCTGAGCCGATCCCGAGCAGGCAGATAAGGCCGATTACGGTTATCAAAACAGAGACACCATAAGCCTTCTCCCTTCCCAGCCGATCCGATGCGTATCCCCAGATAAAGGTGCCCGCTACTCTCATAAATCCCATTACCCCCAAGATAAAAGCGGCAAGTAGCCGATCAAACCCCAGGTGAACCAAGTGGGCGACAATGTGGGTGTAGATGAGAAAGAGGCCGGTGCCCAGCGCCAGGTGCCCCGCGGCGACGCTCCAAAAAGGGAAGGAACGGAGCGCTGTCGTCAAGGTCCACTGGTAGCTTTTAATAGCGTCTTTTGAAGCCTTGGGCTTTTCACCGGAGTCCATGCTTTCTCCATCAGGGAGCTGCGCCAACTCTCCAGGATTGCGCCTCTGGAAAATGGCATTGGCTGGAATGACCGTGAGGAGGATGAGAGCTCCCAAAAGCATGAAAGCGGTGCGCCAGCCTAGTCGTGAGATCAAAAGTTGGGAGAGGGGAACGATCGTAATCATCCCAAACCCCTGCCCCGCGGTTGCCAGGCCGATGGCCGTGCCACGACGCCGGACAAACCAGTGGGAGATATGCGCGCTTTGGGTGACAAAACCGAGACCTCCTTGTCCTATGGCGGCGACGATGCCGTAGTAAATATACAGCTCCCACAGAGAGTTGCTGAAACCGGAAAAGGTGAAGCCAAGTCCCATCAAGAGAGCGGCCAACGGCATCAGGATGCGCGGTCCAAGCCGGTCAAAGGCGTATCCGACCGCCGGCGATACCAACGCATAAACCAGAGAGTTAAGAGAGACTATAGTGGCGCCGACGCCGTGGGACCAGTGAAAATCTTCCAACAAGGCAACGTAGAAGACGCTGAAGGAGCCGAAAGCCCCGCGCACAAACACCATATTGAAGAAGCAGAGGAAGAGGATGACGTAACCGTAGTAGAGGCGAGGACGCATGATAGGTCCTCGCTTTGTTGCTCGGAATCTCAAATCGCAGATTACAGATCTCAGATTTGCCATTTGAGATTTGAGATCCCGCAGAGCCTCCTATCCATCGGTGATGAGCCGGTTCAACTCTTTGAAAAAATCTCCGATGGCGCCTCTATAGTTGTAATCTGCTAGCTCATCAAGCGGCGTCTCCTCGCGGTTGATAATGGCCAAAAAAGCGCCGCCCTGTTTGGCCAGGACGGGAAAAGAAGCGGCCGGCTGGACCTGGAGGGAGGAGCCGATGACGATAAAGACTTCCGCGTTTTCACTCAGCCCCTGCGCGCGCCTCATTGCCTCGACGGGCATCGACTGGCCGAAGGATATGGTGGCGGGCTTCAAAAATCCGCCGCACTGATCGCAAACCGGGGGGGCGAAATTTCCGACCAACGTTTGGTAAATCTCTTCTCCGGGGAAAAGTTTCCCGCAGCTCAAACAGACAACCTGCCGATCCGTCCCGTGCAATTCGACGATCTTCGCGCGGGAAACCCCCGCGATGCCGTGGAGTCCGTCGACGTTTTGCGTGATCAAACCGAGCAACTGTCCCTTCTCTTCAAACGTCTTGATGGCGTAGTGGCCGATGTTCGGGTGAACGTTTTTATAAAGCTTGTGGGTCTCACTCTTCATTTTCCAGTAGCGCAGGCGCGCCTCCGCGCTGCTGACAAAATCATCGAAATAAACCGGCGAATACCTTGTCCAGATCCCGCCCGGGCTCCTGAAGTCGGGAACGCCCGATTCCGTGCTGATCCCCGCGCCGGTAAAGAAAACAATATCCCGGCACGCTCTGATTTTCGCCGCGAATGCTTCAAGCGTCATAGGTCAATAATCCTCACCGGATAATAATCGCGGGAAGAGGGCGCACCAAACCCCTGCTTCGCATAGAAGAGATATATGACGGATCGGTAAGGAGAAGCTACTTCGCCCCTGGAGACTTCGTCTCAGGAGACTTGGTCTCTGCAACCTTGACGTCCAGGACTTTAACATCGAATGAAAGGGTCTTCCCCGCCAGGGGATGGTTAAAATCCATGACCACAGTTTTCTCTTTGATCTCGTGGACCCGCGCAGGCGTACTCTGCCCCTGGGGGTTTCTCGCAACCAGTGTGGTGCCGACCTTGAGCGCTTCCACGGGAACATTGGCCTTCGGAATTTCCTGGAAGGCCTTAGGATTGACCGGACCATAAGCGTCCTCCGGTTTGACGCGGACATTCTTAGTAGCGCCAACCTTCATTCCTAAAAGTTCTTTCTCCAGGCCCGGGACGATCTGCCCCTTGCCCTGGGTGTATTTTAAAGGCTCTTTCCCCTTGTTGGATTCGATCATCTTCCCCTTTTCGTCGGAGAGGGTATATTCCAAACTAACCGTCGAGCCGCTTTTGATCGCCCTGGTCCCCTTTTCTGCTTGAGCGTGAATGTTCGAAGTTAATAAAAGAACCCCTAACACGGCCGCTAGGGATAGGGGCATCGTTCTCTTCATGAAATCCTCCAGCATCTCTCAGATTTTCCTCGAAACAGAGTTAAGCGAGAATATACCCTGACAGTGATGAATACAATCAATGGAGAGAGCGCGGCCAAGTTTTCAGCTTTCAGCGATCAGCTTTCAGCTCTTATCCGAGGCTGACTGCTGACACCTTAGTGCTGATGGCTACTTGATGGGTTTGAACTTGGGCAGGAAGATTCCGGGTCCGGCTTCTTCGAAGACCACATCGACGGCCATGCCGATGGCAACTTTTTCAATTGGACATCCGACGACGTTGCTGCAGATCCTGGGGCCTTCTTCGAGATCGATCCAGGCCGTTACGTAGGGGATATCCTTTGCGAACCCTCTCAGGGCCCGGCCGACTACCTCGCGGATCACGGTGAAGGCAAAGACCTTCCCGCGGCCGCTGACGGGGATCCACTGAAGCTTCTCGCTGCCACATTCGACGCAGGCGGGGCGGGGGCACCAGACCCACGACTGGCAGTCGCTACAGTGTTGCATGACTAATTTCCCGTTGGCCGCCGCCTCCCAGAAGGGCTGGGTGACGGGGGTGATCTCGGGAAGCGGCTTTCGAATCTCTTTTTTCTCTTCTGCCATATGTCGAAATCAGTTACTCGTTATTAGTTATTGGTTACTAGTTACTGGTGATGCGTCAATTGCAATTGAAGTTTCGCTGTTCTCCCGCTAATAACTAGTAACTATGTGGTTTTTCCCAAAATCGCGGCGGCGGTACAGCCGAAATTCTTTCCGTAATTCACCGCTCCCAGACCGGTTACAAGACCGATCTTCGCGTCGGGCACCTGGCGTGCGCCGCCTTCTCCTCTAAGTTGCCGCACCGCTTCGATGACATGGACCATGCCGCCGGTGGTCGAGGGCTGGCCGCAATTGATTATTCCGCCGCCGGTCTGGATGGGAAGATCTCCTTTGAAAGTGAAATCGGTTTTTTCAAAGAATTCTCGGTCGTTTTTCCCGCAGAAGCCTAAATCTTCGATCTGCAGCATGATGATAGGGACATAGTCATCGTAGAGACCGAGAAAATCGATGTCGTTGTGGGTCACTCCGGCCATTTCGAAGGCTGCCCTCCCCGATTCGCGGATGCCGGTAATCAACGGATTCGCTTGGAACCGGGGGCCGGCGCTCGCGTTGTTGCGCTCGCCCCATCCCAGCAAATAGACGGGCGGCTTGCGGAGCGTCCTGGCGCGCTCCGGTGAGGCCATGATATAGGCCTTGCCGCCGTTTGCCGGCATGACACAGTCATACAGGCGGATCGGGTCCGAGATAAGGCGGCCGTTCTTATATTCTTCGAGTGTTAACGCTTTTCTCAGATAGGCATTGGGGTTCAGCGTGGCATGGTAACGGGCGGTAACGGCGATCTTGCCGAAATGGTCCGTTGTCATCCCGGACTCATGCATGTAGCGGCTCATCACGAAGGAGATCTTACAGTTAGGTCCCATAACGCCGAACGGCATCTCGAAGTCACGGGTATCCACCGGCTCCATCCGGTCGCGCCCGTGCTCGCTGAACGGGGCTGCCGCGGCCAGGCAGAGGACGAGATCAACCAAACCGGCCTTTATCATGGCGGCGGCCTGTCCTAACAGAGAGACCGCGCTGGCGCCGCCGTTTCCTCCGGCTAGAGAGACGGCCGGTGTGATTCCCAAAAGCGCAGCCACCTCCTCCGGCCAAAACGGTTGAGAGTGATTGGTCGTGTAGATGGCGGCAAGGCCTTGTCCATCGAGATCTTTCTTTGTAAGGCCCGCATCCTCGAGGGCGAGACGGACCGCCCAGGCAAGATATTGGGAAGTTATCTTGCGCGGATCGCCCGGTTTGCCGCCGAGCCGATCCACCGGCGTCTCCCCGATGCCGACAATTGCCGCTTTTCCCCTGAGACTCATAATAGGATTCCTATAGCTTTTGCCGGATACGCGTATCCCACAGGATCGCTTCCCCACCCAGCATCGGGCAAAAGAGATCTACCTGGAGTTGGGTCGCGCAGCCCGGACAGAAATATTGATGGTACTCGCCGTAGTACGGCTCACCCGAGGGCAGGGGACACGGCATGAAGTCGTTGAGATCCACCACGCGATGCAGGGCATAGAGCTTGTAATTTTCTTCTGCGCGGCAGAAGAGATGGCCGCAGCGGCTGCAGCGGATCGCCGGCTGCCCTCCATCAACGGCAATTTCCAAAATCGAATGAAACTTGAGTTTTGTCCGCCAACTTTTTGCCGCACCGCTTTCCAAAGAGCTGGTCTTTCCTGATGGTGGCTTGCCTTCGCGGAGCCGGCTTTCGCGGATCTGTTTGCGCCGCTCTTCAGTGGCGGCAACATCGATTTTCTTCCCATCTGCATCCACCACCACGCCATAGATCCGCTCGGCGGTTTCGCGGCTGACCCAGCTTCTGCTGTAGTCGCGCAGCACCGCGCTGGGATCCCGGTCCAGCGGGTCGCCGAAGCCGCCGCCGCCTGCTACATAGTCCACCAGCAAGCTTCCTTCAGGAAGCGCAATCCGTTCCGGAACTCCCTCAGGAAGGTAGGTCTTTCCCCATTCGCCGGCGCGGAGCGCTTGCACTTCGGGATACTCTCCCTTGCGCACCCTATCGAGCATCTCAAGACCAGCTTGCGCCATCACCCGCGTGGCGCTGATCCCCGTAGGATAGCCGCCAAAGAGTCCAAATCCTCCCTGTGCTATGCCGCCGTACGGTTTGTAATCCACGCTGCAGTCCTGCGAGCCGGAGATCAGATAGATCCGGTAACTTCCCAGGCCGCCGCGGTATTGTCCGAATCCGCTGCCGTCGCGGTTGTGGCCTCGGGTGAAATAGAGAAAGGGGTACTGCATCTCGATGCGTTCGATGTCGGTGATTCCGGCGGAGGGGATGTTCATGTGCCCCCCGGTATTGACGCCGTCGCGATAGGGAGCTGCCCCCATTCCCGCGCCGTGAATATCATAAAGTCCCTGAGCTACCCGGATTCCTTCCCGCGTATGCCCTCCATAGAAATAGCCGGGCCCTCCGACGTACTCCAGGTTTCCGGTGGTGGAGCCATTGACATCGTCAAAGCGGCCTGAGGAATAGATCATCTTTGCCACGCACTCATTGACGGTTGAGACCAGGACGTTGCCGATGCGCGGTCCCGCGCCGCAAGCAGCCGGGTAGCGGCAGTTGAGGATCGACCCTTCCGGCACGGTGATCTTCACCGGGCGCATTTTTCCATCGCTCCAGGGAACATCCCAGAAAAGCGTGTTGGTGAGCGCCAGCGCGAGATGCGCGATCGTGCTCGGCAATGTGGAATTATGGTCCGTGTCGGTCTGGGGGCTGGAGCCGGTAAAATCGAAGCGCAACTCGTCCTTCTCTTTGGTCATGGCGCAGTAGAGCTGCTGCCCCACGGACTTACGGGTTTTGCGGTCCAGCGTGGTTACGTATTGCCGGGCCACCCAGGTGCCGTTCGGCATCGAGCGGAGCTTCGCCCGCGCTTTGCTTTCCGAATCCTCGATCATCTTTTCCCCTGCCGCCTGGACAAAACCCAGGCCGAACCTGTCGACCAGACCGAGATAGCGTTTTGCGCAAACGTTGTTGCCCGCGATCATCGCTTTAAGATCGAGCCCGACGTACTGCGGGTCGCGGCACTGCTCGGTCAGCGTCTTGAAGACATCGTCCCGGAACTCGCCGCGCTCGACAACCTTGAGACCCATGACGCGGATCCCCTCATGGAAGATCTCGTAAGCAGCCCCACGCAGCAGCCCGCCGGTGTCGGCCGTATGCGTGCTGGTCGCCGTCCAGGCGATCAGTTTCTTACGGTAGAAGATAGGCTTGATGATCATCATGTCGTAGGTATGAGAGCCCGCCACATAGGGATCGTTGAAAAAGAACTGATCGCCGTCGTGAAAACCGGGAGATTTGCTGAACCACTCGAACATGCTGGTAATCGCTTGAGAGGTGGCGGCGGCAAACCGGAGGTGGCCCGAGCAGGCCAGCACCATGGTTCCCTCCGCGTCGTAAAAGGAACTCATGCACTCGCCCCCCTGCGAGACGATGGGAGAAGCGGTCACGCGCTGGAGCGTCATGCGTCCCTCTTCGCCGATCGCCCATAGACGGTGAAAATACATTTCGTAGCGGACCGGATCGATCACGGAAGTCTTAGTTTTCATCTTTTAGTTGCTCCTTGCTCGACGCATCGGCCCTTCGAGATACCCTCAGGCCGATCGAAACCCATGCTACCTGATCTCCATGACGAGGTTCAGGTAATCATCAATCGTCACTTGAAATCCCGGCGGCACCAGCGTCGTGGTGAAGGGAAGCTCGATGACCGCCGGACCCCTGACGCGCGCGCCGGCTCCCAGAAGCGCGTAGTCGTAGACCGGCGTATCGACGCGCTTTCTTTCCGGACGGGTGAAGAAGATCTCCCGCTTCCCTTTTCTGGCGGAAGCGATATTGATCTTCCTAACCCTGGTGGACTTAAGCCTCGGTTTCGCCACCAGTCCCACGGCGTCCACCCGGATCTCGCTGATTTCTATGCCGGCTTTGGTATAACCGGCGCCCACGCCGTAAAGCTCCTCGTATTTTTTCTCAAAGATCCCCTGCAACTCCGTCAGCCTCTTTGGAGAGAAACGGTCCCATGCCAGCGGGAGCTCGATGCCTGCCGTCTGGCGGCGGTAGCGTATGGTGAAGAAGCGGCGGAATTCCAGTTGTCCGCGCCGGAACCCTTCTTCTCTCATGATCTCATGCAGATCTCTCTCGATCAATTCGAGCCTTTTGTTCAGGACCTCCGGGTCTGCCGGCACGACGTACTGGCAGCTCACGACCCGGGTATGGATCACGTCGGCCGCCGCTGCGCCAAAGGCAGAAAAGACCGGCGAGGTGGAGAAGATGTAAATCCTTTTGACTCCCAGATCGGCGGCAAAACCGGCGGCATGAACCGCGCCGGCCCCGCCGAAGGCATAGATCACGAACTCCTCAGGCAGATAGCCGGTTCGCACCACCTGGCGGCGGATGAGGTCAGCCATCTTGCTGTTGACGATGTCATAAATCCCCGCGGCTGCTTCGGTCACTGCCAGTTTCAGGGGGCGCGCGATTTTTTCCGCGATCGTCTTCTCCGCCTTCTGTTTGTTGAGCTTCTTTCTACCGCCGAGAAAATAGTTCGGGTCGATAATTCCCAAGACCAGGTCGGCGTCGGTGACCGTGACCTCTTCTCCGCCGGCGTCGTAGCAAACGGGACCGGGACTCGCCCCGGCGCTCTTGGGTCCGACCATGAGCCTGCCTGTGTCCGGATCTACTCTGGCTATGGTTCCCCCGCCGGCGCCGATGGACTCGATATCGATGATCGGCTGCAAGATGCGGAAGCGCTCCACGATCGGCTCTTGGGCGTATCTCCAGTAGCCCTCGGTGACAAGGCCGACGTCGAAGCTGGTTCCTCCCATGTCCGTGGTGATGACATTTTTATGCCCCAGCAGCCCGGCCACGTACGACGACGCGATCATGCCGCCGGCAGGACCGGACTGGAGATTGGCAATGGGGGTGACATGCTCGCGGTGGGCGGCGCCGCCATTGCCCTGCATAATAAGGAAAAGTCCCTTCAAACCATCGTCCCGGAGTTTTCCCTCCAGGTCTTTGAGATAACGCGCCACGGTCGGGCCGAGATAACTGTTGATGATGGCCGTATTGGCCCGGGCATACTCTCCTGCTACCAGGGACAAAGCGCTGCCGAACGACCAGTAGACCTTTCTGGAGGGATCGGCCTCGAGGGCGAGGCTCAGAACCTCTTCTTCGTGTTTCGGATTGGCCCAGGCGTGGAGAAAACTGACTGCTATCGCCTCGACTTTCTCCTCATCAATAAGGTATCGGATTGCCGCCATCACATCTCGGCGGTTGAGCGGGACGATTTCCTGGCCAAGGTAGTCCATCCGCTCCCTTACCCCCAGGATCCGCTCCCTGGGCACAAAGGGCTCAGGCTTGGTTACCCAGGTAACATGGCGGATCTCTTCCTCCGAGAGTCCATCCACCCGCCCGATGGCGCGCATGATCTCGGTTGTGTCCTCGAAACCTTTGGTGGCGATGAGGCCGACCTTGACGCCGCTGTGGGTAATAAGAGCGTTGGTGGCCACGGTGCTGCCGTGTTTGAACAGCGCGGTGCGGCCGAGGAGCTGCCCGCGCCGGACGCCCACGACCTTCGCCGCCTCTTCCAAGGCGTCCATCACGCCCCGTGAGAAATCATCCGGAGTGGTCGGCGCCTTTGCCGTCCAGATCTCACCCGACCCACCCATGACCACCACATCCGTGAAGGTCCCCCCGGTGTCAACGCCGACGATGTATTGCTGTTGTGCTGCCATTGGTGTCCTTTCGCGCGAAGCTCTACAGGCAGGAATATGAGAGGAACGGTTGGTTGTCAAGGGAAACAGAATGACAAGTGGCCAGGTTGGAAGGATGATGACGTTAGACTAGGAGTCAGTCTAAATCACCCTCTGATTCTATAGGAAGAAGCCCCGCATCGGGGTCCGCCGCAAAAGCTTCCATGTTTGAAAGTTTGTCCCGCAATAGCCGGGCAATAGCTTCAGTCCCGGCATTGCCCACTGATAGCCATACGACTTTAGGTGGGGGTCCCTTGAGAAAACTCAGCTGCCGAAAATCGTTGTCTTTGGAGACGAGAAAAAAGTTGTTTTGGCCCGCATATTCCCAGATCGCCGCATCTTCTTTGCCGCGGAGCTTGACCGAGCGGACGTGCAAACTGCCTGGGTAGTCAGCGGCGAGTTTTTCAACCAGACGCGGGCTGAGGTTTTCGTCGAACAACAGCCTCACGAGGCCAGCCGACGTTCACGGGCGGCAGCGAAAGCGAGGCAGGCTCTGATATCCTCGCGAGTGAGGTCAGGGAAGTCCGCCAGCAGTTGATCCTCGGTCATCCCACCCGCCAGATACTCGAGTACGTCGTACACAGTAATTCTTGTGCCCTTGATGCATGGCTTACCGCTGCGGACGCCGGGAATGACAGTGATGCGATCCTCAAACTTCATAATATAATTTTACTTCCACAACCCCTCAATAGCAACCAGAATCGAGGGTAGGTTCAACGCTATCAGTTGCCGATGTGAGTAAAAGGTCCCCCCGGTGTCAACGCCAACGATGTATTGCTGTTGTGCCGCCATTGGTGTCCTTTCTCGCGAAGCCCTACGGGCAGGAATATGAGAGGCACGGCTTGTTGTCAAGCTTATAAGATTGAGGAAGGCGGGAGATGGAAGGGTGGCTAGGAGACTTCTGTTGAAGTCAAAAGAGGGGCGATCGGTCCGAGTTCTTAGGGATGGCTGCTAACCTTCGACCTAACAGGCGGGAGCGCGTTCGTTGCGAGGCGTTTTTGCCGAGATGATTGTTAAGACTTAACTACAATGTTCCACAGGTAGCCCCTTAAGCTCCAAATATTCTTTCGGGGCTTCCAAGCTCAGACCTTTGGCATATGTTTTAACTAGTCGGGTGCCCTGTTCGTCGAAGCTGATGCTGCCCATGAGACATGATTCCGCTACTTCTGGTTGGACGCCTTTCAGACGTAAGTAGTTTTTAGTCGTCCATGCAAGAAGCGCCTTGTGAAGAGAATAGTAATTGCTGTCGTATCCTTTCTTCTGTCTGATTTTCAGACCCATGACATTTAAACAGAACCCCAATATTTTTGAAGACTTATAGTTGGGGAATTTTTCCAACTGGAGTATTTCATTGTACAGCAGGCGCCGGAGTTTAAAGTGGATAATTTTCCATGCTTTTCCCTCGCCAGATAAACCGAAAAATTGACCCCACACGGCGTTGTGTTGAATAGTCCAACATTTATCCGGCGGCGCTGTCACTGAAGCAGCAAAGAGTATGATTTCAAACATAAGATCTGCAACGTAATCGTACCAGTCCTGGTGCCGCCCATCTTCCCGTATCCGCAACTTGGTTGAAGGAAGAACTTGTTGCTGGCCGATGAGGTTTATCGCTTTTCTGACGAAATCAACTGCAACCCCGAGCCGCTTGAAGGTATCCGTAGAATAGAAGTCTGAAGGAATATCATTGAGTTTGTAAATATCGCGGCAAGAGTCTTTGATGTTCTCAAGAGCGCGATACAAGGCAAAGGAGTGGTGCCAGCTGCCACTTTCAAGGAAGTTTTTCAGGGTAATCATCACGGCTCTGGAATAAGCTTCGATCTGTGATGCGTCCCATGACCATACTACCTCATGGTGTATATCGAGCGGCGATCCGGCAGCGGAACCAAGCGCTTCCACAAGCTGATAGTTACCGTATATGGCTTGACTGAAAGGCTTTAGATATCCGATCAACCCCGAACTGTAGCCTTCATCCTCGTGGTACAAGATCGAGTCCTTGTTCATGATCGCCTCCGTAGAAATATTTTTGGCGAATTGCCCAATGGGAATCTCGTACTTCTCATAAGTTGTCATGGCCTCGAAAAATGCGATCGCGGTCACCGGTGATGATGCAACGATATGTCTACATAGTTTTCGGTTGCCGATCAGCAGCAGCAGGTCATGAGCATAATCACTGACGCCAGGTTTACGCGTTTTTTCTTTCTCTTTCTCGTTGGCATCATTTCGCCACCTAGGTGGATTTTGTCTAGAAAGTGTCACCAGAGGTTTCGCAGAGCTCGCCAATTCATATGCAATGACAGGCAACTCTGTATCGGACCCTTTCAGTATTATCCTGTATAGCTCTTGGAGAAACCTCCGGTAGTTTTTCTCACAGAATATCGGAGGATTGATGAAGGCGTACCATATCCACGTCATGGCAAGTAAGAGAAAAAAGGCACCGAACATCCCCCGCCACATGGATTGGCTGATAAGAGAGGCCGGTATTAGCCAGCGCTCTGTAAGCCAGATGTCCGTCAGCAGCGTGCCAAAGCCGATAATTCCTATGAGGAAGTAAGTCAGTCGAAAAAGAGGGGCAGGAGCTACTGCGACTCGGAATCGGTAGCGTATATCTGTTACCGTGTAGACAATAACCAGGAGCGCCAGTGCCGAGATAAATTCAGCAAAGCCGAATATGGACGATTCCGGACCACTTGGAGGGATTACAAAACAAATTCCCAGGTAGATTTGTTCACATGCCATCATGCGCAGGTATCAACGGTGAAAGCCAGTTCATCAACCGTTGCTGTTCAGCGACCGCTCTAAAGCTGCGTGTTGGGTCGCAGTGACTCTTTCTATCGACAAGTGGTGGTGTCAGGCTTTTGTTTTTTGGTAGCGACGTCAGTTAAGGTTCCATTTCTTCAACAAACCCGCGATTCCTTCAGGATTGTTCAGTGTATAGTAACGCCTGCCACCGCCTCTTGAAGTCCGGGCTTGTTGGAGAAATCCGAGTTTTGTGAGGCGATAGAGTCTCGACTGGTGAAACTGCGTTCCGAACGTTTTTTCGTATGGTCCAATTGCCCAGCTATAACAAACGGCCCGCTGGTCAACCGGGAGAGGCTCCGTCTGCCAATATTCGTAGCAGGCCCAAAGTACCCGCTGCAATTCCATGTCCTTTTCAATGTCGGTTGGAATCATGGCAAACCTCCTTCTATTACCTGGTCAGTCTAACTATTTTGACTCCAAAGCCAATTTTATGATGATTCCGATACCTTGGCAAGAAAAATTTAAGCCTGGAAATGCCGACAAATTTCTCCCGGCAATCGGTTCAAGGAATAGGTGAGTCGAAAAGATGTCGTCCAAGGCCCCGGCTGGCAATCAGCCGGCGTGCTGGCCAGCACGGGCAAAGGACTTGTTTAAGGCCCGTACCGTCCCGCGTGGCAGCTCCACCAACACAAAGTAATCCGCAGGAAAGAGATAGTCTTCGCCGCTCTCGTCAATGATGCGCAAATCTCTTTCCTTCTCAGCGTCTTCATCGGGGAGCACACGATAAATCTTGTGTAGCTCCAGCGACGCCGGATATTCTGAGTTGTCCACGCAGATGGCAAAACGGGGCATAGAACATTTATCCGTTTTCATCGGCCTAATAAGCAGTCGCGTTGCAATTATGATTTGCCGGCTTAAGAGGGAGCCTACTCTTTGACCCCGAGATATTTCTTAATGTGCTTGGCTAAAGTGTTATCGATTTCCGTATGACGAGGGATAGGTTGTTTTTGTCCAGTAGCGGGGTTTAGGTAGATATCGTGGCGTCCACCAGGTCGAAGCAAAACACATCCATGGCGCAGTAACTCACGGATGAGTTCTGAGCGTTTCACACCACGATTTCTTTGACTTGGAAGTTCTGGGGTACATCATCCATGACCATGGAGCGGTAGGCATCTTTCATGTTTTGTTCCAGTTCCTCCACGGTCTCTCCCTGGGTCATGATTTCAGGATGCTCCATCAGCTTGCCCAGCCAGAACTCGTCTCCCCTCCAGTACACCATTGTTAACTTTTGTTCCATGGCGTCACTCCGTCCTCTAGTAATGGCAACAAATTAACATGGGTAATCGATTAATACTAGCCGCTAACATTAAGTATACTGATCACTATGTCTCAGCCGTAAGTCAGTTTGCATGGCCGTTACCTCTTTGACTGCAAAGGGGTTCACCGCTTATACAGACGGTCGAAAAATTTCTCGTCATCCAACTTCTTTAGAAAACTCGTGTCGACAAAATCTTCCGGCCGGGCGGCCTTGGCCTTGGGATTTTTTACCGCAAGCTCGTCCAGAATGGTTTTTATGCCGGGCAGCGTCGGGTAAGCCTTTTCAGGGACGATTTTGAGGGCGATCTCCCTGTAGGTCTCCTCCAGCGCCTCTCGATCCGTGGTCTGAAGATATTTGCTCATGATCTTGATGCTTGGCTCTTTCTCTGTTTTGTAGAAATGAATCCCCTCGATGAGCGACTTGACCGCCGCCGCGACGACGTCGCGATGTGATTTGATATACGCCCTGGTCGTGACCAGCGCCGTGAGCTGGAAGGGAATATTCAACTGGGCCATGTCGATCAGAGTATTAAATCCCAGCTTTCGCGTCGTTACGGTGAAAGGTGGAGTAATGATGGTTGCCTGGACATTTTTCGATTGCAGCGCCATAAAGCGCGCGGTCTGGGCGCCTATTTGAAGGAGCGTGGCGTCTTTCTCGGCGTTCAAACCGACTTTGGCGAGCGCCATCCGCACGCCGAGATCGGTAGCGCTGCCGAATCGGCTGACGGCTATTTTCCCGCCCTTGAGTTGCTCTACCGTCTTGATTTCCGGAAGAGAAACAAGGCTGTAGGGGAAGGTGTTGAGGAAGCTCGCAATGATCGGGACATCGGCGCCGGCAAGGCTGCTGGCGACTGCGGTCGAGCCGTCGGCCACGACCATGGCGACATCCCCTCCCATCATGGCTTGAAGTCCAAGCGAGCCGCCGGCGGTGAAGATGAGGGAGACGTCGAGATTATTTTTCCGGAAAAAGCCCGCCTCCTTGGTGATGATCAGGACCGCTTGATACGGGCTCGTCGCCGTATAGGCAAGGTTCACCTTGGTCATCTGGGCCCCGGCGTGAGGGGCGGGAAAAGAGAGGAGCCATAGAAAGAGGAACGCGCCAACGATTTTTTTCATATTATTCCCTCGCGCATCTAAGTCGTCCTAGAATTTTGAGCCGGTGCCACAGAGCGAGTCCCCAAAGGCAGTACATCATGCTTTGAGATCAGGCTCGTACGCCAGCGCCGATTTGATCGCGGCGTCGATGTTGCGCGCCATCGGGTTGCGCATCTCTTCGCTTATGTGGGCAATGGCGCCGAGCGTCCTGCCTATCAGGGCGAAAGCCTTGGTAATTTGCCAGGGCAATCCCATGTCCAGGGCTGTGGCTGCGATGGCCCCTGTCACATTGATGGGCAAGCGTCTTCCATGCCGCGCCTCCGCCGTATGTGAGATCCGTTGCAGCAATTCGCAATAACGTCCGAAGACTTCAGTCTCCCGGGCTATCTGAAACAAACGCTCGGCTCGCGGGTCTCCTTCGGCGTGCGTACGGTGACCAATGCCGGGGAGCCGCTGCTTCCTCTCCGCATAGCGGTTGACGACCGATGTTGCAATCGCGTCGAGGTCGCCCTCCCTTGTCTCCCGCGGAAATGCCTCGTGCAGCATCTTCGCCGACCATTCCGAGGAGCCCAGATGAACGCTGCCGGCCCCTAAAATAGCCGCGGCCACCGCGCCCTGGATCGCCTCCGGAGCGGTGTGGTAGGTGAGCCGGGCAACCACGGCGCTGGAGACCATCCCGTGCTCTACCAGAATGGTAAGGAGGGCGTCGGTCATACGGATCTGCCCGGGCGTTGGGAGGCGGCCCATCAGCATCAGAAAGGTCATCTGGCTAAAGGTAATCTTTCCCACCAGCTCTTCGGTCAGGTCATAACCACGAACCAGAATACGATGGAGCTCGGCCTTTCCCAGGGCGGTAACGATTTTAGGTTGATTGCTCATGGGGACTCCCTTCTTAAAAACGTTTCGAGTTTGGAGTTTAATGTTTCGAGTTCAAAACAGGGACCCGAAACTCGAAACCGCAGTCCCGTGGTCTTGATGCACACATATGGGAAGGGGGCGTCTCCTGTCAAGTGATAGCGCCGCCTGTTGCCATCCATAGCTGTTTCAAGCTAAAGTTGCGCCCAACGATCCGGGCTATTGAGATCAAAAATTTATTAGGGAGGTGTTTTTATGGTCAATTTTGCATCGAAGCTCACCTTCGGTCCTACCACGGCGGATTGGCAGCAACGGCTAAACGTGGAGCGCATGCGGCAATATCGGATGGAACGGGCGAGGAAGATCATGCGAAAAAACGGCATCCCCGTTCTACTCGAGGCCGGCGGCACGAACATTCGCTACCTCACGGCGCTTCGGGGTTTTGCCTATCCCATGTGTCGTTTTGTGCTTTTTTTCGCGGAACACGATCCCGTCATGTACGAGCACAACGGCTATTACCACATGATGCCCGATCAGGCGCCGTGGATCAAAGAGTGGCGTCCTGCCCGCTCATGGCTTACGGGCGCGTGTGGGATTGAGGCCTCTCAGGATGAGGCGAAACAGTTTGCCGCCGATATCAAACAAGAGCTCCAGAGCCGCGGCCTGCTGGGCGAGAAACTAGGCCTGGGCGGATTCGACGGCATCGCCCGGGAAGCGCTGAATGCCGTGGGCATCAAAAATATCGTCGATAGCCGAGCCACCATGCTCGAGGCCAGGTCGATCAAGAACCAGGATGAAATCGATTGCCTGAAGACGGCGGCCGCGATTGTCGATGGCGTCTGGTACCGCATCTGGGAAAACTTAAAGCCCGGAATCAAGGATACTGATTTGGCGACCGTTGCCTCCGCTGCGGGATATGAATACGGCGCCGAAACGGCAGTGCCGGGGGGCTGGCGCACCGGACCAAACACGTTTGACCGTGCCTTCCATCAGTCCAGCCGGATCATCCAGGTGAGTGATTTGGTCTATGGCTCGCTGTGCGGCCTCATCTATATGGGCTACGGGACTTGCACCTATCGCAGTTTCATTGTGGGTAGGAAGCCTACGGACAAGGAGAAGGACTGGTATAAGAAGGTGCTGGATCGGATCAACGCCATCATTGGAGAGATAAAACCCGGGAAAACAACGGCGGACGCCGCCAAGCATTTTCCTCCGGCCTCTACCTGGGGCTACAAAGAAGAAGTCGAGATCCTCGCGAGCGAGATCGGCCACGGCATCGGGCTGGGGGGCGGAGGCAGCAGCGGCTACGATATGCCTATCATCAATCGGCAGTGGTCCTTGAAGTTCCCCCAGGTTTTCGAAGAGGGGATGACTATCGCGGTTGAGTCGCGGGAAGGGGAGAGGCGCGTGGGCGGGATTCGACTGGAAAATATGCTGGTGGTGACCAAGGATGGGGCCGAGATCATGGACCGTTTCCCGCGCGATGAAATTCTGGTGGCTCCGCGTTGACAAAAGAAAAAACCTATGCCCGTCAGCGCAATTACGGACATCACGGTCGTTGAATGCTCCACTTTCGTGACGGGTCCTTACGCAACGGCCCTCATGGCGGATCTTGGGGCGCGTGTTATCAAGATTGAGGCTCCTCCGGAGGGAGATCCTTATCGCTATTTTGCCCCGGATCCTCATTTTAGTCCGAACTTCGCTCATCTCAACCGCAACAAAGAGAGTCTGGCGCTGGATCTCAAGGCCAAAGAGGGAAAAGAGATCTGCACCGAGCTGATTAAGAAGGCGGATGTCTTTGTGGAGAATTTCCGCCCCGGCACGGCGGAGCGCCTCGGCCTGGGCTACGAGGAGTTGCGGCCGCTGAATCGCGGTTTGGTTTACTGCTCGATCTCGGCATTTGGCCGGAACGGGCCCTACGCGGATAAGCCCGGCTTCGACACACTGGGGCAGGCCATGAGCGGCCTTTTGAGCGTGCTCACGGATCTCGACGATCCCAGGGTGATGGGGATAGCGCTTTCGGATTACATTACCGGTCTCTCTGCGGGGTACGGGATTCTGGGAGCGCTGCTTGCGCGGGAAAGGACGGGAGATGGCTCGAGAGTAGAAACTTCCTTGCTTCAGGCTACCCTTGCCTTTATCGGAGAGACGGCAGCAGGTTATCTCAGGACCGGTGAGATTCCCGACCGGATCGCCCGGGTCAAGAACGCCCACGCATTTGCCTTTTTGGCCAAGGACAGGTTGCCGCTGGTGATTCACTGTTCGGTCCCGGAGAAGTTTTGGCTTGGACTCCTGCAGGCGGTGGATCGGAAAGAACTCGCGGAAGATAAAAGGTTTAGCAGTAGAAACAGCCGGCGCAACAATTATGCGGATCTGCACGCCGAGCTTGCGGCGATCTTTTCTACCAGAACGAGGGACGAATGGTTAAAAAGGCTGGAAGAGAACGACGTCCCTGCAGGGCCGTTATACAATATGGCGGAGGTCCTGGGCGATCCCCAGGTCAAGCATTTGGGGTTGGTTGAAGAGATCAAGCATCCAAAAGCAGGGAAGTTAAAGTTCGTGCGCTCTGCAGTCAACTATGCAGACCTGCCTAGGAAAAGAGCCAGTGCGCCGCCCCTGCTCGGAGAACAGACTACGGCCATTTTGACTGAGCTTGGTTATAGTAAGGCTGTTATCGGAGACCTGGAGCGGCTGGGTATCGTTAAGATCGGTTGAATGATCAAGGGTTAAAGAGACGAAGGGTTTTTATTCGCATCCAAAATTGAAAATTGAAAATCGCAAATTAAAAAGGGTTGAAGGGTTAAGAGGTTTGAAGTTAGAAGGGGGGGGGAGCATGATTTACGACATCGAAATAAACTCCGCGGCCCACTATCCGGCTGCCGGTGTGATCGATCTGGTGGAGATCGCTGAGGGAGTGGGATTTGGCGCTTTTTGGAAAGGGGAGTCCAACAGCACCGATCCTCTGGTACTCATTTCCGCCGCTGCCGGCCGCACCAAGACGATCAAGCTCGGGACCGCCATCTACCATATATATGGAAGAAGCCCGGTAACGTTGGGTATCCAGTCAGCCACCTTACAGGATCTTTCCGGCGGGCGGCTTCTCTTAGGACTCGGGGTAGCCAACAAGAGCATCGCGGGCTGGCACGGCGGCGTCTTTGACCGTCCGCTCAAGCGCGCGCGCGAGTACGTAGAGATCGTCCGTAAAGTCGCCGCCGGCGAGCGGGTGGAGTACGAGGGAGAGATTTACCAGACCGGCAAGCGCTTCCAGCTTTCCTGGAAGCCGAGCTATCCAAACGTTCCTATCTACCTTGCGGGCCTCGGTCCTCAGATGACAAAGCTGGTCGGAAAAATAGCCGATGGGGTAGTCATCAACATGGCGACCCCTGCTAAGATTCGTGAGATCGCGGCGCGGGTGCGGGAAGGCGCCAGAGAGGCCGGCCGTGATCCAAGCAAGATCGAAATTATCGCGAAGAGTCGAGTCTCTCTTAATCCGGACCGTGCGCTTGTCCGCTCGCGCCTCCGTCAAGTCCTGACATTCTATAACATTGCCGACCACTACAGTGACATGCTCAGGGGAATGGGCTTTGAGTCCGAGGTCAACGCGATTCAGGCCGCCTTTCAGAAGGGCGGCTTTAAGGCAGCGATGGCGGCATTGACGGACAGCTATATGGACAAACTTCCGGTTGTTCCCGGCACTTCGATTGAGGAGATTAAGGAAAAGCTGCTTCCCATTGTCGAGGCCGGCGCGACGCGTCTGGTGATTCCCTATGTGCCGGTGACGGAACCGGCCGTGGAGGACGCACGAAGATTTTTGCAAGCGTGGGGCAAATATTAGTTAATTTTGAATTGTGAATTATGAATTTTGAATTGAATTCAAAATCAAAAATTGAAAATTAAAAATTAGGAGGAACCATGTGTGATTTTGCTGCTGATGCTGAGGCTGCGGCTTCATTGATGGTAGGGCGGACGTTGAGCGTGGGGCGGGTGCGCGAGCTCAACGCCAAGGATTATTTTTATCAGATGCTCAAGGATAATCCGGAGATGCTAAAAATCTATCCGGGGATCGAGAACGGGCTGCTCCAAGGGGCGATCGATTGTCACATCCATGCCTATCCCGATTTCGTTTATCGTTCGCAGGATATGATCGGTGTCGCTATCGAGGCCTCAAAAGCCGGGATGCGGGCGCTGGCCTTCAAGGACCATTGGAACATTAGCTGCAATGCAGCCTATCTTGCACAACGCCACATTGATCACTTGGTCGAAAAGGGGGAGCTGCAGCACCGCGTCGAGATCTACGGCGGCGCGGGAACCTGTCTCGGCATGAAGCCGGAATACATCCGGGTTGCGCTCCAGTACCCGAACTTCAAAATGATCTGGTTTCCAACCTTCACTTCGCTGGGATTTTGGCGCGGCGCAGGCCAGCCGGAAAAAGGCGGGGTGCAATTAGTTGCCGAGAACGGCGAGGTGCTGCCTGAAGTGGTGGAGATCATGAAGATGGCGGCGGAGAAGAAAGTCGGCATCGGCTTCGGGCACACCGACTTCCAGGAGTTGCTGCCGTTGGCCAAGTTGGCTAAGAAACTCGGCGTGCGCGCGACGTTGGATCACCCGCTGCTCGAACTCAACAAGCTCCTGCTCGATGAGATGAAGGAGCTGGCTGACTTAGGAGTTTATGTGGGTACCTATTGCCAACCCATGATCCCCAGTCTGTACCAGCCGGTAGCGGACCCGATGGAGACGATCCGGACAATTAAAGCGATCGGACCAGAGCGCTGCATCATCGGCAGCGACTTCGGGCAGGTGCTCCACATGGACGCGATCGACGGCATGAGGGTTTTCATTCGTGCTCTGCTTGGCTTCGGGATTACGCCGCAGCAGATCAAGGTGATGCTCAAGGACAACCCGGCGAAGCTGATGTGGCTGGATTGAAAGTAGGCAGTAGGCAATAGACAGGAAGCAGTTGAGTCCCAACGAAATCTTTCTGATGTCTGTTGCCTCTTGCCTAATGCTTCGATGAATCAGAGATGGTGGATTGCCATTGCCGGATGTCTTGCCCACGCCGTAAACACGGGCCTTAGCTATTTTGGACTGAGCGCTTACTTTCCTTCCTTCGAGCGGGAATTCGGCTGGAGCCGAACAGCGATCTCAGGCGCCTTCTCGCTCGCAAGAATCGAATCCGGTCTTTTGGGTCCGCTGGAGGGTTACGCCACAGACCGGCTCGGCCCTCCGAGGATGATGTTTATCGGCATCTTTGTGGGCGCGCTGGGTTTTCTCTGCTTGAGTCTGGTCCATTCACTGCCCATGCTCTACTCGGTTATCGTTCTAGGAATCGTTATGGGCTCCAGCCTGGGTTACAACATGCCCATCAGTGTGATGATAGCGAAGGTATTCCGCGCAAGAAGAAGCTTTGCCTTCGGAATCTATCGCATGGGTCCCGGCTTGTCCGGCGCTATTGTGCCGGTGGTAGGTTGGATGATCGGCCTGTGGGGCTGGAGAAGCGCAGCGATAGCTTCGGCCTTCATTCTCTTGGTCATCGGCCTTCCGTTAGCCTCCCTGATTGCGCGAATCTACGGGCAGCACGAATTTAAGATAGACGGGGCTCCGGCTCCGGAGGTTGACATCGCGTCAGAACCGCGCATCGCATCCGAACCACAGTTCACCCTGAGGGAGGCGATGAGAACGAAGTCCTTTTGGGTTCTCTCCGTTGCCATGGCCCTGCGTCATATGGTCACGGAGGGCGTCTCGGTCCATTTTGTGATCCTGCTCGTGGACCGTGGGTGGAGCACGGCGGCAGCCAGCGGTCTCCTCGGCATCTCCGCCCTGATCGGCGCGCCTGCTCGCCTGGGGATGGCCTGGCTGGGAGACCTGCTGGACAAGCGGCGACTCATCATGGGGCTTCTGATTTCGCTCAGCATCTCGGTGCTGTTCATGGGTTGGGCTTCCCATCCTTACATGTGGACGACTTGCATGGTGATCTATTCCTTCGCCTACGGGGGCCTCGCATCGCTTCAGGAGCCGATTCGCGCCGACTATTTTGGCACCCGACACTTCGCGACGATACACGGAATGAGCCGCTCCGTCACAACGGCCGGCACCTTCATGGGCCCGATCATCGCCGGGTTTTTCTATGATCTAACGAAAAGCTATACGATCCCCTTCACCATCTTCGCCTTCGTCGGTCTATTATCGACGCTCTGCATGTTTCTGGCGAAACCGCCCGGAGTCGAGCGGCCGAGTTCTTAAAAGGTCGGCAAATAAGTCAATAACTCAAGTCCGATACCCTTGCTGCGAGATCCCGCTCGCGTGTGGGGAGGAGGCAAGCGATCTGCGTCAGTCCCGGACTTTCGGCACGATGAGGTGAAAGAGCTTCAAGGGCGCGGTACCGGCCTGCCTGATGCCGGCTGTCTCACGAGGTTTGAGATAGAACCCCGCGCCTTTGGAGACCTCGTAATCCTTGTTCTCGAGAGTAATGACTCCGTCGCCTGCCATCAGATAAATGAGCTGGTGCTTATCTTTCAGGGAATCGGCATCGAAGCGCTCGCCCTCTTTGAGCCAGCGCAGCATACCGACGACGTTTTTCGCGCCGCAGAGATCTCTATTCACTATCCCCGCAACCGCGCCCTGCGCCCCGGCCAGCTCGACTCGCGGGCATTGGCCAGTGTCGATATAGGTCGTAGCCATGACTTGGTTTTCCTTCGCTCCGTGTTCGTTTCCCAGAGGTCGTTATTGATGCGGCGATTTCTGTTAGCTTTGCACCCAGACTTTGCCGTCCACCCGTTCCCACCTCAGGTCATCGTCGGTGCCGTCTAAGATGGTTGTCTTGAAGCGATTGGGCGCCTGGAATTCGAAATAGAACAGGGCTTCCGTTGCCCGCAGGCGATGTTTGTCTTCGGCGGGAATGAAAACGAGGTCACCTGCCTTGACTTCTCTAACACCGTCAGGCGTTTCGACCGTCCCGGCGCCATCCATAATAAAGTAGAAGTGCTCGCAGTTCTCGTGGAGGTGATAGGGGGACGCAGCGCCCTTCTTGTAACGCATGATGCCGGCCAGCATGTCATCCATGCCAGCCAGTTCCTTGTTGACGAAGAACACGCGCTCCCGGCCAGGCACGACCGACACCAGTTTAGGAAGCTCGTCTTGATGGAAAATATAGGCCATAGATTTTTCTCCCTGGCGATCCGCGGGGATACTGATCATTTGTAGAGCTGCTTGAAAAAGCCTTCCTTCTCGAGCTCCTTCAAAAAGCGCGTGTTGACGAAGTCCTCAGGCTTTTTGCTCTTCACCGCAGGGACGCGTTGCCCCACCTCCTCCATGGCGTTGCGCAAGCCCTCCATGTTCGGGTAGGCGCTGTAATCGGTGACCTGCAGATAGCTCTGGTAAGTCGCCTCGAGAATCTCGGGATCGGCGATCTTCAGGTACTTGGTCATGATTTCTTGGGTCTCATCTTTGTGCGTGGCTGCGTAGCGGACGCCCTCTATGAAGCCTTTCAGGAAGTTCTTGACCGTCTGCGGGTTTTCCCGGACGAAGCGGTCGGTGGTTTCGATCACCTGTTGAGGATAGGGAATCCCAAGCTCCGCGATGTTGACGAGAATCTGATAGCCCTGCTTCCTGGCGGTTATGTCCAAGGGCGGGGAGATGATCGTGGCATCAATGACGCCAGCCATCAGGGCCTGGAAACGGCTTGGCTGCGTGCCGAGCTGAACAATCATGACATCCTTGGCTGCGTCGAGGCCGTATTTTTTTAGGACCAACCGGATAGCCGTGTCCGTCCCCGAGCCGAGGCGACTGATGGCAATTTTCTTTCCTCTGAGCTGCGCCCATTGGGTTATCCCCTTGGCGGCGACTATGCTGTAGGGGAGCGTATTGACGCAAGCGGCAACAATGATGGTGTCCGCACCTTGGGAGCGCGCAGCGATGACGGCCGGTCCCGAGGAGATGGAAATCTTGACATCGCCCGAGAGCATGGCTTGGGCCAAGAGGGAGCCGGCTTCAAAGAGGACGACCCGGGAATCGACGCCGTACTTTTGCCAAAGGCCCGCATCCCTTGCGACGAAAGAATAAACCATATTGATCGCGGGGCCGGAAACGCCTACGATGATAGTATCCGCAGAGCGAACCAAAACAGGGCGAGCGAGCAAAAGTGTAAATACCACTAAGCCACGAAGGAAAGTCACAGTGCCTTTGTTCATTTCTCCTCCAGGCGGTTTTAACTTTTGTTTTCTAGTTCGGTGCAGTGAGGCGAAAGGAACGCTTTCCTTAGCCGCCAGCCACACTACCATTTTGCAATTATAATCTAAATCTCAACTTTCCTGAATGCTCCTGGACTTAGTCAATAACGCAGGCCAGACACCTAGAAACCGTTGGGTTTTTACGGCCCCCTAGCTTAAATGTCGCTGAGAGAAAATCCTTTACGTCCTGAGCTGCTTTCCCAGCACGACCTGACAACAGCTAATCGCTGGATGATTGGGTATGGGGCCTTCATATGGCTCGAATCCCAACTTTTGATAGAACGCAACGGCACGGACGTTTCCCCGCGTGATGCCTGCTAACAGGAAATACACTCCGATCCCTCGTGCCCACGCCATGACCGGGTCCACCAATGACGAGGCAAGGTCAGTCCCGCGGTGAGAAGGCGCAACCCACATAGAAATAAGGTAGGCCACTTTTCTGTCCGAAGTGCCGGTCAGTCCCACTGCGATTCCGATAGGAAGGGCTTCTTCAAATCCCAGGACGCAAAAGGCCTCTTTCCCTTCGGCTCCACTTCGGGCACGCCGCTGCCACTCGGCGTCGGGCAACTGACGTGCCCCCTCAACCGTCTCGGTAAAGGCATAGGGGGCCTCGGATAGAGCCGCAAGGCAGACCGAACGGAGCAGCCCCCACTCATCAGCTTTGATCTGTCTCACCACGCTCATCTTTTTGTATGATTGCAAGACCTGTCCCTGCTTTCCTTCTAGGCCTAGAGATATGGGTTGTTACCCCCGGATTCTATTTGATCTTTTCGGAACAGTTCTCTCAAGTCCCCAGAGTCATGATTTTTAAGCCATTTCCAGAAGTCTCCGGGGGTGCCAAAGAAAAGTTAAAATTGCTGCGGCATGTTTGTTGGCTTTGAGACGACGGCGGTTGCTGGCTTTTTTGGCGAAGGCCTTGGGACCCCAGAAGGCACCGTTACCCTTCTTTGGCCCCGTATGCTCCGTCTTCCTGGCCCCGTATGCCATCTCAGTCAATCTTGCGCTGGAGGTCAGTGTCGATTCCTCTGAGGAAACCCCGGCCCTGCTGGATCGGCTCAACCGGGATCAACTCGATCCTGCCTTCATAGGGGATGACTTGAACTTTTTGTCCCGGCTTGAGTCCAAGGGCTTCCCGAACCCTTTGTGGAATGACGATCTGGAATTTGGGCGAGATAGTGACAGTTTCCATATGGAACTCCAACCGACTAAACTATTGCAAAGCGTAGCGCAAATTGAATCCGGTCGCAATTGTTATCTTCCCATCCTCTGGGCATCGTACTGGAGGAGATAAAATCGCGCTCGATAATGGTCCAGCGGAATTGATGGCGGTAATGCTTGCAAAAACAACGGGGGCATAGTTAAGTTAAGGTAACAGCAGGCAGTAGGCAACAGTTTAAAGAGGTAAATCATGGCAGAGAACTTAAAGCCCCGAAGCTCAGTGATCACCAACGGTCCGGATCGGGCGCCGTCGCGGGCGATGTTCAAGGCGGCGGGCTTTACGGACGAAGACCTGTCTCGGCCGATCGTCGGAGTCGCCAACACCTGGATCGAAATCGGACCGTGCAATTTCCACCTGCGCCGCCTGGCGGCCAAAGTGAAGGAAGGCATCCGGGCGGCCGGGGGCACGCCGATGGAATTCAACACCGTCTCCATCTCGGACGGCATCAGTATGGGTGCGGAGGGGATGAAATGTTCGCTTATCAGCCGTGAGGTCATTGCCGACTCCATCGAGCTCGTTGCGCGCGGCAATCACTTCGACGCGCTGGTGGGCATCTCGGGCTGTGACAAGACCAACCCGGGCGTGGTGATGGCTCTGGCCAGACTAAATATCCCCGGCCTGGCGCTCTACGGCGGCTCCATCGCCCCCGGCCGCCTCGCAGGCCGAGATCTCACCATTCAAGACGTGTTCGAGGCGGTGGGCGCATACGGTCGCGGCAAGATCAATGCCGCAGAGCTCAAGGCGATCGAAGACACAGCCTGTCCGGGCGCGGGCGCGTGCGGCGGGCAGTTCACCGCCAACACGATGTCCACGGTGCTGGAATTTCTCGGCATCTCGCCGCTGGGGAGCAACGGCATCCCCGCCATGGTGGATGCGAAGGACGAAGCGGCGTTTAACGCCGGAAAGCTCGTCATGGAACTGTTGGCTCGGAACCTCCGCCCTTCGCAGATCCTTACCCGCAAGGCCGTGGAAAATGCCATCGCCGCCGTCGCCGCGACGGGAGGCTCCACCAACGCGGTCTTGCACTTGCTGGCTATCGCCATTGAAGCGGGAGTCGAACTGAAGATTGACGACTTCGACCGCATCAGCTCGCGCACACCGATTCTCGCCGACTTGAAGCCGGGCGGACGCTTCGTGGCTAACGATCTGTACAGAGCGGGGGGAATTCAACTCGTCGCCAAGCGATTGCTTGAAGCCGGTCTTATTCACGCCGACGCCATGACCGTCACCGGCAAAACCATCGGCGAGGAGGCGCGGAACGCGACGGAGACTCGAGGCCAGGAGGTGGTGCGGCCGCTTTCAAATCCGCTCAAGCCGACGGGAGGGCTGGTTATCTTAAGAGGGAATCTCGCGCCGGAGGGGTGCGTGGTGAAGGTTGCCGGTCACGAACGGATGATGCACCGTGGTCCCGCGCGCGTCTACGACCGCGAGGAGGATTCTTTCCAGGCCGTGCAGCGGGGTGAAATCAAGACCGGCGACGTGGTTGTGATCCGCTATGAAGGACCGAAAGGCGGCCCCGGGATGCGCGAGATGCTGGCGGTTACGGCTGCGCTTGTAGGCGCCGGTTTAGGAGATTCAGTGGCCTTGCTTACAGACGGTCGTTTTTCCGGCGCCACCCACGGCCTCATGGCCGGCCATGTTGCTCCCGAGGCAGCCAATGGCGGGCCGATCGCGGCTCTGCGCAACGGCGATACGATTGTTTTCGATGTGGCAAAGCGGCGTCTGGATGTCGAGCTCTCGGACGAAGAGATCCGCTCGCGTCTCAGCAAGTGGACTCCTCCTTCTCCACGCTACAAGAGCGGAGTGATGGCGAAGTACGCCAAATTGGTCTCGTCAGCTTCCGAGGGAGCGGTGACGCGGTAAAATGTTTTGCAGTGAATGGAACGAATTGGAAAATAGCGGCAAGTGAGCTAGAATCCATTCATGGCCACTGCTGCCGGCAAAAAGCTCGAGACCTTCCCTAACCCTCGTCCCGGCAGGGATTATGAAATCAGCACGGAATGTCCCGAGTTTACCTGCGTGTGCCCGCGGACCGGTCAACCCGACTTTGCCACTATTCGGATTCGCTATGTGCCGGATGCGCTCTGCATCGAGCTGAAATCCCTCAAGCTTTACTTCTGGTCCTTCCGTGAGGAAGGGGCCTTCCACGAAGATGTTATCAATCGCATCCTGGACGATCTGGCGCAGGCATGCCGTCCGCGCTCGATGACGGTCGTGGGGGATTTTAACGTCCGTGGAGGCATCCATACAGTCGTCACCGCGGACTATAAGGCCAAGTAACTTCGACAAGCATTACTTAAAACTATTTCCTGATCGCTGATCGCTGACGGCTGAAAGCTAACGGCTAAAAATGGCTGATCTTAGCGTCTTAAAGCAACTTCTCATTGTCCTCACAGCGACTATCGCAATCGTTTTTCTTTTTCAGAAACTGCGCCTTCCGGCCATCGTCGGGTTTCTCCTGGCCGGGGTGATCATGGGTCCGAACGGGCTCAGGTGGATCCGCGGTTTGGAGGAGGTGGAGACCCTGGCCGAGATCGGCCTCGTGCTTCTGCTCTTTACCATCGGCCTGGAATTTTCTCTCGGCAAGATATTTCCCATCCGCCGCTACGTTCTCTGGGCCGGGGGACTTCAGATCCTGCTCACAAGCCTGGTGGTTTTGGTTGCTTCGCTTCTGCTCGGATACCCGCCTGAGGTCGGCATCTTCTACGGCTTTCTTGTTTCTTTAAGCAGCACTGCCATAGTCCTAAGAATCTATAGCGACCGGGGAGAGATCGATGCGCCTCAGGGGAGATTGGCCGCCGGGATCCTTCTCTTGCAGGATCTCTGCATCGTCCCCATGATGCTTCTGGTCCCGGTGCTCGGCCAATCGGGCAGGGTCTCCTATCCGCTCGTCGGATGGGCGCTGGTCAAGGCTATCGTGCTGCTGGTCCTCATCATATTGGCCGCGCGCACGCTGCTGCCTCGTCTTTTACGCCAGGTGGCCCTTTTGCGCAACCGCGAGCTTTTCATCCTCTTCGTCATCCTCCTTTGCCTCGGAACGGCGTGGCTGACCTCGGAGTCAGGGCTTTCCCTGGCCCTGGGGGCCTTCATCGCAGGGCTTGTGATCTCGGAGTCGGAGTTCAGCCATCAGATCGTTGCCGATATTCTTCCTTTGAGGGATTCCTTCAGCGGCATCTTTTTCATTTCCATAGGAATGCTGCTCGACCTCCATTTTCTCGCCGGGCAGGCGTTCGCCTCATTTGGCACCTTCATCCTGATCGTCGGCGTCAAGAGCGCGGTGCTCTTTGTGGTATTCTGGCTGCTCTATCGCTCCGTCAGGCTCGGGGTGGTGCTGGCTTTCAGCCTGGCGCAGATCGGAGAATTTTCCTTCATCCTTGCCAGAGCGGGGCGGGATCACGGGCTTTTGACCGCGGCGAGCGAGCAAATGTTTCTCGCCGCTTCCATCCTCAGCATGATGGCTACTCCTTTTCTGATCCTGTGGGCGCATCGAGTCGCTTTCGGTTTAGAGGCGATGGTGCGCCGCCCCCCGGGGCTGCAGTCTCCGGAACAGGAAGAAGAGGCGGCAAGCTCCATCACGGGACACGTTATCGTTGTCGGGTATGGACTCAACGGTCAGAATCTTACCCGCGTTCTCCGGGAAGTCGGCATCCCTTACAGGATCCTAGAGATGGACCCGGACCTGGTACGTCAGGCTAAGGAGGCAGGGGAGCCCATTTTCTTTGGCGATGGCACCCGTCCGGAAGTCCTGCGCAAGATAGGTATCGAACAGGCTCGGGTTTTCGTGATTGCTATTTCAGATCCGGTGGCCACCGCCCATGTGGTCTCACAGGCGCGCCGCTTGAGAGCCGACCTCTACCTTGTCGTGCGCACCCGTTATGTGGCCGAGATCGACCGCCTCTACCGCCTGGGCGCCAGTCAGGTCATTCCCGAAGAGTTTGAAACCTCTGTGGAAATTTTTGCCCGCGTCCTGCAGCAGTATCACATCCCGCGCAATGTGATCACCCTCCAGGTCGATCTGATCCGCAAGGAGCATTACCGCACGTTGCGCGGCCTCCATCTCCAGGGAAGGCGGTTGGACGAGTTGAGTCAGTTCCTGGTCGGGACGACCACCGATACCTTTTTGATTGTGGAGGGTTCTCCTGCGGTCGGGAAGAGCCTGGAAAAACTCGAGCTTCGGTCCCGGAGCGGCGTGACCGTGATTTCAGTGGTTCGGGAAGGGAAGTCGATCCACAACCCGGGCGTCGATTCTCTCCTCGCAGTCGGGGATATCCTGGTGCTTTTGGGAAGCCATAAGGAATTAGACCAGGCCATGCAAATACTCAGCCCTCCAGGCCGGGGTGAAGAATCCGCGTAGGATTGATTTCTGATAAGATTTCACATATGAAATTTTCTTAGGGGAAATTCTTTCCCCGCATCTTATTGGCCAAATTTCGCCAACGGGGTGCCTGTACCTTCGGTGGCCTGAGGGCTCGGATGCTACTTTAGGGGGCGGTTTAGTTTTCAGAGGGGACGATCCATGACTTATGCTGTGAAAAACGAAAAACTCAATAGCTGGGTTCGCGAACTGGCGAGCTTGTGCAAGCCTGATGTCGTTCATTGGTGTGATGGGAGCAAGGGGGAATACGATCGCTTGATGAGCCAGATGGTCGCGAGCGGTATGGCCGTCCCGCTCAAGCAACGTTCGGACTGCTACCTCTTTCGCTCCGATCCCAGCGATGTGGCCAGGACCGAAGAGCGCACATATATTGCTTCCTTGACTAAAGAGGAAGCGGGTCCGACAAATAATTGGATCGATCCCGATGAACTCAAGCGGACGATGAAAGGCCTCTACAAGGAGTGCATGGTCGGTCGCACGATGTACGTTATCCCCTTTTCCATGGGACCGATCGGTTCTCCGATAGCGAAGATTGGCGTGGAGATCACCGACAGCCCCTACGTTGTCTGCAACATGCATATTATGACCCGCGTCGGTCCCAGGGTGGTCGAGGCCCTCGGCGCTGAGGGCGAATTCATCCCCTGCCTGCACTCCGTCGGAGCCCCTCTCCCCAACGGAGAAAAGGATCTCTCCTGGCCCTGCGCCACAATGGACAAAAAGTACATCAGCCATTTTCCGGAGGAAAACTTGATCTGGTCCTACGGTTCGGGCTACGGCGGCAATGCCCTGCTCGGAAAGAAATGTCTGGCATTACGCATCGCCTCTGCTGCTGCTCGGCGCGAAGGCTGGATGGCGGAGCACATGCTGATTATGCGCCTGACGAACCCTGCTGGAAAGCAGTATCACATTGCGGCCGCTTTTCCCTCCGCTTGCGGCAAGACCAACCTGGCGATGCTCGTGCCTACCCTTCCCGGCTGGAAAACAGAATGCGTTGGTGAGGATATCTCCTGGATGAAGATCGGGCCTGATGGGCGGCTGCGCGCTATCAATCCTGAGGCGGGCTTTTTTGGCGTCGCGCCCGGGACCTCGTATCAGTCGAACGCGAATGCAATGAATTCGCTCAAAAAGAATGTCATTTTCACGAACTGTGCTCTCACAGACGACGGCGATATCTGGTGGGAAGGGATGGACGGCGCCCCTCCGGCGCATGCGGTCGACTGGCGGGGTCGAGATTGGTCGCCCGGTAAGAAAGAGCCGGCGGCCCATCCGAATGCTCGCTTCACCACTCCCGCTGCCCAGTGCCCGGCAATCTGCGGCGACTGGGAAAAACCCGAAGGGGTCCCGATAGACATTTTTGTCTTTGGCGGTCGCCGGTCGGGTGTCGTGCCGCTGGTGACCGAGGCCTTCAACTGGGATCACGGGGTTTTTCTCGGGGCGACGGCGTCCTCCGAAACAACGGCTGCCGTCATCGGTCAGGTCGGCGTTCTCAGACGGGATCCCTTCGCCATGATGCCGTTTTGCGGCTACAACATGGCGGACTATTTCCAGCATTGGTTTGATATGGGGGATAAGCTTGGGAATAAGGCCCCGCGCATCTTCTACGTAAACTGGTTCCGCAAAAGCCCGGAGGGAAAATGGCTGTGGCCGGGCTTCGGCGAGAACAGCCGGGCGCTCAAATGGATGTGCGAGCGCCTCGAAGGCAAGGCCGGCGCCAGGAAGACGCCGATAGGGTACCTTCCCAACGCGGGCGATCTGGACCTTACAGGCCTGAACCTCCCGTCAGAGAACCTCAAGGAACTGCTGAAGTTCGACCTGGAATCCTGGAAGGCCGAGGTCCCGGACATTGAGAAGTTCTTCGCAAAGTTCGGCGACCGTCTCCCCGAGCGTTTGAAGCGGCAACTCCGTGAACTAGCGACGCGCCTGGGCTAGGTCGCAGACCGGCAACGTACAGAGTCGGGAGATTAGCAAAGCCATCAAGCTCGGCTCCGTGTGACTTCATCTCTCGCCGGCTTCAGAAATTTTCCAACAAACGAAAATTTTTCTTGCTTTTTTAAAATTTACCCTTAAAGTGATTTTGTATTGGTTCATTCCTCTTCAAAGTCCCAAATGGTAGATCAAACGAGAACTGACGACCTGGAACTCAACTGATTTATGGCAACTCTAGACGATAACCTGCGCAAGGTCCCGCCGCAAAACCTGGAAGCGGAGTCTTCGGTCCTTGGCGGCGTCCTGCTCGATAACGAGGCTATCAATCGGGTCCTTGAACTGCTCATGCCTGAGGATTTCTATCGGGAAACCCATCGCAAGATTTTTCGCGCCATGATTGAGCTTTCCGACCGCACCGAGCCGGTCGATCTCATCACGCTGAGCGATTCCCTGAAGGCGCGGGGGGAGTTGGAGGCCGTGGGGGGAACCTCCTACCTTGCCTCCCTTGCCGATCTGGTCCCCACCGCCGCCAACATCAGCTACTACGCCCGCATCGTGAGGGAAAAAGCGATCCTCCGCCATCTCATCACCGCGGCCACAGAAATTGCCACGCGGGGATTTGAAGAGCGAGGCAACGTCGATGAGTTTCTCGACATGGCAGAGAAGGTGATCTTTGACATCTCGGAAAAGAAGATCAAGTCCTCCTTTGTGATGGTGGGAGACATCATTAAGGATTCCATCAAGACCGTTGAGAGACTTTACGAGCGCAAGGAGATGGTCACGGGGGTGCCGACCGGATTTAAGGATCTGGACCAGCTCACCGCCGGCTTGCAGCCGTCGGACCTTATCATCATAGCGGGACGTCCGAGCATGGGTAAGACCGCCTTTGCTCTAAATATCGCGACCAATGCCGCCTTGAATGCGGGGATCGGCGTTGCTCTTTTTTCTCTGGAGATGGCCAAGGAGCAGTTGGTCCTGAGGATGTTGTGTTCCGAGGCGCGGGTGGACAATTCCAAGGTGCGGGCCGGCTATTTGGGCGAGCGTGATTTTCCTAAGCTCGTGATGGCGGCCGGGAAACTGGCCGAGGCCCCCATCTATATCGATGATACCCCCGCTATTTCCGTCCTGGAGCTTCGGGCCAAGGCACGGCGTCTGGTCAGAGACAGGGATAAGAAGGTAGGACTCATTGTCGTCGACTATCTCCAGCTGATGCGCGGGGTGGGCTCTGCGAATAACCGCGAGCAGGAGATCTCTGAAATCTCCCGGTCACTTAAAGCTTTAGCCAAAGAGCTGAGTGTCCCGGTCATCGGCATCTCACAGCTCAATCGCATGGTTGAGAGCCGCAAGCCCCCAAAGCCGATCCTGGCGGATCTGCGCGAGTCCGGCGCCATCGAGCAGGATGCGGACGTCATTGGGTTTGTTTACCGGGAAGTGGTCTATAACGAAAACACCGATGAGCCGAACATAGCCGAAATCATTGTCAGCAAGCAGCGAAACGGCCCCATTGGCACCGTCCGCCTCGCCTTCTTTAAGGAATATACCCGTTTTGAGGACCTCGCCGCGCGCGAAGAGATCGCCTACGAAGAAGCGGAAGAAGGATAGGGGGGCTTCTAGCAGAAGGCCGCCAGCAGGTTAGGCGGTAATCTGTTCGTAGGAGAACTTTGGAATATCGGCCCGCTCACTCGCGTGCTCAATCGTGATTCCGCAAATATTCCCGCTACGGTCAAGATCAAGCAAGGTATTCTCATCAAGATCCTTAGTTTCGGCGACCTCGGCAGGACGAAACTCAATGTATAGCGTATCCGTGTCCTGAAAGTACTTAATCTTCATGGCGTGAATGATCGGTCGAAAAAGGCGTTGTGCACCGTCTCTCCGTCTGGGAGCAGAATAACCCTCAGGTATTTTCCGCCCATCTCGTTTATTGGTGCCCATCGGCGGATTCGACCGTCCTTCTGAATCACCTCCTTTATTGGATGCTCAATCACCCGCCGAATCCACTCATCCTGGATAACCGCTCGATCTGAACGTGAGCGCATTGCCAGGAAATAGCTGGTGAATTTCACTTCGTTGATTTTGCCAGGTGGAGTCTCCTATTGCAAACGGAGTCTGATAAGTAAACCGGGCGAAGATTGAATTCTGAGGACATATACATATTTTCAGGAGGTCTTTTGTGGGTCGCCCTGGTTTCCTCCGAGGTCAGTCCGGTTGACTTCCTACCATGAGTGAAACGTATTAGAAAGCCTATCTTGGACTCAAGAACAAATTAGTATTATGTCCGTACGCCGCGGAAGCGGTGCAACTAGCCGGTTAAAGTCCGGCACGGGGAATTATCGGTACACCCCGGTAGCGAAGATCCGGTTTTGAGAGGTGACTCTCAGGACTAAGTGGATCG
>Ga0082335_1000627_pt2 | contig 47723 bp, 40 predicted proteins | sample Subgrocontami58m_FD_72375 | JGI IMG/M metagenome (GOLD analysis project Ga0082335, IMG submission 72375) | Subsurface groundwater microbial communities from S. Glens Falls, New York, USA - GMW37 contaminated, 5.8 m (SPADES assembly) (version 2) ... | reverse complement strand
TGTTTTTAGGATAAAAGGGGCGTAAAAAAAGACATTTTTGTGCTTGACCTCTAGGGGTCAATATGCTAAACTTTTGAAATCTATTTTCTATTGATATCAACGGGTTATGTAAAAAAAGATACACCCCTTGTTTGAACACTTCAAAAATTTCCTTTGGATATTTTTGAAGTAAACTTCGGGGTTAATTTTGTAAAGTAAAAACACTTAGAATAGGCAAAATTAATGAAATACGGGCATTTTTCTTCTGACGGAACAGAATTTATCATCAATTATCCCGAAACACCCACCCCATGGATCAATTATCTTAGCAACGAAAAATATTGCGCTATCATCTCACAGACAGCAGGCGGCTATAGTTTTCTTAAAGATTGCCGTACTGACAGGATATTAAGATGGGCGCCCGATTACAAAAATTTTGACAGGCCGGGGCGTTATATTTATGTCAAAGAAACTGCGGACGCGAAACGTAAGGCGAAAAAAGAAAAGATCTGGTCTCTGACCTATCAGCCGTTGCGCGTTGAGCCTGATTTTTATGAATGCCGCCATGGCTTAGGTTATACCACCATCACCTCCAAAAATAATTCAGTCAAGTCGCAAGTCACATATTTTGTGCCGGTTGATGATGATTGTGAACTTTGGCTTGTCTCATTAACGAATGAATCAAATAAAGAAAAGAAGCTTGAGCTCTATCCTTACGTGGAATGGCTCGTCGGAGATTACCACGAAGAACTGCGTTACCGTAACATCATGAACCTTTATAACAGGATGTGGTTTGATGAGACGCACAATCTGATCTTCGGTTGGAAGACCGCCTTCTGGCAGGGAATGAACATCAAGGAATTCAAGAATTATTCTTTCTTTGCTACGTCCCTTGAGGTCAAAGGCTATGCTACGCGCAAAGAAGAGTTCTTAGGCCGCTATAACACAGAGGCCAACCCGGATGCTATTCTAAACGGCAAGTTCAAGAATTCGCCCTTATGTTCAGGCGAAGACGGAATAGGATGCTTTAAACACGTTGTTAAGTTAGGCCCCAAGCAGACAAAAGAATTCGTGGTTATTCTAGGCGCGACCGAAGGCCAGAACAACGCCGTAAAACTCGTCAATAAGTACAGGGATTTGAATAATGTAAAGAAGGCCCTTGAAGATACCAAGGCCCTATGGCAGGAACGCATCGTCGGTAATGTCACAATAAAGACCCCGGACAATGATCTTGACACTATGGTCAATGTCTGGGTAAAGTATCAGGTCTATATATGCAATCTTTGGTCGCGTTCTCCGTCGTTCTACCATGAGGGCTCAGGCGGAAGAGGTTATCGTGACTCCTGCCAGGATTCCGAGTCCATAGTTTCCATAAATCATACTCTAACGCGTAAAAGGATATTGCAGATAGCGTCCCTCATACGTAAAGACGGCACATCAGCCCCGGGCTGGTCGGATACAGCCGGGCCCAATCAACACCGCCCGAACAAAGACCATCAGATATGGCTTACCGCTACAGTTCGCGCTTATATCCAGGAGACCGGTGACAAGAACATTTTGAAAGAATATGTCCCTTATTTAAAAGATAAGTGGCTTGGTGGCTGGGAGACAGACCCCAACCATAAAGGCGGCCCTCAGACCGACGGAGAAGGTACTCTTTTTGAGCACCTTGAGAAAAACCTTAATTTTTGTTTTAACGATGTAGGCGAACGCGGCCTTCCTAAAATAGGGCACGCTGATTGGAATGACGCTATTGACGCCGCCGGTAAAAAGCACAAAGGCGAAAGCGTCTGGCTTGCCCAAGCACTTGTGCGTTCTCAGAAATATTTTGCCGAACTTGCCATATTATCTGGCGACAAAGAAAAGGCCAATGAGTTCCTGGATAAGGCAAAGACCATGGCAGAGAGGGTAAATGCCGTGGCATGGGACGGCGACTGGTACACGCGCGGTTTTACCGACGACGGCATTCCTTACGGCGTTAAAGCGTATGACGAAGGAAAGATATTTATTATGAGCCAGGCATGGGCCATTCTTTCTGGCATTGCCGAAGGTGAGCGTCTGCAGAAGGTATTGAAGTCATGCGATAAATATTTAGACGGGCCTCACGGTATGGCTATGTTCTATCCGGCATTTACTAAGTTCCGTCCGGAATTAGGGCGGATAAGCATGTTCTCCGAAGGCACAAAAGAGAACGCGGCTGTTTTTTGCCACGCCGCTCATTTTCTTATCGTCGCTTATTGTATGGCAGGGCGGGGAACTAAAGCCTACGAATCGTTGTCTAAGATAATGCCGAACAAACAGAAAAATTATGACCTATATAAGGCAGAGCCTTATGTTTACGCCGAGTATCTCGTGGGTCCGGAGAACCCGTATCGTTACGGCGAAGGCCAGTTCACATGGATAACAGGCACTTCAGGCTGGGCTTATATGGCAGCTACAGAATGGCTTATGGGCGTGCGCCGCGATTACGAAGGCCTGCGCATAGACCCATGTTTGCCTTCCCACTGGAAGAAGTGCTCTATGAGGCGGCCTTTCAGGGGTGATGTATATGAGGTTGAAATAGAAAATCCTAATGGTGTTGAAAAAGGCGTGAAAGAGATATATGTGGATAATAGGCCGATAGAAGGCAATTTAGTTGATGTCGTAGGTGACGGTAAGACGCACAAGGTCCGCGTCGTAATGGGCTAATGAGACAAAAAATGAACCACAAGCTAAACAATTTAATCCTAATCATTTCTTGGGCAGTGTTATTTTTATCCCCTAGCTTAACTTATGCCATAGAGATCAATCCCGAAAATACAGCTTATAAGGCAGATGCATCTTATTATATTGGAGCTGACGGTTTATCAGGAAGCGACTATGTTTCTTTACAACCAAACTCTTATTCTCTGTCTTTGGTGAACAGTATTTCATCAAATGGAGCTTCAGCAGATGCAAATGTTTCAAGCGGCTTCTCATCCGTTATCACAAAAAACTCAGGAGAGGTTACCGATAAAATTACCCTTAGCGCCAGTGGGCTTTTATCTTCATATCCTACTGATACAAGAGAAGCGAGATATGACGCAGGAGCTTACGTAGGTTTACAAACTACCTTGGTTACAGCCCCTTCAGAAAACACATACGATCCTTTCTGGGGAAATGAAACCGATGGGCTTCCCGTAGCCTTAAGCTGGAGTTATTCGGATCATCTGGATATCAATAACACCTACAACGCTTCCGTAAAAGCTTATTACCCTGATCACCAATCCGGAGGCGGAGTGAATTCTATTTTAGCCGACCGCCAATTGCCCGAAGAATATCTCACGCCTGAGGAAAAAGAGGTGGGCCAATATTCTTCTTTGTTCACTCCAATAAATAGGGTGGCCACAGCTTCTTCTGGAAACGCGCATGAGGAGCTACAAGGTTCAAGAGATTCATTAATTCAGTTGGGGAACACAGCAACCTTGATCGCTGAGGCTGATTTTAAAGCAAGCACCATAGATTCCAGGCTACCAAGCAGTGTTGGATTTGATACTACGCTTTCATACACCGTAGATGTCAATTATATTGACCCCGCAAACGCGGAGTTAAAACTAATGCCTGGCGTTTTAGGTATTACGCAACAGCCGGAAAGTAACTTTTCCAGCAGAGACATAGGTTTGGCTACAATGGCTAAATATTGGGAGAATAAGTATATCAATGAAGGAGCTTTGTTCAACCCCCTGGCCTCCGATGAAGAAATCGTGGGGCGTTTCAGGCTTTTAGAAGCGGATCCCCAATACGCTGAAAACAATGATCCGGGAGACAAAATATTAAATCAATATTTCAATCAATATATTAATCCGGATCTTGGCAGTAGTGAAGAAAAAAGCCATGAAAAGCTGACGGTGCGCCTCTTAAGCCCTGATGAAATAACGTCTTCACAGGCCATTGATTTATTTGATAAAGGACAGCCAATATATATCAGCGGTGGATCTTCAGGGGGCCAGACGCGCGCGTCTGTTGCTTATGGAATATTGAATATCAGCGCTGAAAATAACAGTTCTGACCGTAAAACATTCCTTGCTTTGCAGAGCGATTTGACTCAAGAGAATAAGGTAAAAAATATATACAATGATAGAATGTGGGTGCAAGAAGGCGGCGCTATACAGAATACAGGATATGATAAAGTCACCTGGGTTCCTGCTCCCGATGTCGCAAACAAAGAACCATTGATCTTTCCAACTGAGGATAAACAGTGGACGTGGGAGAATTTTGTTTTAGTAGAACCCAAACCCGTTAAATACTATGCAATATTGATTGGGTTGGATGAATTTTCCAATCAATATATTGCTGATATTCAAACAGGGTTGTCTAAATTTGACGGATGGCAAAAAGCGGTAGAGGAAGAGAGTATCAAGCTTTTCAACAATAACCCTGCTCCTTCAGATATTGGGGCAGCAATTGATGATATAAAAAATAAAATTGAACCGGGTGACGAATTTTTATTTTATTATCAGGGTCATACAGCTGACGTCGGAACTTCATCAGTGAAAAAAGAACCAGAAGTTTCAAAAATTTGGAATCCCTTTACAGGAGAAATAATTAAACAATCCTCTACTAACAACGAAGCCATGCTTTTCGGACCAACAAACAATAGGACTGTTTTCTTCGATGATGCATTAGAAAATATCTTTAGCCAAAGCCAATGGTCCGGCGTCCAGAAAACCTTTATTTTCAATACTTGTTATGCAGGAGGATACTGGGGGTCACGCTTTGCCGCGTTATCACCAGAGGAGGTGGCTTTATTAGATTTAGCAAATCCTTCGTTAGATTTGGCGAACATGGATTTGGGTGATCTTTCAAATGTTTCCAATACCAGACTTTTTGCTGCATCGCATGAAAATGAGCTTGCATATCCTTTTGTTTTTGGAGATTTGATTACGCAATATTTTAATTTACATAAAGATGGGGATATTTTAGACTACGCTGATTTTTTTAACTATCTTCTAAAAAGTGGTAAATACTATAGCGAGGTTCATCCAATAGGCAGCGATATGCTCGATTATGACGCTTCCTATTCGTTTTTTAGTGAGTCTGTTTATTTTAGTAATTTCACACAGGATCAAGGTTGGGCGAATCCTTTTGGCCCAGTGTCTACTGTTCCTGAGCCTGCTACGTTATCACTTTTAGGATTAGGTTTACTGAGCTTGTTAGCAAAAAGGAGAAAGCACCTTGGCATCCGTTAGAATTACAAGAAGAACAATATGGTGCATATTAGCTTTGATTACGTTGCCTTGGCTCGCGCCTGTCTCTTATGCCGGTGAGCTTGAAGATAAGCTCTTTAAAGTTGCGGAAACAGGTGATACCTCTGAGGCAAAAAGTTTATTAGAACAAGGCGCGGATGTGAATTCCAAAATAGAAGATGACGTAACACCTTTAATGATAGCCTGCTATGGCGGATATACGAATATGGCGAAACTGTTTCTTGAAAAAAGTGCTGACGTGAACGCCAAAGATAGGTTTGGATATACGGCCTTGATAGCGGCGTCTTCTGATGGGCCGATGTCTTCAATGCAGCCATCGTCTGCTTCTAAGAGTTCAATGTATTGGATGTCAAGACCGCCTCGTTCCGGCACGGGCCGGGTTGAGTTAGTTAAGATGTTGCTCGATAAAGGCGCCGACGTAGATGCCAGAGAAAATTTCGATGGGAAAACTGCCTTGATGATGGTAGGGGATGGTTGGGTCGATGTTGCCAAAGCGCTTCTTGATCAATGCGCTAACGTGAATGCTAGAACTCTAGATGGTACAACCGTATTGATGCTGGCAGCCAGAAAAGGGCATCTAGGTATCGTGAAGCTGTTTATTGATAAAGGCGCTGACGTAAAGGCCAAAAACAAGTATGGGGAAACGGCTTTGATGAAGGCGTGTTCTACAGCATATGAGACTTTTTCTCCAGAAGGACTTTTGATTGGAGAAGAACTTGGATGCCATAAGGGTTATGCGGATGTAGTAAAGACTTTACTTGAGAACGGCTCCGACATCAATGCCAAAGACAGCGATGGCTCAACTGCTTTGTTAAAGGCAGCCAGAAGAGGAGAGTCGGATGTTGTCAAACTATTACTTGAAAATGGCGCAGAGGCCAATAGCAAAAATAAGTATGAATCATCGGCCTTAATATCGGCATCTGTTTCAAGATGTCCGGATGCGGTGAAGGTATTGCTTGATAAAGGCGCTGATATAAATGCAAAAAATAACGATGGCTGGACGGCTTTGATGGAGGCTTCTCATTATGGAGAGGCGGAGATCGCAAAGATATTGCTTATAAAAGGCGCTGATGTAAATATTAGAGATAATTATGGTAGGACAGCATTAATGATTGCTTTGACCTGCGAAACATCAGTCTGTCCTGGATCCGTAGAGATAGCAACGTATTTATTAAATAAGGGTGCCGATGTTAACGCTAAAGGCATTAGAGGTTGGACAGCTCTCATGAAGGCGGCTGATTCAGGAAAGATAGATTTTATCAAGATCCTACTTGACAAAGGTGCTGACGTCAATATTACAAATGAAAATGGTCAAACAGCCTTGTCTTTAGCCAAGAAATATAACTATCAGGAAATCGTCAAATTACTTGAAGAAGCCATGGCAAAACAAAAGGCAGTAAATGAATGACTTGAACAAAAGGCCAATAATTACATTCTTTTTATGGATAATAGCCTCAATATTTTTGTCTGCCGCATCATTTGCTCAGGACGTAACTGAGGTAGTTAAGGCCAATAACCAGTTCGCCTTTGACCTTTATGCCAAATATAAGCAAAAAGATGAAAATATCTTCTTCTCGCCTTATAGTATTTCAGCCGCGTTAGCAATGACATATGAAGGGGCAAGAGGCGTAACAAAAGAAGAAATCCAGAAAGTTTTCCACTTTCCTAAAGAAGATTCTGTGCTCAGAGAAGGCTTTCAAGCTTTATATAAGAGTATTAATAAGGAGGATAAGGTTTATCAGCTCCATGTAGCCAATGCCCTATGGGCCCAAAAAGACTTTAAATTCCTGGATGATTATCTTAGTATCATTGAACAATATTATTTTGGCAAAGCCACAAATCTGGATTTTTTCAATCAAGCAGAATCCTCGCGCATTACAATCAATAAGTGGGTAGAAGATCGCACCAATAATAAAATAAGAGATCTAATACCTCAGGGCAACATAAGTGCATCAACCCGCTTAGTCATTACTAATACCGTATATTTCAAAGGTATGTGGCTTTTTGAGTTTAACAAGAAAAATACACGGGCTGAAGATTTTTACTTATATACAGGGGATACTGTTAAGGCAGAAATGATGAGATTGGCAGAAAAACACTTCGATTACGCTGAAACAGAAAATTTGCAGATTTTAGAGTTGCTTTATAAAGGTAACAAGCTTTCAATGCTGATCTTGCTTCCTAAAGAAAAGAATCTAAGCGTTTTGGAGGATTCATTAACGCTTGAAAAATTGATTGCTTTGAAAAAAATGCTGAACTCGGAATCAGTCAATATTTTTATACCCAAGCTCAAATTTGAAACAAAATATTTCATGGCTGAAGATCTTAAAACCATGGGAATGCCTATTGCATTTACAGCTGAAGCTGATTTTTCAGGAATGACCGGTACGAGAAATTTGGGTATAGATGAAGTTATTCATCAAGCCTTTGTAGACATTGATGAAGAGGGTACAGAAGCAGCTGCGGCAACAGCCGTCGAAACGAGATATTTGTCAGGATCTCCCGATTATTTTAATAAACCAAAAATATTTAACGCCGATCATGTTTTTGTATTTATAATTCAGGATAGAGAAACCGGCAATATTTTATTTTTAGGAAGGGTGCTGAATCCAAATGAATAGTATTTCAAATAATCGTAGTGTACTTTTTAATGCAGAAGCATATTGTTAAGGGAGTAACGTCGGTATTCGGATGATGCCGCAGAAAGTGGCACACCCGCGCAATTCCGATGTGCGCGGGGTGAGACCGCAGAAAGCGGCACAATATAAGGGGGCATTTAATGGGACAAGTACCTGGTAAGTCAGAACATCATATTACAGCGAACGCGGATCGCATCCCTATTTTTCAAAAAGCCGCGTACAGTATAGGGTCGCTCGTTAATCAATTTCAGGCCGCCGCGATCGGCGCTCTAGTCATTGTTTTAAATCTCGGATTAGGCATGAGTCCTGCTTTAGTCGGCCTCATCGGAGCCATTCCCCGTCTTATTGATGCCTTTTCAGATCCCTTGATAGGTTACAGTTCAGATAATACCCGCACCAGATATGGCCGCCGCAGGCCCTGGATATTCTTTGGAGCCATTGCTTCAGGTGTCTTATTCGCTCTCATGTTCCAGCTCTATAAAGGGCACACTGAAAGTTATTATTTCTGGTATTTCTTAGTGGTCCAGGTCTTTTTTGTTGTTGCTTTTGCCTGTTATTCCATTCCCTGGATAGCGCTAGGTTATGAAATGACGCCAGATTATCATGAGCGGACACGGTTGCAGGGTTTTAGCAACTTTTTCGCTCAAATTGCCTGGCTTGTAGCTCCCTGGTTTTTCGCGATCATGAACAATAAGGCCATGTTTACGGATATTGTTCATGGAGCACGGTCCCTCGCCATTATCGTCGGTGTTTTTATCGTGGTTGGCGGTATCCTTCCCGCTATTTTGAATAAGGAAATGTTCGCTAACTTACCGAGGCCTGAAAAAGTAAAGGGCCATTTCAATGTCATTAAAGACCTCTGGAGCAATTGTGCCACGTCCTTCAAAAACAGGCCATATGTTAAGCTTATCGCGGTAACATTCCTGATCTTTAACGGATTCATGTTAGCTAGCGCCTTCACGTTGTATGTCATTGTCTACTATGTTTATGCCGGTGATTGGGGAAAGGGTGGAGCGTTGCTTGGATGGTTCGGGACCTTAAGCTCCGTCTGTACTCTATGCGCTATCTCTTTGACCACTTGGATCTCCACAAAGATCGGAAAGCGAAAAACCTTTTTGATCACCATGTGCATCGCGATCGTAGGTTACGGTTTGAAATGGGTAGGGTACAATCCTAATAATCCCTATTTATTGCTGATCGCCGCTCCATTCTTAGCGTTTCACTTAGGAGCGCTATTTACAATGGTCCCTTCCATGGTCGCGGATGTTTGTGACTTGGATGAACTGCAAACCGGCTCGCGCAGAGAAGGTATGTTTAGCGGTATTTATTGGTGGATACAAAAACTGGGCATGGCAGGGGCATCTGTTCTCTCCGGAGTCCTGCTGGTCTGGACTGGTTTCAATGTTGAATTAGGCGCTAACCAGTCAGCTCATTCTTTGTTGTATATGAGGCTCTGTGATATAGGTATCCCGATAGTGACCACTTTGATCGCTATTTACATAGTTGCTACTTTTGATATTTCAGAAGAGAAGGCTTATGATATCCGCAAGCAGATAGAGCGGCGCAGAGAAGAAAGGCGCGTAGAATCAGTACGAGTAGAAGAAGAAAGACGTAGCCAAGATAGGCGAGGAGAAGAAAGACGGGGAGAAGAAAAGTGAGCAAGTATGTTTTACGAACAGCGCTTTGCATTTTTTCCATTTGTGTGTTGTCCGCGGATTGTTTAGCTGGGAATGAGACGGCGCAAAATGCAGTGGTTTCCAAAGCGCTGGAGGTGCAGGCGACCGTGCCCGCTGCCCAGCAGGTTGCCGCGGCCTCGGAGCAAGAGGCGGCTTCGCAAGCCCCGATACAAGCTCCGGCGCTTTCAGAATTGTTGGCTTCCGCGCGCAAAGCAAAAGACAAAGGCGACTTCAATCGTGTTTACGAAGATGTCAACCAGGCTATGACGCGTTTTGCGGTTGCCGCGCGCGCTCAGGCAAAAGGCCTGAAAGATTTTCCGCCGTCAGAGCAGATAAATAATTATGAGGTTTTGAATCTTCTTGCTCAGTGCCAGTTCATAAAGGCTGAGGCATTGCAAAAAGAGGGCAAAAAAAAGGAGGCCATAGAGGCTTTTAAGGAAGTTATTTCAGGTTTTCCTTATGCCCAGGCATGGGACCCTCGCGGATGGTATTACAAGCTTGCGAATATCGCTCAGGAAGCTATAGATAGGATGATGGGCCGGGACCCGAAAGCCGAAAAGTGCGGCCAGATCAAACCTACAAAAATAGACCTTTATGACCCGGGAAAAGAAGAGATAGTGAATTATACCAATTACGGAGATCTTGAAGGGGCCGGCACAAAGGATTATAAATATGTAGTTAAGTTCCAGGAAGGGCTTTCAGAGGCTGTTGGCGAAGGGATCTATCCTAATACCACGAGTGTGCGTTGGGACCCGATGTTTCAAATAGTCAAAAAAGAAAAAAGGCTTGATGGCAGCCATTGGGATTTTGTGCAATCCGTGGATTTGCAGGCTGCTTTCTTTAAATGGGCGCTGGCGCCTGAGCCGCCCGGAATACGGCTTTTTTATACCGGCCTTATTTTAGAGAAGTCCGGCCTTATCAAACACGCGATAAAGGCTTATTACGCGGTCGCGGTGCATTTTCCACAGACAGTAGGCTGGACGTATTGGCATACGCCATGGTACGTGGGGCAGGCAGCCATAGCTAAGATAAAGTATCTTTGTAAAAAATATCCGCAAGTCAATATGAAGCTTCTGGACGCGAGTATCAGCGTAGAAAATGGCACGGACAACGATATCACCAACGATGTTTTTATCGTGGACCCGGGCAAGCTTGTGAAAAACCATATTCCAGAGACCATGGTAGATAAGATCAAAAAGTATATCGATCAGCGCAAAGCAGCGTCTAAGATATTCAGGCAACTGGGCTCAGGCAAGGTACGTTTTGTCCAGTATGCCAACCGCGACTGGCAGCTTTTAGTGGACAACAAGCCTTATGTAATACGCGGCATAACATATGGTATTGCTAAGGTCGGGCAAAGCCCTGACGACGGCACGCTTAAGGACTGGATGGATTATGATCATAACAATAACGGCAAATGCGACGGGCCGTATGATTCTTTTGTAGACGCCAACAGGAACAATAAGCAGGATGCCTCTGAACCAAGCGTCGGAGATTTTGAATTAATGAAACGCATGGGCGTAAATACTATAAGGCTCTATCAACAGCCCTTTCAGATACGCAAGCCGATCTTGCGTGACCTTTACAAGCGGTTTGGTATACGCGTTATCATGGGAGATTTTCTTGGCAAGTACGCTCTTGGTTCAGGCGCCAACTGGCAGGAGGGCACAGATTATGAAAATCCTGCTCATCAAAAAGCCATGCTTGGATCTGTCAAGCGGATGGTATTGGAACATAAAGACGAGCCTTATGTGCTTATGTGGCTTTTGGGTAACGAGAACGTCTACGGGGTGGCATGTAACGCCGATAAGAAACCGGAGGCTTTTTATAAATTCGTAAATGAGGCAGCGAAGCTAATTAAATCTTTGGATAAAGACCATCCTGTGGCTATAGCCAACGGCGATGTCTTCTACTTGGACAGGTTCGCGAAATACGCGCCTGACGTGGATGCTTTCGGCGCTAATGCTTATCGTGGTGATTATGGTTTTGGCGCTTTTTGGGCGCAGGTTAAGCAAATGGCAGATAGGCCTGCCTTTATCACTGAATATGGATGTTCGGCATACGTTTATTGTTTAACTCCTTTGGAAGCGGAAGAAAAACAGGCTGATTATCTTGAAGCGTCATGGATAGACATTGCTGATAATAGCGCTTTTGCAGGCGGCCAGGGTAACGCGGTCGGCGGCATACTCTTTGAATGGTTGGATGAGTGGTGGAAGGGTTACGAACCTGGCATCCATGACACAAAAGGTTTGTGGGTAGGTCCTTTTCCCGACGGTTTTATGCATGAGGAGTGGCTTGGGGTGGCAGGTCAAGGAGACGGGAAACAGAGCCCATTTTTAAGAGAGGTGAGGAAGAGTTACAGCGTGTATAAGAAGTTGTGGGAGAAATAAGGTAGACTCCTTGCCTAAGCGCTCGTAAATTTTAGACTATTACGCCTAAAATTTATCGAGCAGGCTACGGAGTTAATGTTGATAGGTAGAGATACATACAAAACGCAACATTAAGGAGGGCACCATGAAGAAGTTATTAGTAGTTATGGCGGCGATGGCGATGGGTTTCGCCTGTTGCCTGGCGTACGCAGAGGATCTTAAGCCTGCTGCGAGCACAAAGGATTTCGCTGTTTATTCGGATAGCAGCTCGCCGGATAACCATTATATCCCGGCAGGGTGGATGGGCGATTACGGCGATGTCACAATGGACGATAAGTCTATGGACCAGCCTCATACAGGCACAACGTCCATAAAGTTCGTCTACACGGCAAAGAAAGCGCAGACCCAGGGTTGGGCCGGTGTGTATTGGCAGAATCCCGCGAATAACTGGGGTTCGAAAAAAGGCGGTTTTGACCTGACAGGTTTGAACAAGCTTTCTTTCTGGGCGCGCGGCGCTAAGGGCGGAGAGGTTATTGACAAATTTACCGTAGGCGGGATCAAGGGTACGTATCCTGACACAACGGAAGTTTCCATGGGCCCTATAGAGCTTACCAGTTCCTGGCAGCAGTACTCGATCAATCTTGCCGGCAAAGATCTTTCCTATATCAACGGCGTTTTGAACTGGGTTGTTAACGCGGATTCAAACCCTGAAGGAGCGACCTTTTATATTGATGATATAAAGGTTGAGTTCGACCCGTTATTGAAAGAGGCAGGCAGGAAGATCCAGGAAATGCCGTTCTATATTTATGCTGACAAGGGTTCTATCATGAACCATTTTATCCCATCTGGTTGGATGGGCGATTCCAACGATATAAAGATCGATACAGGCTCGGCTGAGAATCCTTATTTTGGTAAGAGCTGTCTGAAGATCACTTATCTGAATAAGGCTTCCAACGGCGCTCGTTGGGCAGGTATGTATTGGCAGAATCCTCCCAATAACTGGGGCGGAGTTGATGGCGGCTTTGATCTATCGCATGCTACGAAAGTGACTTTCTGGGCAAGGGGTGAAAAGGGCGGCGAGAGGATAGAAGAGTTCAAGATAGGCGGTATCATGGGCGAGTATTCGGATTCAGACACAGCCGGTATCGGCCCAGTGGTATTAGAGAAGGATTGGAAGCAATATACAATAGACCTTAAGGGTAAGGACCTTTCGTATGTTATCGGAGGCTTTGCCTGGGCGTCTAACCTGGATGTAAATCCTGACGGCGCTGTGTTCTATTTAGATGAAGTCAAGTATGAATAATCGCTGTAAGCTATTTGTCGTCATGCCCATATTACTGTCAGCCTGTATCATGCTGACAGGTATGGGCAGGGCGGCTGCCAAAAAAGTCTTCGTGAAGACTTTGAAGAATGGGCATTATCAGCTCATTGTCAAAGGCAAGCCCTTTATTGTCAAAGGGGTCTGCTATAATCCGATACCCACGGGCAAGTCTAACGACTACGATTTTTGGACGGACCCGTTGGAGCCATGGAAAAAAGACGGCGAGCTCATGAAGAAGATGGGCGTCAACACCGTGCGTTTTTATCATCCCAGAGAGGAAATTGAGCCTGTTAAAAAAGTGGTCTCGGACTTGTATAAGCTTTATGGAATACGTACGGCAATGGGTAATTGGCTTGAGTTCTGGAATTATCCCGCGCCCTTTTATGATAACCAAGATTTCAGAGATAAAGTTAAGAAAAGCGTTTTGGGCATGGTCAAAGCCTTAAAAGACGAAAAAGGGATGCTCTGCTGGATCCTCGGTAATGAGAACAATTATTCTTTTAGCGGCAAGATAAATCCATGGTCAAGCCCAAGGATAGATAAGATGGGCGACACGCGTCAATGTATGCTCGCGCGCGCCGAGAGTTATTATACTTTGATAAATGAGCTGGCTGTGGAGATACACAAGATAGACCCTGACCATCCGGTAGTAATGGGTAACGGCGAATTGATATGTCTTGATGTAGCAAAGGAATTTGCCAAAGATATTGATATTATCGGCTGTGTCATATATAGAGGAAAGACATTCGGCAATTTCTTTAATACGCTTAAGGCTACATTTGATAAGCCTGTTATGTTCATTGAATTCGGCGCTGACGCCTACAATGCCTATACAAAAGCTGAAGACGAGGATATGCAGGCAATGTTCTTAGAGAGCCAATGGTCTGAGATCTATAAAAATATTGCCGGTAATCCAAGCGGTGCAGGAAATTGCCTTGGCGGGACGATGTTTGAATGGAGCGATGAATGGTGGAAGCATAAAGAGTGGGATGTCGCTGGGCTTTCCAACCACGACACTGAGTCCAATTGGTCTAACGGCGCTTATTACCACGATATAAGGGCCGAAGGCAACATGAACATGAACGAAGAGTGGTTCGGTATAGTCAAGTTAGAGAAGGCCGAGCTCTTGCCTGACGGCGAACAGGGCCTTAATAAGCGTGTTCCGCGCAAGGCTTATTACGTTTTGCGTGAGTTCTGGAAAAAACCGTACGATATAAAAAATAAAAATAAAAATAATAAGAAATAGAAACATTAATAGCGGGTGGCCTATGTTTAAAAAAACCATCTTTCTAACGAGCCTGATATGTTTTATGGGCCTGGCAGGTATTTCTTTTGCCCAGGCAACTGGTAAGGAAACGCCTGATCTTGCGGGGCTTTCGCAGGAATATTTTGCTAAAGGCGATCACGAAGGATTTTATCAGTACGTAAAAGGTTTAAAGGCGTCATCACCTGAGGCTTATTATTATTTGGCCCTTGCGCGCCAGCAAGAGATAGACTCGTGGAAGAAGGTAAAGAATTGGGAAGGCGTCTACGACAAAGGGCCTGCCTATAAACAAGATATCTCCGACAACCTTAAGGCCGCTCTGGCCGGCGTAAAAGACGACCCCGGGCTTTTGTTGAACATCAAATTTTTGGATTGGCAGGTTATCGGCGAAGATGATCCCGATGGCAGCGCAAGAGCATTCGATGATCTAGTAAACACGGCGCGCGGCCTGACACTGGATCAAAAGGCCCTTTTAAAGGTCAAGGCTTTTGCTGATGAGATCTCCAAGCTAGAGGACAAGAACCTCGCGCGCAGGCTCTATGAGGTCTATGTGGCCAAGCTTTCAGGTTCAGGTTTATCAAAAGAAGATATAAAGGCCCAGGCGCAACAGTTCTTAAGCGAAGGCAACGCGTATCTGGCAAAGACCTTATTTGACGTTTATCTAAGCTCTTTGTCAGCAGATAAAGAGCTCATGGCGCGCGAGACTGTAGGTGTTGCCGATAAGTTCGCTAATGGCGACGCTGTAGAGGGCTTAGACCCGGTATTTGCCGAAGAGATGTATAGGAAGGCGTTTGACGCGGCAGGCAAAGCCGCGTTTGACAGCAGTTCGTCATATCGCCGGGCTTTCAATCTGGAACGCATGAAAGAGTTCAACGCCGCTTACGATGGCTACAATGACCTGTTGGCAGGTTCGCCGGATTATGCTGATAAGCAAAATATTTATTTTAGGCTCGGGGTCATTGCCGCTTATGCCAAAAAGGATACCGCTAAGGCTATAGAATATTTTTTAAAGATAAGAGATGAATTTCCTAATGATATTCTAGCGGTATCCGGGCTCTATCAATTAGGGTTGCTAAGCCAGTTCAACAAGGATATTGAAAAGGCAAAAGAGTATTACAATGCAATTGTCGCAGACAAAAGTGAATTAGCGCTTCTCGCGCAAGAGAGGCTCAAAGAAATAGAAGAAGCCAGGGAAATAAAATATGGCCTCAAGATATTTATTGAAAGTGTTTTTAAGAATTTGCCGCTGAGCGTTGACCTTACCGCGCGTCCTTGGCAGGCATCAATAGGCGAGCCGATAAAATTTTCCGTGGCTACATCCAGTCCGCAGACCGGGTGTATGACACCAGTTTATTCTTATGAGTGGTCAGGTGAGACAGGAAGTGTTTCAAACATCCCCAATACGTCCCAGCTTAATACAGATTACGCGTCCGCCGGTATCAAAGTGGTCCATGTGGCAATAGTCGGCCCTCAAGGCCCTGAGGGTGTGGGTTTTGAGATAGCCCAGATCAAGGAGAATAAATAACTATGCCTATTTATACGTCAGACCAGAACGTCCGATCAGGAGTCCCATTAGGTGGCATTGGCGCGGGCAAAGTTGAGATCTGCCCATCCGGAGCCCTTGATAATTTTACTTTCTTAAATAATATTCATAAGCCTATGAATTCCGGAGACCCTAAGAACCCCAGCGGGGTCGCGGGGTTCAACTTTGTCCTATGGGTCAAAGACAAAAATAAAAAATTCTTAAAACTTTTATCCACTCAGTCCGTCCTGGATTGCCCTAACATTGAAGCTATTAAGTTCAACGGTTCTTTTCCATTCGCGCACTTAGAGTACCAGGACCGCGACCTGCCGATAGAAGTAAGCCTTGAGGCGTTTTCGCCATTCGTAAAACTGGATGAAAAAAAGTCAGGCATGCCGTTCGCGTATTTTAAGTTCAAGTTGACCAATACCATGTCGCGTTCCATGACTGTCTCCTTAATGGGTGTAGGCCGCAATATTATAGGTGATTGGGCAGTAGGCCGTTTCAACCAGGTGGCCGATATAGACAAGACCCTTAACCTGTATTTTTATAATAAGAAGACCCAGGCCCAGGACCCAAGCGCCGGAGAGATGGGCTTAAGCCTGCTTAAGAATAAAAAACTGGAATGTAGTTATCTCGGCGAATGGAACATGCAGTCGCGCCATTTTGTATTTGACAAGACAAGCCTTACGCTAGCCCAGGCATGCGGCGCTTTTGGCGCGGACGGGTCTTTGCCGAACGTCAATACCGAAAAAGTCGTTCCCGCTGAAAGTTTTCAGCTTGGTGGCGCTATAGCCGCTAAACACGTATTAAAGCCGAAGTCGTCGGTCACAATAACATTCATCTTATCATGGTTTTTCCCGGGTTACGGCGAAGGCCACAGCTATGAGGCATGGTTTAGGTCTGTTCCTGAGGTGGCCCAGTATGCGGCCCAACACTATGATGAACTTCTTAGCGGCACTAAGGCGTGGACAAAAGAACTAAACGCGCTAGACATAGACCCTTGGCTTAAGGACGCGCTTGCGAACAATCTGTATCCTATGGTGTCAAGCAGTCTGTGGTCTAAGAGAGGCAGGTTCGGGCTTTTTGAATCACCCGAGGCATGCCCGCTGTTAGGGACAATGGATGTCCGCTTCTATGGTTCTTTGCCACTCGCTCTTTTCTTTCCTCAACTTGAATTAAAGGAGATGCTTGAATTTGCCGAGGCGCAAAGGCCTCAGGGCTATATCCCGCATGACCTGGGTTCTAAAAGAAGCGACCTTCCTTCAAACAGCACCAACGGTTTTTTCTGGAAGGACATTAATTCTAAATTTATTCTGCTCGTCTACAGGGATTTTCTAATGAGCAAAGACGAGAATTTTTTGAAGAAGACGTACCCTTTTGTTAAAAAGGCGTTCTATTGGTTGTCCGCTACCGATAAGAACAAGGATTATCTGCCTGATAATGAAGGGCCTGATCAGACTTTTGATCTTTGGAGTTTTTATGGCGCCAGTGCCTATACGTCAAGTATATTTTTAGCGGCTTTGCTTGCTCTTGAGCGCATAGCGGTACTCATGCATGATGAAGAAATGGCAAAAGAAGCGGCTTTGTGGTTTAAAAAAGGCAGAGTCAGCTTTGAGAAAAAACTATGGCGTAAAAAGTACTTTATAGCGTATAATAATGCCAAGGAAGGTTTATCCGAAAAGCAGCTATTGCACCATGTTAAGTCTCAGAAAGTAAGTATTTCCTGTTTGGCTTCTCAGTTGTCAGGGCAGTGGATAGCGCACCTTTTGGGATTGGGTTACATTGTTTCTCAGGATAAGGTGCAAAAAGCCTTGAGCACGATATTTGAGTTAAACGGTTCGGCCTCTGCCTTTGGAGCCGTAAACGCGGTGTCAGAGGCAGGCGAAAAAGACAAGACGAACTGGCATTCTGAAAATATATGGTTTGGCGTCACGTATTGCCTGGCGAGCCTTGCTATTTATGAAGGCTTCCAGAAACAGGGCTTAGAGCTTGCTAAAAAAGCGTGGGATAACGCGGCCTTAAACGTTAGGAACCCATGGAATCAGCCCGACATGTATTCTTCCACCGACGGCAGTTATCTCTTCGGCGACCATTACATGAGGAACATGGTCATCTGGTCGCTTCTTTTCGCGCTTGCCAAGAAAGACAAGAACGCTGCAAATTTTCTGGAGACGTTTAAAAAATGAAAGAGCCATATTTCAAAGGCGAAAACTTATCGGAGCGCGCGCGCAAGAACCTCTTCATCCTTGACGCTATACGCCGCCGCGGGCCTATAAGCAAGACCGATATCTCAGGATTGATCGGCTTAAACGTCGTCACCGTGTCTAACTACGTGGATGAATTCCTTCGCCATAAGATCGTATTTGAAAAGGAATTTGATATATCAAAGGGCGGCCGCAGGCCTCTGCTTTTGGACCTCAACACCTCGGCGGGTTATTCCGTAGGCATAGGTGTCAATTTACTGAGCACTATTGGTGTTGTGACAGACTTAAGCGGCAAGGTCGTGATGGAGGTAAAGAAAGAAAAATTGAGTTCAACCGCCAAAGAGGCAGTGGATACCGTTATTGAGATAATAACGGAGATCTTAGATAAAGCAAAAGGCGTGCACCCCAAGATCAAGGGTATTGGTATAGCCATGGGCGGCGTAGTTGATTCGCGCAGGGAAAAAGTCCGCTGGCCGGAGAGAGTGGGAGATAGTTACCACTACGTTGACGTGACCGTCCCGTTAAAGGACATCCTTGAACGGGAATTCCGTTTTCCTGTCATGATAGAGAATGACGCTACCTTAGCTTGTTTTGGCGAGCAGTGGTTGGCGCTTGAGAGCGACGTAAAAGACCTTGTGTATATGTTCTCAGGGGTCGGCTGCGGAATTATGCTTAACAACGAGATCTACCGCGGCGCGTCAGGTTGCGCCGGCGAAGTTGCCATACATAGCGATAAAAGGGAGACGCCTTATTTCTTAGGGAGATGGGAAGCAGATCTAGGTATCAGGCAAGATTATCTAAAGGCCATCAAGTGGAATAAAAAAAGCGCGGATGTCTCTGGCGTTTCGGCGCCAGAAGCAACAACTTTATCAGCTATATTTGAGTCCGCCAAAAAGGGCGGGTCTCCTGCTGTGGATGTTGTCAGGGAAGCCGGCAAGCGCTTAGGTGTCCGCGTAGCTTATCTGGTAAATCTTTTGAACCCCGAAATGGTAATTATCGGCGGTGGCATAGAGCAGGCAGGCATACATTTGATAGAAGAAGTAAAAGCCGCAGTCTCCGAATGGTGTTTTCAGGAAACAGCCAACGCAGTAAAAATAGTCCCGTCCAGGTTAGGAGAAGCAGCCGCAGCCTTGGGCGCCGCAAGCCTTATCACCCGCCATACCTTTGCCGAGTTGAACGATTGACGCAGAAAGCGTCAGACCGGCCCAATTCCATTAAGGGCCGGGTCTAATCCTTTCCCCTAACCCACTGTCAGAGAATAACTAAAATGAAAAAAGAGATAAATTTTTCTTGCGTTACTCCTTATATTATGATATATCTACATCTAATAAGGGGGGTGGAATGAACAGTAAAATTAAAATTTTGCTCGTCGGCTTAGCCGCCGTGTGTGCTATCTCTTTAGTCATTGCCTTCCAATTAAATTCCGTCAGTAAATCTCTGCGCAATCAACTTACCTCTACAGAACAAGCTTTCGCTCAGGAAAAACAGAGCCTCAATCGTCAGATGTCCACTTTATTAGAAAGCAAAAAGAAGCTGGATGTTGAGCTTGGCGATTTGCGTACAAAATTTGATTCTCTTAAAAAAGATAAAGATGGCCTGCAGGGTAAATTTGAACTCGTGACAAAAGAGCGCGCGAGCCTGGTAGAAAAGGTCCAGGATATGGCGGCTCAAAAGAAACAATTGGAAGAAGAAGTGGTCAAACTTAAAGAGTCGGGTGGTTCTGGTTCGGCCACAGCGCCTATCTCTGCGGGCGGCGTATCAAAAGATGACGCGTATTGGGCGACTGTGCTTCGCGATAAAGCCTCGCTTGAAATACAGGTCGCAAATCTGGAAAAACAGCTTTCCGAAGTTCAGTTAAAGACCTCAACGGCCATGGAAGAGGGCCGCAAGTTAGACCTGCAGCTTAAGACAGTCAGCGATGCCAGAGGCGACCTTGAACGCCGGATCATTTATAATGAGAAATTAGCCGAGACATTATCAGAAGACTTAGTAAGGGAGAAGAGGGATAAAAAGGCCATAGGCGACCAGCTTGAGAATTTAAGGCAGGAGAATTTTGAATTAAAGACGCGGCTCATGGCTATGGGCGATAAGAAGACATCCTTGGAAGGCAAGCTAGTGGATCTGCAACAGGAACGTGAGATACTTTCCAAGCGCCTTGCGGAGTTAGACTCGATCTTACAGGACCGTGTGGACCAGATAATCCAGGTCAAGGATGATATCAAGGCAGCGCGTTCCGAGGCCAAACAGGTCAGTACTAAAGATAGCAAAGTCGTATCATTACAGCCTATAGTTGTCAAAGCTACAGAGCAAGCCTCTGCCTCCGGCAAGAAAAAATCTCCGAGCGCCGGCCAGGTATTGGCGATAAACGAAGAGAATAATTTCGTCATTGTGGATATGGGCGAGGACGACGGCGCCAGGGTCGGCCAGACGCTTACTATTTTCCGCAATAGCCAGAAGGTTGCGACAGTTGAGGTCATTCAGACGAGAAAAGAGATCTCCGCAGCGGATATTAAGAGCGTGACCGCGGGTTCTAAGATCAAGATCGGGGATATGGTCAGTTAGGCGATCGCTTTGGTTTCCTTCGTTTGACTAAGAAGAAAAGAGCCTGCGGGGCAAGCCTGCGGGCTTTAATATATCATGGGTGCTCAATGAAAAAAAATAAAAAGGCCATAAGTATTGAAGATATAGCGCAGGCTGCGGGCGTGTCCATCACGACCGTTTCGCGTGTTATCAATAAGTTCCCTACGGTCAAAGATGCAAACCGCAAAAGCGTTGAAGAGGCAATAAAGAAGTTTAATTATAAGCCTAATCTTGCGGCCCAGAGGCTGGCAAGCGGTTCCAATAATACCATAGGCCTTGAGATACCGCGTTACGAAGGCATTTTTTATTCTTTTTACGCTATGGAAATATTCCGTAGTGTAGGCATTGCCTGCGACGCGTTAAAAGTAGACTTTCTTCTGCATCTGACCGATGGCAAGACAGTTATAAATGCCTCGGCTATCGGAGGCGTTGTTTTTGCCGACGTTATCAATAATAAAAAACACGTTGAAGACATGCTGTCTTTGGGCATGCCCGTTGTCCTTATGAATTATATGGCAACCGACTTAGAGGAGGCATCAAGCGTTTCCGTAGACAACCTTAAAGGCGCTAAGACCGCAACAGAGTATCTTATTAATATCGGGCATGAAAAAATAGCTTTTATCTCCGGAGACCTGATGACCCAGGCGGCGCAAGAGAGGCTCGCCGGTTATAAGGCGTCTTTAGAAAAAGCCGGCATCGCCATAAATGAAGATTATATCCTAAAGGGTGATTATTCCCGCAAGTCCGCGCGTTCGGCGGCTGAGCGCATACTTGAATTAAGCCAAAAACCTACTGCCATATTCGTATCCAGCGATGATATGGCAAGCGAAGTGGTTACTGTGTTGATGGAGAACGGGTTTAAGGTCCCTGACGATATATCTGTTATAGGTTTTGACGATGACCCGGTATGCCTTTACGGGCCGGTTTCGTTGACTACCATAAGGCAGCCTTTAAAAGAGATGGCGCAGACGGCGGTCAAAGAGCTGTTCTTAAAAATGCAGGATCCTGACCGCGCGGTGAACCGCATAGTATTGTCTCCGGAACTTATCATCAGAGATTCTGTGCGGCCGCCAGGGCAGGCTAAAGGATGAGCGGATTTTTATCTGATATTAAAAATAATTTTTTAGCAACTGGCGTGGGAAGCCTTCCTTTCAAAGATCCCAAGCTTGCTTTGAATTTCGTATTTGATAACCTTTCTTACCATATTCCATTCTGGCCGCAGTTGCCGCAGTCTTCTTTTTATGAAAATATGTATGTCCAGTTCTCAGAGCAGATACCGGGCATTCATATAGATGAAAAAGAAAAGTCAATTTGGGTCGATACCGCTAGCCCCGGCTATGTCGGAGAACTTGAGGAGTGTTTTAATAAATGCCAGGCCCTTGATGTGGGCCACTTTGCCATAAGCCGCAAGGCTGCCGAGAGCCTGTATCTTTTTTCGCAGAGGCTGATGGCATTAAGCTGGCAGGGCTGGGTAAAGGCGCAGATAATAGGCCCTTTTAGCTTAGGCTTAAGCCTGCTGGATGAAAAGAAAAACCCTATACTTTATAACGCTGAACTCGGCGAGTTATTGCCTGCTATCTTGTCTTTGAAGGCGTCGTGGCTTATTAAACAGATAAAAGCGCACGCCAAAACAAAGATGATCATTTTTATAGACGAGCCTTACCTTGTTGCCGTAGGAACGAGCCAGTGCTCTTTGCCTAAAGAAGCGATAATTGATAAGATAAACCAGTTGGCTAAAGTCATCCATGACAACGGCGCCCATGTCGGGCTGCATTGCTGCGGCAACACGGATTGGGAAATGGTCATGTCCATGGATATAGATATCTTGAATTTTGACGCGTATGGTTTTATAGATAAACTCTTTTTATACGAAAAGGCTTTGGGCTCTTTTTTAAAAAAAGGCAGTATTCCTGCTATCGGTATTGTGCCTAATAACGACGACCTTCTGCAGGAGGCTCTTTTACAGCGCCTTTTTGATGTTTTAAGAAAGCACGCGGCATTATTGAAGAATGGCGCCCTTATCACGACAAGCTGCGGCTGCAGCGCGTTATCAGAGGAGTTGACTCAAAAAGCCTTTAGTATGAGCGTGTCCATAGCCGAAAGGCTTAAGGGAGAATTTCAATAATGTTTCTAACCCGGGGGTATATTATGAAAACAGCAGGAAAAGCGTTGATGTCTGGCATTATCTTTTTACTGATCTTTGTATTTGCGCCTTGTCTCTTCGCGCAGGACAAGCCGCAAGACGAGCAAAATATGGAAGTGGCAGCAACAGCGCCGTCAGAACCTACGGTACCCGAAGTCCCGCTTACCGCGACTGTTGAAACCGCAGCGCCTACGCCAGAGGCGGCGCTTGCGCCAGAGGCAGCAGCACCGGCTGAGGCTAAGCCTAGTGAATGGGTTTGGGGAGAGGTTGTATCTGTTGACTCGGAAAATAAACAGATCGTGCTTAAACATCTTGATTATGATACGTATGAAGAAGTCCAGACGACTCTGAAGGTGGGCGATAAGACACTTTTTGAGAACGTGGGTGCTTTAGGAGATATTAAGCCGGGCAACCATTTGACCGCTGATTTTAAAATAGTGGCGGGTTCGAACAACGCCGACCTTATTGTTGTTGAGAAGGATGTTATGGAAGAAAGCACGGCAGCAGAGACAATGGCAGAGCCAGCGGCTGAGGTAGCGGCTGTTCCTGAAACGGTGGCAGCAACCCCGCTTAGCGGGACGCTGGGAACCGCAGCGCCTACGCCAGAGGCTGCTTCCGCGCAGGTAGCCAATGAGATAACGCCAGGTATCTAATGTTCATAGCGTCTAATCTTTTAACAGCTTTAGCGCAGGTCCTTGATGTCGTTTTTACCGCGCTGTATTGGATGATAATCGTCAGGGCACTGATAAGTTGGGTCAATCCTGATCCGTATAACCAAATTGTCCAATTTTTGCAGGCTGTTACAGAACCAATACTTGCTCCTATAAGAAGGATTTTGCCACCCGCGTTTCGTTTTGGGTTGGACATATCACCGATCATCGCCATACTCGCCGTAATGTTCCTTAAAGCGTTCTTGGTGAGGACCCTTCTTGATCTAAGTTTTCGTCTCAGGTAAATATGTTGCACATATCGCTTTTTAAATTCCTGCTTTTGGCCCTTTTATTGGCGTTTTCAGCGTTTTTTTCCGCTGCTGAGACCGCCTTGTTCTCACTTGATTCCATAAAATTAAGAAGGATAGCGCAGTCAGGCAAGAGTACTTCTCTTATCTTAAAACTTCTCGAGAATCCGATGAGGTGCCTGACCACTATTCTTTTTGGCAACACAATAGTCAATATAGCCATATCCGCGATCATCACATCTTTACTTATTGATTTTTTTGGCAATAACGGTGTAAGTATTTCCATAGGTGTTACGACGCTTATTTTGCTTTTGTTCTGCGAAGTGACGCCAAAGACCATAGCCATCCATAATAACGAGAGGTTGTCTTATCTCTTTTCATTCCCTTTATATTTCTTTGGCCGCCTGACGTCCCCATTTTTGTTCTTATCTACCGTTATATGCGACGGCATCATATCTTTTTTCGGGCTTAATTTAAAGAATGAGCCCACACTTACAGAAGAAGAATTCAAGACCGTTATGGAGATCGGGCATCGCCACGGGGTGGTAGGAAAGAACGAGAAAGAATTGGTCGTTTCTATTTTGGAATTGACGACGACCATTGCCGCTGATGTTATGACCCCGCGCATGGATATAAAAGCTATTTCAGACGCCTGGGATAGGGAAAAGGCGATAGCTTTTGCCAAGCAGATAAAACATTCCAAGTTCCCCGTGTATAAGGATTATTATGACAATATATTCGGAGTTATTTTTACAAGAGAGCTTTTTTTAGAAGAGGCTAAGAGCGTCACGGATTTGATAAAGCCTGTCATGTTCGTGCCTGAGACCAAAAAAATAAGCGAGCTTATAATGGAGTTCTACAGGCAAAAAGCAAAAATAGCTATTGTAGTGGATGAACACGGCGGCACAGCCGGGCTTGTCACGTTAGAGGATGTTTTGGCTGAGATCTTCGGAGAGATCCACGATGGTTCTGTGGCTCCGGAAAACCTGGTAGAGATGCTTGGGCCAAACAGCTTTCGCGTAATTGGCAAGGCCCCTATTGATACGGTCAACGATGATTGCGGCCTTTCTATTGCCCAGGGTGATTATGACACGCTCGCGGGTTTTCTTCTGTATAAGTTCGGTAAAATACCTCAGGAAGGCGAACGCATAACAACTGCCGGAGTTGTTTTCACAATAGAAAAAGTGCTGGGGCGCCGCATTAAGAGCGTCCTTTTGGAGAAGAAGTGACGATATTATTGATCTTGATAGTTCTGGCGTTGTTAGCCGAAGCCTTTTTTGAAGGCGCTGAAACAGCCTTTGTCTCTATAAATTTCTTAAAACTTATGCACTTGATAGAGAAAAAGAACAAACGCGCCATGCTTGTCCATGACATTATCAAGAAGCCAGACAGGCTGCTGACAACGACACTTTTAGGCACGAATTTAGGCGTTGTCGCTTCAGCTGTTTGCGCGACAGCCATAATTGAAAAGATCCATCCGGCATACAGCACTATTTTGATAACGGTCATTCTTACACCGATAACTTTTATTTTTTGCCAGCTTTTGCCAAAGGCAGTGGCGCGCTATAACGCCAATCGTATCTGTCTTTTTCTTGCCGGGCCGCTTAAGTGGAGCGAGAGGGTATTCTGGCCGTTCGTTAACTTTTTCGCTTTTTTTGCCAATACGTTAGGCCACATAGTAAGCCCCAGGGGCTTAAGGAAAAATCCTTTTTTGACAAAAGACGATATTAAGTCCCTTATCAAGGATATTTCGCGTGAGGGTATTTTAGAGGCCCACGAGAAAGAGGCCATTGATAAGATATTTGATATGACGCTGGAACGCGCTGCTGATATAATGGTGCCTATGAGAAACGTGGCGGTCTTTGACGTGGCAGATACGCTAGAGGCCGTCAAAGCAAAGGCAAAAGCTTCGGGGTTCACGCGTTTTCCTGTGTTAAAAGGCAAAGAGCTGGCAGGTATCATAAATATTTTTGATATCTTTTATGATCCGGCAGGCGATTGGCAGGCGTTTATCAAGCCTTTGGTAAGGGTAGAACATGATCAGAGCGTTGACAAGGTGTTTTCCAGCATGCAACCCGGCAAAGAAGTGATAGCTGCTGTGTTCAAAGGCCCTGAAATGATAGGTATTCTGACAATGGAAGATCTTATGGAAGATATAACACCGAAATTAACTCCTGTTAAAAAGTGAGCGCTCTTATAAAAAACATAAAAATATTTTTACTTGGCGTTTTGTTGGCGATAGCGCTGGTTCCTCAAGTTTATGCTCAGGCTGCCGCACAGCGGCGCGCAGAGCGGCAGGACCAGCTTTTAGTCACTATTTTTCATATGCCTTCTTGTAAGGCCTGCCAGAAAGTCATCTCTGATATCATCCCGTCCATATCCGAAAAATACGGCGATAAGGTCAACTGGTCATATGTTGATATAACAGGAGAAATAAATTATAAGCGTTTTTTGGCGTTGCAGGAAGAGTCAGGTAAGCATTTAGGCACCCCTACCATTCTTATCGGCAAAAAAGTCATTGTTGGAGTTACGGAAGCCGCGGATTCTCTTGATAAGACTATTGAGTCAGCTCTTGCTTCGCGGTCTGTTGAGACATTCGCGCTTGAAGGCAAAGGTATTGACCTGCTTGAGCGCTTCAAGTCCTTTGGCCCTTGGACAATCGTAGGCGCGGGCCTTGTTGACGGCATCAATCCATGCGCTTTTACGGTCATTGTATTTTTTGTTTCTTTTTTAAGCGTCATGGGATACAAACGCAGGGAGATGGCCCTTATAGGCATATTTTATATAGCTGCCGTATTTTTTACCTATCTCGCTTTAGGGCTTGGTTTTTTTAAGGCGTTTTACAGTTTAAAGGCTTTTTATCTTGTTTCAAAGATCGTATATTTTCTGATAGGCTCTTTGAGCATTTATTTCGGCGGCCTGGCTGTAAAAGATTATATTATTTATAAAAAAACAGGTAAGACCGACGGCATGGCTCTTCAGCTCCCCACTGCAATAAAAAATAAGATACACGCGATAGTCGGCGCCTACTACAGGAAAGATAAGGCCGCCGGGGAAAAAGCTATATTCGGTTTGGCCTTAAGCGCGTTGACAGTGGGTTTTATGGTCTCGCTTTTGGAAGCGGTCTGCACAGGCCAGCTGTATTTGCCTACCATCGTATTTGTTTTAAAAGAAGCCTCGCTGCGCGCGCAAGCACTTTTTTATCTGGTGATATATAATTTAATGTTCATTTTGCCTCTTGTCCTCGTACTTTTGTTATCCCTTGCCGGGGTCTCCTCTAAACAGTTTGAAAGCTATGCCAGAAAGAACTTAGGCCTGGTAAAGCTTTTAATGGCCGCTGTTTTTTTGGCTTTAGGCATTGTCCTATTGCACGGTTTGCTTTAAATGCAGAAACTTCAACTTCTACCCACCAACAAAAACGAAATGCGCCTACGCGGGTGGCATGAGTGCGACGTGATATTTATCACGGCCGATGCTTATTGCGACCATCCGAGTTTTGGCGTAGCCTTACTCTCCAGGCTATTGGAGGATGAGGGCTATAAGGTCGGCATTATCGCCCAGCCTGATTGGCATAAAAAAGATGATTTTTTAAAGCTCGGAACGCCTCGCTTGTTTTTTGGTATTACAGCAGGCAACCTGGATTCCATGCTTAATATTTATACCTCCAATATGAATTTAAGAAAGCAGGATAAGTATTCTCCAGGAGGCGCAGTAGGGCTTCGCCCTAAACTTCCTACCATTGTCTATGCTAATAAGGCGCGCGAGCTTTTTAGCGGCGTGCCCGTTGTCATAGGAGGGATAGAAGCGAGCATGCGCAGGCTGGCGCATTATGATTTTTGGTCAGATAAGGTGAAGCGCTCTATTCTTTTTGATTCAAAAGCTGACATGCTTATCTATGGTATGGGTGAGCGCCAGGTATCCGAACTTGCTAGCAGGCTTAGCAAGGGCGAAGCGTGTAAGGATATTAATGATATCCGCGGCACGGTTGTGGCGCGTAAAGACCTGTCGTTCTTGAAGGACTTTGTTACTTTACCGTCTTTTGACGATGTAGCAGCCGATAAACATAAATTTTTAGAGGCATTCAGGCTTTATTCTGCAGAACTTGATCCATTTTCAGCGCGTCCGGTAGTTCAGAAGGTTGATACGCGTTTTTGCGTCCAGCTTGCGCCAGCACAGCCATTGACTACACAGGAGTTGGATAGGATATATGCTTTAAAATTTACCAGGAGCTGCCATCCGAAGTATGATGCTTTTGGCGGCGTGCCCGCGTTAAAGACAGTTGAGACATCTATTACGAGTCATCGTGGTTGCAGCGCGTCCTGTTCTTTTTGTTCGCTGTCTCTGCATCAGGGCCGCGTCATCCAGAGCCGCTCTGCCGAGTCAATTGTGCGCGAAGCCAAAGATATATCATCGCAGCCCGGTTTTAAAGGCGTTATATCCGACGTGGGCGGCCCTACCGCTAATATGTATGCCGCTGTCTGCGCTGTGAAGAACATATGTAAAAGGACCGATTGTCTCTGGCCTAAGATATGCCCGAATTATAAAATTGATAGCGCTAAACAATTAAAAGTATTAAGGGCGCTACGGTCGTTAGAAGGTGTTAATCAGGTCAATATACAAAGCGGCGTGCGTTATGACCTTTTGTTGCTTCCGGAGGCAAAAGAATATTTTAAAGAGCTTTGCAGTTACCACGTTTCAGGCCAGTTAAAAGTGGCACCCGAACATGTCTCTGATAAAGTATTGCATCTTATGCGCAAGCCCCCTTTTAAAGTCTACGAAGAATTCGTCCAGGCCTTTGACGAAATAAACAAAAAAAAGCAATACCTTGTGCAATATTTTATCACTGCGCATCCGGGCTGCGATGCTGTTGATGCCCATAAGCTCGCTCTATTTACGAAAAAGATGGGTTACACACCTGAACAAATACAGGATTTTATACCTTTGCCCATGACGCGTTCAAGTGTTATGTATTACACAGGCCTTGACCCTGACGAGGGCAAAGCCCCGGGCAAGCCGCTGTATGTTCCTAAAGGCAGGTCCGCGCGTTCTATGCAAAGAGAAGCTATCCAGAACCCGCCCAAAAGATCTTCTTGACAATATTCTAACCTAAGGTATAATTCTGACATTGATAATCAATATCATTATGTAGCGAGGTGTGGTTATGTCGCAGAAAAAAGAAGAGCAGGTTTTCGCTGATTATGTACGGCGCAAGAACTTAAAGCACAGCGTCCAGCGCGAGGCGATCCTGAAGATATTTTTAAAAAACGAAAGGCATTTAACAGTTGATGAGCTTTATCAAGCGGCCAAAAAGGCCGCGCCAGGCATAGGTTTCGCGACTATTTACAGGACATTAAAACATCTCTGTGACAGCGGGTTATGCCGGGAGCTAAAGTGTGAAGACGGCGTCACCCGTTACGAACATCTCTATGGGCATTCGCATCACGACCATTTGATCTGTACGCAATGCGGCAAGTTCGTTGAAGTTGTTGATCTCGGCATTGAAAAGCTGCAGGAAGCGCTTGCCAGGAAGGAGGGGTTTATGCTGACAAAACATAAGTTGGAGCTTTATGGCCTTTGTAAAGACTGCCAAAAGAAATAATTAGGATTTTTTTTGAGTTAACATTGATAATGATTATCATAATCATATTTGGAGGGTAAAGATAATGTCCTTAAAAAGAATAGTGATCTCGTTTGTCTTAGCAGGAATATATTTTGTAAACTCAGTTTCGTACGTTTTTGCCGACCGTAGGAGTTACGTCTGGACATACGAATATATGACAATGCTCCAGGGCCGTTTTGAGCTTGAATATTATGTGACCAGCAAGATCCCCGATGCCGATAGGCCGGGTATAAATACGTTTGAGCATTGGCTAGAATTGGAGTACGGCATCACAGATCGTTGGGACGCGGCTGTTTATCAACAGTTTAAGTATGCTCAAAAAGCCGCGGAGACGGAGTTTACTTATGACGGGTTTAAAGTCAGGACCAGGTACCGTTTTGGCGAAAAAGGGAAATATATCCTTGATCCGCTTGTTTACCTTGAATATATACGCAGTTCCGAACTTTCAAAACCTAATATAATAGAGGCAAAATTGATCCTGGCTAAAGATATCGGAAAGTTTAATTTTGCTTATAATCAGGTCTTAAAACAGGAGGTAGAGCACGACGGCTTGACTGAGCACGAGTACGCTGTTGCATTGGGATATAGGCTTATGCCCAGGCTTGGCGTAGGTTTAGAGTCAAAAGGAAACTACACAAAAGATAAATATGCTCTGGGTCCTACAGTTTCGTATAGAGGCAAAGGTTGGTGGGTTGCTCTGGGGGCGGTCTTTGGGCTCAATTACAGGACTAATGATATTGAAACAAGAATGATCGTAGGAATATTATTTTAATTAATGAAAGGTAGAGAGTTATGAAGAAGTTTTTTTGTGTTTTTGTTTTGAACATATTCATTTGTTTGAATTTCGCTTTTGCCGGAGTTTTTACAATGGGCGGCCAGGTCAGATCGCGCGGTGACTTTGCAACTAACCAGGACCTTGGCGATCTTAGTTTTGCTCTCGGTTCCCATGATGAACAGCTTCTGGCAAGGACAAGATTGAATGCGTCATTAAGGCCTTATGCCTGGCTGGAAACGTTTGTCCAGGGCCAGTATTATACGCGTCGCGGTAACAGCGATTTTTCCAAGGTTGATCTTTATCAGGCCTATGTTGAGCTTTCCGATATCGCCCATATGCCGTTTGATCTTAAAGTCGGGCGGCAGGAATTTTGTTACGGCTCGGCGTTTTTCATTGGAGCCAACGACTTCTATGAGGGGCTTGTTTGGGATGGGGTTAAAGCCAGGGTTGCACCCTCGGATAACTTCTGGATAGATCTGATCGGCGCGCGCTACGTAAAACTCAATGAAAACAAGAGCGACCCGGAGCCCGCGCTATACGGTATATATTCCAGTTATAATTTAAAAAAAGATGCTGATCTTGATGTGTATTTCTTCTATCATAAGGGTGGTTTTAGTTTTTTCCATGCTGATCAGCCTGATGGCGCGAAATGGTTCACTTTAGGAGCAAGGGGCGTAGGTAAGATCAATGAACAGTTTGATTATGAGATCGAACCCAGCTATCAGTTCGGAAAAATCGATAACACAACGCGCGCGGATAGTGATACAATTATTGCTTATGGAGGCCACGCAGAAGCAGGTTATACGTTTAAGTCACGGTTTAACCCGCGCATATTTGCGGGGTATGCCTTTGGGAGCGGCGATAACGATACGTCGGATAAGAAATATCGGGAATTCCACGGAAATATTTATAATGATAATTACATTGTTGGCGATATTAGCATTGTCCCTGACTTAAGTGGCTTGACAGTCGGCGCGGCAAGAGCCAGCGGTATGCACATAGGGTTGGTCGGTATATCAGCGGATATTTCACCTAAGCTAAACCTGAACTTTGACTATCATTATTTTTCCGCGGACAAGACGCCTTCCGGAATAAGTAGAGATATCGGCAGCGAGATCAACTTTATAGCGACTTGCAAGCTTTCCAAAGACGTTAATATCATTATTGGCGCCAACAGGTTTTTTACAGCTGATTTTTTTATGGACGCATCCGGTTCCGGCAAGGACGTCAACTATTTTTACCTGCAGACACAATTTAATTTTTGAGCACCTTGATGTGCGCGTAAAGCGCGCACCCAGGGAAATCCCGCGAAGCAAACGAGGAGATCTTATGGGCTTAGTTAAAAAAATATTTGATAAATTCAGATCTAATTCTTCTTGCTGCGGTGAAGGCAGTAAGATGAAGAAATCGCATGATTTGTGCAAGATAGCGATCGTGGGTTCGCCCAACGTCGGCAAGTCCGTTATCTTCGGGTGTCTCACCGGCACCTACGTGACCGTTTCCAATTATCCCGGCACGACGGTAGAGGTGACACGCGGTAAGGCCAAAATAGGCGAGACTGAGTTTGAGGTTATTGATACGCCCGGGATGTATGCCTTTTTATCCATTACGGAGGAAGAGAAGGTCGCCCGAAACATCTTAATGGAGGAATCTCCGGATGTGATCCTCCACGTCGTAGATAGCAAGAACTTAGAGAGGATGCTCCCTTTGACATTACAGCTCTTGGAGGCTGATCTTCCTCTTATTCTCGTTCTTAATATCGTTGATGAAGCACAAAGCCTTGGGATGAAGATCGATCTTAATGTTTTGGGCAAAGAGCTTAAAGTACCCGTTGTCGCGACCGTGGGCACTACGGGCAAGGGTATGGATATCTTAAAGGGAAAGATTGAGGCTTTTGTTCAGAGCGGTGCCTGCAATAGGAGGCCCAGGGAGGTTCAAAGCCTGCTTCCCGTATCCCCCTTAGAGGTCAAACTTCCTCAACAGGCAGCCAGGACGATCAGGCATAAGGACACAACGGATATATTTCAGATGGGCCTGGAGACCATAGAGCTCTTATTAAAAAAAGATTATGGCGTATCCAAGCGTTCTATGGCGCTTCTTTTGCTTCAGGAAGACGCTGATATCGTCGCAAAGGTCCGGTCTGATGAGCCGCAAGTCTTTGACGAGTTATGCCGTATCACAGAAGAAGTTAAAAGTTTTTGCCACGAGCCTGTCTCTTATGTCGTGAGCCTGCAGCGGCAACAGGAAGCCAGCCGTATCTGTAGCGTTTCTGTGGAATATTCTCCTCAAGGAAAGCTTCCTTTCAGGGAAAGGTTAAGCCGTTTGATGATCAATCCTATTACGGGACTGCCCATTTTACTGCTTATACTTTATTATGGGCTCTATAAATTTGTGGGTGAGTTCGGCGCAGGCACTGTCGTTGATTTTATAGAGACGGATATATTTGAGAAAAACATAAATCCATGGATAACCGGGATTTTTGGCACGGTAATCCCCTGGAAGGTTTTGAGAGACCTGTTCGTAGGAGAATACGGGATGATCACCCTGGGCATCCGCTACGCGGTCGCGCTGATCTTGCCCATTGTCACAACGTTTTTTATTGCCTTTGCCGTCATAGAAGACACGGGGTATCTGCCACGCTTGGCGCTTCTTATTGACAGGCTTTTTAAGAAGATCGGCCTGACAGGCCGCGCCGTCATACCTATGGTTTTGGGGTTGGGTTGTGATACTATGGCGACCATGGTAACGCGCACACTGCCGACAAAAAGAGAGAGGATCATTGCGACTCTTCTCTTGGCTTTGGCCATTCCCTGTTCGGCGCAGCTGGGCGTGATACTCTCATTGCTGGAAGGAAACCCTATAGGCCTTTGGGTTTGGTTAGGTGTATTAAGCTTGGTTTTTCTCTTGGTGGGGTTTTTATCTTCTATGGTCTTGCCCGGAGAAGCGCCTTCTTTTTACATGGAGATACCGCCTCTGCGCCTGCCGAAGGTCTCAAATGTATTGATCAAGACCCTGACGCGAGTCCAGTGGTATTTTGCCGAGATATTCCCTATGTTTATTTTAGCCAGCGTCCTTATTTGGCTGGGCCAGTTAACAGGCCTATTTGCTTTCTGCGTTCGGATCTTGGAACATCCTATGCGTTGGATCGGGCTTCCTGATAAAGCGGCAGTTGCTTTCCTCTTTGGTTTTTTCCGCAGGGATTATGGCGTCGCCGGGCTTTATGATCTTAAGCAGTCGGGATTATTGAGCGGTAATCAGGTGGTTGTGGCTTGCGTCGCGCTTACTCTTTTTCTGCCTTGTGTGGCGCAGTTTTTGATGAATGTCAAAGAAAGGGGTTTGAGGGCCGGGATGCTTATGTCGGTTTTTGTCCTGTTCATTTCGTTCGCTGTGGCGTTCCTGGTCAATCTGGCGTTTGTTTCATTCGGTATAAAACTATGAAATGTACGCTATGCGGGCATGAGTTCAATGAAAAAGACGCCCAGAAGGCGTGCAAAAATTGCCCGGTCATGAAAGGGTGTAAACTTATAAAATGCCCTAAGTGCGGGTTTGAGACACCGCCGGAACCTAAATGGCTGAAATTTTTTAGAAAACGAAAGGAATGCAAATGAAGATAAGTGAACGCGCGGAAGAAATTTTAGAGACGCTCTGGGGACACTCAGGCGAGGAAAAGCAGGGGGCCGTAGATGTGGGTTTGGCCAAGGGCAATCCTGAGGTAGAAGAGTTGATCAGTTTGGGTTATGTCAAACTGATGAATGAGAAGATATCTTTGACCGAAAAAGGCAAGTCGGAGGGGCAGAAGATAGTGCGTCGCCACAGGCTGGCGGAGAGATTATTTACTGATGTTCTGGATGTAAAAAAGAAGCTTGTGCATCCTGTCAGCTGTCAATTTGAACATCTTCTTCATGAGGGCATAGAGGATAATATTTGCATTCTTTTAGGGCATCCTAAAACCTGCCCTCATGGAAGGCCTATACCCGAGGGTGAATGCTGCAGGAAATCCAAAGAAAGTATTAATAAGATAATTTCGTCCCTTGATAATCTGCGTGTGGGTCAAAAAGGCAAGGTAGCTTATCTCCACACCCACAATCACAAAAGGCTTCAGAAGATAATGGCTATGGGTATCTTGCCTGGGATGACCGTAAGCCTTATTCAGAAATTTCCTTCCTATGTGCTTCAGATCGGCAATTCGCAGTTTGCGATAGATCGTGACATTGCCTCGGCCATCCATGTTCTATTGACAAAATAATCCAAGCCTATATAGTAAGATTCATGAAGATCAAGGCGATATCGCTTATTTCAGGAGGATTGGATAGTACCCTGGCTACAAAAGTCATGTTGGAGCAGGGTATAGATGTCATCGCGGCCAATTTTGTATCTCCATTTTGCCGCTGTAACCATCGCGCGGGTTGTCAACATGAGGCAAAATTCATCTCAGGCGAGCTGGGCATACCTCTAAGGGTCATGAATGTGAGTAAAGATTTTCTTGAGGTCCTCAAATCTCCAAAACACGGCTATGGCAGCCATATGAACCCTTGTATTGATTGCCGCATCCTTATGTTGAAAAAAGCAAAAGAATTGATGAAAGAAGTCGGAGCGTCTTTTTTAATAACAGGCGAAGTGTTAGGGCAAAGGCCGATGTCCCAGAGAAAAGACGCGATGAGGACAATAGATAAAGACGCGGGAGTTGAAGGTTTAGTGCTACGGCCATTGTCGGCAAAATTGTTAGAACCGACCATCCCTGAAAAAGAGGGCTTAGTTGACAGGGCTAAACTGCTTGATATATCCGGCCGTGGCCGAAAACCTCAGATACAATTAGCAAGTGATCTTAATATTAAGGATTATCCGTGTCCGGCTGGAGGGTGCCTTTTGACAGACCCCGCGTTCTCAAAACGCGTAAAAGACTTGATAGACCATAACGAATTGACCCAGGAAGACGTGAGTTTTTTAAACCATGGCAGGCACTTTAGGATAGAAGAAACTGCCAAGCTTATTGTAGGGCACGACGAACATGATAATAAGATATTGGAAGATAAAGCTTCAGACGTTCTTTTTACTCCGGAGGAAGAGGTCTCTGGGGCAACTGCTTTAGGCAGGGGGGATTTCTCAAAGCAGGATACTATCCTATTAGCCTGCCGGCTCGTTGCGCGTTATTTTGATAAAAAAAGCAATAGCCAAACAGCCCGCGTTGTAGTCAAATATAAAGGTAAGAGTGATGTAATAGAAGTTGAAGCTTTTAGCGATATCGAGGTTAAGCAGTATTTGATATAAAAGTGTCAAAATATACTTATAATAGTATTTACAAATAGCCATATCTATAGTATACTTTTATGGTGGATAGGACATACGGCAGTTTTATTTGGGATCAACATAAAGAAGCTGTAAATATAGAGAAACACGGCCTGGATTTTGTTTTTGCCGCAAAAGTATTTAAAGATCCAAAAAGAAAGATCTATGCAGATTCAAAACATACAGAACAAGAAGAAAGGCTTTTTTGTATAGGTAATATAGATGGTAAGGTTGTAACGGTAAGGTTTACGTATCGCGCTGGAAAGGTCAGGATCTACGGTGCCGGTTATTGGAGAAAGGGGAGGCAATATTATGAAAAAAACTATTGATTTTGAAATGCCCATTGGAGAATTAACAAGGGTTAAGGATTTTCTTCCTTCACCTTCAGAGCTGGCTATTCACGACGAGACGCAAAAGATCACGATTTCTCTTAAGAAATCAAGCGTTATTTTTTTTAGGCGTCAGGCGAAACTTCATCGCACTAAGTATCAGCGCATGATACGCGAATTGCTTGATAGGTATGCTTTATTATATGGGAAAAATTAGGTAACGTTTATGTTCACACAATGCCCGGGAAGAGGTAAGGACCTTAATGTCCGTTATATCAAGTGCCAAGATTGCGGGTATGAGGTGGAATTTTTCTCTGATGAGCCTAAGAGAAAATGCCCGAAGTGTAAAAAAGACGTACTTTATACAGAAAAGGACTCCTGCATTTACTGGTGCAAATTGGCAAAAGATTGTCTGATGCGTTTCTAGGTGTTACATTATGAGCCAGACTGATTTTGTAACAAAACTTTATCATTTATCCGTTGAAGCGGCCTTGGCGGCCTTAGACTCTGATATTGATGCAGGGCTAAGCGCCCAAGAAGCGCAAAAGCGTTTAGCAGCTTTTGGCCCGAACCAGCTTACAGAGAAAAAGGCAGTCAGTCCATGGACGATATTTTTTGAACAATTCCAGGATTTTATTATCTGGGTCTTGATAGGCGCGGCCCTAGTGTCAGGTTTTTTAAAAGAGTGGGTTGACGCTCTTGCCATAATAGCTATTGTAATAGTCAACGCTATTTTAGGTTTTATCCAGGAATACCGCGCTGAAAGATCACTCGCCGCGTTAAAAAAACTCTCCAGCCCAAATTCAAAGGTCTTCAGGGACGGACAACGAGCTATAGTGCCTTCTTCCCAGCTTGTAGCAGGAGACCTTGTTGAAATAGAGGCAGGCGATAATGTGCCTGCTGACAGCCGCGTTGTCTGGCATAGTTCAAATTTTACAGTGCAGGAAGCCAGCCTTACAGGTGAGTCTACGCCTGTTGCCAAGACCGGCATTGCCCTTGAAGAAAGAGAGATACCTTTGGCTGATAGGGCGAATATGGTTTACATGGGCACGTTCGTCTCCAGCGGCAAAGCAAAGGTCTTGGTCACAGACACAGGCATGCGTACAGAATTAGGTAAGATAGCCGGCATGGTCCAGGACATAGGCTCAGAGACCACACCTCTGCAGAAAAAACTTGAAGAGTTCGGCAAGTGGATAGTCTATCTCTGTTTTATTTTGGTGGGTATCGTATTTTTGTTGGAGTGGATGCGCGGCTCAAAGCTTATTGAAGTGTTCATGACAGCAGTGAGCCTTGCAGTCGCGGCTATTCCCGAAGGCCTGCCTGCAGTAGTTACAATAGCTTTAGCGCTTGGCGTGCACCGTATGGTAAAAAGGAATGCCATTATCAGGAAACTGCCGTCTGTTGAGACTTTAGGGTGCGCGACAGTCATTTGTTCTGATAAGACAGGCACCTTAACCAAGAATGAGATGACTGTCCAGGCGGTTTATGCGAGCGGCCGCCTATATAAGGTAAAAGGCATAGGCTATGAGCCTAAAGGAGAGTTTACGCTGGATGGAAAAAGCATCCGCCCGGAAGAGCATCCTGACCTAAACAAGGCTCTTTCTTGCGGAATTTTGTGTAACGCCGCCCAGCTTGTCCAATCAGGCGAGGCATATAAGATCGTAGGCGACCCCACTGAGGGCGCGATACTTACGGCGGCCGCCAAAGCAGGCATTTGGAAAGAAGACGAAGAAGAACGGTTTGTTTTTATTGATGAGATACCATTTGATTCTGAGCGCAAAAAAATGACCATGGTGCGCCGCCACAAGAACGAGCTCTTTGCTTTTGTTAAGGGCGCGCCTGACGTGCTTTTGAATAACTGCGCCTTTGTCTTTGACAAAGGCGCGTCTCGCGCCCTGACATCCGATGACAGAAAACACATTTTAGAGGCAAACAACAGCTTAGCTGATCAGGCGATGCGCGTGTTAGGCATAGCATATAGGCCGTTGAATTCAACTTGCGAAAAATTTGAAGCGGAGTCCGTTGAAAAAGACCTTATATTTGCCGGGCTGGTAGCGATGATAGACCCGCCCCGGCCCGAGGTTAAGTTGGCTATCCAGGAATGTAAGTCAGCAGGTATAAGGACCGTTATGATAACGGGCGACCATAAGAATACAGCCGTTGCTATCGCGCGCGACCTCGGGTTTTTCAGGGAAGATTCTCTGGCGTTGACCGGAGAGGAATTGGATAAGCTAAGCGATGACGAATTTTATGGCTTGGTAGAGAGGATACCTGTTTATGCCCGCGTTTCGCCTGAGCATAAATTAAGGATCGTGCGCACCTGGCGCAAGCACAAAGAAGTTGTCGCAATGACCGGCGACGGTGTTAATGACGCGCCTGCTGTTAAAGAGGCTGACATCGGCGTTGCCATGGGCATAACCGGAACAGACGTGACCAAGGAAGTCTCTGACATGGTCATTACCGACGACAACTTTGCATCTATTGTCGCGGCTGTTGAAGAGGGCAGGGGCATATATGACAACATAAAAAAATTCATCCACTACCTTTTGTCCTGCAACGCAGGTGAGATACTTGTGATGTTTACGTCTTCTCTGGTCGGCCTGCCTGTGCCGCTTTTGCCTATACAGATACTTTGGGTGAATTTGGTTACAGACGGTTTGCCCGCGCTGGCTTTGGGCGTAGACCCTGTAGACCCGCATATAATGGAACGGCCTCCGCGCAGCCCTCACGAATCAGTAGTCACAAGGAAAAGGGCGATTTTAATGTTATCCCAGGGCGCGTTTATAGCTTTTTGCAGCCTTTTGGCTTTTGTTTTTGTCCTTTTTGTTGAACAGGCAGGCATAGGCCGCGCCAGGACCGCGGCATTTATCGTCCTTGCCTGCAGCCAGCTTTTTCACTCCTTTAACTGCCGCAATTTAGACATATCTCTATTCAAGATAGGCGTCTTTTCTAATACAAAGCTTGTTTTGGCATGTGGTGTATCATTTTCGCTGCAGATGGCTGTTGTCTATGTGCCATTTTTACAGCGTGTCTTTAAGACAGAGGCGCTCGGGCTCTTTGATTGGGTCATGGTTATACTGATATCATCGTTCCCGCTTTGGGCAATGGAGACAGTTAAGCGCTTTCATTTGGTTCTTGATTCAAAGAGGGCTTAGTGGTATTATGCCTCTCATTAGTATTTCAAGGTTTTAGGGAAAGGAGGGAAGGCCAGATGTAAAAGGGCACCCGGCATCATCTTAAAGATCTTACAAAATTTCGAACAAAAGAATAACACTAAAAAAGGAGAAACATGTTTAAGAAAATAGGGATGGCAGTAATAGTCGTTTGCGCCCTGCTTGTGGTTGCAGGCGTTGTAATGGCTCAGGAAGCAGCAAATACAGAAACAGCTCCTGCGGCAGTGTCGGTCACAGAAGTCACGCCAGCAGCAGCGATCAGTGTTGGCAATAAGGTCTGCCCGGTCACAGGCGAGAAGGTAGCTGAACTTGGTAAGGATACAGTTGAATACGAAGGCAAAGTCTACAATATGTGCTGCCCGATGTGCAAAGAGCAATTCTTAGCTGATCCTGCTAAGTTTATTGCTATAGTTGATGCAGAATTAGCCGCAGAGAAACCAGCCGCGGCAGCAGCAGAAGCACCTGTCGTAGCTCCTGTTGAAGTAAAGTAACTTTAGATAGTGAGACAAACACGGCGCCCAGTAACTCGGGCGCCGTTTTTTGTCGCAGAAAGCGACACACCGGCCCATCCGCAACAGAAGGTTGCGTACCCGCTATTCCAATATAGCGGGGTGCTATTAGGCCGGGTGTAGGCAGCTTATACTTGACAAAAGATATCAGGTATTGTACACTAAATCTTATGAGGATAACAACACAGGGTGATTACGCGCTAAGGTGCATTTTAAGCATTGCGCGGAACTACAAGAACGGCCCTGTTGCTATAAGCCGCATTGTTGAGGACGAGGGCCTGCCTGTGGATTATATAGAGCAGCTTTTGATGAAACTCAGGCGAAAAAAGATCATTAAGAGCATAAGGGGGGCGAGGGGAGGTTATCTGTTAAATAAGCCGCCGTTGGACATTACCATTAAGGATGTTATTGAAGCGGTAGAGGGAGAGGCATTTAAGATTATCTGTGACCGGCAGAAGAAGCGCAAGATAAAGTACTGCGATGGGGTTGACGGTTGCCTTTTAAAAGGCGTCTGGGTAGGCTTAAAAAAAGAGATAGAAGGGTATTTGGATAAAAAAACAATAGCTTCACTATTGTAACGTTGGAGGCGATCATGATCAAAGTCAGGACGTTTACTCAGAATCTGGAGATTATGAAGACCATTGGCGAACTGAACAAGCTGGATGACGCTGTGAATAACTTTTTAAAAACTGAAAAAGTCAAGAAAGTCATATCCGTCAGTGATGCAGTTACGACGAACAACGAGGGTATGACTATGGGTATTATCCGTGTGTTAACGTATGAATTGTGATCAAGGGAGGATGAAATGACACTCAAAGAGAAAGTGGAAAACGCGTTAAAAGAAGTGCGGCCCATGCTTGAGGCAGACGGCGGCGATGTAGAGCTTATTAACGTCACAGATGACGGCAAGGTGACATTAAGGCTGACAGGGGCTTGTGGTTCATGCCCAATGTCCCAGATGACGCTTAAGATGGGTGTTGAGCGCATAATCAAAAAGCAGGTGCCGGAGATAAAAGAGGTTATAGCGGCGTGAAGTCATTAGATACGAAATTAACAAAGCTAAAGGCCAGGTTAAAAAATTTGGGCTCTGTGCTCGTGGCATATTCGGGCGGGGTAGATAGCTCTCTTTTGATAAAGGTCGCTAAAGACGTATTAGGCGATAATGTAGTTGCCGTGACCGCTCTATCTGAGACATATCCTTTATCAGAGGCTAAAAGCGCTAAGAGCCTGGCTAGAAAGCACGGTGTCCGGCATGAGTTCGTTAAGACCTATGAGCTCAAAGACCCGCTTTTTAGGAATAATCCTAAAGACCGGTGTTATATATGCAAAAAAGAATTATTTTCAAAGTTGACAGGCATCTCTCAAGCGTTCGGCCTGGATGCGGTAGTTGATGGTTCCAATGTTGACGACTTTTTAGATTACAGGCCAGGGAGCCTGGCTAAAAAAGAATTTAACGTGATATCTCCTTTACAGGAGGCGGGTTTTACAAAAGAAGATGTCCGGGTCTTATCTAAACAATTGGGGTTGTCTAGTTGGTCTAAACCTGCTCAGGCGTGCCTAGCGTCAAGGATACCGTATCACTCTAAGATAAGCAGCCAGCGGCTGTCTAAGATCAATAAGGCTGAGGAGGTATTAAGGAAAGCGTTTAAAATAAAAGGAAACCTCCGCGTCCGGGATTTTAAGGATACAGCCAGTATTGAAGTTGATAAAAAAGATATAAAACGTATCATAGCATCTAATAGGTCACAGGTATTGTTGGAAGCTTTGGGATACAAGAAGGTCGTTATTGATCCGAGAGGCTACCGCTGTGGTAGCTTAAATGAACACAACGTAAGGCGGCGATAACATGATCGGGCAATTTTTCTTTCATTTATGGCATTATTCGGTTGAGATAATACCTGCTCTGGCAATAGGATTTTTGCTAAGCGGCATTGCCCATGAGTTCATACCACAGTCATGGGTGGACCGCAATCTGGGCAACAAAGGTTTAAAGGCCGTCCTCATGGCGACTTTGGTGGGCGCTTTATTACCTATATGTTGCTGGGGGTCATTGCCTGTGGCTATCGGGTTTTACAAAAAGGGCGCTAAACTGGGGCCTGTCCTGGCATTTTTAGTGGCAACTCCTGCTACGTCTATAAGCGCTCTCTTGGTTACTTACGCAGTGCTCGGCCTTAAGTTTGCTATCTTTATATTCATAGCTGTTATTGTCATGGGCATTATTGTTGGTGTTGTTGGCAATATACTGAAATATGAGGAAAAGCCTAAAGGCGCGCCTGAGGCATGCCCTCATTGTCACGAAGAGGCTGCTACGTGTAAGCATAGTAATGATCTGTTCTGCAAAGTAAAGTCTGCACTAAAATATGGCTTTATTACTATGCCCAAAGAGTTAGGGCTAGAGACATTGATGGGTTTGGTTTTGGCAGCGGTAGTCATGGCTTATGTGCCGTTAGGTGAACTTATAGGAAAGTATCTTTATGGCGCGGCAGGCTATGCGTTTAGTCTAATATTTGGCCTTTTAACTTATGTTTGTTCTACGGCAACTGTCCCGTTAACAGACGCGTTTATTAAACAGGGCATGAACGTAGGCGCGGGTATGGTTTTTCTGCTTTTCGGGCCTATTACGAGCTATGGCACCATCCTTGTCATGCGCAAGGAGTTCGGCACAAAAATCCTCTTTATTTACCTTGGCCTCACCAGTATAATATCCCTATTGTTTGGCATCCTATACGCCAGCTTATAATGTCGAGGTCGGACCTCGGTAAGAGAGGTAGCGATGGACAAGATATATTTAGACTATGCGGCAACAACGCCAACAGACCCAGATGTTATTGAGGCGATGCGGCCTTACTTTTTTGAGAACTTTGGTAATCCATCCAGTATCCATTCTTTTGGCCAGGCAGCAAAAAAGGCCATGGAGGACGCCAGGTCCAAAGTCGCCGGATTTTTAGGCGCTAAGGAAGAGGAGATCGTATTTACTTCCGGCGGCACAGAGTCTGACAACTCTGTTCTTTTTGGCGCTGTGTGGGCAGGCGCGTCAAAAGGCAACCATATTATTACAACAGCTATTGAGCATCACGCCATAATAGAGCCGGCAAAGTTCCTTGAAAAATCCGGCTATAAAGTAACCTATATCAAGCCTGACCAAAATGGCATAGTCTCAGCTGATGATGTAGCTAAGGCAATAACCGATAAGACCGTCCTTATTTCGGTGATGCATGCCAATAACGAGATAGGAACTATCCAGCCTATTAAGGAAATAGGCCGCATCGCCCGTGAAAAAGGCATCCCTTTTCATACGGACGCGGTTCAGACAGTAGGCCACATTCCTGTTGATGTTAATGATCTAAGCGTAGACTTATTGTCCCTTTCAGCCCATAAGTTCTATGGCCCTAAAGGCATTGGTTGTCTTTATATAAGAAAAGGCACGCGTATCCAGCCTTATCTGCGCGGCGGCGGTCAGGAAAGGCATAGGCGCGCTTCAACTGAAAATATCCCAGGTATCGTAGGTATGGCTAAGGCAATTGAACTCTGTTCAAAGAATATGGAAAAGGAAGCAAAAGAGCAGGTTCGCTTACGCGATAAGCTGATAACAGAACTTCCGAAAAGAATAGATCGTGTGTATCTTAACGGCCATCCAACACAAAGACTGCCCAATAACGTAAACTTTTCCGTTGAATTTATTGAGGGCGAATCAATGTTGTTGAACCTTGATATGTTAGGCATTGCAGCTTCAACCGGCTCTGCGTGTACCTCAGGCGACCTTGAGCCTTCGCACGTCCTGCTTTCCATTGGCAGGCCGCATGAGTTATGCCACGGCTCTTTGCGTATTACTCTGGGCCGTTTCACTAAGGAATCAGAAATAGACCGCCTACTTGAAGTCTTTCCTAAGATCGTCTCCAAGCTGCGCGCTATGTCTCCTCTCTACGATGAAAAAAAGCAGTAGCGGGCGATCGCCTCGCGTCTTTATTCCGGCTTTTATTATATTGATGCTCTCTTCGTCCAGCATATACGCTGCTACGGAGTTAGAGCCTATTGTTGTCCGGCAGTCGTCTTATGGCAGCGCAGGCCTGCAAGGAGGGCCTGTTAGCGGCGTTGTGACCAGCGAAGACATACAGTACATGGCAGTAAATACGCCTGAGGACATGTTGAATTATCTGGGTGTTGACGTGCAGGCGCGCGGCCCATACGGCGTAAAATCAGACATCTCCATTAATGCCTCTACTTTTCAGCAGGTGCTTATTTTAGTTAATGGCGTGCCTGTAAAAGACAGCCAAACTTCTCACCACGACCTAGACCTTTATTTTAATCTTAGCGACGTTGAGAAAGTAGAGCTTATTCCCGCGGCTGCCTCCGCGAAATACGGGCCAGGCGGCCCGGGCGGCGCTATAAACTTTGTCCTAAAGAAAGCAGGTAAGGACTCTGCGAGGAATTATATTTCAGCTGCCGGAGGCAATAACTATACTGCCGAACAAAAACTCGGGCTTACCTACGATCTTTTTAAAGCAAAGAACAGGTTCTCTTTTTCCAACTCATCTTCTGGCGGTTCGCGCTACGATACGGATTTCAGGACAGACACGTTCTTTAATTCATCAACATGGGAATTAGGCGATTCAGCCATCTATCTTGACGGCGGATATAATGAAAAAGAGTTCGGCGCCTATGATTTTTACACGCCGGCAAGAGGCTATCCTTCCAAGGAATGGACCAACACTAAATTCATAGACGCGCGGGCTGTTTTAAAGAGCGGCCGGGCCACTTTTGAGCCCAGGTTTAATTTCAGGCAGCATCAGGATAAGTTCATGCTGGATATCACAAGGCCCAGCCTTTATTTAAACCACCACACCACCAATACTTATCAGGCAGGCAGCCGTCTGAGTGTGCCTTTTGGCAAGAATGACTTAGGCCTTGGAGCTGATTATGGCCAAGAACATATACGCTCAAACAACTTAGGCAGTCATATCCGCGGCCACTGGGATGCTTATTTAGACCCCACTTTTGAGTTATCAGCGTCTACCTCGCTTAACCTTACGGCAAGGGTTGACAGCTATACTACTTTTGACGAGGAGTGGACAGGGGCGCTATCGCTTAAACACATTATTGATGAGAGAAATGACGTATATGCCACGATCGGCCGCACAATAAGGGTACCCACATTTACCGAGCTTTATTACAGTGACCCAACAACAGCAGGCGATGCTAACCTTAAGCCTGAAAGCGCTTTGAATTTAGAGACAGGCCTGGGCCGCAAATTTTCTGACGCTCTTAAAGGCTCGCTTTCATTTTTTGTAAGGAGTGAAAAAGACACCATTGATTACACCAAACTAACCGCAGCAGACCCGAAGTTCATCGCGCGTAATATCGCGAAGGCAACTACACAAGGTATTAATACTTTTCTAAAGTGGGACGCAAATAAGTCGGCGTCTTTTGACATAAGGTATATTTATAATAACAAACGCCGCAATAACAATGGCCAGATATTTAAATACGGAATAAACTATTTGAAACACATGATAGACTTTGGCATAGACAATAAATTTTCTATCGGCGAGAACAGGGTGGACTTTATAATGAAAAAGAAACCCGGCCGCCGCGATTGGGTATTGGTCAATGACAGGGTCTCATTTGACGTGAAAAAAGATGTTGAGCTATTTGCCGAGGTGTATAATCTTTTTAATGTTGAGTTCCAGGAGATAGAGGGCATTCCTGAGCAGGGTAGATTGTTCAAGGCAGGAGTAAAACTAAGCTGGTAAACGAGCACCACAGAGTAACGCTATGAATAAAAAGGTCCTGGTAGGCATGAGCGGCGGCGTGGATTCTTCAGTGGCCGCGCTTCTTTTAAAAGACGCCGGCTACGAGGTCGTGGGCGTTACCATGTGTTTTAATATTTCTTCTGGGGGAGGCAGGCGGCCCAGTTGTTGCGGCTTGGAAGGCATTGAAGACGCCAAGAAAGTTGCCCACCAAATAGGCATACCCCATTATGTCCTTAATTTTGGTAAAGACCTTGAAGAGAGCGTTATTTTGGATTTTATAAGCGAGTATATTTCAGGCAGGACGCCTAACCCATGCGTGCGCTGTAACCAATATTTGAAATTCGGGGCATTGCTAAAGAAAGCAACGGCGCTTGGATGCGGCTACGTGGCAACAGGCCACTTCGCGCGCATAGAGAAGAAGGGCAGGGCCTTCTTATTAAAGAAAGGCGCTGACCCAAAGAAAGACCAGTCTTATTTTTTATGCCAGGTTGAGCCCAGGCATCTTTCGCGCATGCTATTTCCTGTAGGTGATATGACTAAGGAAGAAGTGCGCGATATTGCTAAAAAAAGAGGCCTTTATGTGGCAAGTAAGCCGGCAAGCCAGGAGATCTGCTTTATAACAGATAATGATTACCGCGCGTTTTTAAAGAGCCGTTTGAATAAGGCATATTTTAAAAAAGGCGATGTTGTTGATACAAAAGGCAATATTTTGGGCCATCACGAGGGCATATTTAATTTTACCTTGGGGCAAAGAGGGGGATTGGGCATATCAGCGTCTCACCCATTATATGTGGTTGGGCTTAGCCAAAAGCACAACCGCGTTATCGTAGGCTCAAAAGAAGAAGTATTTTCCAATAGCCTCACTGCTATTGAACCTAACTTCTTTGTTAAAGGCTCAATAAAAAGATCTACTTTAGTCTATGCCCAAATACGGTATAATCATAAAGCCGCGAAAGCCAAGGCCACTCTTTTATCCAAAGGTAAATTAAAGGTAGATTTTGCGCAGCCTCAAGCAGCTATCACTCCAGGCCAGTTCGTAGTTTTATACAAAGGCGACACCGTGTTATGCGGCGCCAAAATCATCGGAGTTTAAGATATGCCGAAAGAGTTGATAAGGAAAATAGAGCAGTTAAAAAAGGACCGTAACGCTGTTCTTTTGGTCCATAACTACCAATTGCCCGAAGTCCAGGATATAGCTGATTTCAGGGGCGATTCCCTTGAGCTTAGCCGAGCCGCTGCAAAGTCAGATGCAAAGGTAATAGTCTTCTGTGGAGTGTATTTCATGGCAGAGACAGCGTCAATACTTTGCCCTGACAAGACCATTCTTATACCTGATCCTCTGGCAGGATGCCCAATGGCAAACATGATAACAGCCGAAGACGTAAAGCAGCTTAAAAAACGCCATCCTAAGGCTGTTGTCGTTGGCTACGTCAATACGCCTGCTGAGGTTAAGGCAGAGCTTGATATATGCTGCACATCTGGCAATGCAGTTGAGATCGTCTCTAAATTAAAAGATGAAGAGATCATCTTTGTGCCTGATAAATATTTAGGAGACTATGTCTCTAAAAAAACAGGAAAACGCCTGATAACCTGGGAAGGGTATTGCCCTACTCACGTAAAGATCCTGCCCGAAGATATTATTAAACAGGTCCGCCTGCATCCCGGCGCTGAAGTAATGGTACACCCTGAATGCCGTCCTGAAGTAATTGAGTTGGCTGACCAAGTCTTTTCAACAGGCAAGATGTGCTCCCACGTTAAAAAATCGATGCATAAAGAATTTATCATTGGTACAGAAAACGGCATTATTTATCGCCTGCAAAAAGACAACCCAGGCAAAAAGTTCTATCCCGCTACAGAACACGCAGTATGCCCCAACATGAAACGCACTACATTAGAAAAGGTCCTCTGGTCATTGCAAGAGCTAAAGACAGAGGTCAGGGTATCTGATGAAGTGCGCCGCAAAGCACGCCGCGCCATTGACAAAATGGTCGAACTCGCCTAGAAAAAACTTGTCAAAATGGAATAAAGCGGTAAAATAAATTTCATAGAATTGTTGTTCGAACGCCCTCACCAAGGACCTTTCTTGCGTTTCCCTCTTTCGTACAACTCCTTTTAAACAGCAAAGTCATGCTATCTAAAAAAGCTCGGCATTTTACAAAACCTGAATGGCAAAAAATTAAAAAACTTGCTGGCGCAAAAGGCAAGATTTATCGTTCGGCATCTAGAGCTAAAAATCATATCAAGTAACTTGAGATTTAAGTTTAAGCCATTCTTTTCCATGCGTGTAATGTTCGGAATATTGGCAATCAGATCTGACTCAGGACTTATATGGGGGAATGCCAGACAGGCTATAAATGAAGCAAAAAACCTTGACAGATGTACTTATATTAAGTATACT